>Ga0308168_1001889_pt1 | contig 17972 bp, 15 predicted proteins | sample PhyCR2_FD_202133 | JGI IMG/M metagenome (GOLD analysis project Ga0308168, IMG submission 202133) | Phyllosphere microbial communities from UC Gill Tract Community Farm, Albany, California, United States - DLSLRC.R2 | ecosystem: Host-associated > Plants > Phyllosphere > Unclassified | place: USA...
TCGGACGGGGCGGGCATGACGCGCAGTTCCGGCATCTTGCCTGCGGGGAGGCGGACCGTGGTGGGCGTGGTGACGGTGTTGTCTAGCGTGGTCATCGTGAATTCTCGGTAAAAGCTACAATCGACCCGAATTGAACCATAAATCCCGAAGCCCCGTCATGCGCCGCAATTCCGCTCCACTCCCGCCCGATACCAAAGCTGGTCCCCGCAACGACTGGGCCACCCTCAAAACCCTGTTCCCCTACCTGTGGGTCTATAAATGGCGGGTGATGGCCGCCATGGCCGCGCTGGTCGGCGCAAAACTGGCCAACGTCGGCGTGCCGCTGGTGCTCAAGAAGATCATCGACGGCCTGGCGATCGACCCGGCCCACCCGCATGCGCTGCTCGTGCTGCCGCTCGGGCTGCTGGTCGGCTACGGCCTGCTGCGCCTGTCGATGACGGTGTTCACCGAGCTGCGCGAATTCCTGTTCGCGCGCGTCACCCAGCGCGCGGTGCGCACGATCGCGCTCAAGGTGTTCCGCCACCTGCACGCGCTGTCGCTGCGCTTCCACCTGAACCGCCAGACCGGCGGCATGACGCGCGACATCGAGCGCGGCACGCGCGGCGTCAATTCACTGATCTCGTATTCGCTGTTTAACATCTTGCCGACCTTGGTCGAGATCACGCTGGTGCTGGTCTACCTGGTGTTCAACTACGATATCTGGTTCACCATCATCACGGCGGTGGCGCTGGCGTCCTACATCACCTTCACCGTGGTGGTCACCGAATGGCGCACGCACTTCCGGCGCACCATGAACGAGCTCGAATCGAAGGCGTCCACCAAGGCGATCGACTCGCTGCTCAACTACGAAACGGTCAAGTACTTCGGCAACGAGGACTACGAGGCGCGGCGTTACGACGAAGGCCTCAAGAACTACGAGAACGCCGGGGTGCGCTCGCAGACTTCGCTGTCCTTCCTGAACACCGGACAGTCGCTGATCATCGCGACCGCCGTCACGCTGATCCTGTGGCGCGCGACCGAGGGCGTCATCGCCGGCACCATGAGCCTGGGCGACCTGGTGCTGGTCAATACCTTCATGATCCAGCTCTACCTGCCGCTCAACTTCCTGGGCGTGATCTACCGCGAGATCAAGCAAAGCCTGGCCGACATGGAACGCCTGTTCGGCCTGCTGGACCAGAACCGCGAAGTGGCCGACAGTCCCAAGGCCCAGCCATTGGTGACGAAAGGCGCCGAGGTCGCGTTTTCGCACGTCGAGTTCAGCTACGAGGCCAAGCGGCAAATCCTGTTCGATGTCGACTTCACGATTCCCGCCGGGACCACGACCGCGGTGGTGGGGCATAGCGGCTCGGGCAAGTCGACCCTGTCGCGGCTGCTGTTCCGCTTCTACGACGTGAACGGCGGCGCGATCCGCATCGACGGCCAGGACCTGCGCGACATCACCCAGGAATCGCTGCGCGCCGCGATCGGCATCGTGCCGCAGGACACGGTGCTGTTCAACGACACGATCGAATACAACATCGCCTATGGCCGGCCCGGCGCCAGCCGAGAGGACATCGTGGCGGCCGCGCGCGCGGCCTCGATCCATGACTTCATCGAGAGCCTGCCGGACGGCTACGGGAGCATGGTGGGCGAGCGCGGCCTGAAACTGTCGGGCGGCGAAAAGCAGCGGGTGGCGATCGCGCGCACCTTGCTCAAGGATCCGGCGATCCTGATCTTCGACGAGGCCACGTCGGCCCTCGATTCACGCTCGGAGCAGGCGATCCAGGCGCAGCTGAAGGAGATCGCGAAGAACCGCACGACCCTGGTGATCGCGCACCGCCTGTCGACGATCGCCGATGCGCAGCAGATCATCGTGCTCGACCACGGCAGGATCGTCGAGCGCGGCACGCACTATTCGCTGCTGGCGCAGCAGGGCCTGTATGCGCAGATGTGGGAGCGGCAGCTGGCGCGGCCCGACGAGGACGTGGCCTCGCCGCCGCTGGAAATGGCGGAAGGCATGGACGGCGCGCCATCCATGCCGGACGCGCATTCCTGACGGCTCAGGGCTGCTTGTAGACCACGCCGTCCTTCATCACAAATTTGACCTGCTCGAGCACCTTCACGTCCTTGAGCGGGTCGCCCTCGACCGCGATGATGTCGGCCGCGAAGCCCGCGTCGACCGCGCCCAGGCGCTTCGGCTGGTCGAGCAGGGTGGCCGCGTTCACGGTGGCCGAGCGGATCGCGTCGATCGGCGTCATGCCCGCTTCGACCATGTAGCCGAATTCCCTGGCGTTCTCGCCGTGCGGGAACACGCCGGCATCGGTGCCGAAGGCGATCTTCACGCCGGCCTTGTAGGCACGGCCGAAGGTGGCTTGCAGCTGTGGGCCGATCGCGGCCGCCTTCGGGCGCACCAGGGCCGAATAGTAATTCGGATCCTTCGCCTTGTCGGCCACGTAGCGGCCGGCCGAGATGGTCGGCACGTACCAGCCGCCGCCTTTCTTGAACAGGGCGATGACCTCGTCGTCCATCAGGGTGCCGTGCTCGATCGAGTCGACGCCGACGCGCAGCGCGCGCTTCATGCCTTCGGCGCCGTGGGCGTGGGCGGCGACGCGGAAACCGTAGTCCTTCGCGGTGCTCACCACGGCGCGCAGCTCGTCCTCGGTGTACTGCGAGTTGTGGCCGCTGGCGGCCTGGCTCAGGACGCCGCCGGTGGCGGTGACCTTGATCAGGTCGGCGCCGTCCTTGTAGCGGGTGCGCACCGCCTGGCGCGCTTCCTCGGGGCTGTTCAATACACCTTCGACCGGGCCGGGCGTGCCGATCTTCTCGGACAGGAAGTGCGACAGGTTGTTGGTCGGGTCGGCGTGGCCGCCGGTGGTGGCCAGCGATTTACCGGCGGTGAACATGCGCGGACCCGGCACTTCGCCGGCGGCGATGGCGCGCTTGAGCGAGATGTTCAGGTTGTCCGAGGCGCCCAGGTCGCGCACCGTAGTGAAGCCGGCCATCAGGGTGCGCTCGGCGTATTTCACCGAACGGTAGGCCATGTCGGCCGGATTGGCGGCCAGGCGATCGCGGTAGGCGTCGACCGCGGGCTGGGTTTCGCTGGTCAGGTGCACGTGCATGTCGATCAGGCCCGGCAGGCAGCTGTGGCGCGACAGGTCGATGTTGCCGGCGGCCTGCGTCATTGGTCCCACCGACACGATGCTGCCGTTCTCGATCACGATGCTGACGCGCTCGCGCCACGTGCCTTTCTGGACGTCCAGCAGGCGGCCGCAGTCGACCGTCTGGGTGGCGGCGTGCGCGCTGTTCAGGGCCAGCAGCATGCCGGCGGCAACCATCTGTTTCATCTCTTTCCCCTTGTTGTGATTATCGATGTTGAAAAAACAAAGGCCCTCCATTGCTGGAAGGCCTCGGGCACTACGGGCAGCCGCTCACCACACCTACTTCAGCGGTGAGATGGCGGGTTCCTTGTTGGGTTCTCCCAGGTCGCCCTCCCACTTGGCGACGACGGCGGTGGCGATGCCGTTGCCGATCACGTTGGTGGCCGAGCGCGCCATGTCCAGGAAGTGGTCGATCGCCAGCAGCAGCAAGAGGCCCGCTTCCGGAATGTCGAACTGGTTCAGGGTGGCCGCGATCACGACCAGCGAGGCGCGCGGCACGCCGGCCATGCCCTTCGAGGTCAGCATCAGCACCAGCATCATGGTGATCTGGGTGCCGATCGACAGTTCGATGCCGTAGGCCTGGGCGATGAAGACGGCCGCGAAGGTGCAGTACATCATCGAGCCGTCCAGGTTGAACGAGTAGCCGATCGGCAGCACGAACGAGGCCAGGCGGTTCTTGACGCCGAAGCGTTCCAGGCTTTCCAGGGTGCGCGGGAAGGCGGCTTCGGACGAGGCGGTCGAGAAGGCCAGCACGGTCGGGCCGCGCAGCTCGGAGATCAGGCGCAGGATGCGCGGGCCGATCACCGCCATGCCGATGCCGATCAGGACGATCCACAGCAGCGCGATGCCGAAGTAGAACTGGGCCATGAAGATGCCGTACGTCGACAGCACGCCCAGGCCGCTCTTGGCGATGATGCCGGCCACCGCTGCGAACACCGCGATCGGGGCGAAGTTCATCACGTAGCCGGTCAGCTTGAGCATGACGTGGGCGACGCCGTCGATGGCGTCGATCATCGGCGTGGCGCGCGCGCCGACCGCAGCGGCGGCGGTGCCGAAGAACACCGAGAACACCACGATCTGCAGGATCTCGTTCTTGGCCATGCCGTCGACGATCGAGGTCGGGATCAGGTGGGTGATAAAGTCCTTCATCGTCAGGCTGCCGCTGGTGATGCCCGAGGTCGCGTCGACCGGCGGCATCATGCCCGCCGCGTGCAGCGCGTCGCCCGGACGGAAGATGTTCACCAGGACCAGGCCCAGCGACAGCGAGATGATCGAGGCGATCACGAACCAGCCCAGCGCCTTGACGCCGATGCGGCCGACTTCCTTGGCGTCGCCCATCTTGGCGATGCCGACCACCAGGGTCGCGAACACCAGCGGCGCGATGATCATCTTGATCAGGCGGAGGAACATCGTGGTAATCAGCGACATCGTGTCGGAGAAGCTCGTCGCGCCCGCCGTGTCCGTATTTGCGTTGACCAGGTAGCCGACCACGATGCCGACCACCAGGGCGATCATGATGAAGGTAGTCAGGCGATTTCGATTGTTCATAAAGCTTCCTGTCGTGTGGACCTGTGCAGGGCCGGCGGCGGCGGATCGCGCTGTCGCGGGCGGATTGTTCGGGCAATGACCGGTTTTCGAGGACCGAAGGCCGGTTGATTCTGAAGATTATGGCAAGTTCCGCAGTATCCTAGGCACTGTTAGTGCTGTCAAGCATGCTTACATGCTTGCCGTTGCGGCAATTCTCGACGACGTTCGGGGCCGTTGGGCGCACCGGGCGCGCCGCTGCGCAGGTAAAATACGCCATTCGTTTTCCGAGAGCCGCCATGTCCACCATCGAGACCCCAGACACCATCACCATCACCCGTCCAGACGACTGGCACCTGCACCTGCGCGACGGCGCGGCGATGGCCAGCGTGCTGCCGCACAGTGCGCGCCAGTTCGGCCGCGCGATCGTGATGCCGAACCTGAAGCCGCCCGTCACCACGGCCGCCGCCGCGGCTGAGTACCGCGCCCGCATCCTGGCAGCACTGCCGGAAGGTGTGAAGTTCGAGCCTTTGATGACCCTGTACCTGACCAATAACACCAATCCGGACGAGATCCGCCGCGCCCAGGACACCGGTTTCATTCACGCGGTCAAGCTGTACCCGGCCGGCGCCACCACCAACTCCGATGCCGGCGTCACCGACCTCAAGAATTGCTACAAGGTGCTGGAAGTGATGCAGGAAGTGGGCATGCCGCTGCTGGTGCATGGCGAAGTCACCGACCACGAGATCGACCTGTTCGACCGCGAAGCCGTGTTCATCGAGCGCGTGATGCGCCCGCTGCGTAAAGACATGCCGGCCCTGAACGTGGTGTTCGAACACATCACCACCAAGGACGCGGCCCAGTACGTGGCCGAGGCCGAGGGCCCGATCGCGGCCACCATCACCGCCCACCACCTGCTGTACAACCGCAACGAGATCTTCCGCGGCGGCATTCGCCCGCACTTCTATTGCCTGCCGGTGCTCAAGCGCGAAGAACATCGCCTGGCGCTGGTCACCGCCGCCACCAGCGGCGACGAGCGCTTCTTCCTGGGCACCGATTCGGCCCCGCACGCGGTGCACACCAAGTACGCCGCCTGCGGCTGCGCCGGCTGCTACACCGCGCTGCACGCGATGGAGATGTATACCGAAGCCTTCGCCCAGGCCGGCGCGCTCGACAAACTGGAAGCCTTCGCCAGCTTCAACGGCCCGGCCTTCTACAACCTGCCGCGCAACGAGGGCACGATCACGCTCAAGCGCGAATCGTGGACCCTGCCGGAATCGGTGCCGATGGGCGAACACCAGCTGGTGCCGCTGAACGCGGGCGAGAGCATCAACTGGAAGATGGTCTAAGCGGAGCCGTGCTGCCGCCGATCGACTGGGCGCAGCCGTGGTACGACTCGGTGCGCCCAAGCTTTGAACGCGCCGCGCCGCCGGTCGATGGCTTCATCGACGCCTTCAACGTGGCGGCGCGCGCGCTCGACCTGCGTAATGGCGGCGGCATGCCGCTGTCCTTCGTGCCGCAAGCCGCGCTGCCGGAAGGGATGGCGTATGAAGAATTCATCGGCGCCACCGGCCAGGTGCCGACCCGCGACAACCTGCACGACTTCTTCAATGCGTTGGTGTGGCAGACCTTCCCGGGTATCAAGCGCGCGCTGAACGCGCTGCAGGCGGCGCAGATCGCGCAGGCCGGCGTCGGCAAGTCGCGCGGGCCTGCGCGCGACGCCGCCACCATCTTCGACGAGAACGCGGCCTTGCTGGTGGTGCGCGACAATGAAGCCGGGCGCACGCTGGTCGAGGACTTGCGTGCGCACCGCTGGCTGGAGGCCCTGTACGATAAGCGTGACTCGTTCGGCGAGGACGTCGAGGTCTGGCTGTTCGGCCACGCGCTGATGGAAAAGCTGGTGGCGCCGCGCAAGGCGATCACCGCGCATACGCGGGTGGTGTTCGCCGGCGACGATTACTTTGCGCTGGCGCCGGAGGCGCGCCGTGCATGGCTCGACCGCGAGGTGGCGGCCAGCCTGGCGCAGCAAGATCTGACGCCGGGCGGCTTCACGCCCCTGCAAGTGCTGGGCATTCCAGGCTGGTGGCCCGGACAAGACCCTGATTTTTATCTGGATACGACTGTGTTCCGTCCAAAGCGGACGGCTTGAATTGGGAGAAGCCGATGGCTGAAACGGTACGCTGGGGAATTCTCGGCACGGGCAAGATTTCGCGTGCCTTTGCCAATGCACTGAAGGACGTGCCGGGCGCCGTGCTGGCTGCCGTGGGCTCGCGCAGCCAGGACAAGGCCGCGGCCTTCGCCGAGGAATTCGGCGCCCTGGCCAGCTACGGCTCGTGCGAGCTGCTGGCCCAGGCCGAGGGCATCGACCTGATCTACATCGGCACGCCGCATCCGGAACATGCCGGCAACGCCTTGATGGCGCTGCGCGCCGGCAAGGGCGTGCTGTGCGAGAAGCCGTTCACGATGAACCTGCGCGAGGCCGAGCAGGTGGTGACCCTGGCGCGCTCGAAGCGCCTGTTCCTGATGGAGGCGATGTGGACGCGCTACCTGCCGGCCTACCTGGAAGTGAAGCGCATCCTGGCCTCGGGCGAGATCGGCACTCCGCGCCAGGTCGTCGCCGACTTCGGCTTCGCCGCCGCCTTCGGTCCCGAGCACCGCGTCTTCAATCCCGATCTCGGCGGCGGCGCGCTGCTCGACCTGGGCATCTATCCGCTGTCGGTCGCGGCCGGCCTCCTGGGTCCCGTGCTCGAAGTGCGCGCGCAAGCCCAGATGGGACCGACCGGCGTCGACGTGCAGACCGGCTTCACGCTCAAGCATGAAGGCGGCGCCATGTCGGTGTGCAGCTGCTCCTTCCTGGCGCGCTCGCCGGCCGAGCTGACCGTGTCGGGCGAGCGCGGCCAGGTGCGGATGAACACCATGTTCCACCGCGCGACCTCGGTCACCGTCAAGCTCGAAGACGGCAGCGAGCGCACGATCGAGACCCCGTATCTCGGCAACGGCTATGTGCACGAGGCGATCGAAGCCCAGCGCTGCTGGCGGCAGGGGCTGCTGGAAAGCCCGTCGATGACGCAGGACGAGACGCTGGCGCTGATGGGCGTGATGGACGAGATCCGGCGCCAGATCGGCCTGCGCTACGCGGCCGACCGCGCTTGAGGCGGGCGTCATGAAGCTCGGGAGCGTCACGCCGATCCTGCGCATTTTTGATGAAGCCAGGGCGCGCGAGTTCTATGTCGACTACCTCGGCTTCACGGTCGACTGGGACCACCGCTTCGGCCCCGGCATGCCGCTCTACCTGCAGGTGTCGCGCGGCGACTGCGTGTTGCACCTGAGCGAGCATCACGGCGATTGCTGCCCCGGCGCGGCGCTGCGCATCGAGGTCGACGACATCGATGACCTGCATGCCGAGCTGGCTGCCAAACAATATGGTTATGCGCGGCCCGCGATCGAAGATACGCCGTGGGAAACGCGCGAGTTGAGCGTCAAGGATCCGTTCGGGAACCGGCTGACCTTTGCCGGCTAGCGGGTCGGGATCCTACTTTGGCGCGGTGGCGGCATCCAGCCGTTTGAACAGCTCCCGGTGCAGTTCCCGCGTATGCTTTTCCATGTGCGTGCGCGCATGCTTGACCTCCTTCAGCTCGCGCTGCGCCACCGCCTCCTTGCCGTTGGCAAGCGCCCATAGCGCCAGTTCGACGCGCGCCTCGATGCTGCCGAAGCGTTCGACCACGGCCTCGAATTCGGCGCCTGCCTCGTCCTGCCGACCATCAGCGGCATAGGCGCGGCCCAGCGCCAGCCCGACTTCGCCGGCGCGAAAATCCGGACGCTTCGACTGCAGCGGCGCCAGCAGCGCAATCGCCGCCGCCGGCTGCCCGTGCGCCGCATTGGCGCGCGCGGCGCCCAGGATGACCTCGGGATCGCCCGCGAAAGGTCCGTTCAGGCAGGCTTTGTAATGGCGCACCGCTTCCTCCGATTCGCCGGCTTCCAGCAGCGCGGCGGCCAGGCGCATCTGGTTGTGGGCGGTCGGCGTCAGGTCGAACGCGCTCCGTGCCTCGCGCACGTCGCGGCCAGCATCGAGACTATTCTGGAGCGCCCGCCCGGCGATGCGGCCACGGCGCTCGAGGCGCGAGGCCGGGAGGTATTCCACGACGAAGTAAGCGAGGCTGCCGAGCAGCGGGAACGAGAACAGGATCAGCAGCCAGTACAGCTGGCGACCGTTGCGCACGGCGTGGATCGCGAAGAAGAGGGCGATGAGGAAGTGCAGTCCAAGTCCGATGAGTGGCATTGCAGGTTCCGGGTTCAGTGTTGGTCGGGAAGACAACAAAGATAGCCGACCTCGCAGCCTGGATGTCTCACCGATTCCCACAGTGCGTTCCTCGCAACAGCGTTAGCGGATCGTGAGGCAGGGCGTGTTTATCCAGCCGAGATCCTGCTAGAGTGAAACGCAATTGCCCAAAAGGAACTCATATGACCCCGGACCAGAATGTCGCCGTCCTCGTGGACTGCGAGAATGCGCAGCCGACCGTGATCGGCGAGGCGATGCAGCTTGCATCGACCCTCGGACGGGTGGCCTTGCGGCGGGGTTACGGTAACCACACGGCCCTGGCGAGCAAATGGCAGGACGTGCTGGTGCGCCATGGGTTCGCCCCCTGCATGCAATTCCAATATGTGGCCGGCAAGAATACGGCGGACATCGCGCTGGCGTTGGATGGAGATGCTGCTGGACCGGCGCGCCGACCGTTTCGTCATCGTCACCAGCGATTCCGATTTCGTCGGCCTGTGCCGCAAGCTGCAGGAGCGCGGCGCCAGCGTGCATGTCTTCGGTGAGGCGAAAACACCGGCGGCCTTGCGCCACGCCTGCGACAGGTTCCATGAATCGGCCCCGCCGGCGCCGCCGGAGGCCGCGCCGGCACCTGCAGCGGCTGTGGCGGCCGTCAAGCGCAGGCCGAGGTTCGTGGTCGAGGCGGTACGTTTGCTGGCGCTGTCATCGCCCGATGGCCGGGTCGATCTCGGCGCGCTGGGCAACCATTTGAGGGCGGCTCACGCCGGCTTTTCCCACGCGGCCTATGGGCACAAGAACCTGCGCACGATGCTCGAGGCGTACGATCTGTTACGGATGCACCAGACCGAAGGAGGCCACTGCCGTGTGGGCCTGGCGTCGGAAGGTTTGCCGCAGCCAGCCATCCTGCGCGCGGTGTAGCCCCGGCGCGGAACGCTCAATCCGGGACCGGCGCATCCACGATATGCCGCACATCGAGCGCGCGAATGCGCGGCTCGACGTAGTAGCCGCCCGCTTCGACATAGCTGAGGCAGTAGCGCAGGCACACGCTGCATTGCTGGACCGCGCAGCGGTTGTATGGGAAATAGTGGAGGGCGATCGGCGCGTCCGGCGACCAGTAATTGGTCCCGTGCGGATGGTATTCGGCGAAGGTCGGATCAAGGTAGGGATCGCCGGCCAGCGTGCCGGCCGGGCGCATCTGCGCTTGCGGGAACGATACCGGCGTGCGCGTCCACCCAGGGTAGCTCGCGATCTCGCATGCGCAACTGTCCGGCGCTGGCGCCGAGGCCGAGGCCAGGGCGCGCAGTTCATCGATACTCAATGGATGTTCCGGCTTCATCGTCTTCTTTCGATCAGACCTTCAGGAATTCTTCGCGCCCACCCAGCCAGCGCGCCAGGTGCGCATCGACCACCGCGATCTTCTCGGGCTTTTCGCCGTCGAGCAGGTACTGCGCCACGTCGCGCGCCCGGTCGACCAGCCAGCCATCGAGCTCCAGGTCGGCAAAGCGCAGCATCGCCTGCCCCGACTGGCGCGCGCCCAAAAATTCGCCCGGCCCGCGGATCTCCAGGTCGCGCCGCGCGATCTCGAAGCCGTCGGTGGTCTCGCGCATCGTCATCAGGCGCTGCTTGGCCACCTGGCCCAACGGCGATTGGTACAGCAGCAGGCACACCGAGGCCGCCGAGCCGCGCCCCACGCGCCCGCGCAGCTGGTGCAGCTGCGACAGGCCGAAGCGCTCGGCATGCTCGATCACCATCAGGGACGCATTCGGCACGTCGACCCCGACCTCGATCACGGTGGTCGCCACCAGCACGTGCACCTGGCCGGCCGTGAACGCATCCATCACTTCCTGCTTTTCGAGCGGCTTCATGCGGCCATGCACCAGCCCCACCTGCAGCTCGGGCAGCGATTCGGCCAGGGTCTCGTAGGTCTCGGTCGCGGTCTGCAATTGCAGGGCTTCGGATTCCTCGATCAGCGGACAGACCCAGTACACTTGCCGGCCTTCGAGCGCCGCTGCGTAGACGCGTTCGATCACTTCGTCGCGCCGCATCTGGTCGATCGCGCGCGTGACGATCGGGCTGCGGCCCGGCGGCAGCTCGTCGATCACCGACACCTCGAGGTCGGCGTAATACGTCATCGCCAGCGTGCGCGGGATCGGGGTGGCCGACATCATCAATTGGTGCGGCACCAGGCCGTCGCTGCCCTTGTTGCGCAGGGTGAGGCGCTGGCCGACGCCGAAGCGGTGCTGTTCGTCGACGATCACCAGGCCCAGTTTCGCGAACTGCACCGTGTCCTGGATCAGCGCATGGGTGCCGATCACCAGGTTCGCCTCGCCCGACTCGATCAACTCGTTGGAGGCGGCCTTCTCTTTTTTCTTGAGGCTGCCGGTGAGCCAGGCGACTTTCACGCCGAGCGGCTCCATCCAGGCCGCGATCTTCCTGAAATGCTGCTCGGCCAGGATCTCGGTCGGCGCCATCAGCGCCGCCTGGTAGCCGCTGTCGATCGCCTGCGCGGCGGCCAGCGCCGAGACCACGGTCTTGCCGCTGCCGACGTCGCCCTGCAGCAGGCGCTGCATCGGATAGCCTTCTGCTAGGTCCGTGCGGATCTCTTCGACCACGCGCTGCTGGGCGCCGGTGAGCTTGAACGGCAGCGCCGCCAGGAAGGCTTCGGACAACTTGCCCACTGCACGTAGATGCGGCGCGCCTTTTTCGCGCCGCGCGCGCTGCGCCCGTTTCAGCGACAGCTGCTGCGCCAGCAGCTCGTCGAACTTCATGCGTTCCCAGGCCGGATGCGACTTCTCTCCCAGCGCATGTTCGTCGACGTCGGCCGGCGGATAGTGCAGCAGCTTCACGGCCGGCTCGAAGTCGATCAGTCCCATCTTGGCGCGGATGCCCGCAGGGACGGTATCGCTCCAGTCGATCCGCTTCATCGCATCGGCGATCGCGCGCCGCAGCACCGTCTGCGACAGGCCTTCGCCGGCCGGGTAGACGGGCGTGAGTGAATTCGGCAGCGGCGCGCCTTCGTTGACCACTTTATAAGCGGGGTGCACCATCTCGGCCCCGAAGAAGCCGTGTTTCAGTTCGCCACGCGCCCGGATGCGCACGCCTTCGGCCATCTGCTTGACCTGGCTGCCATAGAAGTTCATGAAGCGCAGCAGCAGATCGCCCGATTCGTCGGCGATGGTCACCAGGAGCTGGCGCCGCGGCTTGAACGAGATTTCGTTCTTGGTCACCACGCCTTCGACCTGCGACACGTGGCCGCCGCGCAGGCAAGCCTCGCGGATGGACACGATCTGGGTCTCGTCCTCGTAGCGCATCGGCAGGTGCAATACCAGGTCCATGTCGCTGCGCAGTCCGAGGCGGGCGAGCTTGCTTTCGAGGGTCTTGGGTGGATTTGTGGTCTTGGAGGCGGGCATATCGCGGCAAAATGGCGCTCGCTGGCGTAAAATAGAAGGTTCGCCATCAGCGCTGGAGCCTGTATTGTAAAGCTGGCAGCGCTTATTTTCCTAGAATTGAGAATAATGTACTCGCTTTCCGATTTCGACTTCGAGCTGCCCCCCGAGCGCATCGCGCAGCTGCCGCTGCCCGATCGCAGCGCCTCGCGCCTGTTGCAGCTCGACGGTGATCAGATCCTTGATCGCCACTTCTCCGACATCGTCGACCAGCTCCAGCCGGGCGACCTCTTGGTGATGAACAATACCCGCGTGCTCAAGGCGCGCTTCTTCGGCGTCAAGGAAACCGGCGGCCAGGTCGAGGTGCTGGTCGAGCGCGTGCTCGACGACCGCACCGTGCTGGCCCAGGTGCGCGCCTCGAAGTCGCCCAAGCCGGGCAACCGCATCCGCCTGGCCGACGCCTTCGACGTCACCACCGGCGCACGCGCCGGCGAATTCTTTACGCTCCACTTCGAGGGCGACGTGTTCGAACTGATCGAAGCCCACGGCCGCCTGCCGCTGCCGCCGTATATCGAGCACAGCGCCGACGAATTCGACGAGCAGCGCTACCAGACCGTGTACTCGAAAGAGCCGGGCGCGGTCGCCGCCCCGACGGCCGGCCTGCACTTCGACCAGCCGCTGCTCGACAAGTTGGCGCAAAAAGGCGTCAAGTTCGCCTACGTCACCCTGCACGTCGGCGCCGGCACCTTCCAGCCGGTGCGGGTCGAGGATTTGAGCGAGCACAAGATGCACACCGAGTGGTACACCATTGCGCAAGAGACGGTGGACGCGGTGCGCGCCGCGAAAGCGGCGGGCCGCGACGTGGTCGCCGTCGGCACCACCAGCCTGCGCGCGCTGGAATCGGCCTCGCAAAGCGGCGAGCTGGTCGCCGGCAGCGCCGATACCGCGCTGTTCATCACGCCCGGCTACACCTTCAAGACCGTCACACGCCTGGTCACCAACTTCCACCTGCCCAAGTCGACCCTGCTGATGCTGGTGTCGGCCTTCGCCGGCTTTGAACCGATCCGCAAGGCCTATGCGCATGCGATCGCCAACGAATACCGCTTCTTCAGCTATGGCGACGCCATGCTGCTTACCACCGAATCTCGCTGAAAAGAATACGATGCTCGAATTCACCCTGCTCAAGAAAGACACCAGCGGCCTGTCGCACGCCCGCCGCGGCCGCCTGAAGCTGAACCACGGCACCATCGAAACCCCGATCTTCATGCCGGTCGGCACCTACGGTTCGGTCAAGGCGATGTCGCCGGTCGAACTGAAAGAAGTCGGCTCGCAGATCATCCTCGGCAATACCTTCCACCTGTGGCTGCGCCCCGGCGTCGACGTGATGAACAAGTTCGGCGGCCTGCACGGGTTCATGGGCTGGGACAAGCCGATCCTGACCGACTCGGGCGGCTTCCAGGTGTTTTCGCTCGGCGCCATGCGCAAGATCACGGAAGAGGGCGTCAAGTTCGCCTCGCCGATCGACGGCTCGCGCCAGTTCCTGTCGCCCGAGATCTCGATGCAGATCCAGCGCGCGCTGAACTCGGACATCGTGATGCAGTTCGACGAATGCACGCCTTATGAAATCGACGGCCGTCCGGCCACCGCGGAAGAGGCGGCCAAGTCGATGCGCATGTCGCTGCGCTGGGCCCAGCGCTCGATGAACGAATTCACCGGCGGCGGCAACCCGAACGCACTGTTCGGCATCGTCCAGGGCGGCATGTACGAGCACCTGCGCGACGAGTCGCTGGCCGGCCTCGAGGATATTAATTTCCCGGGCCTGGCGATCGGCGGCCTGTCGGTGGGCGAGCCGAAGGAAGACATGAAGCGCATCCTGGCCCACGTCGGCCCGCGCCTGCCCGAGAACAAGCCGCACTACCTGATGGGCGTCGGCACCCCGGAAGACCTGGTCGACGGCGTGGCGAACGGCGTCGACATGTTCGACTGCGTGATGCCGACCCGGAACGCGCGCAATGGCTGGCTGTTCACCCGCTTCGGCGACGTCAAGATCAAGAACGCGCGCTACAAGGAAGACCAGGCGCCGCTGGACGAGAGCTGCGATTGCTATTGCTGCAAGAATTTCTCGCGCGCCTACCTGCACCATTTGCACCGCTCGAACGAAATCCTGGGCGCGCGCCTGAACACCATCCACAACCTGCATTACTACCTGAAGCTGATGCAGGAAATGCGCGACGCCATCGATGCCGACCGCTTCAACGAGTTCCGCATCGAGTTCAATGCGGGCCGTGCACGCGGCGTGTAAGCACTTGCTCACTCGCTGAGCCGGGCGCTGCCGTATTGACGGCGGCGCCAGAATTTAATTTCTAGCAAGCTCTTGCAATACCGAAAAGCAAGATCACCTACCTCCAGATTTGGTTTTCGGCGACTGGCCGATGCTAGAATACACCGCTTATTTTTTTAACTTCACCATCGGAGTTCTTGTGTTCATTTCCAACGCTTACGCGCAAACCGCCGCCGCTGACCCTGGCATCATGGGCAGCCTGACGACCTTCCTGCCGCTGATCCTGATGTTCGTGGTCATGTACTTCCTGATGATCCGTCCTCAGCAGAAACGCCAGCGCGAGCTGAAAGCGATGATGGATGCACTGACCAAGGGCGACGAAGTCGTGACCGCCGGCGGCATCGTCGGCCGCGTCTCGAAAGTGACCGACGCCTACGTGACCCTGGAAATCGCGACCGGCACCGAAATCACCGTGCAGAAGAACGCAGTGACCACCCTGCTGCCGAAGGGCACCCTGAAAGCCCTGTAAGAGCAAGCCCGTGCGGCCCGCGGGCCGCACTGCCCAACCTGAACGCCGGAACACTATGAATCGCTATCCCGTCTGGAAATACCTAATGATCGTCATCGCGCTGCTGCTCGGCGCGTTGTACACGGCGCCTAACTACTTCGGCGAAACGCCGGCGTTGCAGGTGACATCGGGCCGTTCGACCCTGAACATCACCAGCGCCTCCACCACCCTGGTCGAGGATGCGCTCAAGCGTACCGGCATTGCCCATACCGGTCTCTCCCTCGAAGGCAGCGGTCACACGACGTCGGTGCGTGTGCGTTTTGCCGGCACCGAAGAACAATTCAAGGCCAAGCTGGCCCTGGAACGCGAACTGAACCGCGACCCGGCCAACCCCGATTACATCGTCACCGTCAACCTGGTCACCAATACCCCGGCCTGGATGGAAAAGATCGGCGCCGGACCGATGAGCCTCGGCCTCGACTTGCGTGGCGGCGTGCACTTCCTGCTGCAGGTCGATACCCGTGCGGTGGTCGACAACAAGGTCAAGGCGCTGCAGGCCAGCGTGCGCAGCAACCTGCGCGACGAGAACGTGCGCCACGCCGGCATCGAACGCGTGGGCGACACCATCGAAGTGCGCTTCCGCGACGCCGCGACCCGTTCCGCCGCACGCAATGTGCTGACTTCGCGCTCGAACGAGCTGAACTTCGCCGACGCCGCCGACGGCGCCGACCAGAAGCTGGTCGTCAGCCTCAAGCCGGACGCGATCAAGCGCAGCGTCGAAGACGGCGTCAAGCAGAACATCGTGACCCTGTCCAAGCGTATCAATGAGCTGGGCACCACCGAACCGATCATCCAGCAGCAGGGCGCCGACCGCATCGTCGTGCAGCTGCCGGGCGTGCAGGACGTGGCGCGCGCCAAGGACATCATCGGCCGCACCGCCACCCTCGAGCTGCGCATGGTCGACCAGACCGTGACCCCGGGCACCGAGCTGTCGGCGGCGATCCCGCTCAATTCCGAACTGTTCACCGAGGGCCGCGGCGCCCCGGTCGTGCTGTCGCGCGACATCATCCTGACCGGCGAATACATCTCGAGCGCCACCGCCAGCTTCGACCAGAACCAGCAGCCGGCCGTCTCGATCGACCTGAACGGCGACGGCGGCCGCCGCATCCGCCAGGCCACCCGCGACAACGTCGGCAAGCGCATGGCGATCCTGCTGAAAGAGAAGGGCGTCTACAACGTCCTGTCGGCACCGACCATCCAGAGCGAGCTGGGCTCGACCTTCCAGATCACCAATATGGGCACCTCGCAGGACGCCAACGAACTGGCCCTGCTGCTGCGCTCCGGCGCGTTGTCGGCGCCGATGGAATTCGTCGAGGAACGCGTGATCGGCCCGCAGCTGGGCGCCGAGAACATCGAACGCGGCCTGCACTCGACCATCTGGGGCTTCGTGGCGATCGCGGTCTTCATGATCGTCTACTACCACCTGTTCGGCGTGTTCTCGGCGCTGGCGCTGGCGGCCAACGTGCTGTTCCTGCTGGCCCTGCTGTCGATCCTGGGTATTACGCTTACCCTGCCGGGCATCGCCGCCATCGCGCTGGCGCTGGGCGTCGCGATCGACTCCAACGTGCTGGTCAACGAGCGCATCCGCGAAGAGTTGCGCGCCGGCGCCCCGCCGCAGGCGGCGATCGCGGCCGGTTCCAAGCACGCCTGGGACACCATCGTCGACTCCAACGTGACCACCCTGATCGTCGGCCTGGCGCTCCTGATCTTCGGTTCCGGTCCGGTGCGCGGCTTCGCCGTGGTGCACTGCCTGGGCATCCTGACCTCGATGTTCTCGGCGGTCGTCGTGGCCCGCGGTTTCGCCAACCTGTGGTACGGCCGCAAGAAGAAGCTGACCAAGATTTCAATCGGCACGGTCTGGCAGCCGGGCATGTCGCCCATCAAGAAGTAAGGACTCGAGACTGACATGGAATTTTTCAAGATCAAACGGGACATCCCGTTCATGCGCCACGCCCTGATCCTCAATGCGATCTCGGTGCTGACCTTTGTCGCCGCGGTGTTCTTCCTGTTCAGCAAAGGGCTGAACTTCTCGGTGGAATTCACCGGCGGCACGGTGATGGAGCTGCGCTATCCGCATGCGGCCAACCAGGAAAAGATCCGCGACACGCTGCGCGGCATGGGCTATTCGCACCCCGAGGTGGCCAGCTTCGGCACCGCCCAGGACATCATGCTGCGCCTGCCGATCATGGAAGGCACGGAAGCGGCCGGCACCTCGGCGCGCGTCTTCAACGCCATCTGCGCCGCCGACGGCGGTGCGCCGAAGCAGAGCCAGATCACGACCGACAAGGGCGAAGTCGTCAACCACACCAGCTGCGCCAGCGCGTCCGGTGAAGAGCTGATCAGCCTGCAGCGCGTGGAATTCGTCGGTCCGTCGGTCGGCGAAGAACTCGCGCAGAACGGCCTGAATGCGCTGATCATGGTCGTCGTCGGCATCATGATCTACCTGGCAATCCGCTTCGAATGGAAATTCGCCGTCGCCGCCGTGGTCGCCAACCTGCACGACGTGGTCATCATCCTGGGCTTCTTCGCCTTCTTCCAGTGGGAATTCTCGCTGACGGTGCTGGCGGCCACCCTGGCGGTGCTGGGCTATTCGGTCAACGAATCGGTCGTCATCTTCGACCGTATCCGCGAGATGTTCCGCAGGCAGCGCAAGATGTCGACCTCGGAAGTGATCGACCACGCGATCACCAGCACCATCTCGCGCACCATCATCACCCACGGCTCGACCCTCATGATGGTGCTGTCGATGCTGTTCTTCGGCGGCTATGCGCTGCATTACTTCGCGATCGCACTGGCCATC
>Ga0308168_1001893_pt1 | contig 17970 bp, 14 predicted proteins | sample PhyCR2_FD_202133 | JGI IMG/M metagenome (GOLD analysis project Ga0308168, IMG submission 202133) | Phyllosphere microbial communities from UC Gill Tract Community Farm, Albany, California, United States - DLSLRC.R2 | ecosystem: Host-associated > Plants > Phyllosphere > Unclassified | place: USA...
CTTCCTCAATGTGCGGATCCGATTGCGGTGTGTGGTTAATTTCTGTATAGTTCGCCGCCGTTGGTACGGCATTTTGGTATCAACTTCACTTGAAACATTAATCTTCGTGTGGTGCCGGTGCAGGAGTGATCCTGGCGCGGGAGAGCGACACGGCCTTAACTGAGGTTTTCCCATGAAAAAAGGTATTCACCCTAATTACGCTGAAGTTACTGCTAAATGTTCTTGCGGTAATGAAATCAAAACCCGCTCTACCGTGGGTCACGACCTGAATCTGGACGTGTGTGGTAACTGCCACCCGTTCTACACCGGTAAGCAGCGTGATGTTGCTAGCGGCGGCCGTGTGGATCGCTTCAACAAGCGTTTCAGCATCCCAGGCGCTAAATAAGCACCCTGAAAGAAACGGTTTCCGTTTCGGATGTAAAAAAAACCCAGCCTCTGGCTGGGTTTTTTTATGCCTGCTCATCGGGACGCGGCGGGGTGTGGCATGCGGGGCTATCGGGTAACCCGGCAGCACCGATGTGACATCAGGTGCAGACCGGATAACCGGACGGTTTAGTATTCCCAGGTCTCAGGATCGACGCCCATTGCACGCATGATCGCTTTTGCTTCCTCGGGAATTTCGTCACTGCGTTCTTTACGCAGGTCAACATCATCCGGCAGAGGCTGGCCGGTAAATGCATGCAGAAATGCTTCGCACAGCAGTTCGCTGTTGGTGGCATGACGCAAGTTGTTAACCTGGCGGCGGGTGCGCTCATCGGTCAAAATTTTTAATACTTTCAACGGAATGGATACCGTGATTTTTTTAACCTGCTCGCTTTTTTTACCGTGCTCAGCGTAAGGGCTGATATATTCGCCGTTCCATTCAGCCATGAGTTACCTTAATCATATTAAATGTAGAATTGCCGAAATTTGGCTAATTATGCCCGAAGTCGATGGCTATCACACCGGGATGGCACAACTTTCTCTGGGGTATATCGACATAATTCTAACGGTTATTCGCGCATTGCTCAATCTATACGCAAAGACATTTAGATGTCCAGATGTATTGACGTCTATCTCACTGCTGTTTACTCTATCTGTCTTATCTTATTAACCAGCAGGAAGTTATGCACCATGACGCGTAAACAGGCAACCATCGCAGTACGTAGCGGTTTGAATGATGACGAGCAATATGGCTGCGTTGTCCCACCGATTCATCTCTCCAGCACCTATAACTTTACCGACTTCAATGAGCCGCGCGCTCATGACTACTCACGTCGTGGCAACCCGACGCGTGATGTCGTGCAACGTGCGCTGGCAGAGCTGGAAGGGGGCGCTGGTGCAGTGATGACCAATACGGGCATGTCTGCCATCCATCTGGTGTGTACCGTATTCCTGAAACCCGGCGACCTGCTGGTGGCGCCGCATGACTGTTACGGCGGCAGTTACCGTCTGTTCGATAGCCTGAGCAAACGCGGTGCGTATCGCGTGAAGTTTGTTGACCAGGGCGATGAGGCTGCTTTACAGGCGGCGCTGGCTGAGAAACCCAGGCTGGTACTGATTGAAAGCCCGAGCAACCCACTGCTGCGTGTGGTGGATATTGCGTCGATCACCCAGGCTGCGGCAGAAGCTGGCGCGATTAGCGTGGTGGACAATACCTTCCTCAGCCCGGCTTTACAGAATCCGCTGGCGCTGGGTGCTGACCTGGTGATTCACTCTTGTACCAAATATCTTAACGGTCACTCCGATGTGGTGGCCGGTGCTGTTGTTGCCAAAGACCCGCAGCATGTGACTGAACTGGCCTGGTGGGCGAACAATATTGGTGTCACCGGTGGCGCATTTGACAGCTATCTGCTGTTGCGCGGCATGCGTACACTGGCCCCACGTATGGCGGCGGCACAGCGTAATGCGCTGGCGATTGTCGATTATCTCAAACAACAACCGCTGGTGAAAAAGCTGTATCATCCTTCCCTGCCGGAAAATGCCGGACATCAGTTTGCGGTACGTCAGCAAAAAGGCTTTGGCGCCATGCTAAGTTTTGAGCTGAACGGTGATGAGGCAACGCTGCGTCGTTTCCTGAAAGCGCTGGAATTATTCACACTGGCGGAATCGCTGGGCGGCGTCGAAAGCCTGATTTCCCACACGGCAACCATGACCCATGCGGGCATGTCTGCTGAAGCGCGTGCGGCAGCGGGGATTTCGGAGACGCTGCTGCGTATTTCGGTGGGAATTGAAGATCACGAAGATTTAATCGCCGATCTGGATAATGCATTCCGGATCGCGGCCAAGAGGTAAGCATGAGTTATTCAGCAGTGGCAGGGGCCGACAGTTCGCGGCAGTTACATAAATTTGGTGGCAGTAGCCTGGCCGATGCCAAATGCTACCTGCGTGTTGCCGGGATCATGGCAGAGTACAGCCAGCCGGGTGACCTGATGGTGGTCTCGGCAGCCGGTAGTACCACTAACCAGCTGATTAGCTGGCTTAAGCTGAGCCAGAATGATCGGTTGTCTGCGCACCAGGTGCAACAGGCATTACGTCGTTATCAGAGTGAGCTGATTAGCAGTCTGTTACCGCCGGATGTCGCTGACCCGCTGATTGCTGAATTTATTCATGACCTCGAAAAACTGGCCGCCCTGCTGGATAACAAAATCACTGATGCGGTTTATGCACAGGTGGTGGGGCACGGTGAAATCTGGTCGGCACGTCTGATGTCAGCAGTGCTGAATCAGCGGGATATTCACGCTGGCTGGCTGGATGCCCGCGAATTTTTACGCGCCGAACGTGCAGCACAGCCGCAGGTGGATGAAGCGAAGTCACAACCGCTGTTACAGCAGTTGATGGCACAGCATCCTGATCAGCGTCTGGTGGTCACTGGGTTTATCTGCGCAAATGATGCGGGTGAAACGGTGCTGTTAGGGCGCAACGGCAGTGACTATTCGGCAACGCAGATCGGTGCGCTGGCCGGTGTGACACGCGTGACCATCTGGAGTGACGTGGCCGGCGTGTACAGTGCTGACCCGCGTAAAGTGAAAGATGCGTGTTTGCTGCCGCTGCTGCGTCTGGATGAAGCCAGTGAGCTGGCACGTCTGGCGGCTCCGGTGCTGCATACGCGTACGCTTCAGCCGGTTTCAGGCAGCGATATCGATCTGCAACTGCGTTGCAGCTATCAGCCGGAGCAGGGATCAACACGTATTGAACGCGTGCTGGCCTCAGGCACCGGGGCGCGTATCGTGACCAGCCATGATGATGTTTGTCTGATCGAATTCCATGTACCTGCACAGCATGATTTTGCCGCGCGGCATAAAGAGATCGATCAGCTACTGAAGCGTGCACAGGTTCGTCCGCTGGCAACCGGCGTCCATCCTGACCGTAATCTGTTACAGCTGTGCTACACCTCGGAAGTGGTAAACAGTGCCCTGACTCTGCTGGAAGATGCAGGATTACCGGGGCGTTTGCAGCTGCGTGAAGGCATGGCAATGGTGGCGATGGTGGGGGCTGGCGTTTGCCGTAACCCGCTACACAGTCACCGTTTCTGGCAGCAGATGAAAGATCAGCCGGTGGAATTTATCTGCCAGTCACAGGAAGGCATCAGCCTGGTGGCGGTGCTGCGCGTCGGGCCGACGGAACATCTTATCCGGGGCCTGCATCAGACGCTATTCCGAGCGGAGAAGCAGGTGGGCCTGGTGCTGTTTGGCAAAGGCAACATCGGTTCCCGCTGGCTGGAGCTGTTTGCCCGTGAGCAGGAAACCCTTTCTGCGCGCACCGGGTTCGAATTTATTCTTGCCGGGGTGGTGGACAGCCGCCGCAGTCTGTTGAGTTACGACGGGCTGGATGCCAGCCGTGCACTGGCCTTTTTCGAAGAGGAAGCGGTAGAGCAGGACCAGGAATCGCTGTTCCTGTGGATGCGTGCCCATCCATTTGATGACCTGGTGGTGCTGGATGTGACCGCCAGTGAAACGCTGGCTGCGCAGTACCTGGATTTCGCCAGCTACGGTTTCCATGTGATTGGTGCGAACAAAGTGGCAGGCGCGGCCAGTAGCAATAGTTATCGCCAGATCCGCGATGCGTTCGCGAAAACCGGGCGCCACTGGTTGTATAACGCCACGGTCGGTGCCGGGTTGCCGGTTAACCACACGGTGCGCGATCTGCGTGAAAGCGGTGACAGCATTTTGTCGATCAGCGGTATCTTCTCCGGCACGCTCTCGTGGCTGTTCCTGCAATTTGATGGCACGGTGCCCTTTACCGAACTGGTGGATCAGGCGTGGCAGCAGGGTCTGACTGAACCCGATCCGCGTGTCGACCTCTCCGGCCAGGATGTGATGCGTAAGCTGGTGATTCTGGCGCGTGAGGCCGGCTACGATATTGAACCTGACCAGGTACGCGTTGAGTCGCTGGTTCCCGCCAGCTACCAGTCGGGATCGGTGGATGACTTCTTTGAGAATGCCGATGAGTTGAATGACCAGATGGTTCAGCGCTTTGAAGCCGCTCAGGAACTGGGACTGGTACTGCGCTACGTCGCACGTTTCGATGCCAACGGCAAAGCGCGTGTTGGCGTGGAAGCCGTGCGTGACGATCATCCGCTGGCGGCGCTGTTGCCGTGTGATAACGTGTTCGCTATCGAAAGCCGCTGGTATCGCGATAATCCCCTGGTGATCCGTGGGCCAGGTGCAGGACGCGATGTCACTGCCGGAGCCATTCAGTCGGATCTCAACCGCCTGGCACAGTTGCTGTAATCTCCTCCTCATTTGGGCCAGGCATGCCTGGCCCCTTCGCCACACCACACCATCATGAAATTCCCTCATCTTTGTTGAGGATTTGTCACGCCAGGCCATCATTTATCTGTTGACTGAATAACCAATTTCCGTCATTTTGAATGTCTGGACGTCTAAATGGATAGACGTTCAAGGTGGCGAACCATCTTCAGCAGCGATCGATGAGGTAACGGGTATGAGTTTTTTCCACGCAAACCAGCGCGAAGCATTGAACCAAAGTCTTGCCGAAATCAGCGGGCAAATTAACGTTTCCTTTGAGTTCTTTCCGCCGCGTACCAGTGAAATGGAAGACACTCTGTGGAGCTCAATCGATCGCCTTAGCAGCCTGAAGCCAAAATTCGTTTCGGTCACTTACGGTGCTAACTCGGGTGAACGTGACCGTACCCACAGCATTATCAAAGGCATTAAAGACCGCACCGGTCTGGAAGCCGCCCCACATCTGACCTGTGTTGATGCTACCCGCGATGAACTGCGCGCCATTGCCCGGGATTACTGGGACAACGGCATCCGTCATATTGTGGCGCTGCGCGGTGACCTGCCGCCGGGCGGTGGCAAGCCGGAAATGTACGGGGCTGATCTGGTTGCCTTGCTGAAAGAAGTGGGTGATTTCGATATTTCGGTTGCAGCCTACCCGGAAGTGCATCCGGAAGCGAAAAGCGCACAGGCCGATCTGATCAACCTGAAACGTAAAATTGATGCTGGCGCGAACCGCGCGATCACTCAGTTCTTCTTTGATGTAGAAAGTTACCTGCGTTTTCGTGACCGCTGCGTGTCTACCGGTATTGATGTTGAGATTGTCCCGGGTATTCTGCCGGTGTCGAACTTTAAGCAGTTGCAGCGCTTTGCCACCATGACTAACGTGCGCGTACCAGGCTGGATGACCAGCATGTTTGAAGGACTGGATAACGACCCGGAAACCCGCAAAATGGTGGGTGCCAACGTCGCGATGGATATGGTGAAGATCCTCAGCCGCGAAGGGGTGAAAGATTTCCATTTCTACACGCTGAACCGTGCCGAAATGAGCTATGCCATTTGCCATACGCTGGGCGTACGCCCGGGGGCGCAGATCATCGCCTGAGAGAGGCGGCACAAACAGAAAAAGGACGCGAAAGCGTCCTTTTTTGATCGTTGTGGGCGAACATCTGTAGGGGCCAATCATTTTTTCCGATCGGCCCGTGAGGCCGGATTAACCGGTATTACGCATCCCTGCCGCCACCCCTGCAATCGTCACCATCAGTGCCTGCTCAACGCGGGCATCCGGCTCTGCGCCTTCTGCTTCCTGCTGGCGTGAACGATGTAACAGTTCGGCCTGCAATACGTTCAGTGGGTCAGTGTAGACGTTACGCAGCGCAATCGATTCGGCAATCCACGGCTGATCGGCCATCAGATGGGAATCGTTGGCGATGGTCAGCACTGCTTTAATATCCGAGTCCAGCTGGTCACGTAGCTGTTTGCCCAGCGCCCACAGCGACTTATCGACCAGGCGCTGATCGTAGTATTCCGCCAGCCACAGGTCGGCTTTTGAGAACACCATTTCCAGCATCCCCAGACGCGTGGAGAAGAATGGCCAGTCACGACACATGGTCTCCAGCGTTTCCTGATTGCCATCTTCCATCGCTTTCTGCAATGCGGCACCGGCACCCAACCAGGCAGGTAGCATCAGGCGGTTTTGCGTCCAGGCGAAGATCCACGGAATGGCGCGCAGTGATTCGACACCCCCCGTCGGACGACGTTTAGCCGGACGCGAACCCAGGGGTAATTTGGCCAGCTCCAGCTCCGGTGTGGCGGAGCGGAAGTACGGCACGAAATCGGCGTGTTCACGCACATAGCCACGGTACATTTTGCAGGAAACATCAGAGAGCTGATCCATGATGCTGTTCCACTCCGCTTTCGGCTCCGGTGGTGGCAGCAGGTTAGCTTCGAGGATCGCGCCGGTATACAGCGACAGGCTGCTAATGGTGACTTCCGGCAGGCCGTATTTGAAACGGATCATCTCGCCCTGTTCGGTGACGCGCAGGCCACCTTTCAGGCTGCCCGGAGGCTGAGACAGCAATGCTGCATGCGCAGGCGCACCACCACGGCCGATTGAACCGCCGCGTCCGTGGAACAGCGTCAGGGTAATACCCGCTTTCTCGCAGGTTTTGATCAGTGCATCCTGGGCCTGGTATTGTGCCCAGCTTGCTGCCATCACGCCCGCATCTTTCGCGGAGTCAGAATAGCCAATCATCACCATCTGTTTGCCCTGAATCAGGCCGCGATACCAGTCAATGTTGAGCAGCTGGCTCATCACGTCGTTGGCGTTATTCAGGTCATCGAGGGTTTCAAACAGCGGTGCGACCGGCATGGCGTAAGTAATACCCGCTTCTTTCAGCAGCAGGTGAACCGCCAGCACGTCTGACGGTGTTTTCGCCATCGAGATCACATAGGCAGCAATCGAACCCTGCGGCACTTCTGCGGCCACGCGGCAGGTATCCAGCACTTCTTTGGTGTCGGCGCTGGGTTCCCACTGGCGCGGCATCAGAGGGCGCTTGGAATTTAGTTCACGGATCAGGAAGGCCTGTTTGTCGGCTTCTGACCAGCTTTCATAATCGCCAAGACCGAGGTAACGGGTGATCTCTGCAATGGCTTCCGTGTGGCGGGTGCTCTCCTGGCGCAGATCAATACGCACCAGTGGAACGCCAAAGCACTTCACGCGGCGCAGGGTATCGAGAAGCTGGCCGTTGGCAATGATACCCATGCCACACGCCTGCAGTGACTGGTAGCAGGTGTACAGGGGTTCCCACAGCTGGTCGTTGGAGATCAGTAAATTGGCCGGGCGTGGTAAGCGCTCGCCCTTCAGGCGGCGTTCGAGATAAGCCTGAGTGCTCATCAGCTGGCCACGGAGATTTTTCATGATCTCGCGGTAAGGTTCCAGGGCTTCCGGGTTACCACACAGCTCACGGACTTCTGGCGTACATTCGGACATCGACAGTTCAGAAACCAGCACGGCGATATCACGCAGGAACAGGTCGGTCGCTTTCCAGCGGCTCAGTTGTAAAACATGGCGAGTGATGTCGGCCGTGACGTTCGGGTTGCCGTCGCGGTCGCCGCCCATCCAGGAGGTAAATTTCACGGGGACAAAATCAACCGGCAGGGTGTAGCCAAAAGCGGCTTCAACCTGTTCGTTTAATTCGCGCAGGAAGTGAGGAACGCCTTCCCACAGGCTGTTTTCGACGACCGCAAAGCCCCATTTGGCTTCATCGACCGGTGTCGGGCGGTATTTACGAATTTCATCGGTATGCCAGGCCTGTGCAACCAGCTGACGCAGGCGGCGCATGATCTTGCCATGGTCATAATCAGACAGGTCATTGTGATCCAGCTGTTGCAGGCAGGTATTCACTTCTACCAGCTTATGGATCAAGGTGCGGCGGGTGATTTCAGTCGGGTGCGCGGTCAGAACAAGTTCAAGCGACAGGGATTCAATAGCTTCACGAACGGCGGCTTCCGTCAGATCCGGCTGCTGCTTCAGGCGTTCAAACGTCTTTGCCAACAGCTCCGGGTGATTCGCACCTTCGCCTTTTGGCGAAATGGTGTGGTACTGCTCGGCCACGTTGGTCAGGTTGAGGAACTGGCTGAAAGCACGGGCAACCGGCAACAGTTCGTCATTGGACAGATTTTGCAGCGTGGACAGCAACTCTTGACGGTGGGCATCATTTCCCGCACGTGATGACTTAGAGAGCTTACGGATGGTTTCTACCTGGTCCAGGATGTTCTCTCCCAGTGCATCCTTAATCGTATCCCCGAGCAGTTTGCCGAGCATACTGACATTACTTCGCATTGCGGAATATTGTTCGTTCATATGACCCCTGACACCCTTCTTGTATTTGTAACTTTATTTCACCCTTGTGGGCATAACTTAGCCTTTTATCTAGCCACGTTAGCAACCATTCGTCAATTGACTTAAATTTGCCGCAACGTGACGCTAAATAGCGGGAATTTATGAAATTTAATTACAGCGGAGTGAGATAAGTTATTCTTATCATCCAGAATAATTGAAATCGGTGGCAAACAGCTGTTTTGGCAGTCATTTACCCCCTTTTTTACTCAGTGATGGCAAAAATGATGCACCACCTGGGCGATCAACTCCCGGGTGGGTTTGATAAATGCCGTGTCAATAAATTCATCCGGCTGGTGTGCCTGATCGATCGATCCCGGGCCTAAAACCAGCGTCGGGCAGATTTCCTGAATGAATGGCGCCTCGGTACAGTAGTTCACCACTTCCGTTTCTGTCCCCAGCAATTTCTCCACGACCTGCACCAGCTGATGTTCGCGCGGGCACTCATAACCCGGGATCGGTGGATGCAGTTCACCCACGGTCAGGCGGCCTGGCCAGCGTTCACTGACGGGTGCCAGCGCTTCATTCAGCAAACCGTCAAGGTCGCTTAACGTCAGGCCTGGCAGTGGGCGGATATCCATATGCAGTTCACAACAGGCGCAGATGCGGTTGGCAGCGTCGCCACCGTTGATATGGCCAAAGTTCATGGTCGGATAGGGAATAGCGAATCCGTCATGGTGGTAGCGCGTTTTTAGCGTATTACGCAGTTCCATCAGTTGGGTAATCGACTCGTGCATCAGCTCGATGGCGTTGACGCCGCGTCCTGGATCGCTTGAGTGGCCGGACTGGCCCTGAATGCGAATCACATTGGAGAGATGGCCTTTGTGTGCGCGAACCGGTTTCAGTGAGGTGGGTTCACCGATAATGGCGCAGTCCGGGCGCAGGCTGGTGGTTTCAGAGAAAAACTTCGCGCCCGCCATCGTGGTTTCTTCATCGGCGGTGGCGAGGATATACAGCGGTTTTTTCAGCGTTGAAACGTCAATATCACGCAGGGTATCTAAAATGAAGGCGAAGAACCCTTTCATATCGGCGGTGCCCAGACCGTACAGTTTGTTGTCGTGCTCGGTCAGGGTAAAGGGATCGCGCGTCCAGCGGCCATCGTCGAAGGGAACGGTATCGGTATGACCCGCCAGCAGCAGCCCGCCGGCGCCCTGGCCGCTCTTTGCCAGCATATTGAATTTGTTGCGCGTACCGGGGACGGGTTGGACTTCCACGCTAAAGCCAATATCGCGGAACCAGCCGGCCAGTAAATTGATTAAAGTCTGATTACTCTGATCGAGCGCACTGTCGGTTGCACTGATTGATGGCGTAGCAATCAACTGGCGGTAAATCTCGATAAAAGGGGGTAATTTTGTCTTCACTGTTGACAGTCCTTGAGTTAGGATAGTATCAATATTCATGCATTAATAGTGAATAAAAATACATTAACGACGACCGGATGGAAACCGATAAATTTGTCTTCCACGGTAGCAGTTCAACAGGCGTTTTGGCAGCCCTGAAGCGCAATGACTCACAGTGAGCGAGTGACTTTCATGACAAATCCGTTAATTATCAAGTTGGGTGGTGTGTTGCTGGACAGCGAAGAAGCGCTGGAGCGGCTGTTTGACGCGCTGGTGACCTACCGTGCTGCCCACCAACGCCCACTGCTGATTGTTCACGGTGGTGGCTGCCTGGTGGATGAGCTGATGACTAAGCTTGCGCTGCCGGTGAAGAAGAAAAACGGCCTGCGCGTGACACCCGCCGATCAGATTGACATTATTACCGGTGCACTGGCCGGGACGGCGAACAAAACCCTGCTGGCCTGGTCGAAAAAACATGGCATTGATGCCGTTGGCCTGTGCCTCGGTGACGGCGGTAGCGTCAATGTGGCGCAGTTTGATGATGAACTCGGGCACGTGGGCCTGGCAACACCGGGATCGCCACGGTTGATTGCCACACTGCTGGAGGCGGGTTATCTGCCAGTCGTGAGTTCGATAGGTATTACTCAGGATGGCCTGCTGATGAACGTTAACGCCGATCAGGCCGCGACGGCGCTGGCCGCCACTCTGGGTGCAGACCTGATTCTGCTCTCTGACGTGAGTGGTATTCTCGATGCCAATAAACAACGCATCGAAGAGATGACGGCGGAGAAAGCGGAACAGCTGATTGCTGATGGCGTGATCACTGACGGCATGATCGTCAAGGTGAATGCCGCACTGGACGCTGCCCGTACCCTGGGCCGTCCGGTAGATATTGCCAGCTGGCGCCATGCTGAACAGCTGCCAGCCCTGTTTAACGGCGTGTCTATTGGCACCCGTATCCTCGCTTAATTATAAACCTTTCCCGAAAAATTTCGGGTTGCAGCAAGGCGGCGACGGAATGAATCCCCGGGAGCTTAGTTCACTAAGTGACTGGGGTGAGTGTAGGAAGCCAACGTAGTTGCAGCGTGAAAGATGATGGGAAATTGAAGGAAGAGACAATGCAAGATAAAAGCATCAAGAAAATCGTACTGGCTTACTCCGGCGGTCTGGATACTTCGGCCATTATTCCGTGGCTGAAAGAGAACTACGGCGGCTGCGAAGTGGTGGCATTCGTGGCCGATATCGGTCAGGAACGTGGCGATCTGGAAGGTGTAGAGCAGAAAGCGCTGCAATCCGGTGCATCTGAATGCCACGTTGTGGACCTGCGTGAAGAGTTCATCAGCGAGTACGTGTATCCGGTGCTTCAGACCGGTGCCCTGTATGAAGGCACCTACCTGCTGGGGACGTCAATGGCGCGCCCAATTATCGCTAAAGCTCAGGTTGAGCTGGCACTGAAAGTGGGTGCAGATGCACTGTGCCACGGCGCAACCGGTAAAGGTAATGACCAGGTGCGTTTCGAAACCACCTATACCGCACTGGCTCCGCAGCTGAAAGTGGTGGCACCGTGGCGTGAGTGGAACCTGCGTTCCCGTGAAGCCCTGCTGGACTACCTGAAAGAACGTAATATCCCGACCACCGCATCGCTGGAAAAAATCTACAGCCGTGACGAAAACGCATGGCATATCTCGACCGAAGGCGGCGTGCTGGAAAGCCCGTGGAACGCACCGAACAAAGATTGCTGGGTATGGACCGTGGATCCGCTGGAAGCACCAGACCAGCCGGAGCAGGTGACCGTTGCTGTTGAGAAAGGCCGCGTAGTTGCCGTCAACGGTGAAGCGTTAAGCCCGTTCGGCTGCCTGGACAAACTGAATGCTATCGGTGCCCGTCACGGTGTTGGTCGTATCGATATCGTGGAAAACCGCCTGGTGGGCATCAAGTCCCGTGGTTGTTACGAAACCCCGGGCGGCACCATCATGGTGAATGCGCTGCGTGCGGTTGAGCAGCTGGTTCTGGACCGTGACAGCTTCAAATGGCGTGAGCAGCTGGGCCTGGAAATGTCCTACGTGGTTTACGATGGCCGTTGGTTCGCGCCACTGCGTAAATCCATTCAGGCATCCGCCGCTGCCCTGGCAGAAGAAGTGAACGGTGAAGTGGTTCTGCAACTGTACAAAGGCCAGGTCACCGCGATTCAGAAGAAATCAGCTAACAGCCTGTACTCTGAAGAGTTTGCGACCTTCGGTGAAGATGAAGTGTACGATCACCGTCATGCTGGCGGCTTTATCCGTCTGTTCTCACTCTCTTCACGTATCCGTGCGCTGAACGAGAAGAAGTAATTCTTTGGGCGAGGCAACTCGTCCCTACAGGTATTCGTAGGGGCGGCACATGTGCCGCCCTTATTACATTATTTGAATGGAGTACGCATCATGGCACTTTGGGGTGGACGGTTTACGCAGGCAGCAGATCAACGTTTCAAGCTTTTCAATGACTCACTGCGCTTCGACTATCGTCTGGCAGAGCAGGACATCACTGGTTCCATTGCCTGGTCCAAAGCGCTGGTGACGGTCAATGTATTAACCACAGAAGAACAGCAGCAGCTGGAAGTGGCGCTGAATGTTCTGCTGGAAGACGTGCGCGCGAACCCACAGCAAATTCTGGAAAGCGATGCCGAAGATATTCACAGCTGGGTGGAAGGCAAACTGATCGACAAGGTCGGTGCGCTGGGTAAAAAACTCCACACTGGCCGTAGCCGTAATGACCAGGTCGCTACCGACCTGAAACTGTGGTGTAAAGCGCAGGTCAGCGAACTGCTGATCGCCACACGCCAGTTCCAGCAGGCGCTGGTGGCGACGGCGGAAGCCAATCAGGACGCCGTCATGCCGGGCTATACCCACCTGCAACGTGCCCAGCCGGTGACGTTTGCACACTGGTGCCTGGCCTACGTTGAGATGCTGGCACGCGATGAAAGCCGCCTTCAGGATACGCTGAAGCGCCTTGACGTCAGCCCGCTAGGCTGTGGCGCACTGGCCGGAACCGCGTACGAAATCGACCGTGAGCAGTTGGCAGGCTGGTTAGGTTTTGCCTCTGCCACCCGTAACAGCCTGGACACCGTGTCTGACCGTGACCATGTGCTGGAGCTGCTGTCTGATGCGTCCATCGGCATGGTTCACCTGTCGCGTTTCGCTGAAGACCTGATCTTCTTCAACACCGGCGAATCCGGTTTTGTTGAGCTGTCCGATAAGGTCACTTCGGGGTCATCCCTGATGCCGCAGAAGAAAAACCCGGATGCGCTGGAGCTGATCCGTGGCAAAGTTGGCCGCGTACAAGGCGCATTGACCGCGATGAGCATGACCCTGAAAGGTCTGCCGCTGGCGTATAACAAAGATATGCAGGAAGACAAAGAAGGGCTGTTTGATGCGCTCGATACCTGGTCTGACTGCCTGCATATGGCCGCACTGGTGCTGGATGGTATTCAGGTGAAACGCCCACGTTGCCAGGAAGCCGCTGAGCAGGGTTACGCGAATTCGACGGAGCTGGCGGATTATCTGGTCGCGAAAGGCGTGCCATTCCGTGAAGCGCACCATATTGTAGGTGAAACCGTGGTCGAAGCGATTAAACAGGGTGTGGCGCTGGAAGCGCTGACGCTGGGTGATTTGCAGAAGTTCAGCAGTGTGATCGGAGAGGATGTGTACCCGTTCCTGTCTCTGCAATCCTGCCTGGATAAGCGTAACGCGAAAGGCGGTGTCTCTCCGCATCAGGTATCAAAAGCGATTACTGAAGCGAAACAGCGTCTGGCGTAATGGCTTTTGTGTCAGGCGTGCAAAGGGTCAGGCATGCCTGACCCCTGGGATAACATAGGGGATGGGCATGCCCATCCCTGTTCGGTTTATGCCGTAAAGAACTGCTCTAAATCATCGCTTCCGCCAATATGGCGACCACCGATAAACACCTGCGGCACAGTGGCACGGCCGGTAACGGCGCGCAGACTGACGGTCGTGGCATCCTGGCCCAGCACGATCTCTTCGAACTGAATTCCACGATCTAACAGCATCTGTTTGGCTTTCGCGCAGAATGAACAGCCGGGTTTGGTGAACAGGGATACGGATTCCTGCACTTTAAATTCTGGTGCGACGTAGCGCAGCATGGTGTCTGCATCAGACACTTCAAACGGGTCGCCCGGCTTGTTAGGTTCTACAAACATCTTCTCTACCACACCGTTGCGTACCAGCATCGAGTAACGCCATGAACGCGGACCGAAGCCGAGATCGGCTTTCTCAACCAGCATCTCCATGCCACGGGTGAACTCACCGTTGCCATCAGGGATAAAGGTAATGTGTCCGGCGTTCTGATCGGCCTTCCAGGCATTCATCACAAAAGTATCGTTAACCGAGACGCACAGGATACTGTCCACGCCATGTTTTTTGAACACATCGGAGAGTTCGTTATAGCGCGGCAGATGGCTGGAGGAGCAGGTAGGAGTAAAAGCCCCCGGCAGTGAAAAGACAATCACGGTTTTGTCTTTAAACAGCTCATCAGTAGTGACATCGACCCAACTGTCGCCCTGACGTGTGTGAAAAGTGACCTGCGGGATGGACTTACCTTCCTGACTTGCAAACATAAAAGACCTCAAGGTGATTGAATTTGGTGTGCCCCTTTTTGGCACCGGCACATTATTATCATTCAGGCTTGATAGGGATAATCGTTGGTTGCTATGCTATCTATCGTCACGGGCTATCGTGAAAAAGAGGATAAGATGAATATTCGTGATCTGGAGTATCTGGTTTCGCTGGCAGAACATCGCCATTTTCGTCGTGCAGCCGATGCCTGCCATGTGAGTCAGCCAACGTTAAGCGGCCAGATTCGCAAGCTGGAAGATGAGCTGGGGGTGATGCTGCTGGAACGTACCAGCCGCAAGGTGTTATTCACTCAGGCAGGTCTGCTGCTGGTGGATCAGGCCCGGACTGTGCTGCGGGAGGTTAAGGTCCTGAAAGAGATGGCCAGCCAGCAAGGCGAGGCGATGTCCGGCCCGCTGCACATTGGGCTAATCCCGACCGTTGGCCCGTATCTGCTGCCGCAGATTATTCCTACGCTTCACCAGACCTTCCCTAAGCTGGAGATGTATCTGCACGAAGCACAAACGCAGCAACTGCTGGCGCAACTCGACAGCGGTAAGCTGGACTGTGCGATCCTGGCATTGGTGAAAGAGTCAGAAGCGTTTATTGAAGTCCCGCTGTTTGATGAGCCGATGAAACTGGCGATCTATGCGGATCACCCGTGGCACGACCGCGATCGTGTTCCGATGTCGGATCTGGCCGGGGAGAAACTGCTGATGCTGGAAGATGGTCACTGTCTGCGCGATCAGGCGATGGGCTTTTGCTTCCAGGCGGGGGCGGATGAAGATACGCATTTCCGTGCGACCAGTCTGGAAACGCTGCGCAATATGGTGGCGGCGGGCAGCGGTATCACACTGTTACCTTCGCTGGCCGTACCGAACGAAAGAGTGCGTGATGGCGTCTGTTATCTGTCCTGCTATAAGCCGGTACCACAGCGCACTATTGCCCTGGTGTATCGCCCAGGTTCACCTCTGCGTGGCCGTTATGAACAGCTGGCAGAGGCGATCCGTGAGCATATGCGGGGTGTGATGGGCCGCTTAGAACAGCCGGTTTAAACCGTTAAGCGCCGCCACCCGATAGGCTTCCGCCATGGTGGGGTAGTTAAAGGTGGTATTCACGAAGTACTCAATCGTGTTGCCACCGTTTTTCTGTTCCATTATCGCCTGGCCGATATGGATAATCTCCGCAGCACGTTCACCGAAGCAGTGAATACCGAGGATCTCTTTGGTTTCGCGGTGGAACAGAATTTTCAGACTACCCACGTTCATACCAACAATCTGCGCACGTGCCAGGTGTTTAAACTGCGCACGGCCCACTTCATATGGCACTTTCATTGCTGTCAGTTGCTGCTCGGTTTTCCCGACAGAGCTGATTTCCGGAATGGTATAGATACCTGTAGGAATATCTTCGATCAGATGAGCGGTGGCCTCGCCTTTGATCATCGCCTGAGCGGCAATGCGGCCTTGATCGTAGGCGGCTGATGCGAGACTCGGATACCCGATGACATCGCCTACCGCATAGATATGCGGCTGCGCCGTCTGATACATACTGTTCACCTTCAGCAGGCCGCGGCCATCCGCTTCCAGTCCGATATTTTCCAGCCCCAGCCCATCGGTATTACCGGTGCGGCCGTTGGCGTACAGCAGGCAGTCTGCTTTGAGTTTTTTTCCGGATTTCAGGTGCATGATCACACCATCGGCCACACCTTCAATCTTCTCGAACTCTTCGTTGTGGCGAATGACCACGCCGTTATTCCAGAAGTGATAGGACAGCGAGTCTGACATTTCCTGATCGAGGAAGGCCAGCAGACGATCACGGGTATTGATCAGGTCAACTTTGACGGACAGACCACGGAAAATCGATGCATATTCACAGCCAATCACCCCTGCGCCATAGATAATCACATGACCAGGTTCATGGTGCAGATTCAGGATAGAGTCGCTGTCATAAACACGTGGGTGAGTAAAGTCGACATCCGGCGGATGATAAGGACGTGATCCGCAGGCGATGACAAACTTGCCTGCGGTCAGGCGCTCAATGCTGCCATCATGGCTCTCAATTTCAATGGTGTTGGCATCGACAAAGCGAGCATCCCCCTGGAACAGTTCACAGTGATTGCGCTCATAGAAACCCTGGCGCATGTGGGTTTGCTGGCTGATAACGTTTTCGGTGTGATTCAGAATGTCGGCGAAAGAAGAACGGAGAAGACGCGTGTGGTCGCTATACAGTGGGTTCTGGTTGAACTCGATAATGCGGCTGACGGCGTGACGCAGCGCTTTCGACGGGATTGTTCCCCAGTGTGTACATCCGCCACCAATATTGTGGTAGCGCTCGATGACGGCAATACGTGCACCTTGCTTCACCAGTCCCATCGCAGCACCTTCACCGCCAGGACCGGAACCAATGACAATGGCGTCGTAATCATAAGACTGTTGCATACCAATACGTCCTATTTTCTTATACAATTTTACAACGAGATTCTAACATCTCGCGCCTCAGTTCCCAATTCTAACCGTGCTTTTTGCCATCAAATGCCAAATGACAGGGTTAACAGCCGCTCACAAAGTTTGGCCCACTGTACGCTGAAATTTTTGCTATAGTGCCCACTTGCAGGCTAAACAGGCACAAAAATGGGCGTTAGAGCGCAGCAAAAAGAACGTACACGACGTTCACTTATCGAAGCGGCATTCAGTCAACTCAGTGCCGAACGTAGTTTTGCCAGCCTCAGTTTGCGGGAAGTTGCCAGGGAGGCGGGGATTGCCCCAACGTCATTTTATCGTCACTTTCGTGATGTAGATGAATTGGGATTAACCATGGTGGACGAAAGTGGTCTGATGTTGCGACAGTTGATGCGCCAGGCGCGTCAGCGTATTGCCAAAGGTGGCAGTGTCATCCGCACTTCGGTTTCTACCTTTATGGAGTTTATTGGTAATAACCCAAATGCCTTTCGGTTACTGCTGCGTGAACGCTCCGGCACGTCATCCGCATTTCGTGCCGCTGTTGCCCGTGAAATTCAGCACTTTATTGCCGAACTGGCCGATTATCTGGAAGTTGAGAACCGTATGCCGCGCAGCTTCACCGAAGCGCAGGCAGAAGCGATGGTCATTATCGTGTTTAACGCCGGTGCTGAAGCACTGGATATTGATGTCGATCAGCGGCGCCAGTTGGAAGAAAGGCTGGTACTGCAACTGCGTATGATCTCGAAAGGGGCATATTACTGGTATCGTCGTGAGCAGGAGAAGCTGGCGGTGACGCTGGAAGCAAAAGACTAAGCGGCCTGGTCAAGGCCAACATGGTAAATAACCTAGCCGACTGGAACAAATTCAAGGGGATGACATGAATTTAGCGACTGGCCGCGATAAAGGCACTCTGCTGTTAACGTTTCTCACCGGGCT
>Ga0308168_1001900_pt1 | contig 17933 bp, 17 predicted proteins | sample PhyCR2_FD_202133 | JGI IMG/M metagenome (GOLD analysis project Ga0308168, IMG submission 202133) | Phyllosphere microbial communities from UC Gill Tract Community Farm, Albany, California, United States - DLSLRC.R2 | ecosystem: Host-associated > Plants > Phyllosphere > Unclassified | place: USA...
CTCGAGCGCAACTGGCTGTCGTCGAATAATGTCCTGTTGATCGGGCCTGACGACACGGCCCTGATCGACAGCGGCTACGTCACCCATGCGCCGCAGACGCTGGCGCTGGTGCGCCACCTGCTGCGCGGCCGTCCGCTCGACCGCCTGCTCAACACCCACCTGCACTCCGACCACTGCGGCGGCAACGCGGCCCTGCAGGCCGCCTACGGCTGCCACACCGCGATCCCCGCGCCGGAAGCCGACAAGGTCGCGCGCTGGGACGAAGCGGCGCTGAGTTTTCGCGCCACCGGCCAGCAATGCCCGCGTTTCGGCTTCGACGGCGTGCTGGCGCCGGGCGACACCTTATCGTTGGGCGGCCTGCGCTGGCAGGTATTGGCCGCGCCTGGCCATGATCCGCATGCGCTGCTCATCTTTTGTGCAGACGAAGGCGTGCTGGTGTCCGGCGACGCGCTGTGGCAGGACGGCTTCGGCGTGATCTTCCCCGAGCTGGCCGGGGAGCCCGGCTTCGACGAGGTCGGGGCCACGCTCGAGCTGATCGGCAGCCTGGCGCCGCGCGTGGTCATTCCCGGGCATGGGCCCGTGTTCGGCGACGTCGATGCGGCCCTGGCGCGGGCCAGGGCGCGCCTCGACTACCTGGCGGCCGATCCGACACGCAATGCACGCAACGCGGTCAAGGTGCTGCTCAAGTTCCTGTTGCTGGAGCGTGGGAAGATTGCCGTGGCCACGCTGCCGCGCCTGCTCGCATCGATTCCGCTGGTCGAGCGGGTGCGGCCGACCGTGCTCGGACTGGATGCCGATGCGTTGGCGCAATGGGCAGCCGCAGCGCTGGTGCGCGCCGGCGCGGCGCGCATCGAGGGGGAGATGTTGCTCGATCTTTAGAGGAAGAAATCTAGCACGGTCGTTCTTTTTCTGGGGCTATAATGGCCCGATACCCAACACCGAGAGTCCTTTCATGCCGATGCCCGCCGCGTTGCAAGACCTGTCCCTTCCCGTCATCGCCTCGCCGATGTTCATCGCCAGCGGTCCCGCCCTGGTGGCGGCCCAGTGCAAGGCCGGCATCGTCGGTTCCTTCCCGGCCCTGAACGCGCGTCCGGCCGAATTGCTCGACACCTGGCTGACCGACCTGCAGCGCGAGCTGGCCGACTACGCGGCCGCCAATCCGGGCGCGAAAGTGGGCCCGATCGCGGTCAACCAGATCGTCCATCAATCGAACGACCGCCTGGCGCACGACGTCGAGGTGTGCGTCAAGCACCAGGTGCCGATCATCATTTCGTCGCTGCGCGCGCCGCCGCGCGAGATGATGGATGCGGTGCACTCGTATGGCGGCATCGTGCTGCACGACGTGGTCTCGATCCGGCACGCCGAGAAGGCGCTGGAGGCGGGCGTCGATGGCCTGATCCTGGTGGCGGCCGGCGCCGGCGGCCATGCCGGCGCGCTGTCGCCGTTCGCGCTGGTGGGAGAGGTGCGCAAGTTCTTCAAGGGGCCGATTGCCCTGTCCGGATCGATCGCGACCGGCGACGCGATCCTGGCGGCGCAGGCGATGGGCGCCGACTTCGCCTACATCGGTTCGCGCTGGCTGGCCACGAAGGAGTCGAACGTCAGCGACGGCTACCGCGACGCGATCGTCGAATCGAGCGCGGCGGACGTGGTGTACACCAACCTGTTCACCGGCGTGCACGGCAACTACCTGAAAAAATCGATCGTGGCGGCCGGGCTGGATCCGGACAACCTGCCGCAATCGGACAAGAGCAAGATGAGCTTCGGCTCGGGCGCGGCCAAGGCCTGGCGCGACATCTGGGGCGCAGGCCAGGGCGTAGGCCTGATGGACGACGTGCCGACGGTGGCCGAGATGGTCGGGCGGCTCAAGCGCGAGTACGACGCCGCGCGGGCGCGGCTGGCGCTGTAAGACTCAATCCGCCTGCTTCAGGTCTTCCTGACGAATGGTCCACAGGCCCGGCAGGTTGCGCCAGTAGCCATACACGTCCATGCCGAAGCCGACCACGAACTTGTTGGGCAGGGTCAAGCCCACCAGGTCGGCCTGGATCGGCTTGGCGCGGCCCAGGTCCTTGTCGGCGAACACCACGACGACGACTTCGGCGGCGCCCATGTCGAGCAGGCGCTGCTTGACGTGGGCCAGGGTCTCGCCTTCGTCCAGGATATCGTCGACTACCACGATCTTGCGGCCGACGACGTTCTGGCGCGGGATCACCTTCCACACGATCTCGCCGCCGCGGTCTTCGTCGCCATAGCGGCTGACGTGGATGTAGTCGAAGTCGAGCGGGAAGGTCAGTTGCGGCAGCAAGTGGCCGGTAAACACCACCGCGCCGCCCATCACCCCCAGCACCAGCGGGAATTCGGCCGCGCCCTCGGCGTTGAAACGGGCATTGAGTTCGTCGGCGACGCGCCGCACGGCGGCATTGACTTCGACGGGTTCGACGATCTGGGTGGCATTCGCCAGTAGCGCTCGCGCGCGCTCATGGTGGAAATCGTGCATGGTCTTCAGTTCAGTTGAGTGCGGGACCATTATGCGTCATCCGTCGGACCCATGCGTTCCCGTTGGCCATTCGGGAGGATTGCGGCGTATGATACGTGGCTTGGAAAACAAAACCGACGCATCAGCCATGTCCCATAACGAATTCCAGGCCGCACGTGCAGGCCGCCTCGCGCAACTGCGCGCCGCCATGGCGCGCCACGGCATCGACGCCTACATCGTCCCGTCGAGCGATCCGCATCTGTCGGAATACCTGCCCGGCCACTGGAAGGGCCGCGAATGGCTGTCCGGCTTCACCGGCTCGGTCGGCACCTTCATCGCCACCGCCAATTTCGCCGGCGTCTGGACCGATGGCCGCTACTTCACGCAGGCCGAGACCGAGCTGGCCGGCTCCGAAATCGCGCTGATGAAGATCCCGGGCGCCGCGAGCCAGCTGCACGTCGACTGGCTGGCCGCCAACCTGGCCGCGGGCCAGACCGCCGCCGTCGATGCGCGCGTGCTGGGCCTGGCCGGCGCGCGCCTGTTGAAAGATGCCCTGGCCGCCAGGGGCGTGACCCTGCGCACCGACATCGACCTGCTCGACGAAGTCTGGAGCGAGCGTCCATCGCTGCCGCTCGAACCCGTGTTCGAACACGTCGCGCCCTACGCCACCGTCAGCCGCGCCGACAAGCTGCACGCCATGCGCGCCGCGATGGAAGCGCATGGCGCGGGCTTCCATTTCATCTCGACGCTGGACGACATCGCCTACCTGTTCAACCTGCGCGGCGCCGACGTCAGCTTCAACCCGGTGTTCCTGGCGCATGCGCTGATCGGCCGCGGCGACGCGACCCTGTTCGTCCTCGAGGGCAAGGTGCCGCAAGATGTGCGCGCCCGCCTGGAAGCCGACGACGTGCACCTGGCGCCGTACGCCAATGCCGTGCACGCGCTCGAGTCTCTGCCGGAAGGCGCGACCCTGCTGCTCGATCCGCGCCGCGTCACCGCCGGCATGCGCGCCGCCGTGGCGCAGGGCGTGAACGTGGTCGAGGCGATCAACCCGACCACCTTCGCCAAGTCGCGCAAGCTGGAAAGCGAGGCGGTGAACGTGCGCGCCGCGATGGAACAGGATGGCGCCGCGCTGTGCGAATTCTTCGCCGCGCTCGAGCCGCTGCTGGCCGACCCGAACCGCGCGCCGTTAAATGAAGTCGACATCGACACCCGCATCACCGCCGCGCGCGCGCGCCGTCCTCATTTCGTGAGCGCCAGCTTCTCGACCATCGCCGGCTTCAACAGCAATGGCGCGATCATGCACTACCGTGCCGAACAAGCCACCTGCGCCGTCATCGAAGGCGACGGCCTGCTGCTGATCGATTCGGGCGGCCAGTACCTGGGCGGCACCACCGACATCACGCGCGTGATCCCGGTCGGCGCGCCAAGCGCCGCGCAGAAGCGCGACTACACGCTGGTGCTGAAAGGCCTGATCAACCTGTCGGCCGCGCGCTTCCCGCGCGGCACCCGCGCGCCGATGCTGGACGCGATCGCGCGCGCCCCGATCTGGGCCGCCGGCATCGACTACGGCCACGGCACCGGCCACGGCGTCGGCTACTTCCTCAACGTGCACGAAGGCCCGCAGACGATTTCGCCGGCGGTGCCGCCGGAACCGCATACCGCGATGGAGCCGGGCATGATCACCTCGATCGAGCCGGGCATCTATCGTCCGGGACGCTGGGGCATCCGCATCGAGAACCTGGTGCTGAACCAGCACGTCGAGACGTCCGAGTTCGGCGAATATCTTGGCTTCGAGACCCTGACCCTGTGCCCGATCGATACGCGTTGCCTGGACAAGTCGCTGCTGCGCGCCGACGAAATCGCGTGGCTGAACGACTACCACGCGACCGTGCGCGCGCGCCTGACGCCGCACGTCGAAGGCCCGGCATTCGAGTGGCTGATGCTGCGCACGGAGGCGATCTGATGGCCAGCTCGCGTTCCACCCGCGCCAGCACCGCCGTCGAGCGCCTGAAGCAGCGCACCGGGAACAATCTTTACTCGATGGCGCGCACCGGCGACGGCCACTTCTACCTGTCCGAGGCGCCCGGCAGCCCGCCGCTGTGCCCGCCGATGGAGCTCGACGATTTCGTCAACTTCGTCAAGGGTCTCGGTCCGCAGGAGCAGCCGCGCATCAGCAAGAACGACCTGGCGTTCGAGAAGCAGCTGGTCAAGAAAAAAACCTGACCGCCGGCCGACCATGAACACGATGCGCGCATGACGGAAGCCAACCTGTTCGCGGCCTACTGGTCCAAGAACGAGCTGTTCACCAATGGCCTGATCCTGTTGCACCTGGTCGGGGCCCTGCTGCTCGGCCTCCTGGTCGGCTACGAGCGCGCCTATCACGGGCGCGCCGCCGGCATGCGCACCTATGGCCTGGTGTGCATGGCCTCGGCCGCGCTGACCATCCTGGCCGGCTATCCGGACCTGTGGTACGGCGGCCATGCGGGCCTGCTGGCGCCGATCGATCCGACCCGCATCATCCAGGGCGTGGTCACCGGCATCGGCTTCCTCGGCGCCGGCGTCATCATGCGCGACGGCTTCAATATCAGCGGCCTGACCACGGCGGCCTCGATCTGGGCCTCGTCGGCGATCGGCATCCTGATCGGCATCGGCTTCTACCTCGCCGCGATGGGCCTGGCCTTCCTGTCGGCGATGATCATGATCTACCTGAACCGCCTGGAGACCTTCCTGCCGTCGCGCCACGCGGTGGCGGTGCGGATGCGCTTCCGGCCCGAATTCATGCCGCGCGAAGACGCGATCCGCAAGGTGGCGCTCGAGCGCGGCTACGAGATCGCCGGCAGCTCGCTGACCATCAGCAGCGACGAAGGCCGCCAGGAATGGCGCTTCGTGGCGCTGGCGCTGTCGCGCAAGACCGGCGCGCCGCTGTCCGAACTGGCGCGCGAACTGGCCGCCTTCGACGGCGTCGATTCGTTCCAGCTGTCGCACGCGCGCAATTGAAGCGCCACGCATCTTCATCTTCAGGCAACACCAATAACAATGCCAAACGGGGTTTTCCAATGGACGCACAAGAAGTTCTCGATTTCTGGTTCCTGCCGTCTTCCGACCCGGGCCACGGCCAGCAGCGCGCCGAATGGTTCCGCAAGGACGACGCCTTCGACGCCGTCATCCGCGAGCGCTTCGGCGCCGCGATCAACCACGCGATCGCCGGCGGCCTGCGCGAATGGGACGAGGAGGGTCCGCGCGGCGTGCTGGCGCGCATCCTGGTGCTCGACCAGTTCACCCGCAACGCCTATCGCGGCACGCCGGAATCCTTCGCCGGCGACGTGCTGGCGCTGAACGCCGCGCGCCAGCTGGTGGCGTCGGGCGCGCACCTGGCCCTGAGCCCGTGGGAGCGTTCCTTCGCCTACATGCCGTTCGAGCACGCGGAAGACGCGCGCACCCAGGAGCAGTCGGTCGAGCTGTTCACCGACCTGGCCGCCAGCCATGAAGGCTTCAGCCAGTCGCTCGACTATGCGCACCGCCACCGCGGCGTGATCGCGCGCTTCGGCCGCTTCCCGCACCGCAACCCGATCCTGGGCCGCGCCTCGACGCCCGAAGAACTCGACTACCTGGCCAAGCCGGGTGCGGGTTTCTGACGTGGCCTCGACCCTCAACCTGGTCGGCGCCGGCCATGTCGGCAAGGCGCTGGGACGCCTGCTGTCGGCCAGCGGCGCCTACGTGGTGCAGGACGTGCTGACCCGCTCGCCGGCCAGCGCCCGGGCGGCGCTCGACTTCATCGGAGCCGGCCGCGCCGGCGCCGACCTGGCGGCGCTGCGTCCGGCCGACGTTTGGCTGCTGGCCGTGAACGACGACCAGATCGCGCCGATGGCCGCGGCGCTGGCGCAGGCGCATGACGTCCGCGGCGCGGTCGTGTTCCACTGCAGCGGCGCCAAGGCGGCGAGCGAATTGCAGGCGCTCGCGGACCAGGGGGCGCTGGTGGCCAGCGTGCATCCGATCCGCAGCTTCGCCGATCCCGACGCCGTGGCGCGCGACTTCGCCGGCACCTTCTGCGGCATCGAGGGCGAGGCCAAAGCGCTGGCGCGGCTGGCGCCGGCGTTCGAGGCGATCGGCGCGCGCCTCGTGCCCATCGATGCCGCGGCCAAGACGGTCTACCATGCGGCGGCGGTGTTCGCGTCGAATTACCTGACCACGGTGCTCGACGCCGCGCTGCGCGCCTGGCAGGCGGCCGGGGTGCCGGAGGCGATCGCGCGCGAGCTGGCGCGTCCGCTCGCCAGCGAGACCATGGCCAACGTATTCCGCCTCGGCCCGGCGGCGGCCCTGAGCGGGCCGGTGGCGCGCGGCGACCACGCGACCGTGGCGCGCCAGCAGCAGGCCTTGCTCGAGTGGGACGAGGCGACCGGCAGGCTGTACGAGGCGCTGGTGCCGTTGACGGCGGATCTGGCGCGGCGCAAGCACGCTGCTGCATGACTTCGACACAATAAGGAAAACGCGATGTTCTTTACCGCCTGGGCCACACTCGCCGTGCTGGGTGTCTATTTCTGGACCTGGGGCGTCGCCGGCTACGCCCGCGTGCGCTACAAGGTGCCGGCGCCATCGATGGAGGGTCCCGAGGCATTCCAGCGCGCCCATCGTGTCCAGATGAACACCCTGGAAATGCTGCCGCTGGTGCTGGTGCCGCTGTGGCTGTGCGCCACCTTCCTGGGCGACCTGTGGGCGGCGGCTGGCGGCCTGCTGTGGTGCCTGGGCCGCATCATGTATGCGCTCGGCTACTACCGCGACCCGGCCAAGCGCGAAGCGGGCTTCATTCTGGGCATGCTGGCTTGCGCTGCGTTAATCGGCGCCACAGTTTTCGGCTTATTGATGCGCTAAAGCGAAAAAAGCGAATACAAAGATCGACAAAGTTCCCGTATGGAAATATGCTTGAGTACTGACTACTAATTAGCATCGCGCGTCTCGTCCTGATGGTCACTGGCGCGCCAGGAGAACAATATGTTGTTTCTGAAGAGCACGAGTGTAACCAAGGCGCCAGGGATCTATGAGGTCGACGTCGCAGCCAAGCCGCCGGGTAAAACCTTTGGCGTCTTCCTGGCCACCGACCCGGAAAACCCGCCGCACACCGTGCTTGCCGGCCTGGCCGAACTGGGTTTCCAGAATGTCCATCAACAAAACTATGTTCACCGCGACAAGGGCAAGGTGCTCGACCTGCATTTCCAGAAGGACGGCACCGATATGTTCAAGGGGTGGAAGGCGGAGGAATGCAGCGCCAACCTGGCCGCCATCGACGCCCTGTTCGGCAATGTCGGCATCAAGGTGGCGCCGCGCGTGATGAGCCTGGCCGAAGCCTACGCCTGACACCCTGGCGTCTCGCTCAGGCCATCACTTCCAGGTGATACAGGGCCCAGGGGCAGGCGCCGAAACGCTGCGCCAGCGGGAGCGCCGCCATCTCCGGCACCCGGTCGGCGTCATACACGGCCCATAGCGGCCCCAGCCCGCCCAGCGGCATCGGCTTGCCATCCAGGTGGGTGGCGACGATGACATTCCACGCTCGCAGCTGTCGCATTTCCAGCACGGCGGCATAGCCGTCGACCGCCCGCATCAGCACCTTGGCGGCATCGCGCGGCTCCGCGCCGGCCTGGGCCAGCACCTCGAGCAGCAGCGGTCCGCGCAAGGTGTGCGGCTTGCCGTCGTATTCCAGGGTCGGGCGGATGGTGCGCGCCGGCAGGGCGGCCAGGGCTGCGAAGTCGAGGGCATAGGCACGGTCGAACGCCAGCTTCTGCTTGGCCATCATCTGGTCGAGTGCCGGATCGAGGGCGCCGCGGTTGCTGCGCGTGATTGCGCCGGTGATGGTCAGCAGTGTCGGCCCTGCGGTCGGCCCCGGGGCCGTGCCCGTACCGCGGCTGGCAAAGGCCGGCGCTGCGCCAGCCACGAAGGCGGCGCCGAGGAAATGACGTTTGTCCATGCGAGAATGCGCCGTGGTGGAAAGCTCACCATCATAACCGTGAATTTCGCGCACATATTGACGATGGATTTATTCGCTGCCGACTCCGTCCCGACTCCTATCCCGCTCAAGGACGGCGAGCTCGCCTGGATGCCCCAGCTGCCACTGCCCTGGACCAATGCCGAGGTCATGGCGCGCCTGCTGCGCGAGACCGACTGGCGCGAGGAAACGGTAGTGGTGTACGGCAAGCGTCACCTGCAGCCGCGCCTGAGCGCCTGGTACGGCGACGCGGCCTATACCTACTCCGGACTGCGCCTGCAGCCGGCGCCGTTCACGCCCCTGCTCGACACATTGCGCCAGGCCGTCGAGGCAGCGAGTGGACACCGCTTCAACAGCGTCCTGCTGAATCTCTACCGTAACGAGCGCGACAGCATGGGCATGCACAGCGACGACGAGCCGGAACTGGGACCGCAACCGGTCATCGCTTCGCTCAGCCTGGGCGCTGCCCGCACCTTTATCCTGAAGCATAAATACAACAAAAAGACTGTCCGATTGGAATTGACCGACGGCAGTCTGTTGCTGATGCGCGGTGAAACCCAGAAATATTGGTTGCATGGCATCAATAAGATGACACGCGCGTTACAAGCACGGGTCAACCTAACTTTTAGGAAAATCGTTTAAACTGATTGCAATTTCATCGATCCACTTGGAAATATTAATAACCGTCGGGTCATTAAGTTACACTTCCTTACAGTTTTTACGGAATCGGCACGGACTTGCTCTTTCGGCAGTGCTATCTTGGTCACATCGCGATTCGTTGGGAATCGCGAGCCAGATGAACAAGAAGAGGAATTGAGATGAAAAAGCTGATCGTTGCACTGCTCGCTACCACCGCCGCTGTCTCGGCTGTCCAGGCACAAGGATTCACCCCACGCGCCTACGTCGGCGTCGGTGCGGTGGCTACCGATTATGAAAGCCGCGTCCCAGGTGCAACCACCGCCGACATCGATACCATCAAGGCATCGGCCAAGCTGTTCGGCGGCTACGAGTTCACCCCGAACTGGGCAGTCGAAGTCGGCCACACCGACTACCGCAGCGCCGACATCTACTACACCCTGGGCCCAGTGGCTGCCAGCGGTCAGGTCGATGGCCGTTCGACCTACGTCGCCGCCAAGTTCAGCTCGCCGCTGACCGAGAAGCTGGTCGGCTACGCCAAGCTGGGCGTGTCGCATGACGTGAACGAACTGGCAGCGGTCAACGCCTCGCTGAACCGTCGCGACAGCGACAACAACGCCTACGGCGCCCTGGGTGTGCAGTACAACATCAACCAGGACGTGGCGGTGATCGCCGAATACGAACGCTTCGGCGGCACCCGCGACTTCGGCGTGCGTCCGAACGCACTGACCATCGGCGCGAAATACTCGTTCTAAGCCGAGCGTTTCACAAGCCAAAAGGCCCTTCGGGGCCTTTTTTCATGGTCGGATCATCCGGGCAAGCGGCATGGCGATTACAGCCGCGCCAGCGCCAGGCCCTGCGGCCGCTGCACCCATGGCGGCACGATGATCGACGGTTCGGGCGCCGCATGCCCGGCCGAGATGAAACGGTGCAGCGACGACCACGGCCATTCACGCGCCTCGAGGCAATGGCCATGGCGCACGGCGTCGGTATGGACATAGTCGACCAGCGCCGCGTAATCGTCGTCCAGGCCGACCCGGTAGTGGCGGTAGTGGCGTTCCCAGACCGCGCCGTCGTCCACCCCGGGCTGGCCGGTCTTGCGCAGCGCTTTGGAAAAGGCGATCTTGACCGCCCGCCAGCGGCTGGAACAGTCGTGGTCGCCCGGTGGCAGGGTCCAGATGGCGTGGGCGTGATCGGGCAGGACCGCCCAGGCATCGACGTGGAAAGGACGGCGCGTACGCGCCAGCCGCATGGCTTCCCCGAACGCGGAGATATGTTCGGTCAACAGGTGACTGCCGCGGTCGAGCAGGCGCACTGTGAAAAAGAAGGTCCCGCCGGGGACGCGGTTATCGCGGTAAAGATTGCGGTAACTGTTAGGGTAATCGAGCATGGTCTGGCCGACGCCGTGCGCATGAAGCGGCTGCGGTCGACGAGCTTCCGGTAGTCCTCATCGCAAACAGTTTTACATATTTTGCATTCGGACCCCGTTCCATTTCCGCTAGTAAAAAGCCCGCCAATGACGGTCGCCAAGGCGGGATTTTCCCTTACGAAACAAGCGCTTGCATTCTGTCCACGGATCAGGTGGTCAGCGGCTTGTAGCGGATACGCTTCGGCTTGGCGCCTTCTTCGCCCAGGCGTTTCTTCTTGTCGGCTTCGTATTCCTGATAGTTGCCATCGAAGAAGGTAACCTGCGAATCGCCTTCGAAGGCCAGGATATGGGTCGCGATGCGGTCCAGGAACCAGCGATCGTGGGAGATCACCATCACGCTGCCGGCGAACTCGAGCAGTGCATCTTCCAGTGCGCGCAGGGTTTCGACGTCCAGGTCGTTCGACGGTTCGTCCAGCAGCAGGACGTTGCCGCCCTGCAGCAGGGTCTTGGCCAGGTGCAGACGGCCGCGTTCACCGCCCGACAGATTGCCCACGACTTTTTGCTGGTCAGAACCCTTGAAGTTGAAGCGGCCCAGGTAGGCGCGCGACGGCATTTCGAAGCGGCCCACGCTGAGCATGTCGGCGCCGCCGGAGACGTCTTCGAACACGGTCTTGTTGTTGGCCAGTTCGTCGCGGCTCTGGTCGACCAGCGACACCTTGGCGGTCTTGCCGATCACGACTTCGCCGCTGTCCGGCTGCTCTTTGCCGGCGATCATCTTGAACAGGGTCGACTTACCGGCGCCGTTGGGGCCGATGATGCCGACGATCGCGCCTGGCGGGATGGTGAACGACAAATTATCAATCAACAGACGGTCGCCGAAGGCTTTCGAGACGTTCTTGAACTCGATGACTTCATTGCCCAGGCGCTCGGCCACGGGGATGAAGATCTCCTGCGTCTCGTTGCGCTTCTGGTATTCGTATTCGGAGAGTTCGTTGAAGCGGGCCAGGCGGGCTTTCGACTTGGCCTGGCGCGCCTTCGGATTCTGGCGCGACCATTCGAGTTCCTTCTGCAGCGCCTTCTGGCGCGCCGATTCGGTCGCTTCTTCCTGTTTCAGGCGCGCCTGCTTCTGGTCGAGCCACGACGAGTAATTGCCCTTCCATGGGATGCCGTGGCCGCGGTCCAGTTCCAGGATCCATTCGGCGGCGTTGTCGAGGAAGTAGCGGTCGTGGGTGATGCCGACCACGGTGCCCGGGAAGCGCAGCAGGAATTGCTCCAGCCACTCGACCGATTCGGCGTCCAGGTGGTTGGTCGGTTCGTCGAGCAGCAGCATGTCGGGTTTCGACAGCAGCAGCTTGCACAGCGCCACGCGGCGCTTCTCGCCACCCGACAGCACGCCGATTTTCTGGTCCCATGGCGGCAGGCGCAGCGCGTCGGCGGCCATTTCCATTTGCAGGTTCAGGTTGCCGCCGTCGGCCGCGGCGATGATCGATTCCAGGCGTTCCTGTTCCTTGGCCAGGGCGTCGAAGTCGGCGTCCTCGTCGGCGTAGGCGGCGTACACGGCTTCGAGCTTGGCCTGCGCCTCGAAGGCTTCGCCGAGGCCGGATTCCACTTCTTGACGCACGGTTTTTTCCGGGTCGAGCTGCGGTTCCTGCGGCAGGTAGCCGATGTTCAGGCCCGGCATCGGGCGTGCTTCGCCCTGGATGTCGGTGTCGATGCCGGCCATGATCTTGAGCAGGGTCGACTTGCCCGAGCCGTTCAGGCCCAGCACGCCGATCTTGGCGCCCGGGAAGAAGGACAGCGAGATGTCCTTGAGAATTTGACGTTTCGGCGGGACGATCTTGCCCACGCGGTTCATCGTATAGACGTAATTGGCCATGCTTTAACTCTGGTGTTGTTTAAGGTGCACAGGATACGACAGAACCCCGTGCCCGACACAGGATTTCTTGGCCGATGCCGGTGAAATCCTGCGGGTTATTAACAGGAACTGCGAGAAACTGCGCCGGATCAGCCCTTGGCCGGCGCCGGCGGCCGGCGCAGCAGGCCTTCGCCGGCGAACAGGATCAGCGCGCTCCAGATCAGCACGAAGCCGACCAGGCGATCGGCGGTAAACGCTTCCTTGAACAGCCACACGCCGAGCAGGAATTGCAGCGTCGGCGACAGGTATTGCAGCAGGCCCAGGACCGACAGCGGGATCTTGCGCGCGCCGCTGGCGAACAGCAGCAGCGGGATCGCGGTGAGCGGGCCGGCCATCACCAGCAGTACGCGCGTGGTGTCGGAGTCGGTATTGATGAACACGTTCTGGCCATTCACGGTCAGCCAGATGACGTAGGCGGCCGCCAGCGGGAACAGCACGATGGTCTCGAACGACAGTCCCTCGAGCGCGCCGAGCGCCGCCGTCTTGCGCAGCAGGCCGTAGCCGCCGAAGGAGAACGCCAGGAACAGCGCGATCCAGGGCACCGTGCCGGTCTGCCAGGTCAGCCAGGCCACGCCCAGCGCGGCAATCGCGATCGCCACCCACTGGACGGCGCGCAGGCGCTCCTTCAGGATCAGGTAGCCCAGCATGATATTGACCAGCGGATTGATGAAATAGCCGAGGCTGGCTTCGATCACGTGGTGGTTGGTGACCGACCAGATATACACCAGCCAGTTGGCGCTGAGCAGCAGGGCGGACAGCACGAAGCTGAAGAACACGCGCGGCTGGCGCACCACGTTCAGCCATTTCCACTGGCGCCGCAGCACCAGCACGATCAGCAGGAAGCCGAGCGACCACAGCATGCGGTGCGCCAGGATCTGCAGTGGCGGCACGCCGTCCAGCGCGTGGAAATAAATGGGGAACAGGCCCCAGCAGAGAAAGGCCAGGGCCGCGTAGATGATTCCGGAACGCATGGAAGTGGGGGCTGGATTGCAGGGATGACATTATCCCTGAATATGTACGCAGCTGCTGGAGGGTGCCTCTTTTTGCAGGGGTGTATGATGCACCACGAAATATTCTTGCTTTTTTTCAGCCACTATTTTATGGTGCGCCGCACCAATACAAAAGCGATGGTGTAATCTTGACATCAGATAGCAAGAAAAGCAGCCTGGCGGCACTCACCCTGGCTGCGGTCGGCATCGTCTACGGCGACATCGGCACCAGCCCCCTCTACACGCTGCGCGCGGTGTTCGACGACACCCACGGCCTGCCTCTCAATACTCCCAACATCCTCGGCGTCATCTCCCTGATCTTCTGGGCGCTCACGGTCATCGTTTCGCTCAAGTACGTGAGCCTGGTGCTGCGCGCGCACAACCGCGGCGAGGGCGGTATCATGGCCCTGATGGCGCTGGCGACCAACTCGGTGCCGCGCCACTCGCGCTGGAGTTTCCCGCTGCTGGCCATCGGCGTCATCGGCGCCACCATGTTCTATGGCGACAGCGTGATCACGCCGGCGATCTCGGTGCTCGGCGCGATCGAGGGCCTCGAGGTGGCCGCGCCCGGCATGTCGCACTACGTGGTGCCCCTGGCGGTGGTGGTGCTGGTGGCCCTGTACAGCGTGCAGCGCCATGGCACGGCCGGCATCGGCCGCTTCTTCGGTCCGGTGATGCTGGTGTGGTTCCTGGCGCTGGCTGCGATGGGCATCGTCAACATCGTCCAGTCGCCCGAGATCCTGAACGCGCTCAACCCCTGGCATGCGGCGCACTTCATGCTGGACAATAAATTGCTGGCCTTTATCGCGCTGGGCGCGGTGGTGCTGGCGATCACCGGCGCCGAGGCCCTGTATGCCGACATGGGGCACTTCGGCGCCAAGCCGATCCGCATGGCCTGGTTCCTGATCGCCTATCCGGCGCTGACCCTGAACTACCTGGGGCAAGGCGGCCTGCTGATCGCCGATCCCGGCGCGGTGGAAAACCCGTTCTACCACCAGCTCGGCACCTGGAGCGTGATCCCGCTGGTGATCCTGTCGACCATGGCGGCGGTGATCGCCTCGCAGGCCACGATCAGCGGCACCTATTCGATGACCAAGCAGGCGATCGCGCTCGGCCTGCTGCCGCGCATGCGCATCCTGCACACCTCGGAAAGCGAGATCGGCCAGATCTACATTCCGGCCGTCAACTGGCTGCAGCTGGCGGTGGTGCTGATCGCCGTGGTCGGCTTCGGCTCGTCGGACGAGCTGGCCGGCGCCTACGGCATCGCGGTCACGGCGACCATGATGATGACCACCGTGCTGACCTTCTTCGTGACCCGCTACCGCTGGCGCATGCCGCTGTGGGTCTGCCTGGGCGCGACCGGCTTCTTCCTGATCATCGATGTGCTGCTGTTCTCGGCCACCACCACCAAGGTCTTCCACGGCGGCTGGTTCCCGCTGCTGATGGGCGGCGTGCTGCTGACCCTGATGCTGACCTGGAAGCGCGGACGCGGGCTGGTGTTCGAGAACCTGCAGAAGCATGCGATACCGCTGGAAGCCTTCATGGAATCGCTGTTCGTGGCGCCGCCGACGCGGGTGCCGGGCACCGCCATCTTCCTGCGCGGCGAAAGCGACGGCGTGCCGCACGCGATGCTGCACAACCTGTCGCACAACAAGGTGCTGCACGAACGCGTGGTGTTCCTGACCGTGCACATGCGCGAGGAGCCATGGGTGCCGTTCGAGGAACAGATCGACATCGTCGACCTGGGCCACAACTGCTACCAGCTGAACATCCACTATGGCTTCAAGGACGAGGCCGACATTCCGGACATCCTCGACCGCTGCGGCGCGCTCGGCCTGTCGTTCGAGATGATGGAAACCTCGTTCTTCATCGCGCGCCAGACCGTGATCTCGGGCCCGGGCGGCGGCATGGCGCCATGGCGCGAGCACCTGTACGTGGCGATGTCGCGCAATGCGCGCAGCGCGGCCGACTATTACCAGATCCGCAGCAACCGGGTGATCGAGCTGGGCACGCAGATCGAGATCTGAGGAGACCGCCGCCATTGATGTACGGATCTGGAACTGTATATCTCAGTGTACGATTGTCATTCTGCTATGTTGCAGCCTGCCGGCAGTCCGCATGCGTGGCCATGGCGGTCCCGCACCACGATCACAGGGGCTCGCCTGATATCGGGCAGACGAGTGGCCAGGTGTCATGATTTTCTCCTGGAAAGATGACATGGCAGAAAAATGCTAAGATTGTTGACAATTTTTTACCGATGGTCAGGGGAACCCTGTGTGTATGGTCATGCCAAACTGTATATGCCTGGCGCCATGAATTTCGTGAGAGTAAGGCAAAAGCGTATTGCATGAAGTACTGGCAGGTTCCACGGGTAGCAGTCAACCACGGCGCTGCCTGTTACCTGACATGTACAGACTTGCCGCATTCTGGACTTGAAGCCGAACAGCCCCTCCTCGATACACTTGTAGCTGACTGTTATCAGGTCAGCCAACACACTCGCGAAGATTTAGGTGACTATAGGAGATAAATCTTGTCCATGATAATTATTATGGCAACGTGCAACGGGGCCAAGACGTTGCCAAAAGTGTTTGAAGGATATGCGAACCTCGCACAACCCGTAGGTGGGTGGTCGGCCATCGTGGTAGATGATGGGAGCGATGACGAAACCCGTTCAATCGTCGAATCTTACGCAAAATTATTGCCGATCGAATACGTTCATCAGGAGCGAAGCGGCAAGAACGCAGCACTCAACCGTGGCGTTGAGCTGGCGCTGCAACGTCGTCCGGCCGTCGAGTTGTTCGTGATGACAGACGATGACGCCACGCCTGAGCCCGATTGGCTTGTTGCGATGCAGGCTTGCATGCTGGAGAACGCCGACTATGACCTGTTTGGTGGTGCAATATTGCCCGATTGGGGCGCCCCACCTCCTGACTGGGTGCTGCGTCACGTTCCACTTGGGCTGGCGTTCGCGATCACCAACTTCAGCGACGGCCCGATTCAGCCCGGCGCCATATGGGGACCGAATATGGCAGTTCGCCGCCGGGTGTTCGAAGCCGGGCACCGGTTCAACCCGAATGTAGGACCAAACCGCGGTAACTATATCATGGGTAGCGAGACGGAATTCAATAAACGTGTCGTCGCCGCAGGCCATAAAGCCTGGTTCTCGAACAATCCGCGAGTCAACCATTTTATTCGTCCACATCAGTTAACTGAGGAGTTTTGCCTGGGCCGCGCTTTCCGAGGAGGACGCGGTACATGTCTGGAAACGGGCGACATGACGCACTTCCCCACATTATTTGGCGTACCGCGCTGGCTATATACGAAAAAAATGCGTCATGCACTGCAAATTGCCTTGGCAACGTTGCGTGGCGATAGTGAAGCCAAGTTCAAGGCGCGCTTCCACTACCATCACACGCGTGGATTCTTGCATCAGGCACATGATCTGAAAAACGCAGCATCGCGGAAACAATGAGGCTGCCTTAGCGGGCTCAACCGGGCATCGCAAGACTGGATCATTGAACGGATTGTGATATAGAACTTGTGCATCAATCTTTTCATGAATTGGATATTGGAATGAACGAATCATTTTTCCACGTCAAACGGCTGACTGAAGGGTTTGATGTTCGGGGAAAAGCGCATTGTGCCCTTGGGCACCAGATCGCACGAGAATCGGGTAATCCCGACGGCATCTACGTCGAATGGAACTGGGATGGGAAGTGCTTAACTGCGCGCAACGACCGCTACGGGATGTTCCCGGTTTTTTATTACTCGCGCGACGGGGAATTCGCGATATCGTCGTCCATCGATCAGCTTCTCAATGCCGGTGCCAGTCCCGAACTGGATGAAACGGCGCTATCCGTATTCTTCAGGCTCGGCTTTTTTATCGGCGACGATACACCTTTCCGCCACATCCGCGCCCTGCCGCCGGCGGCGACACTGAGTTGGGATGGTGAACTACGTCTTGAACGCGCGACCAGGGCCCGTGGCGCCCCCAGCCGTGGCGAATCTCGCACATCTGCGCTCGACACCTATAACGAACTTTTCCGCCGTTCGATGACCCGGCGGGCTCCCTCCGATGCGAATTTCGCTGTGCCATTGAGCGGAGGACGCGATTCACGACATATCTTGTTCGAACTGCTCCGCCAAGGGCATAAGCCTGGTCGCTGCATTACTGCGCTCCACTTCCCACCACGGGGAAACGAAGATGCGCGCATTGCCACCATGCTTACGCAAGAATTCGGGTTGAAGCATGACATTATTCCGCAATCCGGCTCATTTTACACAGCGGAAGCGGCGAAAAATCTGTTGACCAGTTATTGCACCGATGAGCATGCCTGGTATCTGGAGACGGTATCCAATATTCGCGCGCGAGAACGTGTCGTTTATGACGGTATTGCAGGAGATGTTCTTTCGCAAAGCGTTTTTCTGACAGAGGAACGCCTGCGATTATTCCAGACCGCTTCTGCCAAAGAAATCGCAACACAGCTCCTTAGCAAAGCCGAGAGGAAACTCAGCAATCTTCTGACGCCGCAGTTATACCGTAGTACAAGCCTGGAACTTGCTGTCACCCA
>Ga0308168_1001902_pt1 | contig 17912 bp, 22 predicted proteins | sample PhyCR2_FD_202133 | JGI IMG/M metagenome (GOLD analysis project Ga0308168, IMG submission 202133) | Phyllosphere microbial communities from UC Gill Tract Community Farm, Albany, California, United States - DLSLRC.R2 | ecosystem: Host-associated > Plants > Phyllosphere > Unclassified | place: USA...
AAAAATTCCAGCCTGATGATGGCAGCAATATCTATGAGTTGCTGTCCGACAGAACTAATATTGTCGTTATCGCTGATGAAGCACACCGTTCCCAGTACGGTTTCAGCGCCAAAGAAGTTGACGTGAAAGACAGCGAAGGCAACGTAACAGGTAAACGCACCGTTTACGGCTTTGCCAAATATATGCGTGATGCCTTGCCCAATGCGACCTATCTTGGCTTTACCGGAACCCCTATAGAAAAAACGGACGTAAACACACCTGCTGTTTTTGGTAACTACGTTGATATCTACGATATCTCACAGGCCGTAGAAGACGGTGCAACCGTGCGTATCTTCTATGAAAGCCGTCTTGCAAAAATTGCCATCAGTGACGAAGGTCGCCAGCTCATTGAAGACTTCGACGATGAGTTTAACGAGGACGAACTGACACTTACGCAGAAAGAACGTTCTAAGTGGGCGAGAATCGAAGGGCTGATTGGCAGTTCAAAACGTATTAAAGCCATTGCGGCGGATATGGTTCAGCACTTTGAACAGCGCTTAAAATCTAATGCCGATCATGGCAAGGGCATGATTGTCACCATGTCCCGTCGTATTGCTGCTGAAATTTATAAAGAAATCATAGAGTTAAAACCTGAATGGCACAGCGATGATCTAAATGATGGCGTGATTAAAGTCGTCATGACCTCTTCTGCTGCTGACGGACCAGAAATCGCTAAACACCACACCACAAAAAAAGAACGTCAGGTTCTGGCTAACCGTATGAAGGATGACGACGACAAGCTGAAACTGGTGATAGTGCGTGATATGTGGTTAACCGGCTTCGACGCTCCCAGCATGCATACGCTGTATATCGACAAACCAATGAAAGGCCACAACCTTATGCAGGCAATTGCCCGTGTGAACCGTGTGTATAAAGATAAGATAGGCGGTCTGGTTGTTGACTATCTGGGCATTGCCTCTGATTTAAAAGAAGCCCTCTCCTTTTACTCTGATGCAGGTGGACGTGGAGATCCTGCTGAGGTTCAGGAAGAAGCCGTAACGCTCATGCAGGAAAAGCTGGAAATCCTGGAAGGCATGATGCATGGATACGATTACAAAGCTTACTTTGCCGCAACTACCTCACAACGCCTGACAATTATTCTTGAATCAGAAAACCATATTTTAGGGCTGGATAACGGTAAAGGTAAAATGCGTTTCCTGGCTGCGGTTGCAGCCTTATCGCAGGCATTTGCATTGGCGACACCGCACGATAAAGCAATGGAAGCGGCACCCGAAGTAGCATTCTTCCAGGCAGTAAAAGCCAGACTGAATAAATTTACTGAAAACTCAGACGGATCAGAAGAAGAACACAATGACAGTCTCGAAGTTCGGGTAAAACAGACTATCGATCAGGCTCTGGTTACCGATAAAGTTGTTGATATTTTTGACGCTGCTGGGATACAAAAGCCTGATATTTCCGTTCTTTCTGAAGAATTCCTTCAGGAAATGAAGGATTACCAACACAGAAATATTGCTTTGGAAACGCTTAAAAAACTGCTTTCTGACGAGATCAAGGTTCGCTCGAATCAAAGTATCACCCAAGGCAAAAAACTGATTGATATGCTGACCTCTGCAATCAATGGCTACCAGAACAAGGTACTGACCGCAGCGGAGGTAATTGATGAGCTAATCAAGCTTGCCAAGACTATCCAGGAATCTGACAGCCTTGCCACCCAGTTAAACCTCAGCGCTTATGAATATGCCTTCTATTCTGCTGTTGCAGATAACGACAGTGCTCGCGAGTTAATGGAAAAGGAAAAACTACGAGAACTGGCAGTCGTACTTACGGAGGCTATCCGCAACAATGTCAGTCTTGACTGGACAGTGAAAGAAGCAGCAAGAGCAAAAATTCGCGTGGTGGTAAAACGTCTGCTCAAAAAATATGGTTATCCACCCGATATGTCCTTGCTCGCCACAGAGACCATTTTGAAGCAGGCTGAACTTTTAGCTGGAGAATTAGGAAAATGATTCCCTAAATTTTTAGCATATAAACTATTTTAAGTTATACAGGAGAAGCTAATGGATAGCAGGCCATATCTTAAAACAGTACTATATATACTATCACTGTGGCTTTTATTTTTATCATTATTAATTATGTCCTACGATAAGGTTTTGATAAAAAATGTGTGGGACTATATTTTTACTGAAAACTTTACTTTCTCAATCTCGTCATTGAAAGTGAGAAATATCGTTTTCATAGTTAGTTTGATTTTCATTTTTATTGGTGCAATTATTTTAATAGTCCTTGCAAATAGCTTTGGTTCGGGTTGGTCTGTTGCATGCACTGTCTCGGATATTAGCAATGAAAACCATGAACATTTAGAGTTTTTAACCACTTATATAATGCCCTTAGTTTTCACTGATGTCGATAGTAAGAGAACTGTATTAAATTTAGGGTTGATGATATTTGTAATCGGCGCAATATACGTAAAGACAAACCGGTTTTATTCTAACCCATCACTTGCAATACTCGGATTCAGAATATACAAAGCTAATGTTCATGATCGTGGAGTGAAAAAATGCACAGTAATCTGCCGCAGTGTTCTAAAGAGTACAGATAATATAAAGTATATAAAAATCGACGATGAAACTTATTTGGCTAAAATAGTGTAGAGGTCATGACATGTTCACTAACATTGAAAATATTTTAAAATCGAAACGCATCTCTGGTGAAGCTTTTTTTGTTGCTGATGTTCAAGGTACGATAGATATATTTAAGGTTAACCTTGAACCTGATGCTGAAAAAGATCTGACCACTTCATTTTCTAAAAGCTTAATCAATAATATTATTGAACCTAACAGAGGTAAAGTGGCCGTTTCACTTGTATCCACTTTATTAGAAAGAGATAAGCAAGTTTTCGAATATGATCACTTAACAATTAATCACCTCCCAATTGAATTTACTAAAATGAACAACGTGCTAAATTTTGGTGTCAATGGGAATGCAACACAGTTTGATTTTGCAACACAAAGCCTCACATCGGTAAAAGCCGTAATTTACCACCTTTGTGATGGTAATGGAAACAGCGTAGTCATTTACCAACATAAATATCCTGTTTCTCTACATAAGAAAACAAAAAAATCTTTCTTGAGTCTAAATGGCAGAACCTTAGATAAGATCACTCATGACAGTATTGATATAAATGACACTATTGACTTCTTCTTTTTTCAGAATAAGTACTATGCGCTAAACATTAAGCTTCTTGAAAGAATGTATGGATTAGAAAGTGTAATAGATAATCTTGCAAATAACTCAACGCCATTAATAATAAACCTTGGAATTGTTAATACACAAGGTATGCCAGTGCCACTAGATATTTTCAAGGACATGTATAAAGACAGAGCATTTATGCGTAGACTTGCTATGGTTTCAAAAGGGAACTTAGTAAAAACGGGAGTATCAGTCCCTCAAATACAACAAGTTATGCAAAAATTCCCTGTATTTCAACGGAACATTGATCTAACAGGAGGATTAATAAACCTTAATACTAAAGATCAAAAGAGATACTTTATTCGGCTTCTAAATAATGAAGCATCTTTTGCAGCACTTGATAACTCGCCCTTCCTGGCTGTTGAAAAAGACTCCGCTGCTTAAATTTTAAATGAGCATCCTCAAGCCGAATAACTTAAAGGATGCTCTTCAAATTTTAATAAGAATTATCAACAGAAAAAAACCTCATAAAAAACACTACTCATTAAATTTCCAAAATTAAGAAGAACATTAATAACCACCATTATATTACATGATCTTTTCCATATCCTATAGCATTACTCTCTATAGTATTAATATCTGAGCCTCTAATTATCTCCTTTATACAGATTAGCTCCAATATGGATAAATATTCTTGTGAAAATGGTTAATCCACATCACATAGGATAACCTTAACGTCCCTATGTTCCATTAAGTTAAGAATAACCTCAAGCAAACCAAATCAGATACCCCCTAATAAAACAAAAATAAATTTGAATACCGTGAAATGTGGTGTCATTAATATCTTGAAAACAACAAAAAAGGAGATAAATAATGATATCAAGAGAAAATAACAAAAATAACCTATTCCGTGTAAAGTCTAAAAATGGTGTCCTTCGTTGCCTTAAGGCTGGCATGGATATAAATATGTGCAATAGTAAAGGTCAAACTGCTCTTTTTACCTGTAATGTACCTGAAGCTATACAGGCAATGATTGACGCTGACATTGACATTCACCACTTGGATAATGACGGTAATAATGCATTATTCTATGCTCAAAATGTTGAAACAGTGGAACTTCTTGTCAGCAATGGTATTAATGTTAACCACCGGAATAAGTCAGGCACCCTTGCGATTCAACATATTGATGTTTCACCAGGGTTAGTAAAATATCTTATCAAAGCTGGACTAGATATCCATACCAAAGATAGCTATGGCAACTCCTTTCTTTTCATTCCATTTGAAGGATATGTATACGATGCACTCATTGAGGCTGGTTGCGACATTAATCATAAAAATTTAAGCGGGCAGACAGCATTCGATTACTGGCAGTCAGAAAACCACAGCATAGCTGGTAAATATACTCACTGGGAATCTAAAAACGATAACTACATTCGTTTTCTTATCCGTAATATTCATCTTAAAGACAGTTCAAAAATTGTATTCACGAACATTACATTTAAATCAATTGAGCTGTTGTCGTTACTTATAAAGCAAAAAAATGAATTTGAGATAAGTGATAAGTGCATTATCACACCAACAAATGCCGACGTTAAAAAATTAATTTTACAACTAAAGAAACTGACAGACATTAGTCATGTTTGGTTTTACATAAACAGTACATATCTACTGACTCACTATGTAGGAAGACTGCTAATTAAATGGTTAATATGTCATGATATAAAAGTTGATATAGAATCACTAAAAGAACGCTACTTCTATGAAGAAATCCTCCAGGAAAAATCACAGAGAGAGCAAAAGGTTTTACGAACAACGCTTCAACCAGTTACCTGTAAAGCAATTACAAAAAAAAGATTATGAATTGAATCTGCCTGAACACTCTCCCCTTGGCTTTAACCTTTAGTTAGATAGCCAAGGGGCGCTAACATCATTAATTTAATACAAAGCCCCACATTGCATCTTAGCACTTTGATAAATTTATTTTTTAAAACACCCTCATCGCCAATTCATACAATATCAATCACTACTCTCAAACCAAATCAATCAAATAAAACACAGCACTTTTTGATAAAAATAATATAACAATGAAAAACAACACCTTATATGAAATATAATAAAAATATATCTATTTAATTAAATAAATATAAAAATATATTTGCATTTTGTTTATTTAATAATATATATTCCCTTTGTTAATTAAATAAAGGAGAACTAAAATGAATAAAACAAACTATCCAAGCCTGACTAACTATCTCGCCAAAACAAAAAAGAACGCAGATCTTTATAGATTATATAATCCACAATTTTCTTTTTTCTGCAAAAGTGACACTCAGGAGCAAAGATTTTATTTCGATTATTTCTCAAGACATATGGTCTCGAAGAGAAATATTTTAACCGTATTCTCTATCTATACATTCACCTCTTATAACATGAACAAAAAAGAGACAATAAAAAATTTCATTCGATTTCTCAAAACGACGAATGAAAGTACATTCCATAATGCTTTTTCATTTCGCGGTGGTAACATTTTGTATGTAAGCAACAAAAACATGTTGAAAGAGATCTCATGGTTTTCACTCGCTCGAATTTACGAAGACATTAAAAAAATAAAGGAATATAAAACCAACCATGACAACTATATCAGATTAGTCGCTTAACAGAGGAGAAAAATTATGAATAACAACGCAATAAATGCATTACTCTCTTGTAAAACTCCAAAAGACATTCAGGCTTGCATTAATGCAGGCTCCGATATTAATACACTGGATTCGTTTGGAAGAAATATACTGTTTTACTGTAAAAACCCAAGAATGATTGACACTCTGGTTAAAGCAGGAATAGATTTTATCATGCTGACAACTATGGTCACAATGTTTTGTTTAACCAGCGAAATCCTCACATACTGAAAAAATTGATTGATTCCGGCGTAGATATACACCACAAAAATGGTCTCGGCCAAACCTGTTTATGCTCGTTAGCTGATAATATATCCTGTTGCAAAACCCTGATCAATGCTGGAATTAATGTCAACAATGTGGATAAATGCGGAAGAACAATACTTTTTTACGTAAAAAATCACTCTATCTTTGATTTGATGGTACAGGCCGGTTGCGATATAAACCACAGAGATAACCAGGGTCACGGCATTTTTGAAATTTGCTATTCATTAGGCGATTTCAAAGCCAAAATGCTCATTCGTCATATTAGTATGAAGGATAGCAGTCCAGTAATTTTCAACTACCTCAACAGCGAAAGTCTGCAGATAATGGATTTGCTTCAGAAGAAAAACCTTAACTTTACTATCTCTGATAACTGCCAGGTTTATCTAAGTGCCAATGAAAATGAAATGAGCTCTTTCTTCAGTGAACTAAAGAAGAAGACAGATATCAGCAAAACACATTTTCGCCATATTGTACTGCGAGGTTATGATTTACGCGGGGACATTGAAACCATTAAATGGTTTATCCGCAATGACATCAAAATAGATAAAAAACAACTGGAACAGCATATTCGACATGATGAGATTTGTAAATATATAGCAGAATATGAGAGAAAGAAACTTAGCGAAATTATGAAACAAACAATCTCTTTAATGCCAGTAAAACGTAGATTGTAACCTCCGCCCCTCCTCACTGTCATAATGAATTTAATATGAACCCTATTTTTACCCAGAGCAGATTACCTAATTAGCAATCTGCTCCACCTCTCTTATTTATAAATTTCGACACTGCCTTGACTTATTTTACCAATGCGCTAACTGTAGATCATGAACACATTTTAAAAAGGTTAGATATGCATAAAAATGAAAGTAAAGAAGATCTATCAAGAAGCTCAAGAAGAGGTAAATTCCATACAGCAAAATATTCACCTAATGAAGTTCGAACTCACTGCGTCAGCGTTCGGTTAAATGAAGAAGAATTATCTATTCTCGATAGTAAAAGAGGTCCTTATAAAAAAGGGGAATGGCTAAGAATGGCATCCCTCAACAAACTCCCACCGGTATTACCTGAAATCAATCGTGAAGCATGGATTAAACTCGGCAACCTCTCACAGGATTTAAACCGCCTGCTGAATCATCTCGACAGCAAAAGCCCTGACAGCGAACTGACCCGTACAGAACTCTTCGCCCTGCGCAGACAAATCAAAACTCTCAGGGATCACCTTATTCCATCAACCTTTCTGGAGCAAGACCAGTGAAAGGCATGCAGAAAATAAAGCGGGGTAAACAGTTTGCAGGTGTGGTTCTCTATAGCCTTAAGTCAGGATCTCACCACAAAATCACGCCTTATATTATCGGTGGCAACATGACGGGAAGCACTGCTGCTGAACTTATCAGTGAATTTGAAGGCACAAGACTACTGCGCCCCGGTGTCGCCAAACCTGTCTGGCATAATTCGCTTCGCCTGCCAAAGGGAGAAACACTGTCAGTCAGACAATGGGCGGCATTCGCTGACGATTATATGACCCGGATGGGATTCACTGAAACCCATCTTCGCTGCTATATCATGCACGATGATTCGGACGGGCAGCATATCCATATAATAGCTAACAGAATTAACATGGTCGGTGGGAAGCTGTACCTTGGGAAAAATGAAAATCTTATCAGTACCCGGATTATCAGCGAGCTGGAGAAAGTCCACAAACTCACTCAAACCACATCTGCAATCAGTAGTCATAGTCAGGAGAAAAGAAAGCCTTCCCGCAACGAGCTGATGATGGCTGAAAGAACGACAACTCCCTGCCCCAGGTCCACTCTGCAGAGCCTGATTGATAATGCGTTAACCGGCCGCCCTGATTTGCTGACTTTTATCACTATGCTGGAAAAGGAAGGCGTGAACTGTAAACCCAATATCGCCTCAACGGGAAAAATGAACGGCTTTTCATTTCAGTACCAGGGCATTGCCTTTAAAGCGTCTCAGCTTGGAAAAAAGTATGGCTGGTCTTCTCTGCAAACACAGATTGATTTTACACCAGAGCACCTGGCTTTACTGAAAAAAGAGCAACAGCAGACTGTGCCAGTGCCAGTGCCAGTGCCAGTGCCAGTGCCAGTGCCAGTGCCATCATGCGAGCCTGAAGAACAGGCTGCAAACCGGGAAACGATTCTGGAGAAAATCCTTCAGCTTGAAGAAAAAATTCGTCTGGAAAGACAACAGGAAACAGTGGGTGTCATTCAACTCAGGAGCAAACTGCACAATACAGCTCGTCAGATACCCCGCCAGCGTCGTCTGCATTCGTGGCTTGTATTGCTCGGCCATATTGTGGCACTTCTCAGGCGCAGGGGCATGTCTCTGTTACATGCCACTGCACATCCTTTCCACCAAATCCTGCACCTGCATCTTCTGACACCCTGTCATTCCATGACAACAAATCCCATTAAAGAACAATTAGTTAAAAACAACCCCCATCCTGCACCATAAGTTAAACAGTCCATACTTTAGTAATAGTCAACAAAATATTGATCGTTTATATAGATCGATAATCTAGTTATAATAGCCATAACCTATCAACTAAGATCCATCGATCGGTACAAGCAATTTTACTAAAGCGGATCATTCATCGAAAATGTTCAAAAATACATCACCTTAAATCAGGCCACGGAGTCATGATGGATAATAAAACGATTAGCTGCCCCTTCTGCTTTACACAAAGCCCGCACGGCGTGCGGATTTGCAAAGGTTGCCATGCAAAAGTGGCCTATGGTGAAAGTCCGCTCAGTGTGGCATTCCTGTTTCAATTCGTGGCATTCGGTCTCGCCTGGTTAGTATTTTCATTGACCGGCAGCACTCCTGTCTCAGTCATTACATTTTTTGCCAGCGTCATTATTCTTATCTGCATAATTAAAAAGAAATATGCAGACAGAGTTGTTTTTATACGGTGATATTAATTTCGCACCACCGCAAACATAAAAAATTAATATGGGAGAACTTATGAACAGATTCATGATTTCTGTTTTTTTTATTTCTGCATTCCTTATTTCTGGTTGTTCAATATCAGGCAACCAGCATCTAAAAAAAGAAACATCACAAAGTCTGCAGTCGAAGATTATCAAAAATAAAACAACGAAATCAGAAATCATTACCGCATTAGGTGAGCCGGAAACCAAAACTACACTTGATAGTGGCAATGAAGAATGGACTTATTCCATGGATAACAATCAGTTTGATGCCACCACATTTATTCCCGTGATTGGACTGCTGACAGGGGGTTCACAGACGCAGGCCAAAACGCTGGAAATCGAATTTAAAGGCGAAACGGTCAGCAAGTGGACGTTCTCTGAAAACAACAGCAAGATGAAAACCGGTCTTATTCAATAACGTACTCTACAGTCTGGGATTATTTTATGAAAACATATGCATTTACCACACTCATTGCGTCCATTTTTTTGCTGAGTGGCTGTACCGGTGAACCGTCTGAGCAGGATATTTACACTGCGATGAATAAGGTCGTGGAGCAGACGAATGCCATCGTTAAATCCATAGCAGGTAAAGATGTCCCGAAAGACGCACTGCGGGAATTAAAATCTGTCAAAAAGCATAACTGCGTGAAAGTATCGGATAAAAGCTATAAATGCAATGTAACAGCTGTTGTCGATAACGAAAAACGCACAGCGGCAGTCACGCTGGTCAAAACGGATGATGGCTGGCAGGTCGTTGACAAGTAAGACCACAGTAAAACAATCCCGCCAGGCAGGACACCAAACCGGTGGCTCCTGCCTTTTTAATGCCCGGTAATGTCTTGCGGGAAACGACTGCTTTTATGTCACTCTGCCATCCCCTGTCCAGTACGTATCCGCTGCCTCACAGCCTTTTCCTGACCACGGATCCTGGTGGTGTATAAGCCAGAGAACGTGCAATGCGTTTCTTTTCATACTGTGCCAGTAAATCAGCATAAATGTGCTCTGCTTCATCCAGATTGCCTGAAATATAATTCACGAGCGAATTCAGGCAATGCAGTAATGTGTCACTGTTTGCGAGTTGCCTGAGCAGAGGGGCCTTTAGGGTAGAAACGACACCCATAAACATCTGCATGATATTATCAACGTGATAACACGAATTGCGATATTGCGCCCGTGAATAAAAATACTTCAGATGGTATCCAGCGAAAAGCACATAAAGTTTTCTGTAAAAATTATTGTTATTAACACTGTCGCGATGGTGTGTTATATATTTATCAACAACAAATATAAACTTTTCTTCCTGAGATGAAACACAAATATTACTCATAACCCTCTCCTTTTTTGTTTTTATAATTAAGTACTAGCAGCTTTAAAATTTAAATCAATACAAAATTGAAAATATTTTATTTTAAAATGACAACTATTTTTTCTTTTAATACTGGAAACAGCTTTCGCTGTAGCAATGTTGAGTCCGATCGATTGCATTACCACTTCCTTTTTTCAAAAGCCAGGTAGTTTCCAGATTTCAGATAAAACCCCTTCAGGAATTTTTTTGAGAGAGTGCTACGCACCGGCTCACGCCCCCGACGACAGATATATGTAGATTATTTTTACCCGTCAGATGAAAACCCAACGTTTAATCCCTCTTGCAGCGCCGCTGAGTGCCCACAGCACTCACTCGCTGAAGCAGAAAGGATTTTTCCGAATGGGTTCCGGCGTGGGCCGTATTAAGTTAACGGGTAAATCATGTAGTCGGGTCCACTCTATCGCTAAACTCAGCAGTCTGAATCTCTGCGCGAAGCGTATTTGTGCTGAGAGCTAAACCCAACTGTCTGAACTCCTGCGCGAAGCGTATTTCTACTGACAGTTAAACACTATAGCAATGTTCTGAAGCCCAGTGGCGCAACACACAGGTGCGCGGGCTTCACTTAAGGAATAATATTACGAAGGAAAATCAGCAATAGCAGTGTTTATCAAACTGTGTACAATGGAATTTTGTGTCAGTCTAAAGCTAAATTTCGGTTTCTTGTTTCTTTATCACTCTTTTATCTTGCAAATACAAAAAGAAAATTAATAAATTACATCAACAAGTTAAGATAGAATATTGGTTGTATCTTTCAGAACCAAAAATTATTAATAACATAACAGGTGATGGTGAAATTTAGCACCCTTCGTAATAACTCTGACAACCCTTAATATTTCACTAAAAAATAATCACAGAGCAATAAATATAATATTTTTAAACTTTATTACTAATAATATTGACAAACAAATTTAATATGCCATATCTGTTATCACAATAATAAAAAAGGAGCCATTATGTCAAACACAAGTGTTATGTTAACTAAAGAACAAAAAGCAATTATTGCAGAAGCATTAGATGTTATGCCCGAAGATCTGGAAGAAATAAAAGTTAAAGCAAGTGCCTGTAAAAAGACATCCTTTCGTGACGATTTTTCGATGGTCTTTAAAGATAATACGGCCACGCTCGCCAGAATGGATCTGACACCAACGGCATTCAGAATTGTTATTTATCTCTTCTCAGTCATTGATTATGGAAATATTATCCCTGACTTTTCACAGTCACGTACCGCCAGAGAGTTAGGACTGAATAAATCGAATGTTTCACGTGCATTCAGGGAATTATTTGAGAGGAAAATACTGATCCGTAATGCTGAAGATGGTCAGGTTTACCTGAATTCTAATTTATGCGTAAAAGGTATTCCTCATCGTTTCAATGAAGATCTGATGGATAAATTCAGTAAATCCAGACTTGAGACTGAAGATTTTGCCACTTCATTCAACTTTTATCGCGCAGGGCGCAAAACAAAGCCTGTAAAAAAATCCAGAAACAGATATCCAACTGACGGCATTCCCTTTTAAAAGACATAACAGCGCGGTGATTTTACGCCCCACACCAGCGAAAAACTTAACAAAATAAAGGATATCTTTATGAAGCAAAGACTCCCTGCTTACCTTTACCAGAATAAATTATCAGATGAACAACGCAATCTGAACAATACTGCTCACAATGTGTTTTGGCTTCTCACATTAATCGCTTCATACACACCAGATAAAAACACTGTTTACCTGAACTTTCACCGTGCAACATCCATCGCACAACAGGAAGATATACATATTACGCCAGCCCGATTTTATCGGGCCATCGATGAACTGATTGATACGAATGTTATTATACCTACTGAGTTTAAATACCAGTATCGTTTAAACCCTGTATTTTTCAGTTATCTTAAATAAAACAAAGGGCAGAGAATGAAAGTTTAGGATATTCCTATCCTGCAATGCTTACTATAGCAAAACCACATGACCGCTATCAAAAGCACATAATTTTTATATATCATTACCAGTAGGATTAAAATAAGAAGGTACAGACTTGTGCTGTCTGTACCCATGATAATTTATTACAGACTTTACACCTTTTTACCTGCGTTATTCTTTCTGATAATATTTTTTTCATTGACAAGGTGCTCAATACACATTCGTACTTCATCATTAATGGTAACATCTGTAGCACCTTCGACCAGTATAGAACACAACAAATAAAGAAGGACGTGCTCAAACTCTATCTCTTCGACTGGATCTACATAATTACGATAGGTTTCAATAGCCTCATACAAGCTATCCGGTGAAGTCACAAATGCACATACAAAATCTTTATCTTCTGGTACTCTGATTGAATTATTCATTTTAAATCTCCTGTACTTATTAATTTATAATGTCACAGTAAAAATGCCATCATAATTTCCACCAATGACTATTGTTATTACTTCTTAATACCAAAGCCTAACCTAATACTACTTATAAAATATCAGGCGGCCCTCGACTCATTGTTGAATAGCACCATTTATTTTTACACACCAAATTTAATACACTCATCATTAACCCCGTAATCAGGCTGCATTTTTACGTGAACGTTCAATTGCAGATGCGATCCATTCATCAACTTCGCTTTCGACAAATGCAATTGCACGCGAACCAATTTTTATTGGTTGTGGAAATAAACCTTCGTTGATTAGACGATAAATCCAGGCCTTGCCATAGCCGGTTCTGTTCATAACTTCTGGCAAGCGAATTAGGCGGGTATTTTGATTGTTCATTTTGTTTTCCCTTTGTCGTTGTGATGGGATCACTATACGAACAGTTGGGAAAAGAAAGGAGCGAGCTTCCTAACTGCAGGGTTACGGTCTGCCCTGCAGTAGTAGACTTCGGGAATTCGAGATCAGTTAGAATCAGAGAGTTTCATCACATCTGAAACTCTCATGTTTTTCAGGTGGGGATTTCGGTTCATGAAAAAATTGAACTGCCTAATGAAGTCTATCGTTGCAGCTTTCATCGCAAGCGGACGATCTGAGTCTTTAATGTGATACCCTAAACGGGTAGTTGTTTCTTCATCTTCATCAGTATAAAGAAGCCGGGAGAGGCGATCATCTGAGATTCTTAGTTCTTTCCTTTTTGCCCAAAGTAAGATGTCCAGCATCGCAACCAACCTGTAATTTATGATTTTTTTAATGGTTCCATAGCCGAAACGAACGATACCGGTTTCATTAACTTCCACTCCTTTTACCGATCTCCATTGTGGCAGGGCCGCTTTTATCGATTCGGCTATTTCATCGTCAGTACCACTACCAAGATCGATTTCAAGCAACACCGTTTTCTCACATAAGGGGGACAAGAGTTGTGACACATAAGCTTCGTGATGAGGCGCATTAACACAATATTCATCGTTTCCTTCCTCCCAGGTGAAAAGATTCACACTAAGAGCCATCACACTAAGTTCAGCAAGCCTGGTGATATCCGTGATAAAAATGTGTGGAGGACTGTAGAGAGTATCGTTAACTGTTGGATAATCGAGATGCTTCCCTTTGAAAAGATGGGGGTTCCCACTGAAAATTTCAGTCATGTACACCCATAGCCCTTTCTTTTCTTCGTCAGTAGGCCCAGGCTTGTACAGAAGTGCTCTTGCCCAAAGTTCGTGATACAAGGCATTTAAACTGATGTCTTCGAGCTTGCGATAGTTATCTATGTCAAGCCAAGCTTTGATTTCTTTAGTATGCTCTGGTGACCAGTTTTTCAAAATTCAAATCTCCTGCCTTCTTAAAGATTTAAGTCATACGAATAGAGTTCAGTTAGTTTGAAAAAACTACCGTATTCACTAATCGATGAAAAGCAGTTCCTGCTTGCAAGTTTACCTAGCCAGAAGGAAGTTGAACTGAGAAATTTGTTATCTTTTGATGCAACTTGCCAGGGTCTACGTCCAGTCAGGAAAGGAGAGGCAGGGACATGGACCGACTACGCCCTGCCTCTTACTTTACTCTGGGCGTATCTTGTCGTTGTTCTCGACCTGTTCGCCAGAAAACCCGGAGGGGTGGGCAATGAAATTCAATTCTCACCTGACAACAAACTTGCCATCAGAGCACTGGAAATGGTTTGGGAGCGCCAGGGGTCAACAACGGGTAAAAAGTGATCCGCATACCGCCACCACCGACGGTCTAATGTTGATCCACCTTGTTTACTCAGGATTAGCTTCAGCGATAACCCCGGCTTTCCGTTTTTGCTTCAGTCGATAGCCTTCTCCTTTTATTTGTACGACGTGTGTGATGTAAAATCCGGTTCAACATTGCCGATGTAATGGTAGCATCTCCCGCGAAGGTTTGGTCCTATAGTCCGGATGGCAGGTTACAGGCGTAAATTTACTGCAGGTGTTTCTGATGTATCCACGGGTGGTTTGTGGAAATTTTTATTCCGCACATCATGAACACCTTTCCCCAGCTGTTGCATTTCACAGAATTTCTGATATCTAATGACTTAAACATTTTTTCATGGGGGTGTTTATGGAATTAGTCATGTCCTTATTACAAAAGGGATTATTAGAAAAGGCATTAGACCTTGCCATTTCTGAATCATTCTTCAATGCAAGATCACCTGATGATATAAAGAAAGCTTTAAAAATAGGCTATGACATTAATGCTGTTAACAGTAACGGCAACAATGCCATTTTTGCCTGCAGAACCCTGGAAGCCATGGATTGCCTGCTCAGTTATGGAATTAATATACACCATATCAACGGACATGGGCAAAATGCGCTCTTTCATCAAAAAAATCCAGAAATACTGAAGAAACTGATTGAACTGGGTTTAGACACCTCGCATACGGATACTAATGGCTACACATGCATTTTTGAACATTACAGGAATGCTGAAGGATTGACAGAATTAATTAATGCTGGTTGTGATATAAATCACATCGATAAAAAAGGAATGAATATTCTCTTCCTGCCCCTTTCCCCGGAAGTTTTATCCGTAGCAATAGATGCTGGATGCAATGTCAATCAAATTGATCATTCAGGGAAAGGATTTATTGAAAATGTATATGATTATGAATTACATGATATCATTCTCTCGCATATTGATAAATTTGACAGAAGAACGCTGCATGTAGATTTTTGTGATCTCGACTCAGCCTTTTTCTTGTATTACCTTTCTGAACATGGATTCAAAATAGAACTTAATAAAGACCATTTCACCATTAACAGTTACATTGGTGATTATAAAGAAATCTTATCCATACTTGATTTCATCAGTGAAATTCATGATATTCACTTCTATAAATATAAAGGCGGCCCTCTCTATAAAGATATCGACAAGCGAATTGTAAAGTGGATGATAAGAAATAATCTCTTGGTTGATCTATCAAAAATAAATAAACACAAGGATTATGAAGAAATTAATTCATACAAAATCCGTCGAGAACAGAAAGAAATCTCCAGGCATTTAAAACCTGCTAAAAGTATATCTGCAACAGTCAAAAACGGCGGAAGATTGTGAGAGCTTATATGTGTGATTCATTCTCATTGTTTCAATATACTGCCTCAACATGAACAAAGAAATTCAGCATCAACTATATTGGGAATTACTCTATGAATCGTATGGTGCTAAGGGTCTGACGCCTCTGCCTGGTGATGTGGAAGCTGCAGGCAATTTTAAAATATCTGCTCGTTGTTTAGTGAACTTGTCAATCATTACCCAAGTGATATTGATTATCAGCACTCGTGCTGGATCACGGCACTTCTGGAAATAAAACTTAATGAGGTAAATGATTGTCAGATGTATTCGAGAACTGCCCATCGCTGATAGCCAGTATCAATGTCAAATCAGGTTCTGATCTCCTAATCGTGCTCTCGCGATCAGTTTTCATAGAAACAGTATCCTTTATGCTCGGAAAGGCATATACCCCTAAAGCAGCTCAGGTTTATCTGGCTGAGGCTATGACGCGAAACCATTAGGGAATCTAAAAAAAGTAAAGACTGTGTGATTTGTGAGCTTGATTGAATGCACTGAGAGCTCACGCCGCTGGCGATATTGCTTAAACACAACCGGCAAATAGATCGATAGTCCCCACGGAGGAACGAGGGCATATGCCAGCTTACGTTGTTCGGGAACTTCTGCTTAGTGCCAGGAGCGGACATTTTGTCTCTCGATTCAGGCGGCCAAATTCAGTAAACCACTTCATACTCACTGATCAGCCGCGATGTGTGCGCTGTGTTGCCGTTATTGCAATCACATCCTAAGAAGATTTCTGAGAAACGCAATTAACTTCAATGATATTATATACAAAGGAAACGCTGGGAAACCGGGGTAAAGTTTGGGTGTCACAAAGCCCCGAACCGTTTCGCGGTGCATCACATAGCAATCACCTATCCCTGAGGTAACTATATGGACTTTACGGAATATCAAGAAGAAATAATCGAAGATGTTAAATCTTGCCTTGAAAACTTACAAGTCCAACCCATTTTATTCATGGGTGCAGGTATTTCACAACGATATATAAAAGCGCCTGACTGGGAAGGTCTATTAAAGCAACTAGCGGAAATATGCCCCTTGATCAAACGCCCTTATGGTTACTACAGCCAAACAAAGGGTGATAACAAACCTCTGATTGCTAGCGATTTTTGTGACTTCTATGCTGAATGGGCTTGGGATGATGGCAAGGATCGCTATCCAGAGACATACTTTGAAGGAACGACTCCAAAAGATATTTATATTAAGCATGAAATTGCATCCATTCTGAATGAATTATCAAACTCCGTTGATTTCTCGAACATGGAATATACAGAGGAAGTTCAGAAATTAAGGAAAGTAAAACCCCATGCAATAATCACAACAAATTATGATGACACATTAGAAAAAATATTTGACAATTATCAGGCAATAGTTGGTCATAACGTTGTTAAAGTGAATTATTCATCTTATGGCGAAATCATGAAAATTCATGGTAGCAGTCATGAAGTTGAAAGTATTGTTATTACAAATGAAGATTATGTTGATTTCTATAAACGTAAGAAATATATCAGTGCTAAGTTGCTAACATATTTTGCTGAACACCCCTTGTTTTTCTTTGGGTACAGTATCAATGATGAAAACATAAAGGCAATTCTCTCTGATATAGATGAAATCATCGCTCCCAATAATGCATTGATTCCAAATATTTATCTTGTCTCCTTCAGTAAGGACTGCGAGGCCACTGGTTCTCATCAAAAGGAATTGCTAATCGGTGTTGGTGAGAATAAAAGCGTTCGAATCAAGGTGATATACGCAAATAATTTTGGTTGGATTTTTGATGCGTTATCATCTAATACACCGGAAATTAGCGTTAATCCAAAACTTGTGCGTGCATTTCTAGCCAGAACGTACACATTCGCATCAGAATCCCTTGTTAAACAAGAACTTCCATACGATTTTGAGATGTTCCGCAATATTGCAGAGCATGATGATGCATTAGCAAAAATGTATGGTATCGCTGAACTCAA
>Ga0308168_1001905_pt1 | contig 17900 bp, 20 predicted proteins | sample PhyCR2_FD_202133 | JGI IMG/M metagenome (GOLD analysis project Ga0308168, IMG submission 202133) | Phyllosphere microbial communities from UC Gill Tract Community Farm, Albany, California, United States - DLSLRC.R2 | ecosystem: Host-associated > Plants > Phyllosphere > Unclassified | place: USA...
CTTTTTAACGGAAGCCCGACTGCCTCGATGCGCAGGAAACGGTCACAGAACATCAGGCTTTATGATTCCCCTGTGAGGGCAAAGCCTGAACGATTTTCTCCTGAACATGCCTTATACCGTCACGCAGCCTGGCGAGCGTTTCAAACGGAATGCCCATTTCACAAATCATCGCAGCAGGCACCCCGGCGGCCCGGCTTTCCAGTTCACGGCCTGCTCCGGTCAGGCGGATAATCACCCTGCGTTCATCATGACCGGTGTCGCGCATGCGGCTGATGAAGCCTGCCTGTTCGAGTCGCTTCAGCAGGTGGCTTAGCGTACCTGTGTCCAGCTGCACGCGCTGACCTACCTCAGATACCGTGATCCCGTCCTTTTCCCACAGTACCAGCAGCGCCAGATACTGCGGATAGGTCAATCCGAGGGGCTTCAGATGCGGCTGGTAAAGCTTTGTCATGGCCAGCGAGGCTGAGTAAAGCGCAAAGCAGAGAAACTGCTCCAGACTCTGAGGCTGGTCACCTTTACTTTCACTGACGTCATTTGTGTCGGTCATTCCGGAACTCCTGATGAGGATGAAGCCGGCAGGCGTCTGGCGAACCGTATTGTGCGACAGGCGCAGTGAGCCGGAAATAAAAAGGATATCACGGACAGATACGGATGCCTTTAACCACCGACAGAGTGACCCCGGCAGCAATAATACTGACATCAATTAAGTTGTGTTCAATTTATTTTGTAAAGCCTGTGGAGGCTACCCCTGTTGCAGCCGATAGAACCTGACAGTGACAATCACACCCAGGAAAAATAATGAAGGTTTCAACACGTCTTGCTACAGGCTTTGGTTTACTTGTTCTGCTTCTGGTTATCTGCACGGGTACGGCCCTGCACGCGCTGACTGAGGCGCAGCGCGGCATGAATGATGCGATAAACAATAAAATGAAACGGTTTGCGATTGTTCTGGATATGCGGGGTGATATCCGCGACATGGCGATTGCCGTCCGCAACCTGGCGCTGCTGACCGATGAGAAAGACTCCAGGCCTGAATGGGAGCGCATGACGACTCAGCGCCAGAAGTACATCGCGGAACGTGAGCGGCTTGTAGACAGCATGGCCAGCAATGTCAGTGAGCAGGGCAAAAACGCGCTGGCTGAAATACTCGCGGCAGAAAGTGATGCTATGCAGACGCTGATGACGGCCGGCAAAATGGGGCTGGAGAACCGTCAGCAGGAAGCGACTGCTTACCTGCTGAAGACTGCGAGACCTGCACAGCGCAGGTTACTGAATGCGCTAAACAAGTTGACCGAGATTCAGAGGGCGCAGACGGTAAATACGGTCAGTGAAACCAGTGAGACCGTTTCCCGGACCCGTGCGCTACTGGTTATTCTGACACTGCTGTCTGTACTGACCGCCGTGGCGGGTTGCCTGATTGTCAGCCGCAGCCTGATGCGACAGTTGGGCGGTGAGCCGGTTCAGGCTCAGGCGCTGGCCGCCGCTATCGCTGCCGGCGACCTGACAGGACCGGTTACGCTGCGCCGTAACGACACAACCAGCCTTCTGGCTTCACTGGATGGTATGCAGGCGAACCTTCGCGGCCTGGTGTCGCAGATTAAAGATTCGTCCGCCTCCGTGGCGCTGGCCGCCGATGAAATTTCACAGGGCAACACGGAGCTGTCATCACGCACTGAGCAACAGGCTGCCGCCCTGCAGGAAACGGCTGCCAGCATGGAGCAGCTCTCAGCTACTGTGAAAAGTAACGCGGCCGGCGCCCGGCAGACGGCAGATTCGGCCCGCGAGACCGCGCAACTGGCCCGCAACGGTGAAACCGATGTGAAGCGCATGTCGGACACCATGTATGACATCTCAGTGAGTGCAGCGAAGGTACGCGACATCACCTCGGTGATTGAAAGCATCGCGTTCCAGACCAATATTCTGGCCCTGAACGCCGCCGTCGAAGCGGCGCGTGCCGGTGAAGAGGGCCGCGGCTTTGCCGTGGTTGCCGGAGAGGTCAGGACGCTCGCGCAGCGCAGCGCTACGGCCGCGAAAGACATTAAAACCCTGATAGAGCAGGCTGTCACGCAGGTGGAGAGCGGCGTCACAGTGGCCTCATCAACCGGGCAGAGCATCCTGAAAATTGTCGGTATGGTGGGTGAGCTGGCCGAATCCATGGATGAATTGTCGCTGGCGTCCTCGGAACAGATGCAGGGTATCTCACAGGTCAGCATTGCCGTCAGTCAGATGGACGGCGTGACGCAGAACAACGCGGCGCTGGTTGAGGAGTCCTCCTCCGCCTCGCAGTCGCTTTCGGAGCAGGCCCATGCACTGCGTACTATGGTGGAGACGTTTAAGGTATGAGTCAGTATGCAGATAACGCACAAGAAGCCGTACAAATTTATAAGGCACTCCGCGGGCTGAAGGAAAGTGTAGACTTTATGGTAAACCAGCTGATTCTGGGAAATTACCTCTCAACGTCCACTTTTGCCAACAACCTGCTTCACCTGAGCCGGGCTTTTGAGCCGATACATACCAGAATGGCAGTGCCGGGCGTTATGGAGCTACTCCTCCGGGAAGACGTACTGCTTGCCGCTGACCTGATTGCGACGGGGCGAGCAATTGCGATGATGAATAATTTTATGGTCTGCATCACCGGTCATGGTGATGACGGCCTGCCAGGAAAAACTAAAATAATACTTTAAGCATTCCAGCCTTACCCATTTCGAATGCACACACTTTAATGCCAGAAACGGCCCGACAGGCACTGCCGGGCCGTTTCGCTCAGGGTGCTATACTTTAAGGACATTCGCTTTACGGAGGCTTCATGGGTTCCAGAGTGGATACCAGGGAAAAGGCATTTGAACTGACGGGTATCGTTACCTCGCAACTGCTCAGCATACAAGACGGCGTAATGAGAGAAGACATTATTTCCGCGCTGAACCGCCTCAGTCAGGAAACCAGTGACTGGGCGGTGCGGGCAGGTTGCGTAAAGGCCGTTAAGATGATGAGAAGCAGGGGGAACTGACTCATCCTGAAGCACCACCTGCAGTATGTGTACGAGCGAAGGGTCGATCGTTATCAGTGGCAGATGAACGGCCCTGAGGTTCCTCTAGCATGAGCAGTTTTCCCTCTGGCCGCGTTATCTTGCACGTCTCCTGCACTTTGTAAAAACCCTCCGGTCTGCCTGATTGCATCCTGAATGGCCTTTCGACGCGCTTCGCTGGTCTCAGTTTTAAGCATCCCCTTTAGCTGATCCGACAGGTTTTTTGCACTGACTTCAGCGTCATCATCAATCAGTGCTAACAGGGCTTCTCCAATGACAATGTTAACGTTCTCTTCTTCAATTCTGAACATATTAACCTTCCTGTTTCTGGTGATAAAAGTCCATTCTGGCGGACAAGTGGCACTACAATGGAGCGGTATTTCTTTTATGTTTGAATTTTAATCTACACCCTAACTCCCGAAACTTATAATCAAAAATGGCCCTGAATGTATCCGGATATGATGTTGAGTCGACAAGGGGCTGGGCCTCATTAACAGATGATGGCATCGTAAACAGAAAGATACTGGTTGGCTGTAATCCACTAATCAGCCTTAAACCCTCAGGTGATAACATTGTCCTGCCATGAAATTGCTATTATGGCATTACGTAGCAGGCCGCAGAGATATATCAGTAAAGGGTGAAAACCGAGTGTCCGAAAAAGCTGCCTCAGGCGATTGGTTCCCCTTTTACATTGTACAGAGCGCTCTTTGCGGAGAACGCCATTAGCCTGGTTATTCTCACAAAGGTATGAAAGAGCAAGCGGCTAATCTCCACCTCCGAAAATTTTTTGTTCAGTCCACGATCAGAGTTTTGAATTGTCCGGTTTCACGCTACGGCCAGAATAACAGTCCTGATTAAGACTATTCCTGGGGTGGAACCTGATGGCAGTACCTTCCGGACAGGCCGGTAAACGTGCCGGCATCATTGCCTGCACTGTGATGCTGGCAGGCTGTGTGAATGCAGCCGCGACAGACAACGCATCGGTGTATTCCCGCAGCCGCACACCGGCCCGGTTTGATGATATCTACCGCAACCGCTCGCCTGAGGTGGTGCGCTACGATCGCTATACCCTTGTCAGCACCCGCCCTGCCGATGCGCAGCTGGACCCGCTGAATCAGGTTGTCGATATCACTATGCCGGCGCAGCTGGTGAGCACAGTCGGAGAAGGATTCCGTTATCTGCTGCTGGAGTCAGGCTATTCACTGTGTTCAGCAACGACCGCTGCATTTTCTGAACTGCTCAGCCGTCCGCTGCCCGCCGTTCAGCGCACAATCGGCCCGCTAAAGCTCAGTGAAGCGCTTCAGGTTGTCGCGGGTCCCGCCTGGCGTCTGAAGGTGGACGAAGTAAACCGCGAAGTCTGCTTTGAGCTCCGCGACCAGTACCGCAGCTTTTCAGCGCCGGCTGCCAGCCTTCCGGCCATTCGCCCTGCGGTCAGCGCCCCGGTCACCAGGCCATACGCAGCTCCGGTTGTGCAGACTAAAGCCGTATCAGTTCAGACACCTGCATCCGGGCTTGCCAGAAACCCCTTCACCGGCGATGTGGTCACGCCGTCCGGGCTAAAACCTCAGAGCCTCAGCGTTCCCTCGCCGGTACTGCAGCAGAGTCAGTCTTCAGTAATCTCAGGCAGTTTACTGACCTCTTCACAGAAGCCGGCCTCTTTAGCTTCAGCGGGAACCGCAACTGCTGCGCACACCACCGCGCAACAGAATCACGCCGTCATTACGCCGGCAGCCGTCAAAACCAAAACTGCCCCCCTGACTACAGTGAATGCCACGCCGAAAGCGTCTTCAGTCGTGCATCAGCAACCGTCCACGGCTGTCACGCCGGCACCCGCTGCGGACAGCCGCATCGTACCCACTTATTCGACGGGTACGCGGCGCTGGTGCCATGACGCTGGCCTTTGCAAGTGTGCTCCGTCAGGCAGGTTACTCACCTCACCGGTATCTGTGGGTGTCGGTGACCGACATCGATCCGCTGGCGGCGGGCATGGCCTATATCCAGCTGTCACTCTGCGGCATACCCGGTGAAGTGGTTATCGGGAATGCCCTGTGTGACGAACGGCGCCGGGTTCTGCTTACCCCGGTACATTACTGGGAGGGATGGTCAGGACGACTGCAGCAGCATGTTAAAAAGCCCAAAGAGCAAAGTGAAGAGGCTGCATGACCGGAAACAAATGCCAGTCTGGTAATTAACAGAGAGGCTTTTATTTACAGACAAAAGGGGGCATTTGCCCCCCTTTTTTACTACTTAATAAAACGCTCCAGAAGCCACTTAAACAGCGAGCTTAAGGCGATTTTGCTGATCCAAATCAGCGGGATAAGATAGGGTTTTGGGTTTCCATTCCTATCAAAAATCAGGCTTTGCAGAGTCATAATGATTCCTCATGACTGCTTTACAGTGAGCCGAATCAGCCTCTACAATGAAGGTGTTCAGACTTCAGTTGTGCAGTTCGGCAATGAATTTCACTTCTGTCAAAAACACCTTCTGGTGTGCGAAAGGCTGAGAGCATTGGCGTGCTTTCGGCCTTTTTTATTTCCATTCTTACACTCCTCGCTTTCATGGATACCCCACATATAGCCCCTGCTTAACTACTCACGTACAGCATGTAGTGGTATTTTAGGTGGTTACTGGCGGTTAACAAGAGGTAAAAATGATGTCTGCGGGGGTTGTATTTTCTGCGGTTTTTCTTAGGCCGCGCCTTACAAGGCCGCAAGACTTGTCAACCTTTCTTAAAAATATTGCAATTTATGATCGACCGCTGATTTTAAAGGTGTTTAAAAGTCGTTCTGTCACTTTTGTCACCGTCTCGCTATTTTTTTTCGCATATCAGAGGCATACAAAAATCCTGCCTGAGCTTCGTTGACTGTCGAGTAGTTACTCGATAATACTGTATGTATAAACAGTAAAAACAGGAGGTGCCATGACATGCTCACTTTATACAAATACCCGCTATCCCCGATCTCGATAGCTGCACCACTTTTCCTCGAAACCTGTCAGGCCGGTTTTCCCAGCCCTGCTCAGGATTTTGTCGAACGCGAGTTAGACCTAAACGAATATTGTGTCATGCGTCCAGCAGCCACGTTTTTTGTCCGCGCCTCTGGCCAGTCTATGACGGACATCGGCCTTAACAGCGGTGATTTAATGGTGGTCGATAAGGCCGAATCTCCCCGCCACGGCGACATTGTCATTGCTGAGATTGAGGGAGAATTTACCGTAAAACGCCTGCTGCTCCGCCCGAGACTGACGCTCCAGCCCATGAACCCTTCCTTTTCCCCTATATACCCCGATCCGGAAACCCTCCAGATTTTTGGCGTGGTCACGTCGTTTATTCATAAAACCCGGGGTGAGTGATGTTCGCTATTGTGGACGTAAACAGCTTTTATGCGAGCTGTGAAAAAGTCTTCAGGCCTGATTTGCGTAACCAGGCTGTCGTCGTATTAAGTAACAATGATCTGAGTGGTGAGAAACGTTAGTTAGTTTCTTGCTGTTCTGAGCTGCCCGCAGCCTTAGATACAGCGATCGGTTAGTGATGTCGCTTTTTGACTAATGAGTCGAATTTAGTTCTAAACAGGTTAGTTGTGTAGCAAAGCAAAGCGCATCTTTTAAACGTACGCCTGTGGTTCAAAGCGGACGGGTTTGGGCATAAGCTCGGCTGTGAGCGGAAGGCGGACGTTGCAAGACGTTAGCTGCATCTGTTTTTATTCACGGAAGCAGTTTGCCAGCAGGGTAAAAAGTGTATTCATCTGTATGCGAATGACCGCATATACCGCTATTTTATGCCCCCGAGTTGCCAATATAACCGGGTTAATGTTTTCCGTTCTCCTGAAGGCGTACACCAGAAAATCCCGCCTTACAGATTTCAGTGCACTCAGGTAAGAAACATCTTAATCATCCTTCGCTCGCTCGCGGTACCTGTCATGCCAGCTACGCTTCACTGACACAACAACCCTCCGGCAGCAGTTAGTTACCGGATGCAGGCAGGAGAAGGTCATGAAAGCATTAATCTATAACGGTCCTTATGATGTCAGCGTTAAAGATGTACCTGATGCAAAAATTGTCCGACCCACGGATGTGCTTGTCCGTATCACCACGACCAACATTTGCGGGTCGGACCTGCACATGTACGAGGGCCGGACCAGCTTTGAACAGGGACGTATTCTGGGTCATGAAAATCTGGGTGAAGTCGTCGAAACCGGCTCAGGCGTTGAACGCGTTAAGGTGGGTGACTATGTCTGCCTGCCGTTTAATGTGGGATGTGGTTTTTGCGAAAACTGCGAAAAGGGCCTGACCGGTTATTGCCTCACCACCAATCCGGGTACTGCAGGCGCAGCCTATGGGTTTGCCGAAATGGGCACGTGGGAAGGCGGCCAGGCGGAACTGCTCAGGGTGCCGTTTGCCGATTTTAACTGTCTCGTGCTTCCCCCTGATGCGGCCGAAAAAGAAGATGACTATGTGATGCTTTCTGACATTTTCCCTACCGGCTGGCATGCAACAGAGCTCGCGGGTCTCAGAGCCGGTGAAAGCGTGGCTATTTATGGCGCAGGACCCGTGGGTCTGATGGCTGCTCATTCGGCCATAATTAAAGGCGCGTCACAGGTTTTTGTCGTGGATACACACAAAGACCGGTTGTCTCTTGCAGAAAAAATGGGGGCGACGGGCATCAATGCTACCGGGGATGAAGCCGTACAAAAAATTCTCGAACTGACGGACGGACGCGGCACCGACCGTGGCTGCGAATGCGTCGGCTATCAGTGCTGTAACAGACATGGTCATGAAGACAATTCGGTCACCATGAACAGCCTTGTTGCCTCGACGAAAGCGACGGGGGGAATTGGTGTGGTCGGCGTATTTATTCCTCAGGACCCGAAGGCTGAGTCGGACCTCGCCAGAGAAGGTAAGATGCCATTTGATTTTGGGAGTTTCTGGTTTAAAGGTCAGTCTGTCCGTACCGGCCAGGCAAACGTCAAGGCCTATAATCGTGAGCTGTCCCGCCTTATTCATCACGGAAAAGCCAGCCCGGGAAACATAATTTCACACCGCCTTTCGCTTGAAGAGGCTCCCGCGGGTTATAAGCACTTCGACGACCGGGATGAAGGATGGACGAAGGTTATCCTCAAGCCTTAAATGGAGTCTGCGCAGTCGCCATAAAGGCGCTGCGCAAGTGATGACGCTCCTCTGACGGCAAGCGGTGAAAAAAGTTGAACTGTTGATGCTTATAGCTGAACTGAAAGGATTACCAACATCTGCGAATCAGGCATTACGCTTTAGCAATCAGTCTGTGCCTGGAACAGCGCCTTTAACGCTGCTCTCCGGTTGCCGCCACCTCGCATCACTTAAGTCTGAGCCTGATTGCCCCCCATGTAGTGAGCCCATCCAGAGCATCACGGATTTCAACGCCGTCAGCCACCACCAACCAGTTCAGTGATTTCCACATGCCCGTCACACTGGAAGCGATAATGCGGCTTGCCTAATCCGAGGTCTGATGGGCAAACAGGGTACGGTCAAGTTCACAGTCAGGCTGGTGGGATTTACAGTGGCCAGCTCCGTTTCAAGTTACCCGCACTCCAGCATGAATGCTTGCAGCTGTGCCTTCGACATCTTAGCTTCAACGAGGCCCATGAATTCACGTCGGGCAAGGTCGCTGGAGTTGACGGAAGCGGAAAGATTCATGCCTTCTGATGACCACTCCTGTGACTGACGGATTTCTGACGGCGTGGTTAAGAAATATCTTTGATATGTGTGCTTGCAGGACTATGCCGGGGTCTGATTTACGGGCTGAATAAGCAGCTTCCCTGGAGTTCGGTAAGGTCACTCAATACCCCCAATCACGCATCCTGAAGTAAAGATTGTAATGAATATACCCGGCTCATTAATTAGCACTAAGGTGTTTTTCTGAGGATGCAGGTTTAATCAGATATACAACTCACCCTGCTGATTTCATTTTATAGGATTGAACATCATCTAAATGATAACTTTAATTTTAAGTCTGAAATATTAAGGTTTACTTTTATTTTTCGGATTGAATTTAGTGAGATTAATCTTAAAAAATCTTTCACAGAGATTAACTGCATTCATTCCCCCCAAAGAAAGCTCCTATGACAAACCGGGAAAGAAGCTTTTAATTTTAGTGTATTTATGAGGTTACAAACTCACTGACTGTTTTTAAGCGAAGCGCTTTGCCCTTGAAATAAGCACAGCGTGGAAATAATAACCCACGGTAAATGATGTTATTATTTGACTGTGCGCCGTTAAATACTAAAGTTAACACGTAAGCAAAGAGTTAAGCATTTTAAAGTATTTTTATATTAATAATTAATCCACATAAGGTGATAAAAATGGTTAATTACCGAGGCGGAGCAGGTAACTTTGCTGCTGACAGTACCAGAGCAGCTGAAGCCGGCAGAAAGGGGGGGCAAAACAGCGGAGGAAATTTCAAAAATGACCCGCAGCGTGCAGTTGAAGCCGGGAGAAAAGGCGGTAAAATCAGCCGCCGCGCAAGTCTTGCTCCGGAAAATAACTGATCCCTTCCACCGCATGCCTTCAACACTCTATTTCAAGTCTTATCCTGTCTAGAGCCGGTGCTTATTAAATTATATAAGAGGAATGCAGATGAACATTAAAACAAGTAAAGATGTATTTATACACCTTCTGTCTGATACATACAGCGCTGAAAAACAGTTGATTCGCGCGCTGTCAAAATTATCGCGAGAAGCATTCAGTGAAGAACTCAGTACGGCGTTTAAAACTCACCTTGAAGAAACTCAAGGACAAATTGAGCGAATCAATGAAATTATCGAGCAGGAATCAGACCTGAAGATAAAACGCGTAAAATGCCTGGCAATGGAAGGATTAATAGACGAGTCTGTTGAGGTTATTGAAAGTACGGATAAAAACGAGGTCCGTGATATTGCATTAATCGCCGCGGCTCAAAAAGTTGAACATTATGAAATTGCCAGCTATGGCACGCTTGTCACACTGGCTGCGCAACTGGGCTATAAAAATGCCGTGAAACTGCTTACAGAAACACTGGAAGAAGAAAAGTCCACTGACACGAAATTGACGGATTTGGCTGTCAGCCAGATTAACCTCAAAGCCTCTGTCTGATATAAAGAAAAAGGTTAAAAATTATGAATGACACAGACCATTATCACGACTGGCTTCGCGATGCACATGCCATGGAAAAGCAGGCTAACACCATGCTTCAGTCGATGGTAAGTCGTATCGACAATTATCCTGACCTCAGGGCTCGTATTGAACAGCATGTCAGTGAGACAAAAAATCAGGTTGCTGTGCTTGAAGGTATTCTGGACCGAAACAATATCTCACGTTCTGTACTCAAAGACTCCATGAGTAAAATGGCGGCGCTTGGACAGTCGATGGGGGGAATGTTTACTTCAGATGAGATCGTAAAAGGCGCTATCAGCGGCTATGTTTTTGAGCAGTTTGAGATTGCCTGTTATACCTCCCTCATCGCCGCTGCTAAAAAAGCTGGCGATACGTCATCGGTACCTGCACTTGAATCTATTCTTGCTGAAGAGCAGTCCATGGCTGACTGGTTAATTCGGCATATTCCAGACACAACTGAACAGTTTCTTCTTCGTGCGGAAGCTCCCGGCGTTGAAGCTAAAAAATAACCTGAGTGGGGTAAACCATGTTCAGACACGTTAAACAATTACAGTATACAGTACGCGTAGCCGCTCCGAATCCGGGGCTGGCAAACCTTTTACTTGAGCAGTTTGGAGGCCCTCAGGGTGAGCTTGCGGCTGCCTGTCGGTATTTTACGCAAGGTTTAGGCGATGAAGACCCCGGCCGTAAGGATATGCTGCTGGATATTGCCACTGAGGAACTGAGCCATCTTGAAATCATCGGTACCCTGGTAGGAATGCTCAACAAAGGCGCTAAAGGCCAACTGGCCGAAGGGACAGAGAATGAAGCTGAACTTTACCGCTCGATGACTGCAAACGGCAATGACAGCCATATTACGGCACTACTTTATGGCGGAGGCCCTCCCCTGACCAACTCTGCAGGCGTGCCCTGGACGGCAGCGTACATTGATACAATAGGTGAGCCGACAGCTGATTTACGCTCGAATATTGCGGCTGAAGCCCGGGCTAAAATTATCTACGAGCGACTAATTAATGTTACCGACGATCCGGGCGTAAAAGATGCTTTAGCTTTCCTTATGACGCGTGAAGCTGCACATCAGCTCTCATTTGAGAAAGCATTGCAGTCTATACGTAACAACTATCCCCCTGGTAAATTGCCCCCGGTCGAGGAGTACACTAATAAATATTACAGCATGTCCGAGGGTGGAGAAGTCCGTGGCAGCTGGAACAGTGACAAACACTTCGACTATGTAGAAAACCCGCAGCCGGCAGTGGATGGCGGTGACGGTGAGGCTGAGGTTTTACTGACGGCAGAACAACAGACGCTTCTTCAGGCGATGGCCACCCGTACACGGTCTGACCCTGATATCGATCCACTAACGGGCGCGGAGTTGGGCTCCGGCAAGAAAAAAACCTGAATTTTCTCCGGCAGCCCGGGTCTGCCGGAAGCCTTTCATCATTACCTCCATTTCTTTAAGGCGCACATGAGAAAGGGACGGAACAATGATATTTGTGAATTACAAATCAGCAAGTACCGGCCTTCATCTGAATCCAGTCTGAATTTCACAGAAAGGAAAATTTATGATCCTCAACCTCCCTTAGAATTTTTACTGTTACCAATTGAACGGTATAAGAGATATCTCCTCCCATTCACTTCAGTTACCTTTTACATTCTGCCAAAACAGGCGTTGAAGGCAGGCTTCCATAGTAACCATACCAATGATAAGGTTAACCGAATTCACTTAAAACAGGAAAAGCTCAACGTTGTCTAAACAGTCTGACCAAGGAAAGTTGTTATGGAAGAGTATGATTCACCGGGACGGTTTCTCGCTTTCCTGCTTGCGAAATATAATATGACAAGAGAGCAGCTCTGTAGGCGAAGCGGACTCAAAGAGCATGAACTGGAATTCGTTCTGCGTGACAGAGTTATCATTACCCCTGCCCTGGCTGATAAGCTCGGGAAGGTGTTCCATACTCCTGAATTCTGGATTATTCGTCAGGCTGAGTGGGAGTTAAGAAAGCTTCAGAAAGAATTATGAGGCCTGGGTGATATAAGACTGATACTAGTGAGCGAGCAGTAAAGACTGACTGATGTAACGCTGCACCATATTTCGCTTTCAGAAAATCTTTTATATCCGCATTAGCTTACTGTGCATCAATCCTTTGCTGCTCAACTTTACGAACAAGAACCTCCAACACATCAACCTCTTTCTGCTTCCTGTCTGGCCGGACGTCATCTTTTACTCACCATTTGACCTCAGGGCGGTATCTTTCGTAATGTCTCTGGTAGCCCGGCAGGCCACATTACCAGTTCGTTTTACCCGCGCCTGTTCTTCCTTAAAACCGCTTCCGGCCATTAGTCAGGGCGGTATGCATATATCAGCCTTCATAAATGTAACCGCCTTTACTTCATTAGCGCCCCACCTTCTTTTAGCTAACAAAGCAGATGCCCGCTCCGGGGGAATGTCTGCTATGCGGATAGCTTATTTATACCCATTTTTCTGCCCAGTAAAGCACAAGGGAAATATGAATTGAGTCGGTAACAGGATTTTCCGGAAAATCCGCGCCCGGCTAAGGAGAGGGAGACAAAATCTTACGGAGTACCCGTTCAGCACTGTCTCTCCTACGCCCCCCAGTCCGGACAGGACAGTGTTCCAGGCATCCCCGTCATTGACAGATGACAATACCTGGCCCTCAAGGAAGGCGGCAGGTTCGTGGCCATCCGAACAGGCTCATCCGCTGAATGGCCGTTACTGGTTATCGAGACAAAGGTAATAGTGTGGCAGGGATGCGCTTAACGGATGGCACCGACGTCTGGATTTGCACTGGGCTGCACGCGTTCCAGCATGACAGGTGTGCTCTTGTAAGCAGGTATACCACTTTTGGTGTCATGACTGTCGAGAGGTACCAGCACATTAGCTTCAGGATAGTAAGCGGCCACAGAGCCAAAAGCCATGTCATACACCACAATCGTCAGCCCGTTCATCCGTCTGGACGTAGGCTTACCTTCAGGGTCAAGCGCAATGACGTTGACCTGTTCACCCACGCGTAGCTGCCGTTTTTCCGCTTCGTCCGGATTAATGAACAATACGTCACGCCGTCCTGTTACCCCCCGGTAACGATCATTTAAGCCATAAAGTGTGGTGTTGTATTGGTCGTGACTGCGCAGCGTGGTCAGAACCAGATCGTGACATTTCAGAGAGCGTGGGTCCTCATTGATACCGGTCATGACCAGAAACTGCGCTTTTCCTGACGGTGTATGCCAGATACGCTCCGACGCGCCATTGGGTAAACGAAAACCACCCGGCTGTTTAATGCGCTGATTGAAGTTTTCAAAACCGGGAACAACCGCTTCAATTGCTTCCCGGATATTATTGTAATCGCGGATCATTTTGTCCCAGTCAACCACGGTATCGGGCAGGGTGGCCTTAGCCAGGCTCGCGACAAGGAATGGTTCGGACTTCAGATGGGGTGAGGCAGGCTCCAGCGTGCCGCGTGAAGCATGAACCATCGACATAGAATCTTCCACCGTCACGCTTTGTACACCGGAGCGCTGCTCATCCGTTTCAGTCCGGCCCAGCACGGGTAACAGATAACTGTGTTTTGCCAGAAGCAGATGCGACCGGTTCAACTTGGTGGCCATGTGTACGACCAGGTCCAGATTGCGCATGGCGGGAAAGGTAACCTGTGGATCAGACATCGCTTCCGCCAGGTTACCACCCAGACACAGCAGCGCACTGGTTTTGCCGTCGCGAATAGAGCGGATAGCCTCCACCGCACCATGACCATGTTTTTCAGGCGGTTTAAATCCGAAAACCCTTTCAATGCTGTTTAAAAAGCTTTTTGCGGGAATTTCTGTAATCCCTACGGTACGATCGCCCTGAACATTTGAGTGCCCGCGTAACGGACAGATACCTGCCCCCTTTTTGCCGACATTGCCACGCATCAGCAGAAGATTAGCGATTTGCTGAACGTTTTGCGTCCCGTACTGATGTTGAGTGATCCCCATTCCATAACAGACAATGGTGCGTTCGGCATCAGCATACAGGCGGGCCAGATGCTGAATTTCTTCTCGCTCCATGCCAGAGACCTTAAGGATGTGATCCCAGTTGGTGGCATCCAGATCGGCCTTTAACGCGTCGAATCCTTCGGTATGTTCATTGATGAAGTCATTATCAATCACACCTGGTTCGCCATTTTCTCTGGCAGCAGCATCCATCGAGAGAAGGAATTTCATGATCCCCTTGAGCATCGCAGCATCGCCACCCACACGAACTTTATAGTAAGTCGAGGCCAGTTCTGTAGAACTCAGCGAAAGCATTTCTATCGGACTTTGTGGCGAGGTAAAACGCTCAAGCCCCCTTTCCCGTAGTGGGTTGATTGCCACAATGGTGGCTCCGCGCTTTGAGACCTCCCTTAATGTGCCGAGCATGCGCGGATGGTTAGTCCCTGGATTATGGCCAATGCACAGCACGAGATCGCAGTGGTCAAAGTCATCAAGCCCGACGGTTCCTTTCCCCACACCAATAGACTCGGGCAGACCGACACTGGTGGGCTCATGACACATATTGGAACAGTCGGGAAAGTTATTGGTACCGTACTCGCGTGCAAAAAGTTGCCAGAGAAAGGCTGCTTCATTAGAGGTGCGACCGGACGTGTAGAACTCAACTGCGTCCGGGTCGCTATAGCTGCGGAGCCGCTTGCCGATCTCTGAAAATGCCGTTTCCCAGGCTACAGGATGATAAGTATCACTTGCCGCATCATATTTCATGGGATGAGTCAGCCGGCCTTCACCTTCAAGATCCAGAGCGCTGCGTTCCCAGAGTTCACTGACTGGATTAACAGCAAAAAAATCAGGCCCGACACGCTTGCTGGTTGCTTCCCACGAGACCGCCTTAGCGCCGTTTTCGCAAAATTCAAAAGAAGAAGCATGCTGCGGATCCGGCCAGGCACAGCCGGGGCAGTCAAAACCCTGAGGCTGATTAACCCTGAACAAGGCAATAACATCCTGTTTCACCGCCATTTGCCCACGAATTGCATCAGCTACAGCTTTTAATGCACCCCAGCCGCCCGCTGAGCCACCGTAAGGTTTGACGCCAGTGGTGAGATTTTTTTCTTTCATGTTGCCCCACAATGGGTGTTATTCAGTTTGGCTTAAGTCTGGTACAGCTGAGGTGATGACGCGTCGTCGCAGCCTTATAAAATTCAGATTAACTATTGCTGAATGTTGCACCGCTGTGGTTAATAATTTTGCAGGAATGACACAGAGCCCAGCTGTGCTGGCGACGACAGCAATTTTCAAGTTACACCTCTGGCAGTTAAAACGGACACCGCCCCCCTGTAACCAGATGTCGACGGTTTCACTGCGCAGCTGTCCAATTGCGGCACCGACATGACGAAGTGCCCTGGCCTGAGACGGATACATATCTGCAGCGGCCCCCTTCTTCGCCGTCCTGCGCATCGTGAATCCCCATAAACTCCCTCGCCAGCCGCACTCTTGTTTCCGGGGCGGGAGAAGGTCGAGTATTGGAGGCAGCAGTCTGCTCCTGTGAAGCAAACATCTTTCCGCAAGGCGCGCCCACTCCCAACTCACTTTCTCCGCCAGGCCGTTCACACTCAGCCTGTTTGCACACCAGTCCGGCATAAATCTCTCCTCAGTCAAAGTGCCGGGCAGTCAGGAGTGGTGACGCAACGCCGGAGCGTACTGAATGTCCGGCGCACGGAGGGAGCGGGTGAGTAGTTGTTTTTGATGTCAATCAGGCAGGGAATACGTTTCGAAAGAGTTATAAACCATGGACGCCGGCTTTGAGCTGTGAGTCCAATGGGTCGATGCAACGCTATCCTTAATCAATGGGAACGTTATCTAAGATAAATTTGCATGATTTTTGTCTTTTAAAGCTCCAGACTGGTTTTGGCTCTCATGATTTAACTGAGAAGAGTGATGGCGATTACTATCTCGTTTTTCCGGACAGGATCAGACTCTTCCCCGAGCATCAGGCTCAGTTTGCCTATTACCTTTAATCGGGTCACTGACTCCGCATCATAAAAGAGAGCTTCCACCGCCTTACCGATGTGACAATGCGGCACGCTGAGATCACACACTGACCACCTCACCGATAAATGACTGAAAGATGCAGCCAGATGTCGTTACAGACGGCTCTGGCTGCAGTATGGCTGTCAGAATGTTTCCCAGTTTGCTTCCGACGCCCTGAGGGATGACGGGTGTTTTAACGCCGGCGTGGGCACCTTAACCTCCGGCATCAACAGGCCGGAAGCAGGAACACGGAACACGGCTACGGTTTTTTCAAGCTCATGAGCCTGCTCCTCGAGGCTGCTGGCTGCTGCGGATGACTCTTCAACCAGCGCGGCATTCTGCTGAGTTGTGGTGTCCATCTCTGTCATGGCCTGCGCAATCTGCGTTATTCCGCGGTTCTGTTCGTCCGACGCAGCGGCAATTTCGCCCATGATGTCCCTGACCTGGGTCACAGACTTGACGATATCCTCCATCGTGACACCGGCACGGTTAACCAGTTCGGTACCGTTACTCACCCGGCTCAGTGACTCACTTATCAGCGCCTCGATTTCTTTTGCCGCAAGTGAACTGCGCTGTGCCAGATTGCGGACTTCACCGGCAACTACTGCGAATCCCCTTCCCTGTTCTCCCGCTCTTGCAGCCTCGACGGCGGCGTTGAGCGCCAGGATATTCGTCTGGAAAGCGATACCGTTAATGACGGAGATGATTTCGCCGATTTTACCTGAGCTCTGGCTGATCCCTCCCATCGTGCTGATGACGTCACTGATGATTTCCCCGCCGCGGCTGGCATTGTGTGACGCCTCGGTGGCCAGCTGGCTGGCGTGATGGGCATTCTCCGCATTCTGCTTAACGGTGGAGGTCAGCTCCTCCATGCTGGCAGCAGTTTCAACCACCGCTGCCGACTGCTGTTCCGTGCGTGAAGACAGGTCGGTGTTACCCGCAGCAATCTCGGAGGAGGCGCGGGCGACGTTATTCACTCCGTCCCTGACTCGGGAGATAATGTCACGCAGGCTCTGGTTCATCGCGCCCACGGCGGTCATCAGCTCGCCAAGCTCATCGGTGCGCGAGGTAGTGATGTCTGAGGTCAGATCACCTTCAGCAATGCGCTGTGCAGACGACAGCGTCTCTCTCAGCGGAACGGTGATACTTCGCGTCATTCGCCAGGCAATCAGGAGGCTGAGAACGATACAGGCGAGTGTTGCAAAACCGATCTGCCAGAGCGCGGTCTGGATATACTTCTCAGCCATCTCTGACTGAAAGAACGCGAGGTCCGTGATGGACTGGTTCAGCTTACCTGCCGCTGCGGTCATTTCATCTGAGGCCTGCTTTTCAGTCCGCACAGAAAGGAGATAATTATTCAGCAGTGCGGAGCCCGATGCCATTTTTTGCTCCACGTCCGCCACTACTGCGGCGAGCGCGCTGCCGGAAACGCCTCTGAGCTGGTTTACCTGCGGAGCAATGGCGTCCCTGACTTCACTGAATTTATCCAGCGTGGAAGCGTCCGGCTTTCTGATGAACTCCTGGACAAAAAATGCCGCCTGCTCTGTCCTGAAGCTGAGGGAAAGTAGGGGCGCAACAACGTCGGCAGGAGCCGAAGCCTGGCCGGTGGCCAGTTTTTCTCCCAGTGATGCCAGGCCCAGCGTGTGTATTTCGCTCAGCGCGCGCGCGGCACTGTCACTGCTCTCGAGAAAAGCCTGACGCTTTTCCTGATACTGCGTCAGGATACCGCTCAGAA
>Ga0308168_1001907_pt1 | contig 17892 bp, 22 predicted proteins | sample PhyCR2_FD_202133 | JGI IMG/M metagenome (GOLD analysis project Ga0308168, IMG submission 202133) | Phyllosphere microbial communities from UC Gill Tract Community Farm, Albany, California, United States - DLSLRC.R2 | ecosystem: Host-associated > Plants > Phyllosphere > Unclassified | place: USA...
TTGGGACTGAATCATGTGGGAAAAAATCAGCACCTTTATCACCTGGTGCATGGCGGTAGTAATGGCGTGGCTGGGCGGCATGGACCTGAAGGACATGTCAACCGTGGCCGGGGTATTCATCGGCCTGCTGATGGCGCTTATCAGCTGGTACTACAAACGCAAAACCTATCTGCTGCTGGCAAGCGGGCGCATCACGCGGGAGGAGTATGAATCTGCAAATCGTTAAGCGCTGCGCCGTGGGCGTGGTGCTGGCCATCGCCGCCACGCTGCCCGGATTTCAGCAGCTGCACACCTCCGTTGAAGGGCTGAAACTCATCGCGGACTATGAGGGATGCCGCCTGCAGCCCTACCAGTGCAGCGCCGGAGTCTGGACCGACGGGATCGGCAACACGCGCGGCGTGGTGCCGGGGAACACCATCACCGAACGGCAGGCGGCGGGCAACTTCATCACTAACGTGTTACGCGTCGAGGCGGCACTGGCGCGCTGCGTGGCGGTCACGATGCCGCAGCAGGTCTATGACGCGCTGGTGTCGCTGGCGTTTAACGTCGGCACCGGCAACGCCTGCGGCTCAACCATGGTGGCGCTGCTGAAACAGGGACGATGGCGTGAGGCGTGCGGACAGCTGCCGCGCTGGGTGTACGTAAAGGGCGCATTCAGTCAGGGGCTGGATAACAGGCGTCAGCGTGAACTGGCCTGGTGTCTCAGGGGTGCAGGCGCATGAGGCGGGTACTGCTGGCAGCAGCGCTTGCCCTTCTCCTGCTGGCCGCGCTCGGCGTGCAGTCATGGCGGCTCAGCAATGCGCACCACACCATTAACACACAGCAGACAGCGATTGCGGACCAGGGCAAAAAGCTGTCGCAGAAGAACGGCCAGCTGATTGCCCTGAATATCCTGACGCAGACGAACAGCCAGGCGCAGACGCAGCTTTATGCCGCCGCTGAACAAAACAGCAGGCTGCTGCGCGACCGGCAACGCACCATTGAGGAGCTTAAACGTGAAAATGAAGACCTGCGCCGCTGGGCTGATTCCCCTTTGCCTGATCCTGTTGTCCGGCTGCGCCAGCGATCGGCCCTCGCCGGAGGTGAATCTTACCGTGAGTGGCTGTCCCAAAATCACCCGCTGCCAGCTGGACCCGGCAGCGCCGCGAAGTAACGGCGACCTGAACGCCCTGCTGGATGAAACCGAGGCCGCCTGGGCGGCGTGCGCGGATAAGGTCGACACCATTATCAGCTGTCAGGAAAAAGACGATGAACAAGCCGCAGTCCTTGCGAAGCGCCCTGAATAAGTCGGTTCCTTACGTGGCGGAAAACCCCGACCGGCTGCACCTGTTCGTGGATAACGGCGCGCTGGTTGCCACGTCCGCCGCGTCAATCTCATGGGAATACCGCTACACCCTGAACGTGGTGATTACGGACTTCACCGGCGACCAGAACCTGCTGATGGCCCCGGTGATGTTCTGGCTGCGTGAGAATCAGCCGGACGCTCTGCAGAACCCCGGCGAGCGGGAAAAGCTCTTTACCTTTGAGGCTGACATCCTCGGCAATGACCGCTGCGACATCAGCATGAACCTGAAGCTGACCGAGCGGGTGCTGGCGCGGGAGGTGGACGGAAAAATGACGGTTGAGGCCGTGCCGGAACCGGACGTGCCGGAGGAGTTCTGGACGGCGCGCCATGGCTGAACTGCATGAGGTGGACGCCTGGCTGGATGCGCTGCTGGCGCAGCTGGAACCGTCGGCCAGGACAAAGATGCTGCGCGAGGTCGCGCGCGACGTGCGCCGCATCCAGCAGGCGAGCATTACGGCGCAGCGCGCCCCGGACGGTACGACATGGGAACCCCGCCGCGTCACGGCCCGCACGAAGCCGGGCCGCATCCGGCGCAAGATGTTTGCGAAGCTCAAAACCACGAAGTACCTGAAAGCGCAGGCAAACGCAAATCAGGCCGAAATTGCGTTTGCGCCTGCTGTGCAGAAGCTGGCTCGGGTGCATCACTACGGCCTGCGCGACCGGGTAAACCGGCGCGGCACGCAGGTTAAATATGCGGAGCGTCAATTGCTTGGAATAAATTCTAAGTCTGAAGAAAAAATCATATCACTGCTGATGGAATGGCTGAGTAAAGACACTTAAGTCCTTACTAATAGTAGGATAGCACCCGTTTTTTGAGCGTCGGGTGCTTATAAATGCATTTCATCTTAAAGATAACATATTGATCTTTAAGTCATCCTGTGAATACTCAACGTTTAATGTTTTTATTAGAACCTGTCTCCATTCGATAACTTTTAACTTTAAATCCTTGAGGTTATCGATTACTACCTTTTGTGAATCACTTAGCGACTCAATTTTATTTAGGTTTTCAGGGTTGATGGCATTTTGCATAAGTTGAAATAATTCATTTTTAATTTTACAAAAATTCTCATATTCACCATCTTTAATAGCAAAGTCATCCAGTATGCTGGATGCAAATTGCGGCTTGAGATTAATAGAAGTGAAAACTTCCTGCAACTCGCTTGTGATATTATGGTTTTTATTTTTTATGGCTACAGATAGCCTTTGAAAAGCATTGGGTTTAAGAATTGATGTGAGGGGTAAGGCAAGCAATGAGTCATTTATTCTTTCGCAGTTTATAGCTAATGAATTTCTTATTTGAGCATTCCTCTCATCAGCTTCAATCATCTTTCTTTTAATGTCATGCCACTGCTCATGATTACTTTCAATTAGCTGCTGATATTCATAGATGCTTTTTTCGAAATTTTTTGCCAACTCTTCTAAATACACAACTCTATCAAAAAAAACCCTTGCATTCTGCCCGTTATTATTGAGCCGCTGAAAGGGGTTTTCTTCAGTGTCTTTACTCATTTTACGATGATGATTTAAAGCTGCAGATAAATACTGCTGGAAGTCGCTTAAAGGCATCTTTTCTGCCGCATTTTTTATATCTTCTTTTGAATAATGCATTTTAATTTCCTCATCAATTCAATTGTGCCATTTCCTATACAACGGCGAACTCTGTGAAAAATTTAGTGTTTGCAGCAAAATTCTACAATGAACTCACATCTTACTGAAATCATGCGCCTTATCACCAACCTGATCCGCACCGGCACCGTGTCCGAGGTGGACCCGGTGAACTGGCTGTGCCGGGTGAAAACGGGCGACATTGAAACCAACTGGATTAACTGGCTTACCACGCGCGCCGGCAGCACCCGCACATGGTGGAAACCCACCGTCGGCGAGCAGGTTGTGCTGCTGAGCCTGGGCGGCAACCTCGAAACCGCCTTTGCGCTGCCCGCCGTCTATTCCGACGCCTTCCCGCCGCCGGACTATTCAGAAAACGGCGCTACAACCGTGTTTAAGGACGGCGGCTGGTTTCAGTACGAGCCGGAAACCGGCCAGCTGCTGATAAAGAACATCAAAAGCATGCGGATTGAGGCGGCAGACGGGATTCAGCTCATCACTGAGCAGTTTGGTGTGGACGCTGACCAGACCCGAATCAACAGCGAAACCGTGATGAACGGCGCTGTGACGCAGGGCGGCGGCGGTATGAGTTCAAACGGCGTCGTGGTGCATACCCATAAGCACGGCGGCGTGAAGTCCGGCAGCGATATGTCAGGAGGTCCGCAATGATGTATCTCGGCATGAACCGCGACACCGGCGAGGCGATCACCGACATCGATCACATCCGGCAGAGCATACGGGACATTCTGATGACGCCGGAAGGCAGCCGGCTGCAGCGCCGGGATTACGGCTCGCTGCTGTCGGTGCTGATTGACCAGTCACAAAACGACGTGATCCGCCTGCAGGTGATGGCGGCGGTGTATACCGCGCTCAGCCGCTGGGAGCCACGCATCAGGCTGAACACCGTAAACATTACCAGCGCCTTTGACGGCTCAATGGTGGTTGAACTGACCGGCCAGCGGGATGACGGCTCGCCGGTAGCCATGTCTGTTTCAACGGGGGTGAACAGTGGCAGTAATTGACCTTTCTCAGCTGCCCGCGCCTGAAGTGATTGAGGTGCCGGACTTTGAAACCCTGCTGACCGAGCGCAAAGAGGCGCTGATCGCGCTCTACCCGACGGAGGAGCAGGCGGCGGTGCGCCGGGTGCTGGCGCTGGAGTCCGATCCCATGGTGAAGACGCTGCAGGAGAGCACCTACCGGGAAATCCTGCTGCGCCAGCGTATCAACGAGGCGGCGCAGGCGGTCATGGTGGCGTACGCGCTCGGCAGCGATCTGGACCAGCTGGCCGCAAACCATAACGTGCAGCGCCTGACCGTGACCCCGGCTGACCCTGACGCGGTGCCGCCTGTCGATGCCGTGATGGAAACCGACGATGCCCTGCGCGTGCGCGTGCCGGAGGCGTTTGAGGGGCTGAGCGTGGCCGGGCCGACGGCGGCCTATGAGTTTCACGCAAAGAGCGCGGACGGCCGCGTCCAGGACGTGTCGGCAACCAGCCCGTCACCGGCCAGCGTGCTGATCACCGTCCTGAGCCGTGAAGGCAACGGCGAAGCGGCGGCGGATTTGCTGGCTACAGTGAACACCGCGCTGAACGCGGAAACGGTGCGGCCCGTAGCGGACCGCGTCACCGTGCAGGGCGCGACCATTCATGACTACAGCGTGAAGGCAAAGCTGCACCTGTTTGATGGCGTGGCGGCCGGTCCCTGCCTGGAGGCGGCAAACGCGCAGCTGGCCGCCTACCTCACCGAGCAGAAAAAGCTGGGCCGCAGCGTGCGCCGCGAGTCCTACGGGGCGGTGCTGCGCGTACCCGGCGTGGACTGGGTGGAGATGATCGAACCGGCGGCGGACATCATCCTGGACCGCACGGCGGCGGGCAACTGCACCGGCACGGACATTTCGGTGGCGGCTGACGAGGTGCTGACATGAGCAACAGCAGCCTGATGCCGTCCGGCTCGTCCGCGCTGGAGCGCCGCCTGGCGGAAGCCTGCAGCGGCATTACCGGCCTGAACGTGCCGCTGCGCGACCTGTGGAACCCGGCAACCTGTCCGGTCAGCTTTCTGCCGTATCTCGCCTGGGCGTTTTCGGTGGACCGATGGGACGAAGGCTGGGCGGAAAGCGTCAAGCGACAGGTAGTGCTCGATGCGTTTTATATCCATCAGCACAAGGGCACCATCAGCGCTATCCGGCGCGTGGTGGAGCCGTTTGGGTTCCTGATCCGCGTTATTGAGTGGTGGAAAACCGGCGAAGCGCCCGGCACGTTTCGCCTGGACATCGGCGTGCAGGACCAGGGCATTACGGAAGAAACCTATCACGAGCTGGAGCGGCTCATCAGTGACGCCAAACCCTGCAGCCGTCACCTGCTGGGCATGTCCATCAACCTGCAGGTGAGCGGCGAAACGCGCATAGCCGCCGCGAGCTATGACGGTGACGATCTCTCGATTTACCCGTACACCCCGGACATTCTTTCCGTCAGCGGCCCAACGTATGCGGGCGCGGCGGTTCACGTTATCGACCTGATGGAAGTGGGACAATGACACAAAAATTTTATGCAATCGTGACCAACCTCGGCGCGGCCAAAATTGCCAACGCCGCCGCGCTCGGCACAAAGCTGAACATCACGCAGATGGCCGTGGGCGACGGCGGCGGCACGCTGCCCACGCCGAACGCCAGCCAGACAAAGCTGGTAAACGAGGTGCGCCGGGCAGCCATCAACACGCTGAGCATCGATCCGGCCAACGCCAGCCAGGTGATAGCCGAGCAGGTGATCCCCGAAACGGAGGGCGGATTCTGGATCCGGGAAATGGGCCTGTTTGATGCCGACGGAACGCTGATAGCGGTCTGTAATACGCCGGAAACCTACAAGCCCGCCCTGCAGGAAGGCAGCGGACGCACGCAGACCGTGCGGATGCTCATCATCGTAAACAGCACCGACGCCATCACCCTGAAGATTGACCCCTCCGTGGTGCTGGCTACCCGTAAATATGTTGATGACAACATTCTGACGGTCAGGCAGTACGCGGATCAGCTTCTGGCAGACCATGTAGCAGCTGCCAATCCGCATAATCAGTATCCGTTAATCAAGAACGCCCTGAAGGAAATGGCTGATGCCGGTTTGCTGCCGGACGTTCTCAAAAACCTCGGTTTAGTCGAAGGCGCGCCCGTTATCGGTTCTCCGTTCCCCTGGCCGCACGCAAAAATGCCGAATGAACTGTTTATTGCAATGTCTGGCATGGTCTTTCTGAAAAGCAACGGGGCCAGTTTCAGCGGCACGCTTTATCCGAAACTGGCGCTGGCTTATCCGGCGCTTAAACTGCCCGATCTGCGCGGAGAATTCATCAGGGGTTGGGATGACGGAAGAGGCGCAGATGCAACGCGCGCCATTCTCAGTGCGCAGGATTCAACTTATCTGCGCACAGGTACGATGGACTTTCTCGGCCGAGAAAACGAGAGTACTACTGTCGGTATCGGCATTCCGTATTCAAACGCTGATTCTGTAACCCGATCCCTGTTGCCGCCTTCCGGCTCATTCAGGGCGCCAAATAACACAAACATTGACGGAAGCACTCAGAGAGATAACGGCGTTAACGGCACGTCAATGAATAATGCATACGGTAGCGACGGTAATGTCTGGATTGCAGCGCGCCCGCGTAACGTGGCATTTAACTACATCGTGAGGGCTGCATAATGGCTAAGGTAACGCTTGATAAAAATGGCCTGGCAAAATCAGCCGGCACGCTGACGATATATAATTTTGATGCGGAAAGCGGAGAATTTATCGGCTCCAGCGATGAGTTTCTGGCGCAGGGTGTCGGCCTGCCCGCAAACGCCTGTATCACCGCACCGCCAGCTACTGAGACTGGCCGCGTAGCGCTTTATTGTGATGGGAGCTGGCTGAATGTTGCCGATCACCGCGGGGAAACGGTTTATTCAGTCACTGACGGCACAGCAGTGCTGATTGACGCACCGGGCGATTATCCGGCAGATACAACGCCGCTCAAACCGGCAACTGCCTGGGATAAATGGGATGGTGAAAAGTGGGTGACTGATCCGGTGGAAGAGAAAGCGGCAGCTATCAAAGAAGCAGCAGACCGGCAGGCCGCACTGATTAACGAAGCGAACAACATCACGCAGGCATGGCAGACACAGCTGCGCCTGGATATGATCACTGATACGGATAAAGTTTCGCTTATGGTATGGATGAAGTATGTGCAGGACGTTCAGTCTGTGAATATTCAGGCTGCACCCGCCGTCACCTGGCCGCAGAAACCTCGATAACATAAAGCCTGCAAGATCGCGGGCTTTACTATAAGCAGATTTTTCAGGCCATATGATTTTTTTTGCAACGTCTTTCATGTTACTCCTCATCATTATGACGCGGTAGCCCTTTCGGTGATAAGCTGGCTTGCCTCACCTTATGTTATTCCAGCTACAGAGAACAGTTTATTACAATTAATAATGGCCTTTATTATGGCGCGATAAATCTAAAATTATTTCGTTCAGGTCTCGACTTGCAGAAGTGAAAGCTATAAAGAAAGGGTAAACGATGACTATAAATTCATAATAACATTTTGGGCATGAACTGGCGCAATCCCAATTAATGCCATTTTTAATTAAAGTGCGCACCTTCTAAATGAGATGGTTTATCAAATACCCTTGTTTTAATGCCTCATCTTAAACTCCTGTCACTTCACTCCCGGCCTTTAAGATTACTCTTAAAACCATGCCAGTGAAAATCTGCACGTAATTCGGCACTTATGTACACATTTTTCACTGGACATATTGATATTGAAAGAATTAAATATCAAATAAAGCGAAGCGGCAAGTAAAAAAGTGAGTTTTTATTCTAAATTATATTATTGTTTTTTCTGGATTTTTAAATGAATCTGCACAATGTTTAGATCTCTATTGATGCTACCTAAAAAAGGTGTTGAAAATGACTGTACGTCGGGGGGGAGCAGGAAATTTTGCAGCGAATCCGCAGCGGGCTTCAGAAGAAGGTCGTAAAGGTGGGCAGTTAAGTGGAGGTAATTTCAAGAATGATCCAGTAAGAGCTGTTGAGGCTGGACGTAAAGGAGGAAAAGTGAGTCGCCGTGGAAAGGAAGCTTAAGTCATTGCGTCAGTGTTATGCACTGATTGAATAACAGCTTTCTTAAAAAAGAAACCAGTTATCTGGTTAGGGCCGCTTAAATATAAGCAAACTATATCCCCGGAGTCACTTCCGGGGATAAAGATGGCAGGTAAGGAAATTATATGGTGGTATCCCTTCGGAACTACGTCATGCGCCACGGGCCTGAGTCTGTCCGGTTCCGGGCAATACTCTTCCTGCTTAAAGTCAGCCTGCGCGGTCAGGGAAGGAATGAAGTTCGATCAGATGCAATTCGTGACATCAGTATGAAAAAACTGATCTGACATTTTACAACTATCATCAATTGATGAGGCTCAAAAATTATTACAGCCTCATCGTACTTTACAGTGTGCTTAGCCAAAGTACCTAATCAGATGACCGTATGATCGGCACCCTAAAATAATCCTGTCACGCCTGATCTTTACGTAAGCAGGAAAGGCATTCAGGACAGGGCTTCACGCCACCCTCTTTTATTCTGGCTACTTTCAGGGCATCACGGGGGTTGTAAAAAGTTCCCAGAAAGACCCGATTAGTAAACCTTGGTAATGATTTACAGCCAGAAGAATGCATGTACAATATTTCAGAAACGTCACAATACATTGAAATATAATAATAAACACCCATTTAACGCCTTGTGTGCAGCAGAGTTAAAGGTGCGCATTATTGATCGATCACCTAAAGATGTGAACATATATTTCATTCTGGTTACAAAGCATGGATGCCTGAAGGCAAGTTGCCTTCATTTAACATCTAAATTATCCCGGGAAGAGGCTCAGCTATTGCGTCGCTTACGTCTGTGGAGGGCCATATTTTTCTTAGAATTGACTTGCTTTACTGCATAGGATATGACACTAACCCACTTCGGGTCAGAAGTGTTGCGAACCAAGGGCGTCAGTTCCCGGGATAAATCTCCCCAGCAAGCAACCTGATAATCACAATCATCTCCAAGCTTTTTCTCAAGTGATTTAATCAGTCCCTTAACATTTTCTGTAATACTTTTCAGGTTTTCGCCAGACTGGTAGCGTGCTGCCAGTCGTTTGAGCTGGAGGGTATAAAAATCGATATCAACTTTATCGGCAGGCAAAAGAAACCTCTGAGAATTAAGAGCTTTAATCATTAAAATATCCTATTGGCTGATTTATATCATCGTTTTTTACTTCCAGCGTATTCGGCAGGCTGCCAACACGCATACCATTATCCACGTTATTTAACTTACGTCAGTTCTCAGCACGCTTTAGATGCGGAGCTGACTGCTTCGGAATAAATCATGGTAATACGGTCGATATTTACTCTTTGCTGGCCGCGTGTTCGAATTTTGGCTCAGTTTCCCTTGTGGGTCGAACCCTGAGTCCATGCAAAAGCCCGCTTTTTTATTCGGGCTGTTCAGGCCATATAATTTTATCAGGGGCATCCGTGTTAATCCTCATCAGCATTACCCGGTACGTCGTCCAGGTGATAAGCTGACTGGCCTCATCATCTGTGGCGATCCCTAAGTTGACCGCATCCTGTAAGGGCAGTATGGCCGTATCGGCCTCAGCCCTCAGCTTACTGCGCTTGTATTCTGCCTGGCTGATAAGTTCATCTGCCGTCGGTAGCGGCTGCTCAGTCAGGCACGGGCGGAAATCAGCACCGCAGGTAATCAGCTTCCCTTTTGCCTGCCCGGCAAGTAAACCGGCCCACTCTGTTTCAGTAATATCAATCGCATCATCGGGGATCACTTTATTGATAGCGATGTCGTAAAACGCATTATTTGAAGGTGAGTATTTTTTCATTTAGTGCCCTATTGCCAGCCACCAAATGCCTTGTGGAGTAGTGGCATCCGGACCGGTATTTGAAAGAAGAAAAGATGACTTATCCTTAAACTGCGTCCCTACGCAGTACTCGCCTTTAAGCGGAATTGACGTTCCCTTATTAGCAACAACCGTAAATCCTCCTGTTGGAAACGCGACAGGCAGCGTAACTGTCGTGGTTGCCTGCTGCGCAAAGCTGCCAAAACCCCACTGTAAGATCAGCCCGTGCGGAAATTTACAGTATCCGTTTCCGCTTCTCACCATTGAAAAGAAACTCATATCTGGCAGTTGCCCGGCACCGTTCCCGACGGTCTTTTTTGCCGCGTCGCCTAAACCGAGGTTTATGAGAAGCAAACCCCTGGCCCTGAACCGGTCCGCGCTGGCACACTTGCGGCCATTTGCGGAGAATTTGACGTGCTGATCGGCTATATCAGGGTATCAACAAATGACCAGAACACGGATTTACAGCGTAAAGCGTTACAGAGTGCAGATTGTGAGCTGATATTTGAAGACAGAATGAGCGGTAAAACCAGCGACCGGCCAGGGCTGAAAAAGGCGCTGCGCTGCCTGCAGCCGGGTGACACGCTGGTTGTGTGGAAGCTGGACCGGCTCGGCCGAAGCATGAGGCATCTGGTTACGCTCACCGAAGAACTGCGCGAGCGCGGCGTGAATTTTCGTAGCCTGACTAACAGCATTGATACCAGCACGGCCGCCGGCCGGTTTTTCTTTCACGTCATGGGGGCGCTGGCTGAAATGGAGCGCGAGCTGATAGTAGAGCGCACCCGTGCCGGGCTGGCCGTTGCGCGTGATCGGGGCAGGATCGGAGGGAGGCGGCGAAAGATGACGGACAGTGTTGTGCATCGCGCCCGATGTATGCTGGCGCAGGGCGCTACGCTGCTACAGGTGTCTCTGGTACTGGACGTCTCGGTCAAGACTATTTACCGGTATATCCCCGCCGCTGAACAGGAAGCCCTTCGCAAAAGCAAACACGCCATTGTGTGAATACCTGCACAATGCTTGCAGGGTGCGCCAGTGCCCGCCACCTTTCACTATAGCGGAACCCCTTTACAGGAGAACCGCCACATGGCTCAGGATTATCATCACGGCGTGCGCGTTGAGGAAATCAACGAGGGCACCCGAACTATCACCACCGTCAGCACGGCAATCGTCGGCCTGGTCTGTACCGGCGACGACGCCGACGCGGCAACCTTTCCGCTAAATCGCCCGGTGCTGCTGACCGACGTGCTCACCGCCAGCGGCAAGGCTGGCGAGTCCGGCACGCTGGCCCGCTCGCTGGACGCCATCGCCGACCAGGCAAAACCCGTCACCGTCGTTGTGCGCGTGCCGCAGGGCGAAACCGAGGCGGAAACCACCGCTAACATCATCGGCGGCGTGACCGACGGCCAGCGCACCGGCATGAAGGCGCTGCTGGCCGCACAGGCCGTCTGTGGCGTCAAACCGCGCATTCTCGGCGTGCCGGGACATGACACGCAGCCCGTTGCCACCGAGCTGCTGAGCGTGGCGCAGAGCCTGCGCGGCTTTGCCTACTTGTCTGCGTACGGCTGCAAAAGCGTAGAAGAGGCCATTGCCTACCGCGCCAACTTCAGCCAGCGCGAAGGGATGCTTATCTGGCCTGACTTCATCAACTTTGACACCGTGCTGAAAGCGGACGCGACGGCCTACGCCACCGCCCGCGCGCTGGGTCTGCGCGCCAAAATCGACGAGCAAACCGGCTGGCACAAGTCCCTGTCAAACGTCGGGGTGAACGGCGTCACCGGCATTTCTAAAGACGTCTTTTGGGACCTGCAGGATCCGGCGACGGACGCAGGCCTGCTGAACCAGAACGACGTCACCACGCTGATCCGCAAAGACGGTTTCCGCTTCTGGGGTTCCCGCTGCCTGAGCGACGACGCGCTTTTTCAGTTTGAGTGTTACACCCGCACCGCGCAGGTGCTGATGGACACCATGGCAGAGGCGCAGATGTGGGCCGTTGACGGTCCGCTGAATCCGTCGCTGGCCCGCGACATCATCGAGAGCATCCGCGCGAAGCTGCGCAGCCTGGTGAATCAGGGCTACCTCATTGGGGCGGACTGCTGGCTGGATGAAAGCGTGAACGACAAGGACACGCTTAAGGCGGGCAAGCTGACCATCGACTACGACTACACGCCGGTGCCACCGCTTGAAAACCTGCTGCTGCGCCAGCGCATCACCGACCAGTACCTGGTCGATTTCAGCAGCCGCGTGAGCGCATAAGGAGACTGAAACATGGCATTACCCCGCAAGCTCAAGCACCTGAACGTGTTTAACGCAGGCAACAACTGGCAGGGGCTGGTTGAGTCCATCACCCTGCCGAAAGTCACCCGCAAGTTTGAGAAGTACCGCGGCGGCGGCATGGCCGGGGCGGTGGACATCGACATGGGCCTGGACGACGGCGCGCTGGATACGGAATTCACTGTAGGCGGCACCGAGGCGCTGCTGTTCAAGCAGCTGGGCACCGCCACCGTGGACGGCGTGCAGCTGCGCTTTACCGGCTCTATCCAGCGCGACGACACCGGCGAAGTGCAGGCGGTCGAACTGGTCACGCGCGGCCGCTATAAAGAGCTGGATTCCGGCGAGTGGAAGACCGGCGATTCAAGCACCACTAAGGTATCTGCGACCAACAGCTACGCCAAACTGACCATTAATGGGGAAGTGGTTTACGAGATTGACCTCGTGAACATGATCCACATCGTGGACGGCACCGACCTGATGGAAGCGCACCGTAACGCGCTCGGCCTCTGATAAACCCGGCAGGGGCAACCCTGCCGCTCTGAAACGTATAAACGGAAAATAATCATGACCGACAAAACTACCGAAAAAGCTGTTGAGCTGGACACCCCCATTCTGCGCGGCAAAACCGAAGTTACCAGCGTGACCGTGCGCAAGCCGCAGGCCGGGGCGCTGCGCGGCATCCGCCTGCAGGCGCTGATGGACATGGACGTGAACGCGATGATGGCCGTGCTGCCGCGCGTCACGAACCCGGCACTGACCGTGCAGGAAATTAACGAAATGGACCCCGCCGATCTGCTGTCCCTGTCGGTCGAAGTGATCACTTTTTTGTTGCCGAAGTCGGCGCTGTCAGCTTTCCCGACAGCCTGACGGTAGAAGATCTGGTAGCGGACATCGCTACCGTTTTTCACTGGCCGCCGCCGGTGATGTACGCGGAGTCTCTGACGGACGTGCTTGAGTGGCGGCATAAAGCGATGCAGCGTAGCGGAGCCGGTGACGATGAGTGACACAAACCTGCGGCTGCAGGTGGTATTAAGCGCGGTTGATAAAATCACGCGCCCCTTTCGCAGCGCGCGCGACGGCTCTAAGGAGCTGTCGGCCGCGCTGAAGGCCAGCAAAGACGGCCTGAAATCCCTTAATGAGCAGGCGGGCCGCATTGACGGATTCCGCAAAACCCGCTCACAGCTTGCTGTTACCGCCAACAACCTGAAGGCCGCCCGCGAGGAAGCGGCGCGCCTTGCCGTGCAGTTTACCGAAACGAACAGGCCCACGGCGCAGCAGGCCAGACTGCTTGAGCAGGCAAAGAACCGCGCCAGCCAGCTGCAGCAGACATACAACGGCCTGCGCCTGTCGGTGCAGCGCCAGCGTGAGGCGCTGAACGCGGCGGGCATTGACACAAAACAGCTGAGCGAGGCGCAGCGCCGGCTAAAAACGGACGCGCAGGCGGCAACCGGGGCCATCGAGCGCCAGCAGGCAGAGCTGCGCAAGCTCGGCGAGCGCCAGCAGAAGATACGCGACATCCAGGCACGGCATGAAAAGCTGACCGAGACGCGCAATAAGCTGGCCGGTAACGGTGCGGGCATGGTGGCAACCGGCGTTGCTACCGGCGCGACCCTGATGGCCCCGGTGCGCGCCTATGCGGATTCGGAGAACGCCGCGACGCAGCTGGCCGCCTCCATGATGGGGCCGGGCGCTAAGGTGCTGCCGGAGTATGAAAAAATCAACAGGCTGGCAGTGAGCCTGGGTGACAAGCTGCCCGGCACCACGGCGGACTTTCAGAACATGATGACCATGCTTCGCCGCCAGGGCATGAGCGCGCAGGCGATCCTGGGCGGGCTGGGTGAGGCTACGGCCTATCTCGGCGTGCAGCTGCAAATGGCGCCGACCGACGCGGCGGAGTTTGCGGCGAAGCTGCAGGACGCCACGCAGACCAGCGAAAAGGACATGATGGCGCTTACCGACATCATTCAGAAAGGATTTTATGCGGGCGTGGACTCGGGAAACATGCTGCAGGGCTTTTCCAAAATCGGCAGCGCCATGGACATCATTCACCAGAAAGGGATTACTGCTGCGAAAACCTTCGCGCCACTGCTGGTTATGGCCGATCAGGCCAGCATGTCTGGCGAGTCGGCGGGCAACGCCTACCGCAAGATTTTTCAGGCAACGCTCAATAATAAAAAAATTGGTGACGCGAATGATGTATTGGCTGGCACAGGGATAAAGCTGAATTTTCAGAACAAAAAGGGGCAGTTTGCCGGGCTGGAAAATTTGTATGCGCAGCTGGCGAAGCTGAAAAAAATCACCAGCGACAGCAAGCGCCAGTCCGTTTTAAATACGCTGTTTGGTGATGACGCTGAAACCCTGCAGGCGCTGAACATCATGATCAGCAAGGGGATCGAGGGTTATCGGGAAACTGCTGCGAAGCTCGACAATCAGGCGACCCTGCGCGAGCGCGTTGACGCCTCGTTAAAGACGCTGTCAAACCGCTGGGATGCGGCGAGCGGCTCGTTTACTAATGCAATGGCTGCAATTGGTGAGACGGTCGCGCCCGTGCTTAAACAGCTGGCCGACTGGCTGGGCAATCTCGCCAGCGCGCTCGGCAACTTTGTGAAACAACACCCACAACTGACGGCGGCCTTGTTCAAGATGGCGGCTGGTTTTGCCATAGCGACAGTAGCTATAGGGAGCATATTGCTAGCGTTGGCGGCCATCTTAGGACCAATGCTGGTAATGCGTATGGTTATGAACAGAGTTGGTCTTCAGGCATTTACTTCATTTGGGCTTATGCGCAAAGCAATTGGCGTAGTCGGTAACAGTGTGCTGTGGCTGGGGCGGCTGATGATGGCGAACCCCATTCTGGCCGTGGTCGGGCTGATTGCTATGGCGGCCATATATATCTGGCAGAACTGGGACACGCTGGGGCCGAAATTTGCCGCGCTGTGGGATGGCATCAGCACCAAAGTCAGCAATGTATGGACGGCCATCCGCACCTACATCAGCACCAAATGGGATGAAATCGTGGCCGACGTGAAGGCGCTGCCCGCGCGCTTTCAGGAAGCTGGCTCGCAGATGATTGATGGCCTGCTGGCAGGCATCAGCCAGAAATGGGATGCGCTCAAAAGCAAGCTGTCCTCACTGACTGATTACCTGCCGGACTTTCTAAAGGCCGGCAATGACAAGCCAGGCGCACCGGCGCAGGCAGCACGACCACGCCCGGCGCAGGTAACGGCAGACGGGAAAGTGGCGCTGCCGCCGGGCGGCTTTCCGGCTTTTCCGAGAATGTACGACACCGGCGGGCATATTCCGTCCGGGCAGTTCGGCATCGTCGGGGAAAACGGGCCTGAAATTGTGAACGGCCCGGCCAACATAACTAGCCGCCGCCGCACTGCCGCGCTGGCCGCCTCTGCCGCGCTGGCGATGGGTATGGCCGCAACGCCAGCGGCTGCGCGTCCACTACATCCGATGAGCCAGCCCGCGCAGACATACCGGCAGGAAGCGGCACGACCGCAACCGGCGGCCAGTATGTCGCCCGTGACCGTTAATGCCTCTATCACGATCATGCAGCAGCAGGGACAGAGCGCGCAGGACGTAGCGGACGAGGTTATGCGCAGACTTGAGGCAAAAGAGCGACAGGCGAAGGCCCGCGCCCGCAGCAGCTACCACGACAGAGAAGGAATTGAATAATGATGATGACGCTGGGGATGTTCGTTTTCATGCTGCAGACGGTCCCTTATCAGGAGTTGCAGATCCAGCGCAGCTGGCGGTTTCCGTCAAACAGCCGCGTAGGCGTGCGCTCGTCCCTCCAGTTTTTGGGGCCGGATAATGAAACGCTGACGCTTTCGGGCGTTCTGCTGCCGGAGATTACCGGCGGCAGGCTGTCACTGCTGGCGCTGGAGCAGATAGCAGAGCTGGGGCGCGCATGGCCGCTGATTGAGGGAAGCGGCACCATTTACGGCATGTTTGTGATCGAGAGCCTGAGCCAGACCAAAGCGGAGTTTTTCAGCAGTGGCGTCTGCCGGCGCATTGAGTTCACGCTCACCCTGAAGCGCACCGACGAAACGCTGGGCGAAATGTTCGGCAGTCTGAGCGATCAGCTCTCAGCCATGAAGGGCGCGGCGACGGACGCCGCGGGTAAAGTTACCAGCATGATGGGGGGGCTGCTTTCATGAGCGCCACGAAATGGATAAACGGGCAGGCAAATTCCCCTTCTTTCAGGCTGACGCTTGAGGGCGCGGACATCACGCAGAAGATTGAGAAGCGGCTTATGAGCCTGACGCTCACAGATAACCGGGGGTTTGAAGCTGACCAGCTGGACATCGAGCTGGACGACGCAGACTGCCAGCTGCTGCTGCCTCGCCGGGGCGTATCTCTGTCGCTGGCGCTCGGCTGGCAGGGTGAGGCGCTTTTTCCGAAAGGCACCTTTATCGTGGATGAGATTGAGCATTCCGGCACGCCTGACCGGCTGACCCTGCGCGCCCGCAGCGCCGACTTCAGGCAGACGCTCAATACTAAGCGTGAAAAATCTTGGCACCAGACTACCCTGGGCGACATCGTGAAAGACATCGCAGGCCGCCACAAGCTGGAGATCGCCCTGGGTGATGATGTGGCGAAGATGGCCGTAGATCACCTTGACCAGACCAACGAGTCAGACGCCAGCTTTCTGATGCGCCTGGCGAAACAGTCAGGCGCGATAGCCTCTATCAAAAACGGCAATCTGCTGTTCATACGTCAGGGGCAGGGAAAAACGGCCAGCGGTAAGGCGCTGCCGGTGATCACCATTCAACGCAAGGACGGCGACAGCCACCGCTTTACCATGGCTGACCGCGACGCCTACACCGGCGTGATTGCCAGCTGGCTACATACCCGCGAACCGACAAAAAAACCGGTGGCGAAAGTAAAGCGCAGGCGGAAAAAGACGACAAAGAAAAAAGAGCCAGAAGCCAAACAGGGCGATTACCTGATCGGAACGGATGAAAACGTCTTGGTGCTGAGCCGTACCTATGCAAACCGGGCCAATGCAGAGCGCGCGGCCAAAATACATTGGGAGCGCCTGCAGCGCGGGGTTGCGTCGTTTTCTATACAGCTGGCTCGCGGCCGGGCAGATCTCTACACCGAAATGCCGGTAAAGGTGAGCGGCTTCAAGCAGCAGATAGACGCGGGCGAATGGATTGTAACGACGCTTACGCACAGCCTAAGCGCGGACAGTGGCTATACGACGAGCCTGGATTTAGAAGTGAAAATCGACGATTCAAGCATGCAATAGCAAAATAAATTACCCATATGGATTATTTAAGGTTAACATTCGCAAAAAAACGCTACAGGACGAATCCGAAATGATGAACTGCCCGATGTGCTTACACGCCGCTCATACCCGTAGCAGCGTCCAGCTTTCCGAAAACACAAAGGAAAGATACAACCAGTGCCAGAACATTAACTGCGGCTGCACCTTCAAATCCCTTGAGACGGTGACGGACATCATTATGTGTCCGGGCAGAGTGAACCCCGCCCCGCCCCATCCTTCACGAGCAACAGCCAAAGCCTCGCAAGGCAACCTCTGGCTATAACCCGCTTCGGCGGGTTTTTTATTGCCTACACCTGACCACAAAATAAATCTGCGTAGCCAATCCGTGGACAGGAGCATAAAAAAAGGGGCTGGCATCACGCCAACCCCTTGTTTGCTATTAACTTTTAGATGTCGCGTTAGCGATACCTTAGTTAAGACGCTCTTTAATACGAGCAGACTTACCAGTACGCTCACGCAG
>Ga0308168_1001911_pt1 | contig 17860 bp, 17 predicted proteins | sample PhyCR2_FD_202133 | JGI IMG/M metagenome (GOLD analysis project Ga0308168, IMG submission 202133) | Phyllosphere microbial communities from UC Gill Tract Community Farm, Albany, California, United States - DLSLRC.R2 | ecosystem: Host-associated > Plants > Phyllosphere > Unclassified | place: USA...
GCCAGACTTCATGCTGCTTCACGCCGAATTTGGCAGGAAGGTAGCCAAGCGCCTGCTGCTTCGTCCATCATCACGACTGATCAACAAGCGCTTTGCCCTTCCACGCGCTGTGCGGACCCTCTTCAGTTCAGCCTTCAGTGCGTCTACACACTGGTACAGTCCGTTGGCACTCTATCTCGACCAGCTCGATATCGCGTCGCGTCGCTGAGCGCCGCGGAATGCCATGGCATCCCGCATCGGCCGTTTCAGGCCGAGCGGGCGAGGTTGACTTCTCTCGCTGTCATCCAGGCATGTCCGTTGCAGAATGGCACGACAATTATCAGACAAATTCAAGACAGTTTCATGGGACTGATTCGATAAGGTACGAGGTTTCGTTACACCAACCTTATTTGCCTTTCCTGTCGAGGACCCCCCATGAAGCTGAAGTTTCCCCTGATCGCCGCCTTTGCCGCCATGCTCGCCCTGACCGCCTGCGGCGGTGGGGGCAGCGACGACGACAAGCCCGTCGTCAGCAGCCCTGCGGCGCTGACCAAGACCGACAACACGGTGGGTACCGGCGCCGAGGCCGTGACCGGCAAGACGGTGACCACCCAGTACACGCTGTGGCTGTATAACGACAAGGTCGCCGACTTCAAGGGCACGCGTCTGGAATCGGGCAATCTGCGCCCTTACGTCGTCGGCAGCGGCACCGTCATTCCCGGCTACGACCAGGGTGTGATCGGCATGAGGGTCGGCGGCAAGCGCACCGTCCTGATCCCGGCTAACCAGGCCTACGGCGCGACCGGCAACGGTCCGGTTCCGCCGAACTCGGGCCTGGTGTATGAAATCATCCTGACCAAGGTCGAGTAAGCCGGCCAGGCCCGGCGTCAATGACCTACCGACCGGGGCATCGCCCCGGTCTTTTTTTGCGTGTACGGCTGACCTGGCGCACGCTCCACCGGACGGCGGCAGGCGATGCTCGGGATTTTAGGCCGAGCCGATCATGCGTTCTTCTTTCCACTTTGCCGTCTGCCTGCTGCCCAGCTACTCTGCCTTCGCCGCCGCCACGCCCGCGCCCGCGCCGGTCTTCCCGGCTTGCGTCGTCGCTGATCCCGTTCTCGCCGCCGACCCACCCGCCTGGCTGCTGCTGGCCGCCGCGCTGCTGCTGCTCGGGGCCGGCCGCCTGGCCGCCTCGTGATCCGCACACGCCTGCGCTGGCGCAGAACGGCCGCGCTTTATTTGCGACATCGTTGAGATTCCCCGGTCACCGGAAGGATCGATCATGTCCCTGCGCAAACATTTCTTAAATAAATTGTTGGTGGTATTAGTGGCGTTGCCGGGACTGGCCATGGCGGCGCCGCTGTACCGCATGACCTGGCTGCCGCAAGACTTCACCGCCGCCGGCCTCGACGGCGCCGGGCGGGTGGTCGGCACCGCGCAGGGCGGGGCGGCGGTGTGGTCGACGGGCGGCACCACCTACCTGGCCTCGCTCCTGCCGGGCAGCGAAGGCCTGGCGATCAACAACGGCGGGTCCATCGTCGGCCGCGTCGGCAGCGACGCCTTCGTGTATGCCGGCGGCGCGTTCTCGATCTTCAACGTGCCGCCGGCCTACGGCACCTGGGCCACCGCCATCAACGACGCCGGCCAGGTGGCGGGCTTCGGCGCCGTCGGCTTTTCCGAGACCTACGCCTTCCTGTACCAGTCGGGCGCGGTGACCCAGCTTGGCAGCTTCGGCGGCACGATCAGCGTGGCCAACGCGATCAATGCCAGCGGCCACATCGCCGGCTTCGCCAGCCGCGCCGGCGATGGCGCCGACTGGGGCGATCCGCGCCGCACCGCCTCGGTCTACCGCGACGGCGTCCAGCACGACCTCGGCTCGCTGGGCGGCTGGTTCAGCGAAGCGAACGACATCAACGACGCCGGCTTCGTCGCCGGCTGGTCCGGGCTCGAGGACAACTTCAGCGAGCGGCCCTTCCTGTTCTCGCCCCTTGATGACCGCATGATCGATCTCGGCACGCTGGGCGGCGTGTCCGGGCGCGCCAATGCGCTCAACAATGCCGGGCTCGTGGTGGGCCTGTCCGGCATCGGCAGCGTGGGCGGCTTCGACTACCATGCCTTCGTGTATGGGGCCGACGGCGGGCGTGAAGGCATGCTCGACCTCAACGCGCTGGTGGGCGAGCGCGGCGACTGGCAGCTGGTGAATGCGCTCGACGTCAACGATGCCGGCCAGATCCTGGTCCAGGCCTGCAACGGGCTGGGCGACTGCCGTGCGGTACGGCTCGACCTGGTCACGGCGGTGCCCGAGCCCGGAACCTGGGCGATGCTGGGGACTGGGCTGGCGCTGCTGGCCTGGCGCGCGCGCCGGCGCCTGCACCGGATGGCGCCGGTGCTCCTGATCGGACCGCTGGCGGCGCCGCTGGTAGCGGCCGCCGCTCCGGCCACAGCGCCGGCCACAGCGCCGGCCACAGCGCCGGCCGAAGCGGCGCAGGCCGCGCCGGGCTTGTTCCGGGTCACCTTCATTCCGGCCGAACTCAATGCCAGGGCCATCAATGGCAAGGGCCATGTGGCCGGCAGCAACGGCGCGGCCGCCGTGTGGGATGGCGCCACCGTGCGCGATTACGCCGCGCTGGCGCCGGGTTCGAGCGCCGCCGCGATCAACGGTCACGGCCACCTGGCCGGGGCCTACGTCGATGCCGCCCACGTGTTCTCGCCCGCCGGCCTGCGCAATGCCGGGCGCGGGGTGCTGGTGGGTTTCAATTCGGCGAGCGGCCTGAACGACAGCGGGGCGGTATCCGGCAACGCCGCCTTTGGCGTCGGCGAGCGTGGCCGCGGCTTCGTCGTCGCCAACGGCATCACGCGCATCATTCCCACGTTCGGCGGCACCTGGGGCGGTTCCGCCGCGATCAACCGCCACGGCGCCGTGACCGGCACCGCGTCGGTCACGGGCGACGCGATCCCGGTGCCGCACTACCTTGCCTACGTGTATCGCGACCAGATCATGCGCAGCCTGGGGACGCTGGGCGGCAAGAACAGCAGCGCCTTCGACATCAACGATGCGGGCGACGTGGTGGGCGTCGCCGATACCGGCATCGTCATCGACGGCGCCAGCTATCTATGGCAACCGTTCCTGTATTCGGGCGGCGTGATGTACGGCCTGGGCGCGCTGGGCGGCTTCGGCTATGGCGTCGCCAACGGCCTCAACAACGCCGCATCGGTCGTCGGTTCGTCGAGCGCCGACACACCCGATGGCGCGGCGTCGCACGCCTTCCTCTACGAGCGGGGCGCGATGCGCGACCTGAACGCGCTGAGCGCGATGCCCGCCGGCTGGACGCTGGTGGATGCGACCGACATCAACGATGCGCGCCAGATCCTGGCCCTGGCCTGCCGTCTCGAAGACTGCCAGTATGTGCGGCTCGATCCGCCGCCATGCGATTGCTGAGGCCGCGGCGCCACCCGCAGTCGTGCGGGCGGTTCAGCGCAGCATGTCGATGTGCATGATGCCGTCTTCGTCATAGGGTTCCGAGACGGTCTGGAAGCCGAAGCTGCCGTAGAAGCGCTCCAGGTATTGCTGGGCGCCGATGCGGATGCGGTGGCCCGGATACAGCGCCTCGGCCTGGCGGATGCCCTCGTCGAGCAGGGCGCGGCCGGCGCCCGTGCCGCGCGCGGCCGGGGTGGTGATCACGCGGCCGATCGACATCTCGTCGTACTTGGCGCCCGGGGCCAGCACGCGCAGGTAGGCGGCCAGGCTGCGCTTGCCGTCGACGCTGCGCCAGCCCAGCAGGTGGTGGGCTTCGGGGTCGTGGCCGTCGATGTCGGGATACAGGCAGGTCTGCTCGAGGATGAAGACGTTCTGGCGCTGGGCCAGCACTTCGTAGAGGTCGAACGGGGAGAGGTCGGCGAAGCGCGAGAATTGCCAGTCGATGAGGCTAGAGGTGGTCATGAAATGCGAAGCGATGGTGGTGGAATGTGGAACGGCGGTCATTCGGCGGCGGTTTCGAAACCTTCCAGCACATTGACCGTATGGATGCCGAGCTCGGGGCCGGCGTTGCCGCCCTCGAACATGAAGGCCGTGGGCAGGCCCAGGTGGGCGATGCGTTCGCCGATGCGCAGGAAATCGCCGCCCTGCAGGCCGAAGCGCGGATCCTGTCCTTGCGCGGCCGTATCGACGCCGAGCGAGACCACCAGCGCCTGCGGCCGGGCCATGGCGATCTTGAGGCAGGCGGTTTCCAGCGCCGCGAACCAGGCGCCGCTGCCGCAACCGGGCGCGAGCGGGATATTCATCGTGTAGCCAAGGCCGGCGCCGCTGCCGGTCTCGTCGGCGTGACCCAGGTAGAACGGATAGGCCTGGCGCGGGTCGGCATGGATCGAGACGAACAGCACGTCGTTGCGATGATAAAAAATGCTTTGGGTGCCGTTGCCGTGGTGGTAGTCGAGGTCGAGAATGGCCACGCGCTCGAGGCCGTCGTCCAGCAGGTGCTGGGCCGCCAGCGCGGCATTGTTCAAGAAGCAGGCGCCGCCGAAGAAATCGCTGCCGGCATGGTGGCCGGGCGGGCGCGTGAGCGCGAAGGTGCCGCGCTCGCCGCGCCGCAGGGCATGGGCCGCGTTGACGGCGCAGTCGGCCCCGGTCTTGGCCGCGATCCAGGTGCCGCTCGTTAGCGGTGTGGCGGCATCCATCGAATACAGGCCGAGGCGCGCGCACACATCGTCCGGCTCGATATCGGAGCGCAGGGTGCGCACCGGCCACACCCCCGGCAAGGCATCCTTGCCGGCATTGCGCGGGTCGAGGGCGATCCACTCGCTCCAGGCCTGGCGCAGGAAGTGCAGATAGCGCGGGCTGTGCACCCGCTCGAGCGTCATGAGCGGCACGCCGTGCGGCGTGACGATGGCCCCCAGGCCGCGCCGCTCGCATTCCTTCAGAACAATAGCGGCGCGCTCGGGCTTTTCCGAACAAGGCGCCAGCTCGCCGCGATCGAACTCGACGCGGCCGTCATGCTGGGCATGGTGTTCGTTGTAAAACGTGAGCAAGTGGTCCTCGCGGCTGCGGATTCGGGCGGACACCGCGAGCGGCCGGGGCTTGCGCGCCACGGCCCGTGCGGACTACAGCCTACCGGAACTTAGTTGTTGGAGCATAGCCTACTGCAATTGTAGGCCGCAACAAAGTCGTCGAAGCTGCCGGTGTCCGTCTGCTCGATGCTCGCCTGCTCGGCGTGCGAGTTGGCCGCCATCTCGTCGAACAGCGCTTCCTCGGCCGGCATCAGCGGGCTGTCGCGGAAGGTGGCCGCATGCAGGCGGCTCTGCTGCAGGCCGAAGGCCGCGGCCGAGCCGAGCGCGCGCACTTCTTCCAGCACCCGCGCCGACGGGGTCAGCGATGGATCCTCGATCTTCGCCTTCTGCCTGGCCAGCGAACCCTGGTGCACGTCGCCCTCGTTGTGCTGGTCGTCCAGCAGCTGCGCCACCGGGCGGATGCGCTCGATCAGTTCCAGCGCCCATTCCGTCAAAGGCACCTCGACGCCGTCGCGGGTCAGGGTCAGGTCGGGGCGGCGCCCCTCCTTGACCGTGCGCGCGAAGTTGCGCGCGTGCAGCTGGCTGTCGTGGGCGCTGATCAGAGGGCTTTCCTCGAGCGCGCAGAACAGCAGGAAGGCGTCCAGGAAGCGGCCGGTATCGAGGGCGATGCCGACCGGTTCGAACGGGTCGACGTCGAGGCAGCGCACCTCGATGTATTGCACGCCGCGGTTGCACAGGGCCTGGACCGGACGCTCGCCGGTGCGGATCACGCGCTTGGGTCGGATGGTCGAGTAATACTCGTTCTCGATCTGCAGCACATTGGTCGACAGCTGGATCCACTCGCCGTTTTTCTTGGTGCCCAGCTTGGCATAAGGCTCGTAGGGACGGTTGACCGCATCCATCAGGCTCGTGACATAGCTTTCCAGGCTGTTTTCGTGCGGACGCAGGCCGGACTGGGCGTCGTTCTGGTAACCCAGGTCGCTCATGCGCAGGCTGGTCGCGTACGGCAGGTACAGGGTGTCGTCGGACAGTGTCTCGAGCTGGTGCTCACGGCCGCGCAGGAAGCTGGTGGTGAGCGCCGGCGTCGCGCCGAACAGGTACATCAGCAGCCAGGAATAGCGGCGGAAGTTGCGGATCATCGCGATATAGCTTTCCGACTGGAAGTCGCGCAGCGCATGGCGGCGTTCCTCGGTGATCCCTTCTTCTTGCGCGAACAGCTGCCACAACCGTTCCGGCAGCGAATAATTGTAGTGGATGCCGGCGATGCATTGCATGGCCTTGCCATAGCGCAGCGCCAGGCCGCGCCGGTACACGTGCTTGAGCATGCCGATATTCGACTTGCCGTACCAGGCGATCTCGATCTCTTCCTCGGGCGGCAGTTCGCCCGGCATCGACACGCCCCACAGCATTTCGTCGCCCAGCTTGGCGTAGGCGTAGCGGTGGATCGCATCGAGGCGGTGCAGCGCCAGCGCGATGTCGTGCTCGGCCGGCGTGATGAATTCCAGCAGCGCCTCGGCGTAGTCGGTCGTGATGTGCGGGTGCGTCAGGGCCGAACCGAGCGCCGGGGAGTGCGGGGTGCGCGCCAGCCGGCCTTGCGCGTCGACCCGCAGGGTCTCGCGCTCGATGCCGCGCAGGCCCTGGCCCAGCAGGGCGCGGTGGTCGTCGTCGTCGAGCAGGGCCAGGCGGCGGTTGAATTGGTTCGACACAGTGTTTCCTTTCTTATACTGCCAGTTCGGTTGGTGCAGAGATTAACCGAAAAACGGACTGCGCGTTCGGGCGCCCCTCATTCAGGCGAAGGCGCATCCCAGAGCGGCGCCCGGAACGATTTGCTGGCAGGCGGCGGCGCAGGCAGGGACGGCGGCGCGAAATCGGGCGCCGGGCCCGGGTCGTAGCCCGGCGGGAGTTCGCCGTCGAGCACGAAATCGAATTCGAAGGCGGGCATCCAGGTCGGCTCCGGCCGCGATGCGAATTCGGCGTTGAACTCGGCATCGGGGGCGGCCGCGGCCTGCGGCGCGCCGGCGCGCGTGGCGGGATCCTTCTCGGCCACGAGCCAAAGGCCCATCCGGCGTTCCAGCTCGGCCAGCGGCAGCGCGCCGCCGCCGAGCAGGGCGTCGTGGAAGCGGCGCAGGTCGAACAGCTTGCCGAGCGCGGAGCGCGCCTGGGTGCGCAGCGCCAGGATGCGCAGCTGGCCGATCTTGTAGCCCAGCGCCTGGCCTGGACGCGCGATATAGCGGTCGACCTCGGCCTCGTTGTCCAGCGGCGGATTGGCGGTATGCGTGTTCAGGTAGTCGATCGCCTGCTGGCGCGTCCAGCCGAGCGAATGGATGCCGGTGTCGACCACCAGGCGCGCGGCGCGGAACATCTCTTCGTTGAGGTGGCCGAACAGCGAGAACGGATCCTGGAACAGGCCGAGTTCGGGGCCCAGGCTTTCGGCATAGGTGGCCCAGCCTTCGCCGTAGGCGTCGTACCAGCCGTGGCGCCGGAACGCCGGCAGGTCCAGTTCCTGCGCGCGCGCCACCTGCAGGTGGTGGCCGGGCACCGCCTCGTGCAGGGCCACGGTGTCGACCTGCCAGATCGGACGCGCGTCCAGGCGCGCCGTGTCGACCACCAGCGCGGCGGTGCGCGCCGCGCTGCCGGCCTCGTAATAGGCGGCCGGCTGGCTGGCGCCGTCGCCGCCCATCGGCTTGACGACGATGCCGGCCGCCGGGACGACCGTCACCACGCGGCCCAGCCGCGCCTGGGCCAGCGCCAGCGTGCGCCGGTAGCGGTCGAGCAGGGCCGCCGCGTCGACGAAGAACAGGCGCCGGTCGCTGCGCGCGAAGGCGATGAACTCGGCGAAGCCGCCGCGAAAGCCCGTGCGCGGGATCAGGCGCTCGATGTCCGCGCGCAGGCGCGCCACCTCTTGCAGGCCGAGCGCATGCACCTGGGAAGGCGTCATCGCGGTGGTGGTGCTGTCCTTCACCAGCTGGGCGTACCACGCGGGGCCGCCCGGCAGCGCCGCGGCGCCGATGCTGTCGCGTGCGGCGGGCACGTAGTCCTGGCGCAGGAAGTCCTCGAGCTTGCGCAGGGCGGGCGCCGCCTGCTGTTCGAGGGTTGCCTTGCCGGCCGCGCGGAACTGCTCGCGCACCTCGGGCGCGATGGTCGCCGGGATGCGCCGGAAGGGCGCGCCGAGCGCGCCGTCGACCAATTTTTCGCGCAGCGCGCGCAAGGCGTCCGGCACTGGCGCGATGGCGGGCTTCGGGATCGTCCATCCGGCCTGTTTGCCGGCGCGCAGCTGCTCGATCAGGCCGTCGACGTGGGCCGGCAGCGCCTGCAGGCGCGCCAGATAGGTCAGGTAGTCGGCGTCGGTCGCGAACGGCATCTGCGCGACCAGGCGCGGCAAGCGCACCTGCAGGCCGTCGTAGGCGGTGATCGGCAGCGGATCGAAGGGCGTCAGGGCGCCGGCGGCGATCAGGCGCTCCTTGTCGGCCACGAACAGGTCGTACGACACCCGGTCTTCACCAATCAGCTGCGCGCGGTCGATCTTCTGCGCCGCCGCCAGCATGGCGCGCTCGTGCTCGAGCGCGGCCGCGCGTCCCGCCAGCGAGGTGTCGGACAGCCAGGCGTTGTAGCGATGCTCGCCCAGGGCGGTGGCCTTCTCGGGCGCGTGGCGCAACTGCCACTGCCAGTCGCGCTCGTAGAGCCGGGCCGCCAGCCTTGACGGCTGCTCACCCGGCGCATCCTGGGTGACGGCAGGCGGCGCGGCCGGCGCGGGCGGCACGGCGGCGGCGCCATGCAGCGGGGCGAGCAGGACGAGCATGCATGCTCCGGAATCAGGACTGGTCATTTTAACAAGTCCATTCCCAGGGGTGCGCGCCCCAGGCGCCCTAGGCACCGCGGCGGCCTCCGCTGACCCGTTCGATGCCGGCCAGGTCGCGCCAGCTCCGCACCTCGCCGTAGCCGCGCGCCTTGAGCAGGCCGCGCACCGCCTCGGCCTGGTCGTAGCCATGCTCGAGCAGCAGCCAGCCGCCGGGTTCCAGGTGCGCCGCCGCGCCATCGGCGATGGTGCGCAGGTCGGACAGGCCGTCGGCATGGTCGGTCAGGGCGTCGATCGGCTCGAAGCGCAGGTCGCCCTCGATCAGGTGGCGGTCGCCGGCCACGATATAGGGCGGGTTCGAGACGATCAGGTGGAAGCGCTCGGCGCCGAGGGCTGCGTACCAGTCGCTGCGCAGGAAGCGCACGCGCGCGCCGTTGGCGGCGGCATTGACGCGCGCGACGGCCAGCGCCTCTTCGCTCACGTCGAGCGCGGTGACGTCGGCGTCGGGCCGCGTGTGGGCAACGGCGACGGCGATCGCGCCGCTGCCGGTGCCCATGTCGAGCACGCGCTGCTGCGGCGCCAGGCGCTCCAGCGCGAGTTCGACGATCAGTTCGGTGTCCGGACGCGGGATCAGCACCGCCGGCGTCACCTTGAACGGCAGCCCGAAGAATTCGCGCTCGCCGACGATGTAGGCGATCGGTTCGCCGTCCAGGCGGCGTTGCACCAGCGCCGCCAGGAGCGCCGCTTCTTCAGGGGTGAGCACGCGTTCCGACTGCGTGATCAGGGCCACGCGCGGCAGGCGCAGCGCATGGCACAGCAGGATGCGGTTTTCCAGCGGATCGAGCGGCAGCGACAGCCGCACCTGCCCGAGGGTGGCGCCGGCCTCGATCATGCCCGCTTGGCGCGGAAGTGGCGCAGCAGCACCCAGCCCAGCAGCACGGTGAGCACCACGAACCAGACCGCCGACCATTGCGGGATGGCCAGGCCCAGGATGGCGTCGGTCGCGCCTTCGCACAGGCCGTCGGCGCGGAACAGCCACGGCAGGTATTCGGCGGTGGGGATCTTGTTGAGCATCGTTTCCATCGGGTCGATACCGCACGAGAAGCCGGGATTGGCGATCACGTACAGGTGCTTGCCGACCGTGTACAGGCCGCCGAAGGCCGCCAGCAGGGCCAGGATCGTGCCTTCACGCACCTTGCCGCTGATGGCCGATACCAGCGTGCACACGCCGATGGCGAGGAACATGTAGCGCTGGATCACGCACAGCGGGCAGGGCCGCATCTCCATGATGTGCTGCAGATAGAGGGCGACGGCGATCAGCGCGAACGAGATCGACGAGATGGCGAACAGGACCTGGCGGTTGGTAGGCATGCGTGGCTTTCTCAGAACGTGTACCAAGGGGCGGAGCAAGCGCTTATTTTCGCATGAAGCGGCTACGCCCGACGTCGTGCATTTTCAATCTGGCAACTTAACAATGATTTAAGTTATCAGTCACCGAGCGCCGCCAGCAATTCGGCCTGGTGTTCCTGGGCCAGCGCATCGGTCAGCTCCTTCAGGTCGCCGTCCATGATGAAGTCCAGCTTGTACAGGGTCAGGTTGATGCGGTGGTCGGTCAGGCGGCCCTGCGGGAAGTTGTAGGTGCGGATGCGCTCGCTGCGGTCGCCCGAGCCGATCAGGCTCTTGCGGGTGGCCGCTTCCTTCGACTGCTGCTCGCGCAGCTGGGCGTCCTTCAGGCGCGCCGCCAGCACCTTCATGGCCGAGGCCTTGTTCTTGTGCTGGCTGCGGTCGTCCTGGCATTCGACCACCAGGCCGGTCGGCAGGTGGGTAATACGCACTGCAGAATCTGTTTTATTGATGTGCTGGCCGCCGGCGCCGGAAGCGCGGTAGGTGTCGATGCGCAGGTCGGCCGGGTTGATGTCGACGTCCTCGACCTCGTCGGCCTCGGGCATCACCGCCACCGTGCAGGCCGAGGTGTGGATGCGGCCTTGCGTTTCGGTGGCCGGGACCCGCTGCACGCGGTGGCCGCCCGATTCGAACTTGAGCTTCGAATAGGCGCCATGGCCCACCACGCGCACGATCACTTCGCGGTAGCCGCCCAGGTCGGAGGGCGATTCGGACACCATCTCGACCTGCCAGCGGTTGCGCTCGGCGAAACGGGTGTACATGCGCAGCAGGTCGCCCGCGAACAGGGCCGACTCGTCGCCGCCGGTGCCGGCGCGGATCTCGAGGAAGATGTTGCGCTCGTCGTTGGCGTCCTTCGGCAGCAGCATTTTCTGCAGCTCGCGCTCCAGGCCCGCCATGCGCTCCTTCGCGGCGTCGATTTCTTCCTGGGCGAAGTCCTTCATGTCCGGATCCTGCAGCAGCTCGCGGGCCGCCTCGGTATCCGCGAGCGCGCCCTGGTACTGGCGGTACACGCCCACCAGCGGCGTCAGTTCGGCGTGCTCGCGCGTCATCTTGCGGTAGCTGTCCATGTTCGCGGTGGCGCCTTCGCTCATCAGGAGTTCATCCAGCTCGACGAGGCGGTTGGCGAGTTGGTCCAGCTTGAACAGCATGGAAGGTTTCATGGGCAGTCTCGGTATGAAGATGGTCGGATGGCCGCAGCGAAGGGCCGGGTTGCGCGAGCTGGCGCGCATGGCGGGCGGGGCCGCCGGGAGGATCGGGCGCTAACGGCGGCCGCGGAACAGCTGCGGCAGCAGGGTGGCCAGGCGCGCGCGGTCGTCGCCCTGGGCCTGGTGCAGGGCCTGTTGCGGGCCGTGCAGGAACTTGGCGGTGAGGCCCTTGGACAGCGCTTCGAGCACGGCTTCGGCATCGTCGCCGCGCGCCAGCATCTTGCGCGCGCGTTCCAGCTCGGCCTGGCGCAATGCCTCGCCCGATTCGTGCAGGTCGCGGATCACCGGCACCACGGCGCGGTCGCCGACCCAGTGCATGAAGGACTGGACCCGGGTCTCGATGATGGCTTCGGCCTGGCGCACGGCGGCCTGGCGGCTTTCCATGCCGGTCTGCACCACCTGGGCCAGGTCGTCGACCGTGTACAGGAACACGTCGTCCAGGCGCGCGACCTCGGGTTCGATATCGCGCGGCACGGCCAGGTCGACCATGAACATCGGGCGGTGGCGGCGCGCCTTGACCGCGCGCTCGACCAGGCCCTTGCCGATCAGTGGCAGGGTCGAGGCGGTGCACGAGATGACGATGTCGAATTGCTGCAGGTTGTCCGGCAGATCGGCCAGGCGGATCGCGCGGCCGTTGTAGCGCGCGGCCAGCGCCTCGCCGCGCTCCATGGTGCGGTTGGCGATGGTGACCGATTTCGGGTTCTGGGCCGCGAAGTGGGCCGCGCACAGCTCGATCATCTCGCCGGCGCCGATGAACAGCACGTGCTGGTCGGCGATGCGGTCGAAGATGCGGTGCGCCAGGCGCACCGCGGCGGCGGCCATCGACACGCTGTGGGCGCCGATCTCGGTGGTGGTGCGCACTTCCTTGGCCACCGCGAAGGTGCGCTGGAACATCTGGTGCAGATAGGTGCCCAGGCCGCCGGCGGCGTCCGCGGTGCGCACCGCATCCTTCATCTGGCCCAGGATCTGCGGCTCGCCCAGCACCATCGAGTCCAGGCCCGACGCGACGCGGAAGGCGTGGCGCACGGCGTCGTCCTGCGGCAGCAGGTAGAGGTGGGGGCGCAGCTCGGCGTAGTTCAGGGCGTGATAATGCGCCAGGAATTGAGCTGAAGCGTCGAGGGGATCGGGCAGCCTCGTCGCCGCATACAGCTCGGTGCGGTTGCAGGTCGACAGGATCGCCGCCTCTTCGCCGCCGACCGACCCTTGGCGCGCGAACCAGCCGCGCGCCGACTGCACCGCCGTGCCGATCTGATCGGGCGCGAGCGCCAGCTGCTCGCGCAGCGAGACCGGTGCTGTGGTGTGGTTCAGGCCGACGGCAAGCAGTTGCATTTCGGAGGGAGGGCGAAGGTCAATGGACTGGGGCCATTATACCTTCTTGCTGTCAGGGTTTCAGGCGCCGAGCTTTTCCAGCCGGTAGCCATAGCTGTAGACCGGCACGAGGCGGAAGCCGTTCTCCGGCCGCAGATGGAGTTTGTTGCGTACGCGCGAAACGTGGGTATCCATGGTGCGCGACGGCACGTCGTTTTCGCGGACCCACACCGATTCGTGGATGTAGGCGCGCGACAGCGGGCGGCCGATGTTGCGGAAGAACAGCAGCGCCAGCGAAAACTCTTTTTGGGTCACGTCGATCACCGAGCCGTCCTTGAGCAGCCGTCCGGGACGGGTCTCGAAGGTGTACGGGCCGAACTGCAGCTGCTCGGCGCTGTTCTGCGACGGATAGGCGCGGCGCAGCAGGGCCGAGACGCGCGCCACCAGCTCGCCGCGGCGCAGCGGCTTGACCAGGTAGTCGTCGGCGCCGGCGGTGACGCCGGCGATGATGTCGTCTTCGGCGTTATTCCCGACCAGGAACATCGTCGGCGCGGCGGACGCCAGCTTTTCCTTGGCGCGGCGCAGCACTTCGGTGCCTTCCATATCGGGGACATTCCAGTCCATCACCAGCATGTCGGCGCTGTCCTTGCGCAGCTGCCCCAGCAGCTCCTTGGCGCTGTCATACGATTGACAGCTGTGGCCAGCAGCGCTGAGGACCTGGCAAATCAGGTCAGCTTGGGGGCGGTCTTGCTCCAGTACGGCGATCTTCATGACGGGCGAAATGTTGTTTGGTTGCCTATGTAGGAAGATTCCTACAAAGTTAAACCAAATATATCAGACTTTCACAAAACGATGCTACTGATAAACTTCGCCCAGACACCAAAAGGTGACATTTGTACTATAAGACTGTTGTGTTAAGGGGACCACGCAGTAAATCTCGCTACAGGCGTAGACTGAATTTCATATGTCATTCAGATAATGTAGAGGGGTAAATTATGTTGTTTACACGTAAAAACGTGACGGTGCCCGAGGATCGCGTGCCCGTCAGCGGCGCCGCCATCGAGACCACCCGCATCCAGTGCCTGGCCCTGGTCAAGAAACGCGCCGCCATGTCGGCGGCGGTGGCCGCGGTGCCGGTGCCCGGCCTCGACCTGCTGGCCGACATCACGGGCTTCGCGGCCCTGGTCGACCAGATCAATGCCGAATTCGGCCTGACCCAGAAGCAGATCGAGCGCCTCAACCCACGCATGCGCGTGATCGCCTACAAGGCGGCGGCGTCGGTGGGCGGCATGCTGGTCGGCAAACTGGTGACGCGCGGCGCGGTGGCGCGCCTGTTCCGGGTCGTGGCCGGCCGCATGGCGGTCAAGACCACGGCCAAGATGGTGCCGCTGGCCGGCCAGATCGCGTCGGCGGCGATCGGCTACACGCTGTTCAAGCGGATGGGGGCGCAGCACGTGGAAGCCTGCGTCAAGGTGGTGCAGGAGCTGGAGCGGGCCGAGTCCGCGGGCGAAGCGCCGCAGCCGGTGGAGGAGAACGATGACGCCGCCACTGCACAGGTCAATGGCGGCGCGGTCAGCGGACCGGCGAAGGAGCCGGTGCTGGTGATGTAAGGCGAGGGGGCCCGGACGCGTGGCGGCGCAGTCCCCGCGCGTTCAGGCAACCTTCGGAAAATCGACCACCGTATCGTTGATCCGGTTGAACAGGTTCGTCAGCGTGATCGCCGTGATCGCCAGGGTGAGGTCGACGATCTGGGCATCGCTCACGCCGGCCGCCTTGACCGCCTCGATCCTGCTCGCGTCCACGGTGCCGCGGGTCGTCACCAGGTGGCGCGCGAACTCCGCCAGCGCGTCTTCGCGGGCATTGCCGGTGGCCTGGCCCTGGCGCACGGCGGCCAGCGCATCGGGGGACAAGCCGGCCATCTTGCCCATCAGGCTGTGGGCGGCCACGCAGTAGTCGCAACCGTTGACGGCGCTGACCGCGAGCTTGATGACTTCGACGTCGCGCGCCGACAGCGTGGTTTTCTTGAGGCTGGCGTCCAGGGCCAGCACCGATTCCAGCACCACCGGGCTGTTGCTGCCGATGTCGCGGTAGGCGTTCGGCACCTTGCCGACGGCGCCCCGGATGGCGCTGAACAATTGGGCGGCGGCGCCGGTGGCGTCCGGGACGGGGCGGGAGGCGAGACGGGTCATGGTGAAGCTCCTTGTCGAAAGTTCGTCGGGTGTGGCTGGCTGGCCGATGTGTTGCAGCCATGAATCCAGTATAGGCAGGCCCGTCGATACTTTGAATGCTCGGACTCAACTAATAATTGCCCGATCGTCTCACTGCTCCTATGCTCGGCACCAAGGAAAATGCCCGCACCAGGCGGGCATCGTCGGGCGCAGGGCGGCGCCACTCAGGTATCCGGCAGCACCACGTTCACGTCCAGCACTTCCAGGTTGCCCTGGCGGTCGAGCGAGACCTTGATGTCGTCGGGATTGACCTTGACGTACTTCGAGATCACGGCGATCAGCTCCTGGTGCAGGGCCGGCAGGAAATCCGGACCGGCGCGGTTGGTCCGTTCGCGTGCGATGATGATCTGCAGGCGTTCCTTGGCGGCTGTCGCGCTCTTCTTTTTTTCGGGGAAGAGGAATGAAAGCAATGCCATCTCACTTGGCTCCGAAAATGCGCTGGAACAGTCCCGGCTTTTCGTAGTTGGTAAAGCGCAGCGGGCGTTCTTCGCCCAGGAAGCGCGCGACGACGTCCTCGTAGGCATCGGCCACGTCGGTCCCCTTGAAGTGGATCGCCGGGTTGCCCTGGTTCGAGGCGTGCAGCACCGATTCCGATTCCGGAATGATGCCGATCAGGGGGATGCGCAGGATTTCCTGCACGTCCTGGTAAGAGAGCATTTCGTCCGCTTCGACGCGCTTCGGCGAGTAGCGGGTGATCAGCAGGTGTTCCTTGACCGGCTCGGTGCCGCTCTGGGCGCGGCGCGACTTGGCCTGCAGGATGCCCAGGATGCGGTCCGAGTCGCGCACCGACGAGACTTCCGGATTGGTGACCACGATCGCTTCGTCGGCGAAGGTCAGCGCCATCAGCGCGCCGTGCTCGATGCCGGCCGGCGAATCGCAGATGATGAACTCGAAGTCCATCTTGACCAGGTCGTTGAGCACGCGCTCCACGCCTTCTTCGGACAGGGCATCCTTGTCGCGCGTCTGCGAGGCCGGCAGGATGAACAGGTTGTCGCAGTGCTTGTCCTTGATCAGCGCCTGGTGCAGGGTCGCTTCGCCATTGACGACGTTGATCAGGTCATAGACCACGCGGCGTTCGCAGCCCATGATCAGGTCGAGGTTGCGCAGGCCGACGTCGAAGTCGATCACTGCCGTCTTGTGGCCGCGCATGGCCAGCCCGGTGGAGAAGCTAGCGCTCGAGGTCGTTTTGCCCACACCGCCCTTGCCGGACGTCACAACAATAATTCTTGCCACAAAAAAGTCCTTTACAGTATCTGTTCAGTTCGGGATCAGCGGGATGCCGGAGCCAGCGATTGGATGTCGATCCGGTCGCCGACCAGCCGGATCTGCGTTGGCTGGCGCGCCAGGTCGGACGGGAAACCTTCGTCGAACGTGCGGTACACGCCGGCGATCGAGACCAGTTCCGGCTGCATCGACAGCGCGAAGATGCGCGCGTCCGGATTGCCGGAGGCGCCTGCCAGCGCGCGGCCATTGAGCGGCGCATACACGTGGATGCTGCCGTCGGCGATCAATTCTGCGCCATTATTGACCACGGCGGTGACGATCAGGTCAGTGCCGCGCGCATAGATGCGCTGGCCGGCGCGCACCGGGGTGTCGATGATCAGGGGCAGGGCGGCCGGCGCCTGGGCCGCGGCCGGTTCCAGGGCCGGCGCCGCGGGAGCCGCCGCCGGGGCAACTGCGGGAGCAGCCGGTTCCGGCGCCGCTGGGGCGGCGGGCTGCGCGGCCGCGTGGCCGCCGGCGCGCACGCCGCTCGAGCCGTCGTCCAGCGCCAGGCCCTGGGCCCGGATCGCCTCGATCATCGCCGGGCTGGCGCCGCGCACGGCGACCGCGTTCAGGCGGTATTTCTTGAGCAGGGCGACCAGCGCCGCCCAGTCGAGCCGCGGCGCGTCAGGCGCGATCGCGGCCACGTCGATCACCGCGAACTCGTCCTCGAAGAAGTCGGACACGCCACCCGTCATCTGCTCCAGGGCGGAATCGATGGCTTCCGGGTCGGCCGAGTGCAGGATCGTGGAGATGGCAACGACCGTGGAAATCTTGATTTCGATGGGAAGCGTGGTTTTAGGCATAAAACGGTGTAGTTGGCGTTGCGCTTGTGCATTCTACTGTGAAAATTGTGGAAAAGGACAGAAGCGCACGCATCATTCCTAACGGAAATTGAACGTTTGTCAGCAACCAGAAATTAAGTCATGCGATAGATCAAACACGCACGATTGGCATGTTGTTTTCGATGAATAAACTGCTAAGATTGCTGATGCTTTAACAGCAGCATGGGTTCCTCATTCCGTAACTTGAGGTTTTTATCGATCCCATGCACAAAGCCCGCCATCGCAGAATGGCGCGCCGAGTCCGAGGGAATTCTGTATGTTGCCGGCCACGGCCGGCTGAACGGAGATTTGAACATGGAAGACGTAGTCATCGTCGCCGCCGGTCGTACGGCCGTCGGCAAATTCGGCGGCACCCTCGCCAAGATTCCCGCCGCCGAGCTCGGCGCGCAAGTGATCAAGCACCTGCTGGCCAAGACCGGCATCGCGCCCGAGTCGGTCAGCGAAGTCATCATGGGCCAGGTGCTCACCGCCGGCGTGGGCCAGAACCCGGCGCGCCAGGCCGTCATCAAGGCCGGCCTGCCCGACATGGTGCCCGGCTACACCATCAACAAGGTGTGCGGCAGCGGCCTCAAGGCCACCCACCTGGCGACCCAGGCGATCCGCTGCGGCGACGCCGAGATCGTCATCGCCGGCGGGCAAGAGAACATGAGCGCCTCGCCGCACGTGCTGGCCGGCTCGCGCGACGGCTTCCGCATGGGCGACGCCAAGCTCACCGACACCATGATCGTCGACGGCCTGTGGGACGTCTACAACCAGTACCACATGGGCGTCACCGCCGAGAACGTCGCCAAGAAATACGAGATTTCGCGCGCCGAGCAGGACGAATTCGCG
>Ga0308168_1001915_pt1 | contig 17841 bp, 16 predicted proteins | sample PhyCR2_FD_202133 | JGI IMG/M metagenome (GOLD analysis project Ga0308168, IMG submission 202133) | Phyllosphere microbial communities from UC Gill Tract Community Farm, Albany, California, United States - DLSLRC.R2 | ecosystem: Host-associated > Plants > Phyllosphere > Unclassified | place: USA...
AACTTCCTGATCCCGGTTTCGGGTGCGGTGCTGTCATCGATTTTCCTCGGCGAAAATATTCTTGAATGGAAATATGCGATTGCGCTGGTGCTGGTCTGCTCGGGCATCTGGTGGGTGAATAAAGTAAAAAAGGGGAACGCCTGACGTTCCCCTCTGCAGGTACTAACCTGACCGTTAACGCGCGCGGATAAAACTGCCGTCCGTCTGACGGGTAAACAGTACCTGCTGGTCGCCGCTGGCTTCAATGGTAAGCCCGGTGACCACGCCGTTCGCGTTCTGACGGATTTTAACAATCTGACCGGTTTGCAGATTGCTGAGCGGTTTACCGCTACCTTCCACCTGCGCCATCGCATAGACATCCGTCGGCGGCAGATTGTGGTCGCGGAACAGCTGCGCCAGCGTTTTACCCGGCTCGACACGATAGGTGCGCCACTGCTGCTCAATGCCGGTCGGCTCTTGCAACGGTGCGCTGTTCTGTGTGGCCTGCGGCTGCTCCTGTTCCTGCTCCTGTTCCTGCTCCTGAATCGGCTCAGGCGCGATGGGTGCCACCTGACCGTCACTTTGTTGCGGCGAGGAGACCAGCGGCGGCTGTTCAGTCTGCGTGGGTTGCATCTGCTGCTGTGATTGCGGCTGCGACTGCGACTGGAGGTCGAGTTGTGCATCGCGCGTGGCAGTCGGCACTGTGCTGTCGTCGGTGGTCGGCAGCAGGAACCCGATCACGATCAGCGCGGCGGCAAAAATAATGCCACGGCGATGACCCGGCGGGAGCGGATCCATGATGCGCACGTTGTCCGGCGCGTGCCAGATCCTCGCCAGGGTTGGTTTCAGTTCAAATCGCCCGGGCATGGCTATCCTCCTGCTCCGCGTCGTTAGTATCCTGTGTCACTGAGTATAGATGGGTAACTGCCTGATGAGCGTGGCAAACCGGTCTTTCGTGACATCTGTTCGGGAATAATCTTACGGCAACCATTGTTTCTTTTTCCCTGCGATTTGTCATCAATCACCGCGACAAAGTTTTACCCGTCGCAGCCTGACTGTTATGCTGCCCGCTACTTTAAATGCGATGAAAGGAAAACCCATGACAACCCCGACTTTTGACACTATCGAAGCGCAGGCAAGCTACGGCATTGGCCTGCAGGTAGGGCAGCAACTGAGCGAGTCTGGCCTGCAGGGGCTGTTACCGGAAGCACTGGTAGCGGGCATTGCCGACGCGCTGGCAGGCACTCAGCCGGCAGTCCCGGTCGATGTGGTTCACCGCGCCCTGCGTGAAATCCATGAACGCGCTGACGCAGTACGTCGCGAGCGCTTCGAAGCGATGGCGTCTGAAGGCGTGAAGTATCTGGACGAAAACCGTGAGAAAGATGGCGTGAACAGCACCGAATCCGGTCTGCAGTTCCGTGTACTGACTCAGGGCGAAGGTCCGATCCCGGCACGTACTGACCGCGTGCGCGTGCATTACACCGGTAAACTGATCGACGGCACCGTGTTTGACAGCTCTGTCGCGCGTGGCGAACCGGCTGAATTCCCGGTTAACGGCGTGATCCCAGGCTGGATCGAAGCGCTGACCCTGATGCCGGTAGGCTCGAAGTGGGAACTGACCATTCCACAGAATCTGGCGTACGGTGAGCGTGGCGCAGGCGCGTCTATCCCTCCGTTCAGCACCCTGGTCTTCGAAGTGGAATTACTGGAAATCCTGTAATTCGCCTCCAACGATCCCTCTCCCTTAACAGGGAGGGGGCGTCGTTTCTGTGCACATATGCCATTCTTTGGTTCAGAGTCGATATTTAATCTTGCAAATGCATTTGTTGCGTGTATTTTTGTGACCTAATTCGCACAGACGAAGTGATATAACACTCAGTTTAAACATAAATTTAACATCTCATTCAAAACACAGTATTCATCCCTCCGATTCTTACCTACTATCGATGAGTCAAAAATCCAGGCATTGTCACGCACGTGACACCATGAAAGGCCAGAAGAGCCTCAACAACACAGACAGGTACAGGAAAAAATACATGGTAGATCAAACAAAGGTCGCCGCTGACCAGCAGGCTCCGGCTGAACAGTCGCTACGGCGCAATCTCACCAACCGTCATATCCAGCTTATTGCCATCGGCGGCGCTATCGGCACCGGCCTGTTTATGGGCTCAGGAAAAACCATCAGTCTTGCCGGCCCGTCGATCATATTCGTCTATATGATCATCGGCTTTATGCTGTTTTTTGTGATGCGCGCCATGGGCGAGCTGCTGCTGTCGAATCTGGAATATAAGTCGTTCAGCGATTTCGCTGCCGACTTACTGGGGCCGTGGGCGGGTTATTTCACTGGCTGGACCTACTGGTTTTGCTGGGTGGTTACCGGCATGGCCGACGTGGTGGCGATCACGTCCTACGCGCAGTTCTGGTTCCCCAACTTATCCGACTGGGTGGCTTCGCTGGCGGTGATCCTGCTGTTGCTGAGCCTTAACCTCGCGACGGTGAAGATGTTTGGCGAAATGGAATTCTGGTTCGCGATGATCAAGATTGTCGCCATTGTCGGGCTGGTTGTCGTGGGCCTGGTGATGGTGCTTACCGAATTTACCTCGCCGAGCGGCGTGCAGGCCTCTTTCGCGCATCTGTGGAATGACGGCGGCTGGTTCCCGAAAGGCATCAGCGGCTTCTTTGCCGGTTTCCAGATCGCGGTGTTTGCCTTCGTGGGTATTGAACTGGTCGGTACGACCGCCGCAGAAACCAAAGACCCGGAAAAATCCCTGCCGCGCGCCATTAACTCCATTCCGATCCGTATCATCATGTTCTACGTGTTTGCGCTGATCATTATTATGTCGGTGACGCCGTGGAGCTCGGTGGTGGCGGATAAGAGCCCGTTCGTTGAGCTGTTTATCCTCGTCGGTTTACCGGCGGCGGCGAGCATTATTAACTTTGTAGTGCTGACCTCTGCCGCATCGTCGGCGAACAGCGGCGTATTCTCCACCAGCCGTATGTTGTTCGGTCTGGCGCAGGACGGGGCCGCGCCGAAAAGCTTCGGTAAGCTGTCAAAACGCGCTGTACCAGCGACGGGCCTGACCTTCTCCTGCATCTGTCTGCTGGGCGGCGTGGTAATGCTTTACGTCAATCCGAGCGTGATCTCGGCGTTCACCATGATCACCACGGTGTCGGCGATCCTCTTCATGTTCGTGTGGACCATTATCCTTTGCTCATATCTGGTCTACCGTAAACAGCGTCCCCATCTGCATGAAAAGTCGATTTATAAGATGCCGCTGGGCAAAGTGATGTGCTGGGTATGTATGGCGTTCTTCGCCTTTGTACTGGTATTGCTGACGCTTGAAGAAGATACCCGCCAGGCGCTGCTCGTCACGCCGCTGTGGTTTATTGTGCTGGGTGTGTTCTGGTTGGTTGTCGGTAAGAAACGTATGGCAGGAATGCGCAAATAGTCGCCTGTAGTGCCGGATAGCGCTGCGCTTATCCGGCCTGCACCCTAATCCTGGCCCGGTAAGCGTAGCGCTACCGGGCAACGGGATCACTCCCCGCTTAACGCCCGTGGAAACAGCACGTTATTTTCCAGACTGATGTGTTCCATCAGATCGTCAATCAGCTCATTAATACCGTTATACATCGCTTTCCAGGTCGTGCAGGCTTCTGGCGGCGGCGTCACGTTATTGGTGGTGTGTTTGATCACCTCCAGTAGTTCTCCCGCCTCATCATGCTCGCTTTCCATGACGTTAATCGGCCCGGCAGCCTGACTGCCCATTCCCTGTTTGATCATCGGGAAGAGGATCTGTTCTTCTTTCATCATGTGGCTGGAAAGTTCCTGATGCAGCATGGTCAGGTATTTGGTCAGGCCGCGCGGCACGTTGGGCTTATCGGCGTGGACGCGTTCAACTTTGGTGGCCTGTAAGATCAGCTCTGGCAACTGCTCGCGGTGGCGATCGTGATAACGCACGATGATATGGTCGATGATGTTCGCAAGCGGCTCTGCGCGCCAGTCTTTCTCCGGCGGCTGCTCGGCCAGTTTTGCCAGTTGCGCTTCAATCGCCTCCACGTCCAGCTCTTTGCGCGCGGCGGCACGGGCCAGCGTTTGCTTACCTCCACAGCAGTAATCCATATCGTATTGACGGAACAGGGCAGAAGCGCGGGGAATGGAAAGCGCCAGCTCACCTAAAGGTTGATCGCGAAAGGCCATGACAGTTACCTCATTAGTCGGAATATAAGATGCATTTTAAATGCATCTTTAATCGGGCGCTATACCCCTGATGAGTGATGGGATTTATTCGCCTCATTTTGTGCGCTGCGTCACAAAAATTTACGGGTCATAACGTATTGAAACCACTTGTTAAAGTGAACATTTGGTGTCGAGTGTGCAATATCTTCGTTAAACAAGCGTTAAAACCTGCCGATATACCCCCGTCACATAAAAATCCTGCATCCGATAAAAGGTTCCCGATGTTTAAACGTGTAAAAGTAATAACCCTGTTAATTATGGTGCTTTTCGTGCTTGGCGCGATGCAACTGATTGCTGCGGGCGTGTTTATCAACGCGCTCAAAAATGACAAAAACAACTTTACGGTCTCTCAGGTTGCCAGCCAGAACGTGGCGGAATTTACCGATGCCTGGATCAGCTTAAACCAGGCCCGCGTGACGCTTAACCGCGGTATGTTACGTCTGCAAAGCAGCACCGCGAGCCAAATCAACGGCGGCGAACTGGGTGAGCTGGTGAACACCGCAAAAAACCTGCTGGCCGATGCGCAGAAGCATTTTGCAATCTACGACGCGCTGCCGGAAACGCCGGGCATGGATCCGCGCCTGCCGCCGGAGCTGGAAAAACAGTTCCAAATCTACTCCTCCACGTTGACCGAAATGAACCGCCTGCTGGCGGAGGGTGAACTGGAAGCAATGTTCAAGCAGGGCGCGGAAAAGAAACAGAACGCCATGCAGAGCGTTTATCGTGAATGGCGCGCCGTGCAGGCCGATCTGGCCAATAAAGGCGTTATCGATAACCAAAACGACTACGAGCGCATCATGTGGATCGTGGGCGCTATTATGCTGCTGGTTGTAGCCGTGATCGTGGCCAGCTGGATCGCCATGCAGCGTGTGCTGCTCAAGCCATTGCATGAAGTGATGGGCCATATCCGTCACATCGCGGCGGGCGATCTGACTCATCAGATTGATGCGGAAGGCAAAAACGAAATGGCGCTGCTGGCGTCGAATGTGCGTGAGATGCAGCAGGCACTGGCGACCACCGTCAGCGTAGTGCGCGATGGCGCGGATACGATCTTTACCGGCGCGGGTGAAATCTCTGCCGGCAGCAACGATCTCTCTTCCCGTACTGAGCAACAGGCCGCTTCGCTGGAAGAAACCGCTGCCAGCATGGAACAGCTGACCGCGACTGTGAAGCAGAATGCTGATAACGCCCGTCAGGCGACGCAGCTGGCGAAAACCGCCTCTGAAACCGCGCAGAAAGGCGGCGCAGTGGTGGACGGCGTGGTTCGCACGATGGACGAAATTGCCACCAGCTCCAGCAAAATTGCGCAGATCACCAACGTCATCGACGGCATTGCTTTCCAGACTAATATCCTGGCGCTGAACGCGGCGGTTGAAGCCGCCCGTGCCGGTGAGCAGGGGCGTGGATTTGCGGTGGTAGCCGGTGAAGTTCGTACCCTGGCAAGCCGCAGCGCGCAGGCAGCCAAAGAGATCAAAGCATTAATCGACGATTCCGGCAGCCGCGTGGACGCAGGCTCTGTGCTGGTGCATGAAGCTGGTGAGACCATGGCGGAAATCGTCAGCGCTGTCACCCGTGTGACCGATATCATGGGCGAAATCGCGTCGGCCTCCGACGAGCAAAGCCGGGGTATCGATCAGGTCGGTCAGGCTGTGGCAGAGATGGATCGCGTCACGCAACAGAACGCCTCGCTGGTGGAAGAGTCCGCCGCCGCTGCGGCCGCACTGGAAGAGCAGGCGTCCCTGCTTAACGATACCGTGGCGGTGTTCAAAGTGAACCGTCGCCCGCCTGCCGCCGTAGCAAACGCGCGTCCGGCAGCGGTGAAGATGAAGCCGGTTGCCGCGACCACAGACGCGAACTGGGAAACCTTCTAAACCTGATGCCCGGCGGCGCACGCTTGCCGGGCCTACTTACTTGACTTGATGCCCGGCGGCGCACCTTTGCGGTGCCGGGCTACCTGTAGGCCGGGTCAGGCGTAGCCGCCACCCGGCACTATCATCCGCTCACCACCCGTTTAACCCGTACCGCGATCACCACCCCCACGACCAGCAAGGCAATGCCCGACGCCGTCAACAACGGCGGGACGCTCTGACGCAGCAAAAAGGTATACAGCAAGCCCGCCAGCGTTTCGAAGACGATCAATGGCCCGAGGATCACCGTCGGCAGCTTTTGGCTGGCAAGATTCCAGCACAGCGCACCCACCCAGGAACACAAAATGGCAATCGCCGTCATCAGGCCAATAAATGCCAGCGGACGTGGACCAAACGGCAGCGCAAACGCGGGCTGATCCGCCTGTAACCACAGGCAGGCCGCAATATAGCCCACCAGCGACACCGGCAGCGTGACCAGGCCCTGCGCCGTGGCCCACATCATCGGATGACGCGTCGGGTTTTCCCGCAGCCAGCGGGCATTGCGCAGCGCATACCATGCCCAGCACACCACCGACACCAGCGCGAGGGCGATCCCTGAACCATAACGCCATCCGCTGAAATTCGGCAGCCCGTGCCGTAGCTCGGCGATATTCACACACACCAGCCCTGCGGCAATGCACAGCAGCGCGGGAGTCAGGCGCCGCCACGGCAGCTTGCCGTCGCGCTGGCTGTAGAGCAGATTCGCCAGCACCGGCAGCACCACCGGCAGCGTGCCGATGATCATCGTCGAGACAGGCGCGCCGGTGCGCTGAATGGCGCTGGCGAGACAGACGTAATAAATCAGGTTACCCGCCATGGTCAGCGCCAGCGCGGTCAGCCAGTCTTTGCGGCTTAACTGGCGCAGACGTCCCCGTCCCAGCCAGGCCAGCGGTATGGCGATAAGCCCGAGGGCCAGATAGCGTCCGGTCGACTGTAAAATCGCCGGATAATCCGGCACCAGCAGCGGCCCGACAAAAATCAGTCCCCACATTAACCCTGCCGCCAGGGCGTACAGCACACCACTAATCATTCTGCCCTCCAGGCCGTTTTGGTTGGTGATCAGTGTAGGGAAGGGCAGGGGAAGAATATTGTATGAGGTTGCGCATCAGCGGCGGGCGACCTGCTTCTGGTAGCGTACCGGCGTGATGCCATAGCGGCGGGTAAAGGCGCGGGTCAGGTGCGACTGATCGGTAAGGCCGGTTAAGGCCGCGACATCGGCGGCGGGCAGGCCGTGGGTGAGGAAGTTTTTTGCCCGCCACAGGCGGATCGCCATCAACATCTGGTGCGGGGTGACATGATAGTGCGCTTTGAACTGGCGCTGAAAATGGTACGGGCTAAGGGATGCCACGCGTGCCAGTTCGTCGAGGGTCAGCGGCTGCATATAGTTGTCGTGCAGGTATTCCCGCACCCGTTCAAACCGGTGCGTCCCTTCGGCGATCACCGGCGCATGGCGGGCCAGCGGCTGAAAGGCGTCGATCAGATCGAGCAGGTAGCCCTGCTGCGCCAGCGCATCGTCGGTATGCCACAGGGCGTGGATCAGGGCGCAGATCTGCCGCGAACGCAACGGATCGTGACGCGAGGCGTCGGCAAACCACCAGTGGCGGATACCCGTGACCTGCTCCAGCAGTTCAGGCTCCAGATAAATCATGCGGTAGCGCCAGCCGTCAGCGGTTTCCGCTTCGCCGGTGTGCAGTTCATCAGGGTTCATGGTGACGACGGAATGCACCGGGGCGACGTGCTGGGCACCGCGATAGCGAAAGCGCTCGGCACCGGCTTCTATGGCACCAATACCGAAGGCTTCATGAGTGTGTGGTTCAAAGGCGTAACGGGAGATATGCGCCTGATACAGCTCGACGCCAGGCAACTGCGGCAGGTGCCGAAAACGGGCGCGGTCTTTCTCATCGCTGAACTGTTCCGGTACGCCTTGCACATTCACTCTCCGCCTGGGTCATCCCTTCATTATTAAGGATGACCCGGCGGCGTGCTACAAAAATTAACCAGTGTGTAACCGTTACAGCATGGCTTTTATGCTGTCCGCCAGCGGCGTGGTCGGGCGACCAATCAGTTTGCTGAGGGTATTGCTGTCATCAAACAGGCCGCCTTTCGACGCCCCGGTGTCGGAATCCGCCAGCAGGCTGGCGAAGGCGTCCGGCAGGCCAACACCACGTAGCGCCGAAGCATAATCGGCTTCGCTGAGGTTCTGATAGACCACGTTTTTACCGCTCTGCTTAGACAGCTCCGCCGCCAGCTCGCTCAACGTCCAGGCCGTATCGCCCGCCAGTTCATACACCTTACCGGCATGACCCTCTTCGCTGATCACTTTGGCGGCGGCAGCGGCGTAGTCTTCGCGGGTGGCCGAGGCGATTTTGCCGTCACCGGCAGCGCCAAGAAACACACCGTGCTCAAGCGCCGGCGGGGCGCTGGCGAGATAGTTTTCGCTGTACCAGCCGTTACGCAGCAGTGCATAAGGAATGCCGGAGGCCGCGAGCATGTTTTCCGTTTCGATATGTTCTGCGGCGAGGCCGAGCGGTGAGGTATCTGCATGCAGCACGCTGGTATAGGCAATGAAGCCGACGCCCGCGGCTTTGGCGGCATTAATGACGTTACGGTGCTGGACGGCACGCTGGCCGACTTCGCTGGAGGAGATGAGCAGCAGTTTCTCCACGCCGTCCAGCGCGCGGGTTAATGCTGCTTCGTCGCCGTAATCGCCCTGGCGCACCACGACGCCCTGTTGGGCCAGCGCATCGGCTTTTGCCGGGTTACGCACAACAGCCACGATCTGGCTGGCGGGAACGGATTTCAGCAGGGCGGCAATGACTAACTGGCCAAGCTGGCCGGTGGCTCCGGTGATCGCAATCATGGAAAACTCCTTCGTCTCTGGGTTGTGTTATGAGACACTATCACCCTGACTCACTTTTAGTAAGTACGTACAAAAAGGTTAGTATGAAAAAACGTGATCGCCCGGCTACGCTCAGTGAACAGTTGCGCGACGGCAATCTCTTTGCCGAACAGTGTCCGTCCCGCGACGTGCTTAAGCATGTCACCAGCCGCTGGGGTGTACTGATCCTGCTGGCGTTGCGCGACGGCACGCACCGCTTTAGTGAACTGCGTCGTAAAATGGGGGGCGTCAGCGAGAAAATGCTGTCGCAGAGCCTGCAATGGCTGGAGCAGGATGGTTTTATTAATCGGGTGTCGTACCCGGTGGTGCCGCCTCATGTGGAATACAGCCTGACGCCGCTGGGCGAGCAGGTGAGCGAGAAAGTGGCGGATCTGGCAGACTGGATAGAGCTGAATCTGCCGGAGGTATTGGCGGTTCGCGACGAACGTGCGGCGTAAAGTGCCGGGTGGCGGCTGCGCCTTACCCGGCCTACAGGATTGCGTGAACGATGGCGGGTTTATTTCCCGCCTAAATCTAACTGATAAATCGCGAAACCGATGTCATCGGTACCGGTGTTTTTCATCGGGTACTGCGCCTTCTCTTTGATAAAGGCCGCGGCTTTTTCTGATGGCGAAGTCTCAAAGCGAATATCGAGCGGCGTTTTGCTGTGGATCGGTGCCAGACGCCAGTTGTTATCCGCTGCCGGGTGGATCTCACCTGCGCGCGCCGACTCATCACCTATCCATTTTGCCAGCACGGCACGGTTTTCATCCGGCGAGGCAAAGGCGATATGGCTGTCGCCGGTACCGGCAAACTTGCCGCCGTAAGCGCGGTAGTTATTGGTGGCCACGAGGAAAGTGGCGGCTGGATCGACCGGTTTACCGTTGAAGGTCAGATCCTTAATGCGCTCCGCTTTCGGGTTCACGCTCTGGCATTCGCCGTCATAGCGCGCTGGCTGGGTGATGTCGATCTGGTAGTTCACACCGTCGATCACATCGAAGTTATATGTACGGAAACCGTCCCAGTTGATCAGCGACTGCGGCTTGCTGCTGTTAACATCGATCTGATTAAACTGTCCGGCGGAGCACTCCAGCCACTCTTTTAGCTCGCTTCCGCTGACTTTGACCACCACCAGCGTGTTCGGGTACAGATAGAGATCGGCGGCGTTACGGAAGGTAAGCTGGCCTTTTTCCACCTCAACAAAACTCGCCGGGTCGTTTTTACGGCCACCCACTTTGAACGGCGCGGCGGCGGACAGCACCGGCAGTTTTGCCAGATCCGGATCGCCCTGAATAAAGCGTTCAACGTAAGCTTTTTGCGCGTTGTTCACCACCTGCACCGTCGGGTCGTCCTGCACCAGTGCCAGATAACTGTACATGTTATCGGCGGATTTACCGATCGGCTTGCTGACGAACTCCCGCGTGGCATCGTGATCGTGCTTGAGCACCTCAACCAGCTTGCTGTCTTCGGCAGCCAGCGATTTTTTCGCCACCGCATCGTAAATCGGACGCGCTTCCGCTTTCGACTGCGTAACCTGCCACTTGCCGCTGTCATTGTTCAGCGTCAGATCCACCACGCCCAGATGATCGCCCCACATGCCCGGCATCACCGACGGCACGCCGTTCAGCTTGCCGTTCTCCACATCCGCGCCCTTAATACTGGCGAAGTCTTTTGACGGGAATACCGCATGGGCATGGCCGAACAGAATGGTATCGACTCCCGGCACCTGGCTTAAGTAGTAGACGGAGTTTTCCGCCATCGCCTGATAAGGATCGGCTGACAGCCCGGAGTGAGCCACCACGACCACCAGATCCGCGCCTTTTTGGCGCATCTCCGGCACATAGCGGCGCGCGGTTTCGGTGATGTCGTTGACCGTGACTTTGCCGTCGAGATTGGCTTTATCCCAGGTCATGATCTGCGGCGGCACAAAACCGATATAGCCGATGCGCAGGGTATGGGTTTTGCCGTCTTTATCTTTTACCTGGGTATCTTTGATGATGTAAGGGGTGAACAGCGGTTTTTTGGTCTTAACGTCGATGATATTGGCGTTAACGTACGGGAATTTTGCGCCTGCCAGCGCCTTGTGCAGAAAATCCAGACCGTAATTAAATTCGTGGTTGCCGAGGTTACCCACCGCATAATCGAGGGTATTTAATGCCTTATAAACCGGGTGCACATCGCCTTTTTTCAGCCCGTGGCTGGCAACATAATCACCGAGCGGGCTGCCCTGGATCAGATCCCCGTTATCCACCAGCACGCTGTTAGTGGCTTCACTGCGGGCGGCGTTAATCAGGCTGGCGGTACGTACCAGACCGAATTTTTCTGTCGCACTATCTTTGTAATAATCGAAGTCCATCATATTGCTATGCAAATCAGTGGTTTCCATAATGCGGAGGTCCACCGTTGCAGCCTGCACGCTGGCGGCGATCAGCGTGGCCAGGAGCGTTGCGCTAAACTTAATCATCAGAGATGTCCTTTTTAAGATCTAAGCCACAAAAGAGAATGTATTTACATTTTGTTGCTTACAGAATTGTGAATCTTGCCATAAAAGTTGTTATGGAAACCGGAATCACTATCACAGATGGCGGATCCCTTTATGATGCGATATAAGTAAAACAACGAGTTAACCCACTGAAAATAAAAAGAGGTGGACGATGTTAGATGCGATTTGTCAGCTTGCCCGCGAGGCAGGGGATGCGATTATGCAGGTGTACGACGGCCATCAGCCGATGGACGTCACCAGTAAAACCGATGACTCACCCGTCACGGCGGCCGATATTGCCGCTCACCAGATCATTGTGCAGGGACTGATGGCCTTAACGCCGGCGATCCCGGTGCTGTCAGAAGAAGATCCGCCGTCCTGGGACATTCGCCAGCACTGGCAGCGTTACTGGCTGGTGGATCCGCTGGATGGCACCAAAGAATTCATCAAACGCAACGGCGAGTTCACCGTTAACATTGCGCTGATCGAAGAGGGTAAGCCGGTACTCGGCGTGGTCTACGCGCCGGTGCTTAACGTGATGTACAGCGCCGCCGACGGGAAAGCCTGGAAAGAGGAGAGCGGCATCCGCAAGCCGATCCAGGTGCGCGATGCCCGCCCGCCGCTGGTGGTGATCAGCCGTTCACACAGTGACGATGAACTGCAAGAGTACCTGCAACAGCTGGGCGAGCATCAGACTACCTCCATTGGCTCGTCGCTGAAATTCTGCCTGGTGGCAGAAGGGCAGGCACAGCTTTATCCGCGCTTTGGGCCAACCAACGTCTGGGATACGGCGGCGGGCCATGCGGTGGCCGCCGCCGCCGGGGCGCACGTTCACGACTGGCAGGGTAAAACCCTCGACTATACGCCGCGTGAATCCTTCCTCAATCCCGGCTTCCGGGTCTCTATTTACTGAGTAACTGACGCAGCAGGGCGATCACCTGCTGCGCTTCTTGCGGCGTCAGCGAGCCATCTTTCGCCCATTGCACCCGTCCGTCTTTATCCAGCACCGCCACCGCAGAGCTTTCTTCATCTAATTGCCAGGCTTTCCGCGCCACGCCATTGCTGTCGACAATAAACTGTGACCAGGGATAGAGCTTTTTATTGCTCTCAATGCTGCTGCGCACGAACATCGCCGAGCCGGGAATGGCATCATCGGTATTAATAATTGTGGTGGTCTGGTAGCGGTCATGGGGCAAATTCGCCGACTTGATCGCTTCAATCAGCGCCGCGTTTTTCTCTTTTGCCGACGAACGACCGGCAATATGTTGCACCACTCGCACTTTTCCAGGCAACTGCGAGCTGTTCCATTTTTTGTAGCTAAACTCATTATTACTGAGGATCAACTCTCCCCTGTCGGCGATGCCAACCGGCGGAACGCGCTGATTGTTTTCGAAGCGATGGGCAGACGCCATCAGCGGCAGAAGCAGGCAGGTGGCTGCCAGCAGAGTGCGTAGGGTCATGAGGTTTCCTTCTGTATTATTGTTTGCAGGTGATCCGACCACTTGGTCTTAACAATTTAATCATAAGTGCGATCGATCCGGTTTTCCCGCAATCCTGATGCCACTTTGCGGCATAACGCACACATTTGTAAAAAAACGAAGACTTATACTGCCTCTGTTTCAACACGGAAAAGAATATTCTGATTAATTGTCATCAAACGGTAAATAACCTGCTGCAAACTGGGTAACAGAGGGTTTGTGATCTATAGTCATTGAGCAACAAAATTTGCGTTCATAACAGTCGGTCCGATTGTGGTACCGCAAGGGCGTAGACTCAGCAGAAGAGAGACAACAATGAAAATTTTCCAACGATACAACCCGCTGCAGGTAGCGAAATACGTAAAAATCCTGTTCCGTGGACGGTTGTACATCAAGGACGTCGGGGCTTTCGAGTTTGATAAGGGCAAAATCCTGCTGCCGAAAGTAAAAGACAAACAGCATTACTCGGTAATGTCTGAAGTTAACCGCCAGGTACTGCGCTTGCAGTCTGATTTGGCGTAATCGATGTGCTATGCAGTAGTTAGCGAATAACTAAAATGCAAACGGCCCCCAAAGGGGCCGTTGATGTTTCTGGCAGGGGTAAAAGGAATATTACGCCGCGCCTTGCTCGTCGCTGTCCGGCATTTTCGGCACCAGCACCGTCGGCTTACTGTCGATACGCGTCACCAGCAACTGGTCGATGCGGAAGTTATCAATATCCACCACCTCGAACTTAAAGCCGTTGAACTTCACCGAATCGGTGCGTTTCGGGATCTTACGCAGCATGAACATCATAAAGCCGCCGATGGTTTCATAGTTGCCAGACTGCGGAAACTCATCGATATCCAGCACGCGCATGACGTCGTCAATCGGCGTACCGCCTTCAATCAGCCATGAGTTCTCATCACGCGCCACAATCTGCTCTTCCTGCCCCTGGCCAACCAGGTCGCCCATCAGCGTGGTCATCACATCGTTCAGCGTGATAATACCCACCACCAGCGCGTATTCGTTCATGATCACCGCGAAGTCTTCCCCCGCCGCTTTGAAACTTTCCAGCGCTTCAGAGAGCGTCAGGGTATCCGGAACGATGAGGGTATTGCGGATCTGCACGCCGTTCACCAGCGTCAGGCTCTGGTTGCCAATCACGCGGTTGAGCAGATCCTTGGAATCCACATAGCCGATGATATGGTCAATATCTTCATTACAGACGAGGAATTTAGAGTGCGGATGCTGCGCCACTTTATTCTTCAGGCTCTGCTCATCTTCATGCAAATCGAACCAGATAATGTTCTCGCGCGAGGTCATGGACGACGGCACGGTACGGGATTCCAGTTCAAAAACGTTTTCAATGAGTTCGTGCTCCTGCTTACGCAGCACGCCCGCCAGTGCACCGGCTTCCACCACCGCATAAATATCATCGGAGGTGATGTCGTCTTTGCGCACCATCGGCAGTTTGAAAATGCGGAAAATCACGTTTGCCAGGCCGTTAAAGAACCACACCAGCGGCGTGAAAAGGAACAGGCAGAAGCGCATCGGGTTGATGATGCGCAAAGCCACCGCTTCTGGCGCAATCATACCGATGCGTTTCGGAGTGAGATCCGCAAACAGGATGAACATACTGGTTACAAGGGTGAAGGAGATCATGAAGCTCAGCTGATCCGCCAGCTCCGGTGACATAAAGTTGATCAGCACATTGTAGAAGGCCGGCGAAAAGGCCGCATCGCCCACGATACCGCCGAGAATGGCGACCGCATTCAGGCCGATTTGCACCACCGTAAAGAACATCCCCGGCGTTTCCTGCATTTTCAGGATACGCATGGCGTTGATATTGCCCTCGTCGGCCATCAGTTTAAGTTTGAGTTTACGGGAAGCGGCGAGCGAAATCTCCGACAGCGAGAAAAACGCACTCACAGCGATCAGACAAAGTATTAGTAAAATACTGTTTAACATATCTTATCCAGCCATAGGCCAGATCCTCGAAAGGGGGAAGGTTGAAAATCTATGTGGTAAAGCAAAGTAAATGCGGGTCGTGGAAGGTTGACCCGCAATTTCAGGGGTAGTATAGCCTAAGGCGGCGTCGTGTTGCCAGAATGTACCGCGCAGCAGGCGATACGGCATCAATACGGTTGGCCCTCTCCGGCGGGAGAGGGAACACTATTACGCTGTGCCCTGCGGCGGCAGACAGACGCCAATCCCGCCGATACCGCAGTAGCCGTACGGGTTTTTATGCAGATACTGCTGGTGGTCGTCTTCCGCGTAGTAAAACGGTCCGGCAGTTTTGATCTCAGTGGTGACCGTGCGGTCATCGCCCGCCGCACGCATGGCGGCCTGGAAGCGCTCAAGGCTCGCTTTCGCCGCGGCGTCCTGCTCCGGGGTCAGCGGATAAATCGCCGAGCGGTACTGGGTGCCGTGGTCGTTGCCCTGGCGCATCCCCTGAGCCGGATCGTGATTCTCCCAGAAAACCTGCAACAGCTGCTCATAGCTGATGACGTTCGGATCGTAGACCACGCGCACGGCTTCAGCGTGGCCGGTATCACCGCTGCACACTTCGCGGTAGGTTGGATTTGGGGTGTAGCCGCCCATATAGCCTGCGGCGGTGCTGTAAACGCCCGGTAAAACCCAGAACAAACGTTCAACGCCCCAGAAACAGCCCATGGCGAAAAATGCGACGTCCATCCCGTCCGGGACATTCGTCATCGAGTGCTCATTGACGGCATGCAGGCTGGCGACCGGCATCGGCGTGTTACGTCCCGGCAATGCATCCGCCTGAGTAACAAGGTGTTTTTTATCAAATAGACTCACGGTGTGGCCTCCGGGGAAAGGGAATTGTGGTTAGGGTTGTAACGGCGCTCGTCTTTTAACACAATAAGTGCATTAAATACGGCTAAATTTAAACATAAGAAATATTGAGGTTGTCGTCTGTTTTTCAACCCGCATTGTTGAATTATTGTTAAGCCGGGAGCGGCATTTTGGTTTCCTTCCAGGGCCAGGACAAGGATATTCAGGAGAGAACGTGCCACAGATCCGTCTTATATGTGTTGCCAGTTTACTGCTGGCAAGCGGTCACGCCTTTGCGGCAAACGTCCGTTTGCAGGTAGAGGGGTTATCAGGCGCGCTACAAAAAAACGTCCGCGCACAGCTGTCGACGATTGAAAGCGACGAGGTTACGCCGGATCGCCGCTTCCGCGCTCGCGTGGATGACGCTATCCGTGACGGTCTGAAAGCGCTTGGCTACTACGAGCCAACCATTGATTTCGAACTGCGGCCACCGCCGGCCAAAGGCCGCCAGGTGCTGATCGCCCGCGTGTCGCCGGGTGAACCGGTACGCATCGGCGGTACGGACGTGATCCTGCGCGGCGGCGCGCGTACCGATCATGATTATCTCGACCTGCTGAAAACCCGTCCGGCCATCGGTACTGTGCTGAATCACCACGATTACGACAGCTTCAAAAAATCCCTGACTAACGTTGCCCTGCGCAAAGGCTACTTCGACAGCCAGTTTAATAAAAGCCAGTTGGGCGTCGCCCTCGATCGTCATCAGGCGTTCTGGGATATTGATTATGACAGCGGCACGCGCTACCGCTTTGGCGCGGTAACCTTTGAAGGCTCGCAGATCCGCGAAGAGTATCTGCAAAATCTGGTGCCCTTCAAAGAAGGGGATTACTACCAGACCAAAGACCTGGCAGAGCTGAACCGCCGCCTGTCCGCCACCGGCTGGTTTAACTCGGTGATCGTCGCGCCGGAGTTTGAAAAGTCACGCAAAACCAAAGTCCTGCCACTGCATGGCGTGGTATCGCCGCGCACGGAAAACACCATTGAAACCGGCGTGGGTTACTCCACTGACGTCGGACCGCGGGTGAAAGCCTCGTGGAAAAAGCCGTGGATGAACTCCTACGGCCACAGCCTGACCACCAACGCCAGCATCTCCGCCCCGGAGCAGCAACTGGACTTCAGCTACAAAGTCCCGCTGCTGAAAAATCCGCTGGAGCAGTATTACCTGGTGCAGGGCGGCCTGAAGCGTACCGATCTGAACGATACCGAATCAGATTCCACTACGCTGGCGGTGTCCCGCTACTGGGATCTCTCCAGCGGCTGGCAACGCGCCATTAACCTGCGCTGGAGTCTCGATCACTTTACCCAGGGCAAGATCACGAATACCACTATGCTGCTTTATCCGGGCGTGATGATCAGCCGTACCCGCTCGCGCGGCGGCCTGATGCCGACCTGGGGCGACTCCCAGCGCTACTCCATCGACTATTCCAATACCGCGTGGGGCTCGGACGTCGATTTCTCGGTATTGCAGGCGCAAAACGTCTGGATCCGCACCCTTGCCGATCGCCATCGCTTTGTAGCGCGCGGTAACCTCGGCTGGATCGAGACCGGTGACTTCGACAAAGTCCCGCCGGATCTGCGCTTCTTCGCCGGTGGCGATCGCAGTATTCGTGGTTATAAATACAAATCCATCGCGCCAAAGGATGACGACGGCAAGCTGAAAGGGGCGTCGAAACTGGCGACCGGCTCGCTGGAGTATCAGTACAACGTTACCGGGAAGTGGTGGGGCGCGACCTTTATCGACAGCGGCGAAGCGGTCAGCGATATCCGCCGCAGCGATTTCAAAACCGGTGCGGGCGTTGGCGTGCGGTGGCAGTCGCCGGTCGGCCCGATCAAGCTCGATCTCGCCGTGCCCATCGGCGATAAAGACGAACACGGATTACAGTTTTACATCGGTCTGGGGCCTGAATTATGAGTTTGTGGAAGAAAATAAGCCTCGGCGTACTGATTTTTATCCTGCTGTTGCTGGGTGCCGTCGCCTTTCTGGTGGGTACGACTACCGGCCTGCACACGCTGTTTAATGCCGCCAATCGCTGGGTACCGGGGCT
>Ga0308168_1001919_pt1 | contig 17823 bp, 17 predicted proteins | sample PhyCR2_FD_202133 | JGI IMG/M metagenome (GOLD analysis project Ga0308168, IMG submission 202133) | Phyllosphere microbial communities from UC Gill Tract Community Farm, Albany, California, United States - DLSLRC.R2 | ecosystem: Host-associated > Plants > Phyllosphere > Unclassified | place: USA...
GTGGTGCTGTGCGTAAAGCCAAACTGTACTACCTGCGTGAGCGTACTGGTAAGTCTGCACGTATCAAAGAACGTCTGGGCGCTTAAGCGACATCTGATAGTTAATAGCAATAAAGGGGCTGACCAGCAGGTCGGCCCCTTTTTTTATCCTTTTTTGGCCGACAGCATACCTGAATGACACATCCTGCCTCCTGCCTGCCGCTAAAAAAAATTAAAAGCCGTTTGCCGCTGATTTTTAAGCTGATCTAAAACAAAATCCGCGTATGTTTGAGTCATCCCTCTCTTTCCAGGAGTTCTTTTTGCTATGCGTTCTTCGCCCAGCCCTTCCACCGGCGTGTCGATGAAAATTGCCGGTGCCCTGACCTCAACGCTGATGATGGCCTGTGTCAAAGGACTTGATGGCGGTATTCCGGTCGGAGAAGTGATCTTCTTTCGTTCCTTCGTGGCACTCATCCCGCTGTTTATCTGGCTGTGGTGCCAGGGGAATATTCTGGACGGCATCCGCACGCGTAACGTAAAAGGACATTTTATACGCGGGCTGGCGGGGACGGGCGGGCTGTACTTTAGCTATCTGGCCCTGATCTATATCTCCCTGACCGACGTCACGGCAATCAACTATGCGGCTCCACTGTTTACCGTCATCATGGCGGCGATCTTTCTGCGGGAGAAAGTTAAATATCACCGCTGGGTCGCGGTAATCGCCGGGTTTGCGGGGATCCTGGTGATGCTGTCCGGCCAGCTGTTCTTTTCTTCCGGGGGGGCTTTCACCACGATAAGCTGGCTGTCGACGCTGGGCATGGTGCTGGCCCTGATGGCAGCAGTCTGTATTGCCACAGCCTCCATCCAGATACGCTATCTCAACGGTATTGAAAAGCCGGGGGCTATTGCCTTCTGGTTTGCTATCACCACCACGCTGACCTCGCTGCTCACGCTGTGGTTCGGCTGGTCAGTACCCAGTGGCAGGCAACTGCTGTTACTGCTGGGCTGTGGCCTGTTAGGCGGCATCACCCAGATATTACTGACGCTGAGCCTGAAATACGCAGATGCCTCCCTGCTGGCCCCGTTTGACTACAGTACGCTGCTCTGGTCAGTGTTTATCGGTTATCTGTTCTGGGATACGCTGCCGGAGTCTGCCACCATAATTGGCGCAGGTCTGGTGGTTACCGGCGGTATCATCTCAATGTATTTTGAACGGCGTCAGCGTCGGGCGATCACGCCGTTGAATGTCAGCGGCTAACGACCTGCATCAATAGCGATAAGGCGGGGCTGGCCATGAGGCCGGCATTATTACTTTTTTCAACATGATGACGAATGTTTCACAGGATGTTAGGATATTTCTTAACTTAAGAGAGGGAATACCCGGATGACAGGGCCAGAGTGGGGGCCGGGGCTGCAGAGGTTTCATGGCGAAAAGATATGTACTGCTACTGTCGATCCTGCTGGGTGTCATCAGTTTACCGCTAAGAAGTGAAATGTCGTCTGTAAAGCCAGAGGGGGCTTCTGCGTCTGACGTACGCCAGACGGTAGCGGGGATGATCAGTTATACCCGCTGGCCTCACCTGAACGGCTTACCCCGGTTATGTGTTTTCCGTTCCGCTCACTATGCTTCAGTGCTGATCAGCGCCTCTGTCCAGCATCCCCCCGCTGTATGGAATGCGGTTCAGGTCGATGATGTTCAGCAGGCGCTGACCTCACAGTGTGATGTCCTCTATTTTGGTCGTGAATCCTCACATCAGCAGGTTGAACTGATTAACAGCTATCAGCCACGTCCCCTGCTGACCATTGCCGAACAAACCCCTGATTGCGCAGTCGGTAGCGCATTCTGCCTCAAGTTTATTAACCACCGCGTCAGTTTCTCGGTCAATCTCGACTCACTGGGTCGAAGCGGCGTTCGGGTGCATCCCGATGTATTAATGCTGGCCTCTTCAGGGAGTGAAAGACATGGATAAATTTTCAGCAGAGAAGAGCAGGCCCAGCTTTCGTAAAATGCTGGCACGTATCAGCGTGATCAGCGCAGTGACGACGATGATTGTCGCGTGGCTGTTCATCTCTGCCACCTCAATGCTGTCGTTTCGCCAGTACGCCGACAAGAACCTGCAGCTGCTGGCCTACACCGTCAGCCACAGTCTGGAAGCTGCGGTCGTCTTTGGTGATGGCAACGCGGCGATGGAAACGCTGGTGGAACTGGGTAAGCAGGGACAGTTCTCTTCGGCTATTGTGGCAGACAGTAAAGGTAAGGTACTGGCGCACTGGGGGCAGGATAATGAGCACTCGCTGCGTGCCGATCCGCTGGCCCGGCTGGTCTCTGGCTGGCTGTTCCCGAAACCCGTTCAGCAACCGATCCTGCATAACGGGGCGGAAATCGGCACTATCACGCTGACCGGAGAAGACGCCACCGTGACCGATTTTGTTTATCGTTCCCTAAGCGTACTGACCCTCTGCCTGCTGCTCGCCTCGGTAGTGGCATTTCTGCTGACCCGTCATCTGTTCAGTGGCCTTATCGCCGCCCTAAGAAACATGACGGGCGTGGTGCATGACATTCGTGCGACGCGTAATTTCTCTCAACGGGTTCCCCCGTCAAAAATCGATGAGCTGCACGTTTTTGGTGAGGATTTTAACAGCCTGTTAAATGAGATTGAAAAATGGCAGCGGCGTGAGAAAAAGGAGCGCGACTCACTGCTGAAACGTGCGTTACACGACCCCCTTACCGGATTGGCAAATCGCTCAGCTTTCCGCAGCGCGCTGGACAGCGTGCTCAGTGACAGTGAGCGCAAAACGCATACCGCACTGCTGTTTATGGATGGCGATAATTTCAAAGACATCAACGACACCTGGGGGCACGCTGCCGGGGATGAAGTGTTGATGGCGATAGCAGGGCGGCTGCTTGAGTGCGCGGCTAATACCTATCTGGTATGCCGCTTTGGTGGAGATGAGTTTGCCATGATCCTCGATGAGGTGAATCACCATGAGGATATAGAGGAGGTGATTGATACCATCAATATGCGGATGGACGAGCCAATCGTTCTTAACTCCGGTGAGTCTGTCGATATGACGTTAAGTATTGGTTACGCGGTGGCCAGTCAGGCGGCAACGGCAGAAGACATTATGGACGCAGCCGATCGCAGCATGTATCTGGAAAAACAGCAGCACCATCAGCGTGCGGCTGGCTAATAAGAATCAGGAGAAAGACGATGAAGATATTACGCATGATGGCCGGCGTGCTGTTGGCGCTGGTGCTGGCGGGGTGCCAGACTGCGCCGCCGGGTAAATTTACGGCAGATCAGATCAGCGCTATGCGCGCCCAGGGCTTTACCGAAGTCCCGGAGGGGTGGATGCTGGGGATCTCGGAAAAAATTCTGTTTGGTAAAAACAAGGCTGAACTGACGCCGGAAAGTGTGGCAACCGTTCAGCACATGGCAAAAATGCTGTCTGCCAGTGGCCTGCATCATGCCCGTCTTGATGGCCATACCGATAACTATGGTGACGAAAAGTACAATGAGGCACTTTCGCTGAAGCGGGCCAATGCGGTGGCCGATGCATGGGCCAGCGGGGCCGGCGTGCCGCGCAGCAATATCACCACGCGCGGCCTGGGTGCCCGTGATCCGGTGCAAAGCAATAAGACCTCGCAGGGCCGTGCGGAAAACCGTCGGGTCGCGGTGGTTATCAGCGCTCCCTGACACTGGCGTTGTCATGCTGCTCGCTGGCTGACCGGATACGCCGGCGAGCGGGATGATTAGCTAGCGGCGCGGAGCAGTTCGACGACCAGCGGGGAAAGTTCGTTGCGCAAGGCAGCCCGTTCGGACTGGAACAGGGTGGCAGCATAAAATTTGTGATCTGGCAGTTCAACTGCCCGGACATCCCCCTCCCGATCGTAAGCGGTGATCCGCAGCGGATAACGTTTAAGGTCGGCCACAAAATCCGCATTCACCCCATAGTTACAGTGATATCCTTCACTGATCTCCGTCCTTCCGTAAGCCCGCGCCAGCAGCGTGTCCGGCTCAATGACGATATCGCCGTTTTTTTCAACCAGTGAACAGGTTAATGGCGCAATCACCAGGCGGCCACCGCTGTCAGTTTCAGCATGTCCGGCATCGCTCCAGCCCATCACATTGCGTGCAAATTCCACAATGGCGTACTGGAACCCGCCACAGGAGCCCAGAAACGGGATATTGTTTTCACGGGCGTAGCGAAGGGTAAGGAAGGCCCCGTCATCATTGTTATAAGGGCTGCCGGGGATCAGCCAGAAAGCATCATAATCCAGCAAAGCGTGACGGTCGGTAATCGCTGCGGTCGGCAGCCAGTGTGGCGTGACATCAAGGTTTAGGAAATTTGCAGCAAGCGTGATGGCTTTAGGGATGGCCTGATGCGAAACGGCATCGGCGCGGTAGTCACCAACCAGAGCTAAACGAACCATGGGTATGTCCTGTGCAGGTAAAAAAGGATGCTACTGCACTGCGGCAATGCTGGCAAGACGCCAGCGTTATTCGTATGCTGGAAAATTGCCACTGCAAGGAGAACGATGTGACGCAGAGAACCAATCAGTACGGCCAACCCGTCGGCGAGCCATTGCCTTACTGGCAGCCTGTTCCCGTCCCGCAAGCTACCATGATGGTCGGGCTTTATTGCCGGCTGGAACCTCTTGATACCGCACGACACGGCGAAGATCTGTATACCGCCTTTGCCTCTGCACCCGACGACAGTGACTGGACATGGCTGACGGAAGACCGTCCCGCCTCACTGCCTGCCTTTCAGGTCTGGCTCAGTCAGCGTGCGGCAGAGCCCGGGTTTGTGACCTTTACCATTATCTGTGCAAAGCGCAATAAACCGGTTGGGCTGGTGTCGTATTTACGGATTGATCCGGCCAATGGATCGCTGGAGATCGGCGGAGTGACCTGGTCTCCCCTGATGAAACGCACGGTAACAGGCACCGAGGCCCTGTGGCTGATGCTCAATAATACCTTTACCCTTGGCTATCGCCGCTGTGAATGGAAGTGTGATGCTCTCAATGCGCCTTCGCGGCAGGCGGCACTCCGTCTCGGCTTTACTTACGAGGGAACCTTCCGTCAGGTGATGGTGCGTAAGGGACGTTCACGGGATTCCCACTGGTTTTCTATCATCGACAGCGAATGGCCGGCGGTTAACCAGGCGCTCACCCGGTGGCTGTCTGCGGAGAATATCGATGCCAGCGGACAGCAGCGCCAGTCACTGGGCACCCTGATGCGGGCGCTGAAGCCGGTAGATGGCGGTATTGACCGGCCCGCTGTCTAATACAATCAGGCCGTTACGAAGGGCCGCCAGCTCTGCGCCAACGCTGGTGGCCACCGCACGACTGGCGATATTACTCTCTGCCGCCAGAATTTCGATAACATCGATGTCAGGCTGTTTAAAGGCTTCTTCAGCGATCTGCCGCACAGCCTGACGGGCAATGCCTTTACGCTGTTCGCTGCTGCGTACCCAATAGCCCAGTGCGGCCGGAATGCCTGGCCCCGTACTGTAGCGCAGACCTACCCCGCCCAACAGATGGCCATCTCCGGCAAACAGGCCTGACTCACTGGCGACCCCCTGACGACGCTGCCAGTGCGTGTAGCTGAACCACCGACGGGCTTCGTCCGGCGTATAATCCTCATGGGCCCAGACCATCCAGGGTTTCAGACTTTCCACGGATTCCTGCACGGCGTCAGCAAAGGGCACGGCATCGGCATGTTCAAAAGGTCGTACGATGATTTCCATTGCTCTCTCCGGTGGCAGTTCACAGGCCGGAATTATAGATCGTTCCGGCACTTCAGGCAGTGCTAACTGGGTAAGTGAAGCCAGAGGTGATATTAAGTGTAATTATATGTTTACACTTTTGCTTATGATGTTGTTGTGTTATTTTTTATTATATACATGTTTTTTATGTAATTAATCGATATTTTATCGGTTGTAAATTTTGGTGGTAATAAAAGTGTACAACGTATGATTGTGTTATGTACGTATTCTGGTACAGTTATCAGCAACCTCAATGAGGATCCCTTTCAAACGAATCACCCAGGATAACGATCATGCAAAAAGATGCGCTGAATAACGTTCATATCGCTGACGAACAGATTCTGATTACTCCGGAAGAGCTGAAAAAACAGTTTCCGTTGAACAGCGTACTGGAAGGGCAGATTGCCGCTTCACGCCAGACCATTTCTGACATTATCAGCGGTAAAGACCACCGTCTGCTGGTGGTCTGCGGTCCCTGCTCAATTCACGATCCTGAGGCCGCGCTCGCTTATGCCCGCGATTTAAAAGCCCTTGCGGACCAGGTTGACGATCAGCTTTACATCGTGATGCGCGTCTATTTTGAAAAGCCACGGACGACGGTGGGCTGGAAAGGGCTGATCAACGATCCACATATGGATAACACCTTCGATATGGAAGCCGGTCTGCATATGGCGCGTCAGCTACTGTTGAACCTGGTCGAAATGGGACTGCCCCTGGCTACAGAGGCGCTGGATCCTAACAGCCCGCAATACCTTGGCGACCTGTTCAGCTGGTCAGCGATTGGTGCGCGGACAACGGAATCGCAGACACACCGTGAAATGGCTTCCGGTCTGTCTATGCCGGTGGGCTTCAAAAACGGTACCGATGGCAGCCTGGGCACCGCGATCAACGCGATGCGCGCAGCAGCAATGCCGCACCGTTTTGTGGGGATTAACCAGGCAGGGCAGGTATGCCTGCTGCAAACACAGGGTAATCCGGACGGACACGTGATCCTTCGCGGTGGGAAAAGCCCGAATTACGGCCCGAACGATGTGGCGCTGTGTGAAAAAGAGATGCAGCAGGCGGGACTCCGTCCTTCCTTGATGATAGATTGCAGTCATGGCAATTCTAACAAAGATTTCCGTCGCCAGTCCGGCGTGGCTGAGTCTGCCGTAGCGCAGATCAAAGATGGTAACCGTTCCATTATTGGCCTGATGCTGGAAAGCAATATCCACGAAGGCAACCAGTCTTCCGAGCAGCCGCGTAGTGATATGCGCTACGGCGTTTCCGTGACCGATGCGTGCATCAACTGGGAAACGACTGAACACCTGCTGCGTGATATTCATCAGGATTTGACCGGGGTACTGGCGGCGCGTCTGTCGCAAGAGGGTTAATGAGTTATGGTGGCTGAACTGACCGCACTACGCGATCAAATCGATGTAGTGGACAAAGCGCTGCTGGACCTGCTGGCAAAACGGCTGGCGCTGGTGGCCGAAGTGGGCGAAGTCAAAAGCCGCTACGGATTACCGATTTACGTCCCTGAGCGTGAGGCTACCATGCTGGCATCGCGCCGGGCAGAGGCTGAAAAGCTGGGTGTCCCCCCGGATCTCATTGAGGATGTGCTGCGCCGCGTGATGCGGGAATCCTACACCAGCGAAAATGATAAAGGCTTTAAAACGCTTTGTCCTGAACTGCGTCCGGTGGTGATTGTAGGCGGTAAAGGACAGATGGGACGCCTCTTTGAAAAGATGCTCACGCTGTCCGGTTATCAGGTGCAGATCCTCGATAAAGGGGACTGGGATAACGCGGAAGCGATGCTGTCCAACGCGGGTATGGTGATTATCAGTGTGCCAATCCATCTGACCGAGCAGGTGATCGGTCAGCTGCCGCCGCTGCCGCAGGACTGTATTCTGGTTGATCTGGCATCAGTAAAAAACAAACCGCTGCAGGCGATGCTGGCGGCTCACGCCGGACCTGTTCTGGGATTACATCCGATGTTCGGTCCGGATAGCGGCAGCCTGGCAAAGCAGGTTGTGGTGTGGTGCGATGGGCGTCAGCCGGAAGCCTATCAGTGGTTCCTGGAGCAGATTCAGGTGTGGGGCGCACGCCTGCACCGCATCAGCGCAGTGGAGCACGATCAGAACATGGCGTTTATTCAGGCGCTGCGTCACTTCGCGACTTTCGCTTATGGCCTGCATCTGGCGGAGGAAAATGTACAGCTCGATCAACTGCTGGCACTCTCGTCACCGATCTACCGGCTGGAGCTGGCAATGGTCGGACGGCTGTTTGCACAGGATCCTCAGCTGTATGCGGATATCATCATGTCGTCAGAAAATAATCTGGCGCTGATCAAACGCTACTATCAGCGCTTTGGTGAGGCGATTAAGCTGCTTGAGCAGGGCGATAAGCAGGCGTTTATCGACAGCTTCCGCCGTGTGGAGCACTGGTTTGGTGACCATGCTCAACGTTTCCAGGCAGAAAGCCGTACGCTGCTGCGCCAGGCAAACGACAGCAGAGCATAAGTGTTATGTATGCCCAGCTGTCACGGGCTGACCCAAACAGAAGGTCAGCCCGTGACAGCACCAAATCCCGCCGCGACGAAAATCTTTTGCCCCGCATGCGTTAACAACATCTCGGCCAGTTTTTTCCCGGCAGGGCGGCACACGGCATAACCATAGTCAGCCCGCGTCTGCCATTCAGCAGGGATGAACACGGTGCTGATGCCGTCTGCTGCCTGCAGCATCTGCGCATAGCTTTGATAGCCAATAAAAATATCTGCCTGGCCCGACTGAATGATCCACTGTGACGCCCGTTTACCCGGCGGGACGGGCGATGACTTTTCTCCCCCAACAAGCGTCAGTGCCCGTTGCTTTAACTGTTCACCCAGTGTGGCATATTGCCGCTCAATACGATCGAACAGCAGCCAGGTATAATCACCGCACGGATCGCATCCCGGCGTTGAGGTTGCAATGCGCAGCGCCGGGTTGCCCAGCAGTTCGAGCCAGGGGGCGGGAGGGATGCGGTGAGAAACGCTCAGGCACAACAGATTGTGGCAACATACTCCGACATCCTGTGCCCGCCCGGCCCGCTTTAGCGCCAGCGGGTGCATCATGCTGGCGGAGACGAAAAGATCGCATTGTTCACCCCGTTCAATGCGCTGGCGCAGTAAACCTGCCGGACCAAACTGCGTCACGATGCCCGCCGGATAATGATGCTGGAACGCACTGATGATGGCAGGCCAGACGTCACGCAGGCTGCCTGCTGCCAGCACCTGTAAAGGGGGCATCAGTTGCCGCCGCGATAGTGTGTGCGGTAAAAACGCTGATACCACTGGTCTGCCTGCTGCTGCATATCAATATCGGCAAATCTCGCCGGATAGAGTTTCTTCGCCATCCACAGTTCACCCAGTGCCATGGCTTCCGGCATCGGATATCCCCAGGCCTTAGCATATTCCGGCATCAGATAAACCCGATGGTTTTTAACGGCATCCACGGCCTGCCAGGCGGGCTGCTGTGCGATCTCGTCAATCACCCGTGGATAGCGATCCTGCACAAAAATGACCTGTGGGTTCCATGCCAGAATCTGCTCCATGGAAACCTGCTTATAGCCTTTGACCGTGGCGGCGGCGACGTTGATCGCGCCAGCATGGGCCATCATCAGACCGGTATATTTACCGGTACCGTAGGTCGTCAGGTCAGGGTTGGCCATATACACGCGAACGCGCGCTTTGCCGGGGATATCCTGCAGCCGGTGGGCTACCTGCTGGCGCTGGCTGAACGTGGCGGTAATCAGTTTTTCTGCCTGCGGTTGCTGACCCACCACGTCCCCGATCAGACGAATGCCCTGCGCAAGACCCTCATTATAGGCTTGCTCTTCGTTTTTCAGCTGTGGGTTGAGCTGTCTCGCCTGTTGCGTATCGCTGCGCAGAGAGATGGCAACCACCGCGATGCCCAGGCTCTGGATCTGATCGATCATCTCCTGTGGTGCATAATTGGTGACAAAGACCACCTGGGGATGCAGGGCTACCAGCTTTTCCAGATCCACATGAGTAAGATCGCCCAGCGTGGGCAGGGTATTGAGTTCGGGGACCAGCCGGCTATAGTCATCGCCAAGCTGTTGTTTCCAGTTGCTGAGGATACCCACTATCTTATCTGTCGCATTCAGCTCTACCAGCAGGTTTAACGTCTGATGTTGCAGAACCACGACCCGATCGACCCGATCGGGAAGGGCTACCTGCCTGCCCAGCTGGTCGGTCACCTGCCTGGAAGCCTGGACGGAAAAGGTCATAAAGACGCTAAGGAGTAATGCAGGATAAAAGCGGGTGAGGGGGGTCATAAGCGTTGCCCGAGTATCGTTATGTATCTAATGATATAGCGATAGGTGCATCAGCGTAAATATTTCTCTGCGGGAAAGGCGAAAACCGCCAGCGTTAAAGCACTGGCGGACAAAACTTACTGCGGATCGACTGCGACAACATTCTCGCTGGGATAGCAGCCGAGTACTTTGAGGGAACGGGTCATTGGCGTCAGTTCACGCAGCGCCTGCTGCACGTCTTCGGTATTCAGGTTGCCCTGGAAATCGATATAGAACATCTCCTGCCACGGATTGCCGTTAATCGGACGTGATTCCAGTTTACTCATGGTCAGGTTGTGCTTACGCAGTACCAGCAGGGCCTCAACCAGCGCACCTGCCTGCTGACCTGTGGCCATAATCAGCGTGGTTTTCGCCGGAACCTGCAATGACACCTCAACCGGCTTGCGCGCCAGCACGATGAAGCGGGTAATATTCTGACGCTGATTGGCCAGATTGCGTTCCAGCACCTGCAAACCGTACAGTTCACCGCCTGCTTCGCTGCCCAGTGCGGCCACCTTCGGTGAATTCATCGCCGCCACTCTTTCCATCGCAGCGGCGGTACTTTCGGTGTACTCAATTTTCCAGTGCGGGTAGCGGTTAATAAACTGGCTGCACTGCTGGAACGGCTGCGGATGGCTGTACACCGTTTCAATCTCCTGCAGCGTGGTTTGACCGGTGACCAGCACACAGTGATCGATAGGCAGGGTGATCTCGCCGACAATGGACAGGCTGGTGTGCTGCAGCAGGTCATAGACATCGTTAATCGATCCCGAAGTCGTGTTCTCTACGGGTAATACGGCATAGTCTGCCAGCCCGGTTTCTACCTGATTAAAGATATCGTGAAACTTCAGGCAGCCACTCTCAATAAAATTATCAAAATGGCGTGCAGCGTAGTGACGTGAGGCCAGATGCGAATACGAGCCTTTTGGCCCGAGGAAGGCGATACGCGCGGAGTGAGGGTTGGTGTTGTTCAGATGCTTTTGCAGCAGCGCCTGCTGCGTCAGCACGGAGTCTTCAATGATTAGTTGAAAGAGACGTGTGATGTAATGTGCATCCAGCTTGTGGCTTTTACCCAGCGTGATCAGGTGTTCAAGCAGGTCTCGTTCCCGGTCGATGTCGCGTACGGGGCGATGCGTGGCCATTTTGGCCTCGGCAACTTCAACGGCCAGTGCGCGGCGGCGAGCCAGCAGTGACAACAGCTCTTCGTCCAGTGCGCTGATCTTACCGCGCAGAGCCAGCAAAGGATTTTCGGGATTCATATTTGCTACCTGTCAGATGTGGCTAAAAAAAAAGCCTCCCGCTGGGGAGGCTTTATTGTTCGTCTTCGCATTGCTTCTTACACGACGAATAGCCTCCCGGTCAGGGGAAGGTAAAGAAGGTAAAAAAGAATGCGAAGAAAAACGAAGATTGTTTCATTAGGCTATCCATGATGTCAGAGGGGATAAAGTAACCGCTGCAATTTCATTCTGTCAATAAAAAACGCGCCCTGAGGCGCGTTATCACTGTTTTAGCAGATTACTCTTCGTCAGTTTCAACCACACTGAGATCTTTAACACTGGCAGAGGCGCGACGCGCTTCACCCTTATGCTGAACCTTGTTCAGCTGACGTTCCAGTTTGTTAATCAGATCGTTGATTGCCGTGTACATATCTTCATGCTTGGCGCTGGCGACCAGCGGGCCGTTTGGCGTGTTAATGTTGGCATCGGCAACAAATTCTTTCGGCTCTTTTGACAGAACGATGTGCGGGTTAATCAGATGAGTTTGCCACTTTTCAAGCTTGGCGAGACGGTCTTCGACATGTTGGCGGATAGCCGGAGTGATGTCCATTTGCTTACTGGTAATGTTCAGAACCATAGTGCTTACCTCTCTGTCATTTCCGTCTTGGTGAACCCAGCATACCGCGAAAAGGGTAAAAAAGTGTGATCAAAATCACGTTATTTTGTCACTTTTTGTCAAGGACAAGAAAAGTGTGAGGCGGAAGGATAAATCGGACTCTGAGGGTTGTCGGGGGGCGTTTTCAATGGCATTGTTGACCGGTTGAACTGACTGGAAATGGAGGGCCACATCCGTTTCCAGGCCAAAAAAAGGCAGCCCGCAGGCTGCCTTTTTTATGACTTCAGACTTAAGCCTGATTGGCGGCGATGATTTTTGCCACGCGATCGGCCTCAGCATTTAACTGCAGCTGACGGTAAGCATTTTCCATCAGTGGCAGTGCGTTTCGTGTAGCCTGTGTATCCGGGTAATCTTTCAGCATTTGTTCCACGCGGTTAACCACAGCGACATATGCCTCACGTTTAGTGTAGAATTCCGCCACAGACAGTTCGTATTTCGCCAGACGATCTTTCAGGAACACCAGGCGTTTGCGTGCATCCGTCGCATACTGGCTGTTTGGATAGCCACGCAGCAGCTGCGAGAAGTCTTTAAAGGCATCACGCGCATGGGTGGGATCGCGGTCTGAACGGTCTATACCAAAAAAGCCCTGCAGTGCACTGTCATCCAGCGCCATATCCGTCAGACCACGCATATAGATTACGTAGTCCACGTTTGGATGCGTAGGATTCAGACGCATAAAGCGGTCAATGGCGGCTTGCGCCAGTGGCAAATCGGCATTTTTATAGTAAGCGTAGATCAGGTCTAGCTGAACTTGCTGGGAGTAAGGGCCGAATGGATAGCGGTTATCGAGCGCTTCCAGTTGCGTTATTGCTCCTTTAAAGTTACCGTCCTGCAGTTTTTGCTGGGCAGTGGCATAGATCTCGGAAGGCGGGCTGTCAGGCACCACATCCTTGGAGCCGGAACATCCAGCTAATGCCAGGCTCAACGTGGCTGCAGCCACCAGATATTTCATACGCGTCATGACGATTTGCTTATCCTCAGAGTGTTATTCAGGAAGCTGTCCGTTAAGCTTCCGGTAGTGACCAGGTACGATAGCACATTATATTAAACGGCATCGCCGTGAAAACCCAACGTTAACGAAGAAGCTGTTTATTTATGGCACAACAAGTAAAACTCAATGCAACGGTATCCGAATCGCAACTCGGACAACGGTTAGATCAGGCTTTGGCCGAATTGTTCCCTGATTATTCCCGTTCTCGCATAAAAGAATGGATCCTCGACCGCCGCATCACCGTCAATGGTGCAATAATCGACAAACCGAAAGAAAAAGTGCTCGGCGGTGAGCAAATTACTCTCGATGCGGAAATTGATGAAGAAGCCCGCTGGGAAGCCCAGGACATTGCCCTGAATATCGTCTACGAAGATGACGATATTCTGGTGATCAATAAACCGCGCGACCTGGTCGTACATCCGGGGGCCGGTAATCCTGACGGCACGGTGCTGAATGCACTGCTGCACCATTTCCCGGCGATTGCCGATGTGCCTCGTGCCGGTATTGTGCATCGTCTGGATAAAGACACCACGGGCCTGATGGTAGTGGCAAAAACGGTACCGGCTCAGACGCACCTGGTGGAGTCGCTGCAGCTGCGCGAGTTTACCCGTGAATATGAAGCCGTTGCTATTGGTCGCATGACGGCGGGCGGTACGGTCGATCAGCCCATCAGCCGCCACTCGACGAAGCGTACTCACATGGCAGTACACCCGATGGGCAAACCGGCCACCACGCACTACCGTATTATGGAGCACTTCCGTGCCCATACGCGTCTGCGTCTGCGGTTGGAAACCGGACGTACACACCAGATCCGTGTGCATATGTCGCATATCAATCATCCGCTGGTGGGTGACCCGCTTTATGGCGGCCGTCCTCGCCCACCAAAAGGGGCCTCCGAAGCCTTTATCAGCACTTTGCGTGGTTTCGACCGTCAGGCTTTACATGCCACGATGCTGCGTCTCTATCACCCGATTACCGGGATTGAGATGGAATGGCATGCGCCTCTGCCTCAGGACATGGTTGATTTGATCAATGCCCTGAAGGCCGATACCGAAGAGTTCAAAGAGCAGCTGGACTGGTAATGAGCCTGATTATTCCCGGCTGGCAGGTTCCGGCCAGCGTGCGAGCGTGCAGCAGCACGCGTCAGGGGGGCGTAAGCCAGGCTCCCTGGGACAGCCTCAACCTCGGCGCGCACGTGGGCGACGACGAGCAGCATGTGCAGACCAACCGTCAGCGCCTGCTGGAGCTTGGCGATCTGCCCTCCATGCCGCAGTGGCTGGAGCAGGTACATGGCACAGAGGTGCTGACACTGGACTGGAAGGTCCAGCCATCACTGCGGGCGGATGCGGCTTATAGCCGGACGCCGGGCGTGGTTTGCGCCGTGATGACCGCTGACTGTCTTCCGGTATTGTTCTGCTCCCAGGACGGTCAGGAAGTCGCCGCCGCTCATGCCGGCTGGCGGGGGCTGTGTAATGGGGTACTCGAAGAGACATTAAATGCTTTTTCTGCCCCTCCCTCACAGATTTTTGCCTGGCTGGGCCCCGCAATAGGCGCAGAAGCATTTGAGGTCGGACAGGAAGTCCGCGAGGCCTTTATCGCACAAAATCCAGGCGACTCAGTGGCTTTCCGCCCGGCGGGTGAAAAGTTTTATGCCGATTTATCGCTGTTGGCAAAACATCGTCTTCAGGCCTGCGGAGTGCGTCACGTCTGGGATGCTGGCCAGTGTACCTATACACAGCCTGAGCAATTTTTCTCCTTCCGACGCGATGGCGTCACTGGCCGTATGGCAAGTTTGATCTGGCTGATATAACCTAGCGCCATAAGACGGTCCGGATTGATGTTTTTTTCTCCAAAATGTCAGGCCATTAACCTTGAAAAATTTGAGGGATGACCTCATTTAATCTCCAGTAGCAATTTGACCTGATAGGGGGAAATTATGCGTCTGGATCGTCTTACTAACAAATTCCAACTGGCACTCGCCGACGCTCAGTCACTGGCTCTTGGCCGCGACAACCAATTTATCGAACCTCTGCATCTGATGAGCGCACTGCTTAATCAGGAAGGCGGATCCGTTCGTCCATTACTCACGACCGCAGGCCTTGACGTTGCATCACTGCGCACCGGCATTGAACAGGCCCTGAGCCGTTTACCGCAGGTGGAAGGCAGCGATGGTGATGTTCAGCCTTCTGCCGACTTAGTGCGGGTACTTAACCTGTGCGACAAGCTGGCCCAAAAGCGGGGCGATAATTTTATTTCATCAGAACTGTTCGTTCTGGCGGCGCTCGACTCCCGTGGTTCGCTGGCTGACCTGTTAAAGTCTGCCGGTGCCACCAGTGACAAACTGAGCAAAGCCATTGAGCAGATGCGGGGAGGAGACAGCGTGAACGACCAGGGAGCAGAAGATCAGCGGCAGGCACTGAAAAAATACACCATCGATCTGACTGAACGGGCGGAGCTGGGTAAGCTGGACCCGGTCATCGGGCGTGACGAAGAGATCCGCCGTACCATTCAGGTGCTGCAACGCCGTACTAAAAACAACCCGGTACTGATCGGTGAGCCTGGCGTGGGTAAAACGGCCATTGTCGAAGGCCTCGCGCAGCGCATCATCAACGGAGAAGTGCCTGAAGGGCTGAAAGGCCGTCGTGTGCTGGCGCTTGATATGGGGGCGCTGGTCGCCGGGGCGAAATATCGCGGTGAATTTGAAGAGCGCCTGAAAGGGGTGCTGAGCGACCTGTCTAAGCAGGAAGGCAACGTCATTCTGTTTATTGACGAGCTGCATACAATGGTCGGTGCAGGTAAGGCCGATGGGGCAATGGATGCCGGTAATATGCTGAAGCCAGCGCTGGCGCGAGGAGAGCTGCACTGTGTGGGCGCGACCACGCTGGATGAGTATCGTCAGTATATAGAGAAGGATGCTGCGCTGGAGCGGCGTTTCCAGAAGGTCTTCGTTGCTGAACCGACTGTGGAAGATACCATCGCGATCCTGCGTGGCTTAAAAGAACGTTATGAGCTGCATCACCATGTGCAGATCACTGACCCGGCGATTGTGGCGGCGGCGACGCTCTCTCACCGCTACATTGCCGACCGTAAGTTACCGGACAAGGCGATTGACCTGATTGATGAGGCCGCGTCCAGCATTCGTATGCAGATTGACTCGAAGCCGGAATCACTGGACAGATTAGAGCGTCGTATTATTCAGCTGAAGCTGGAACAGCAGGCGCTGAAGAAAGAGTCTGACGATGCAAGTATCAAACGGCTGGAGATGCTGGAAACCGAACTGAACCAGAAAGAGCGTGAATACTCTGAGCTGGAAGAAGAGTGGAAAGCAGAAAAAGCGGAACTGTCTGGCACCCAGCATATTAAAGCCGAGCTGGAGCAGGCGAAGCTGGCAATGGAACAGGCGCGTCGTCAGGGCGATCTCGGGCAGATGTCTGAGCTGCAGTACGGAAAAATTCCGGAGCTGGAAAAACAGCTGGCGGCGGCCACGCAGAATGAAGGCAAGACGATGCGACTGCTGCGTAACCGCGTAACGGACGTCGAGATTGCCGGTGTGCTGGCGCGCTGGACTGGGATCCCTGTCGACCGGATGATGGAAGGTGAGCGCGACAAACTACTGCGTATGGAGGAGGAGCTGCACACCCGGGTGATTGGGCAGAATGAAGCGGTGGAAGCGGTATCGAATGCGATTCGCCGCAGCCGTGCCGGACTGGCCGATCCTAACCGCCCGATTGGGTCATTCCTGTTCCTCGGCCCGACGGGGGTGGGTAAAACAGAGCTCTGTAAAGCGCTGGCTAACTTTATGTTCGACAGTGACGACGCGATGGTGCGTATCGACATGTCCGAATTTATGGAAAAACATTCGGTATCGCGTCTTGTCGGGGCACCTCCTGGCTATGTCGGATATGAAGAAGGCGGTTATCTGACTGAGGCGGTTCGCCGTCGCCCTTATTCTGTCATCCTGCTGGATGAGGTAGAGAAGGCGCATCCGGATGTGTTTAACATCCTGCTGCAGGTGCTGGACGATGGTCGTCTTACTGACGGGCAGGGCAGAACGGTCGACTTCCGTAATACGGTCGTGATAATGACCTCGAACCTGGGTTCAGACTTAATCCAGGAGCGCTTCGGTGCGTTGAGCTACGGCGATATGAAAGAGATGGTGCTGTCAGTCGTCAGTCAGAACTTCCGTCCGGAGTTTATCAACCGTATTGATGAGCTGGTGGTGTTCCATCCGCTGGGTGAACAGCATATTGCTTCTATTGCCCGCATCCAGCTGGCTCGCCTGTATCAGCGACTGGAAGATCGTGGCTATGCTCTGCATATCTCCGAAGAGGCGCTGAAGAAACTGGGCGAAAATGGTTATGACCCGGTCTATGGGGCAAGGCCGCTGAAACGCGCTATTCAGCAGCAGATAGAAAACCCGCTGGCTCAGCAGATCCTGTCTGGTGCGCTGGTTCCGGGCAAAACCATAGAAATGGATGTCGAGGACGGCGTTATCGTCGCCCATCAATAATTGACGCAAGCAACAGAAATGGGCCTTTGGCCCATTTCTGTTTATTAAAGCAGCATAAAACGAGGTTAAAGTGCAGTTTTGGGTGAAAAGTAATCACTTGAAAGTATTTTTGCAATTTACCCTTGTCAGCTGCCAGAAAATCCCTATACTGCGCCTCCACTGACACGGAACAACGGCTTACAGGCCACCGGGTCAGCAGCGTCAGGTAACTGATAGCGCCGGAAAAAACTTCTCAAAAAGAAGTTGACTCCGAAGGAGGAAAGCGTAATATACGCCACCTCGCGGCAGGAAGCTCCGGCACTGCTCGCAACGCTCTTTAACAATTTATCAGACAATCTGTGTGGGCACTC
>Ga0308168_1001921_pt1 | contig 17811 bp, 10 predicted proteins | sample PhyCR2_FD_202133 | JGI IMG/M metagenome (GOLD analysis project Ga0308168, IMG submission 202133) | Phyllosphere microbial communities from UC Gill Tract Community Farm, Albany, California, United States - DLSLRC.R2 | ecosystem: Host-associated > Plants > Phyllosphere > Unclassified | place: USA...
GCGCTGGCACCCTTCGAGACCCTGCCGCACCTGGCCGCGCTGGCGCCCCCGCAAGGGTATGGTGCTGGCGCCGGACCAGCCCTGCCCAGCCTGGCCGACCTCGGATTCAGGCCGAACGCGGCGCCGATCCCCACGCCCGGCATGTCGGGTGCGCAGGCCATCCTCGATGCGTTCTTCGCGCGCGGGCTGGCGCATTACGACCACGACCGCGACTTCCCCGCGCTCGACGCCACCTCGCGCCTGTCGGTCCACCTGCGCTTCGGCACGCTCTCGATCCGCGCCCTGGTGCGCATGCTGCGCGAGCGCATCGCCGACGGCAGCGGCGGGCCCGGTGCGCCGGTGTGGCTGTCGGAACTGATCTGGCGCGAGTTCTACATGATGATCCTGGTGCGCCATCCGCGCGTGGCCACCCAGCCCTTCAAGCTGGCCTTCGATGCCGTGCGCTGGGATGATGGCGCGGAGGCCGATGCCCTGTTCGCCGCCTGGTGCGAGGGCCGCACCGGCTATCCGCTGGTGGATGCCGCGATGCTGCAGCTGAACCGGACCGGCTTCATGCACAACCGCCTGCGCATGGTGACGGCCAGTTTCCTGACCAAGGACCTCGGCATCGACTGGCGCCGCGGCGAACGCTATTTCGCCCGCCAGCTCAACGACTACGAACTGTCGTCCAACAACGGCGGCTGGCAATGGGCGGCCTCCACCGGCTGCGATGCCCAGCCCTGGTTCCGCATCTTCAACCCGGTGACGCAATCGCGCCGCTTCGATGCGGATGGCGCTTTCATCCGGCAATACCTGCCGCAGCTGGCGGGCCTGGAAGGCGCGGCGCTGCATGCGCCCTGGCTGGCCAAGCCGGCACTGCTGGAAAAGGCGGGGGTGGTGCTGGGGCGGGATTATCCCTTGCCGGTGGTGGATCACGAGGCGGCAAGGGTGAAGACCTTGGCAAGGTTCGGGGCCTTGCGGCAGGCGGCCGAAGAATAACAGCGGCGTTGATGACGACTGCCTCAATCCGTCCGTCGCCCCTGCGAAGGCAGGGGCCCAATTTGCTGGCAAATCGCTAACGCAAGCGGAACCCGGTTCGCAGAACTTGGGCCCCTGCCTGCGCAGGGGCGACGGTTTCACGGCTGCGCGCCGGCGCTTATGCGCCAGGCAAATCGCGCCCCAACAAGCCCGCCATCGCCGCCAGCAGCGCATCCTCCTGGAAGGGCTTGCCGAAGTAGGCATCCACACCCAGGTCGAGCGCATAGTTGCGGTGCTTGTCCGCGCTGCGCGAGGTGATCATGATGATCGGGATCGCGCGGGTGGCCTCGTTGCCGCGCACGTGGCGCGTCAGGTCGAAGCCGTCCATGCGCGGCATTTCGATATCGACCAGCATCAGGTCGGGCTGGGTCTCCTGCATCTGTTCGAGCGCATCGATGCCGTCCTTGGCCAGCAGCACGCGGTAACCCTCGCGTTCCAGCAGGCGCTGGGTCACGCGGCGCACGGTCAGCGAATCGTCCACCACCATGACGGTGGGCAGCTGCGCCGGCAGCTGCGGCATCGCCACCGAATTGGCCCGCGCCTCGGCCAGCGCCTCGGCGTCGGCCTCATCGCGCGGCAGGCGCGCGCCCTGCCCGGCCAGCAGCACCGGGTTCAGGATCAGCACCACCTCGCCCGAACCGAGCACGGTGGCGCCGGCGATGCCGGGCATGCGCGCCAGTTGCGGGCCGATGTTCTTGACCACCACTTCGCGGTTGCCGAGCACCTCGTCGACCTGCAGTGCCAGGCGCGTGTCGCCGCTCTTCAGGATCAGCACCGGATACGAGCGCTGGGCGGCGCCGGCACCGGGTTCGCGCAGCAGCTCGGGCAGGTAGTGCAGCGGCAGTTCCTCGCCCTGCACGCGCAGCACGCCGGCCGCGCGCGCCGCAGCCAGGTCGGCCTCGCGCACCTGCTGCAGCTGCTCGACCAGCACCGCCGGCAGCGCATGGGTGCGCGAACCGCTGGCGACCAGCACCACCTGGGCCGAGGCCAGGGTCAGGGGCAGATGGATGGTGAAGGCGGCGCCGGTGCCGGCTGCGGTCTCGATGTCGACCCGGCCGCCCAGCGCGCGCGCCTCGGAACGCACCACGTCCATGCCGACGCCGCGGCCGGCCAGCTCGGTCAGCGCGTCGGCGGTCGAGAAGCCCGGCTCGAACACCAGCGATGCGGCGTCCTGGTCGGATACCGCTTCACCGTCGGCCAGCAGGCCCGCGGCCGCGGCCTTGGCACGGATGCGCGCGAGATCGAGACCGGCGCCATCGTCGGCGACGCGGATCACGACCTCGTTGCCCTGCTGGCTGGCCTGCACCAGCAGCTCGCCGGTTTCCGGCTTGCCGGCGGCCACGCGCCCGGCGCGGGTCTCGATGCCGTGCACGATCGCGTTGCGCAGCAAGTGTTCGAAAGGTGCGGCCATGCGTTCCAGCACGCTGCGGTCGATCTCGACCGCGCCGCCGCGGATGTCCAGGTTGACCCGCTTGTCGGTTTCCTTGGCGGTCTGGCGCGCCAGCCGGAACAGGCGCTCCGACAGGCTGGCGAAAGGCACCATGCGCGCCCGCATCAGGTCGCGCTGCAGCTCGCGCGTCAGGCGCGATTGCGCGGCCAGGTCTTCGCCGGCGGCATCGACGGTGCGCGTCAGGCTGTCGTGGAAGGAGCCGACGTCGTTCACGCTCTCGGCCATCATGCGCGTCAATTCCTGCAGGCGCGTGAAGCGGTCGAATTCGAGCGGATCGAATTCGCGCTCGCCGGCGATCGACAGGCGCGAGGCGATCTGCGACTCGGCCTGCATCTCGACCTCGCGCAATTGCTGGCGCAGGCGCGCCAGATTGTCCGAGAAATCGGACAGCGCGCTCTTGAGCGTGCCGACCTGGGTTTCCAGCTTGGAGCGCGTGATCGACACTTCGCCGGCCTGGTTGACCAGGCGGTCGAGGATGTCGGCGCGCACCCGCACCAGCGGAGCGCGCGCGGTTTGCTGATCGTCGGACGGCGTTGCCGCGCCTGCCGCCGCATCTTCCGGTTGCGGCGACGGTGTGGCCTCGGGCGCACCGCCGGTCGCATCATCCGGCGTGCCGGCGGCCGGCTGCTGCAGCTGCTCGAACAGCAGTTGCGCCTGGTCGTAGTTGGCCAGCAGTTCGTCGAAGGCCGCAGCGCTGGTGGTACCGGCGTGTAGCATGTTCTCGATCTGGGTTTCCAGCGCGTGCGTGTGCTGGCCCAGGCGCATCGCGCCGGCCATGCGTGCACTGCCCTTGACGGTGTGCAGCGCGCGCAGCAGGCCATGGGCCGCCTCCGTGTCGAGCGGATCCTGCTGCCAGCGGCGCAGGCCATCGCCGATCTGGGGCAGCAGGTCGGTCGCCTCTTCCATGAACACCGGCAGCAGGTCCGGATCGAGTTCGTCGGCGAACACCGGCTCAGTGGCCAACTCAGTGGCCAACTCAGTGGCCAACTCGGTGGCCGGCGCCATTTCCGGATCGGCGGACAGGCCGCTGGCGGCCGCGGTTTCCAGCGGCGTGGTTTCGGATGCGAGCGCCGGCTCGGTGACATCGGCCTCGATCGCAGCGGCCGGCTCCGGTTCAGGCTGCACTTCCGGTTCAGGCTGCGCTAGCGGCTCAAGCTCGGGCTCAAGCTCGGGCTCAGCCTCCAGTTCCGGCTCGGGCTCCGGCTGCGCCTGCGCCTGCGCCAGCGATGGCGCCTCGAAGGGATCGTCGAAGAAACTGTCGAACAGATCGTCGACGGCGCTGACTGCGGGATCGGACGCGTCGTCGACCTGGCGCGGCGCCGGCGCACTGCTCTCCGCCAGCGGCAGCGGACCGCCGGGCAGCGGCGGATCGGCCAGGATGCTGGCGTAGGCGGCGGCAAACAGCGCGTCCAGGCGCCCCGCCAGTTCGTCGTCGGCATTGCCGAACACGGCGTCGGCCTTGCGCCGTCCCAGTTCGTCGCGCAAGGCGTCCAGGCGCGCCAGCAGCTCGGGCTGCGGCGGCGCCGGTTCGCCCAGCGCGAACACCTGCAGCATGGTGCGGACGCGCTCGACGGTTTCTTCCAGCAGCGCGTGCTGTTCGGACGCCAGCGGCGGCGCCGCCACCTGCAGCGCCGCGTCCAGCGCCAGCGCGATATCGTGCAGGGCCATGAAGCCGACGGTGGCCGAGGTGCCGCCCAGCGTGTGCGCGGCCTTCAATGCCTGGCTCGACAGCGCGCGCTGCGGCTCGGCGCGCCAGGCGGCGAATTCGGCCGCCAGCACCTCGACCAGGCCGGCGGTTTCGTTCAGGTAGATGGTGTACAGCGGCAGCGGGATCGCCAGATCGCCGATGCGCTTGATGTCCTCATCCGGCAGCTCGGCTTCAGCTTCAGCTTCAGCTTCAGCTTCAGTCCCGGCGTCTGCCTCGATCTCCGCGATTGGCTCCTGCACCTGCGACGCCGCCGTGGATGGCACGGCTTCCTCAGCCGACGCCGGCGCCGGCGCGGCTGCCCATGCAAACGCTTCGCCCTCCTGCACCCGCGCCGCGGCGGCGGCGAGCGCGTCGCCACTGCGCGCTGACTTGCCATCGGCCGCCAGCTCTGCCACCCAGTCGGACAAGTCGGCGCGCGCATGCTCCAGCAGCGCCAGCAGGTCCGGGGTGGCAGCGCGCGCTTCGGCCAGCCACAGATTCATGGTCTTTTCGACGGCGGCCGCGCCCACGGCAAAGGCATCCAGGCCGACCATGCGGCTGCTGCCCTTGAGCGTGTGGAAGGAGCGCCGCAGCCGGGTCAGGGTTTCCTGGTTGGCCGGGTCGGCATGCGCGGCCGGCAGGTTCTCGCCGACCAGCGCCAGCACGTCGCCGGCTTCGGCGATGAAGATCTCCAGCAGTTCGGCTTCGATGGCGTCGTCGTCCGCCGCCGGCACTGCGTCTGGCACAGCTTCCGACGCAAGCTCCGGAGCAGATTCGGCAACCGTTTCCGGGACCGCCTGCGCAAGGGGCGTCACGGCTTCCGGCGCCTGCTCGGTAGCCGCGCCATCCTGCTGCGCATCTGGCTCAAGCTCTTGCTCGAGCTCTTGCTCGAGCTCCTGCTCAACCTCGTTCAGCGCCTCGAACGGCTGCTCACCGAACAATCGCGTCGAAGCGTCGAAGCGGAAGCGCCTGCGCGCGGCCTCGACGTTCTGGGCCACGGCATCGGTGAAGAAGCCGAGCGCGCCGATGTTGCGGGCCAGGTTGTCGAGCGCCGCGGCGCGCGCCTCGGCATCCGGCTTGCCTTCGGCCAGCGCACGCACGGCCTCGCGCACGTGGGCGAGCGCCAGCGTGGCCTGGTCCTGGTCGAGGACGGCGAGCGCGCCCTGCAGCTGGTGCAGCAGCGGGTCGGCCTGGACCAGCGCATCGGTGCGCGCCGGGTTGCCATAATAGTCGTCGATCAGCTTCTCGACCTGGCGCAGGCCGGTGCGCATCTCGCCCGCCAGCGCCACCTCGGTTTCGCCCTGCTGCAGTTCGCGCGCCAGCTTGCCCTGCCATTCCGGCGCAGCCGGCGGCGTTTCGCCGTGGGCCAGGGCCAGCAGGCGCTGGCCAACCGCTTCGGCATGCTCGCCGAAATCCTCGGGCAGCTGGCGCACCTGGTCGAGGCCGTGCTCGACCAGCAGCATGGCTTGTGCCATCTCCATTTGCAGCTGCTCGCTGGGCGCGCCGGCCATCGACGCGCTGGCGGCCTCGCCCAGTTCGCGCAGCAGCTGGGCCAGCGCGGGCGCGCCCAGCTTGTCGCTGGCGCCGGCCAGCTTGGCCAGGGCGGCATCGAAACCGACTTCCGGCACGGCGGCGGGCTGCTCGCTTGCACCGGCGCCGGCGATGCGGTCCAGGCCCTGCTTGGTCTCGAGCAGCGCTTCTTTCGCATCCTTCAGCGCCGCCGGGTCGATGCGGCCGTAGCGCCGCTCCAGATAGTCGCGCGGCACCTGGCCGTTCAGGCGCCAGGCGTCGCGCAGCAGGCGCGCATCGGGCGTGGGCGCCGGAGCCAGGGCGACGAAGAACAGGGCGTCGCGCAGCAGCGCCTCGGGCAGGCTGGAATGGCCTTGCGCCATGCGCCGCAGCTGCAGGTTGACCTGGCCGAACAGCTGCTTGACGTACAGGTCGGCGCCGACCTGGCCCTGCGCCACCAGGTCGGCGACGGTCTGCAGCGCCAGCCAGAAGGCGTGGGCCTGCGGGTCCGCCTGGACCCGCGTGACCGGCGCCAGGGCGTCACGCATGGCGCCGGCCTGGTTGCGCTGGGTGTCGGGATCGGTGCTTCTCAGGAAGAACAGCAAGGCCTTTTCGAACTGGGCACGGCTGGCCGCGTAATCCGGCGCCGGTCCGGCGGCACCGCCCGGCAGCAGTGCCGGCGCCAGATCCAGCGCCAGCATGTCGCCCGGATGCACGCGCTCGGCGCCGAGCAGCTCCTGCAGCGCGCGGTAGTACGGGAACAAGCGCACCGGCTGCTGGCGGCCGGCGCCGGGACGGGATGCGGCACCACCTTCCAGCAGCTCCTCCAGGTACTCCACCAGCGCCCGGTAGGCCTCGCCCACCGCCGCCGCCCTGGCGCCATCCAGCACCAGCGAACCGTCCTTGAAGCGGTCGATCGCCTTTTCGGCGGCGCCGGTCAGGTGTTCGACGCCCAGCACGTCCACCATCTGCAGCGCGCCGTGCGCCTGGTGCAGGTGGGATTTGGCGTGCAGCAGCAGGGTCGGCTGGGCTTCCAGGCTGCGCCCGGCCGCATCCTGCAGGGCCTTGGACGAACGCTCGAGGGCATCGCGGATTTCTCCCAATACCCAGGACAGGGGGCCGGTGTCGAATTGCGGTGCGTGGGCGTGCTTGGAGTCAGTCATGGATCGGTCGTGGATTTCCTTAGGTGGCGACGCGGAAGCGCGACACCGAGTTTTTCAGTTCCTGTGCGAGCTCGGCCAGCTGGCGGATCGACTGCGCGGTCTGCTGCGTTCCGCCCTGGGTATGCTCGTTGACGGCCAGGATGTGCTGCATATTATGCGCTACTCCGTTGGCCGAGGTGGCTTGCTGGCCGGTGGCGACCGAAATTCCCTGGATCAGCTCGGCCAGTCGGTTCGACACGCGCGAAATATCGGCCAGTGCCGCGCCGGCGGCGTCCGACAGGCGCGCGCCCTCGACCACGCCCTGGGTCGACTTCTCCATCGCGGCCACGGCGTCGTGGGTGTCGGTCTGGATGGTGCGCACCAGCGCGCCGATCTGCTTGGCGGCGTCGCCCGAACGTTCCGCCAGGCGCTGCACCTCTTCCGCCACCACCGAGAAGCCGCGTCCGGCCTCGCCGGCCGATGCCGCCTGGATCGCCGCGTTCAGCGCCAGCACGTTGGTCTGCTCGGTGATGTCGGAAATCAGCTCGGTGATCTCGCCGATCTCCTGCGAGGATTCGCCCAGGCGCTTGATGCGCTTGGAGGTTTCCTGGATCTGTTCGCGGATCTCGCCCATGCCCTTGATCGCGTTCTGCACCGCGGCCGAACCCTGCTGGGCGGCGGCCACCGACTGGCGCGCCACCTCGGCCGATTCCTCGGCCGAGCTGGACACCTGGGTGATCTCGCCGGCCATCCGCAGCACGGTCGAGGAGGCGTCCTGGATCTCGCGCGATTGCTGGCCGGCCGCGACCAGCAGTTCGCCCGCGGTCTTGTGGGCGTCGTCGGAAGCGGCATTCACCTTGCCGGCGGTGTCGATCACGCGCACCACCAGGCCGCGCAATTCCTCGACCGTGTAGTTGACCGAGTCGGCGATGGCGCCGGTGATGTCTTCGGACACGGTGGCGTGCACGGTCAGGTCGCCGTCCGCCACGTCCTGCAATTCGTTCATCAGGCGCAGGATCGCGGCCTGGTTCTGGTCGTTGGTGGCCTTGGCTTCTTCTTCCTTGGCCTGGGCCAGCAGGCGCATCGCCTCGGCTTCCTGGCGGCGCGCCTCGGCGCCGCGAGTGCGGTTGCGCGAATCCTGCAGCATCACGCGCGAGATGCTGCCGGCGGTGGTCAGCGTGAAGATCGAGGCGGCGACCAGCACCCAGAACCAGGCGCTGGTGGCCTTCTCGTCGCTGCGCAGGCTGACCTGCAGCTCGGTCAGCTGGGCGCGCAGGGCTTCGTTGTCGCGGAAGATGGTCTGCTGGGCGAGGTTGGCGGCGGTGAGGTCGGACAGGTGGTCGAGGAAGGAGGCGACCACGCGCTGGCAGATGTCGAACTTCGACTGCACCTCGGTCAGCTTGACACGCAGCTCGGGGTCGCGCAGCGCGGCCAGGCCAAGGGTCTCGTTGCCGTTCAACAGGCCATCGACGGTGGCGCGGAAGCTGGTGGTGTCGCGCCCCAGCTGGAAGGCGGTCTCCGGACGGATACCGCCCGAGGTCAGGAATTCGCTGGCGCTGCGCGACAGGCGCTGGGTCAGCATCATCAGGCGCCCGAGCGCGGCCAGCTCGCGCGGGCTGCCGCCGCGCGCCGTGCGTTCGGTCAGGATCTGTTCGGTCAGCCCCAGCATGTCCGGCGTCAGCATGTCGAGCTGCTTCAGGTTCTTGTCGAAGTCGACCAGCTCGGGCTTCATCTTGAGGATGCTGGCTGCCGCCGATGACGAGGCCGACCATTTGGCGCGCACCTTGGTCAGCTGGCGGTTCAGCGCACTGTCCGCCGCCGGGATGGCGTTGCCGTTGAAGTCGCCGCCCTTGCCCAGCAGGTCGAGGTCGCGGCCCAGCGCTACCCAGCTGTCCTGCAGCTGGACAAAGGCTTCAGGACTGCCCTGCATCGCGTTCGGCGCCGCCTTGCCGAGACGCTGGGAATGCATCAGCGCCTCGCCGGCGATCTGGGTCTGGCTGGCCGCGACTGCGCCGCTGCCCGCATTGCGCCACAGCGACAGCAGGGTGAACAGGATGCCGACCGCGAAGGCGATCAGCAGGATGCGCAGCTGGCGCGGCAGCGACAGGTGGCCGATCAGCGGCAGGCGCAAATCGTCCTGGGCACCGGCGGCATCAGTGGCCGCGGCGGCAGCTCGCTTCTTGCGCCGGCCCAGGTTACCGAGCCGCAGCGCGGCCTCGTCGGCGGAGCCGCCGGCGGCGGCGGCCGGGTCCGCCGCCGGGGTGGCGGCAGACGCTGCAGCCAGCGGCATCACGCCGACGCCGAACTGGGTGTCGGGCGAGGCCAGCACGGTGCCGCCCTCGTCCTTGTCCTTGGGCAGAAAATTCATCGAGAGTTTTGAGGCGAATCCCATACCAGCTCCAGTCCAGAACCTGTCGTTATTGTGAGTGTGTCGATGCGGCGGCTAGAGGCCGACCTGCAGGAAGCGTTCTTCCTTGACCAGCGCCGCCAGCGGCAGCGGCGTCCATGCCTGGCCGTCGGCATCGCGCAGGCGCTCGCCCTCAGGCTGCATCTCGGCCGCCTGGCGCAGGCCGACCACGCGCGTGGCCAGCAAGCCGCAGGGCATGCCCAGGCCGGGCGCCAGGGTGATGATGCGCGCGGCGCTCTGCAGCGCCGTGGCCGGCGCGCCCAGGTAGCGCGCCAGGTCGATCACGCCGAGCAGGCTGCCGCGGATGTTGGCCAGGCCGAGGTACCAGGGCTGGGTCAGGGGGACGCGGGTCAGCGCAGGCACCGGGACGATCGCGCCGGCTTCTAGCAGGTCGAGCAGGTAGCGCTCGCCGCCGATCTCGATGCCCAGCTGGTGCACGCGGCCGCCACTGCTGGTGCGCGCCGCCTGCATGCGCTCGAGCAGCTGCTGCTGGTACTGGCGCAGGCGGGTACGCCGGGCCGACGGGTCGGCGGGATCGTTGGCGGCCATGGTCAGGCGCCGAGCGTGGCGATCCTGGCCAGCAACTGGTCCGGGTCGACCGGCTTGACGAAATAATCCTTGGCGCCCTGGCGCATGCCCCAGATGCGGTCGGTTTCCTGGTTCTTGCTGCTGCAGATGATCACCGGCACCGACGCCAGTTCCGGATCGCGCGCGATCGAGCGTGTCACCTGAAAACCGTTGGCGCCTGGCATGACCACGTCCATCAGGATCAGCTCCGGTCGTTCGGCGCGGATCTTGTTCAGCGCATCTTCGCCATTGTCGGCGGTGGTGACGGCAAAGCCATTGCGCACCAGGATATCGGTGAGGTAATAGCGTTCGGTCGGGGAATCGTCGACGATCAGGATCTTTTTAATGGCCACGATGGCTCCGGCATCATTGTTGGGTCAGGTCTGCGGCCGCTACGCTACGGCGCCATGCTCGCGCACGGTGGCCAGCAGACTGTCTTTGGAAAACGGTTTGGTGAGATAAGCCGACGAGCCGACCATGGCGCCGCGCGCACGGTCGAACAGGCCATCCTTGGACGACAGCATCACGACGGGGGTCGCCCGGAATTTCGCGCTCTTCTTGATCAGCGCGCAGGTCTGGTAACCATCCAGGCGCGGCATCAGGATGTCGCAAAACACCAGCGCCGGGTGGTGGTCGTTGATCTTGGCCAGGGCGTCGAAGCCATCCTCGGCCAGCACCACGCGGTAGCCGGCCTGGGTCAGGAAAATCTCGGCCGAGCGACGAATGGTATTACTGTCGTCGATGACCATGATCGTCGGGCCTGTCGATTGCGTCGTCATATTTATTTCACTTCAGCATGAAACTGCACGATAGCATAGCGAAATGCCCTTGTGCGCGAAGTGTTGCTATACGTCAACTCGACAGGCGACAAATCTTGCCGACTGATGTCAAGACGGCCAGACTTGTTGATGAAATGCTTAGATAAACGTTAAATCGCCGATGATCGCGTCAGATCTCGGCCATTTCAAAATCGTCCTTGCGCGCGCCGCACTCCGGGCACGTCCAGTTCATCGGTACGTCCGCCCAGCGGGTGCCCGGGGCGATGCCATCTTCCGGGCTGCCTGCGGCTTCGTCGTAGACCCAACCACAGATGAGGCACATCCAGGTCTGGTAAGCCTGCGTTTCGTTACTCACGTTTCGGTTCCTCTATCTAGTAAAATATCAAGTCAGGTATCTTAATCTAGGCGCTGTGCAAAACCAACTGTCTCCACTCATCCTTACGTTCGGGCCGGCAGATCCGGTCGGCGCGCTGGGCATCCAGTCCGACATCGCCGCGTTCACCGTGCATGGCTGCCATGGCTTGTCCGTGGTCACCGGGCTGATGGTGGCCGACTCGGCGCGCGTCGACGACATCCAGCCGGTCGACTCGCCGCTGGTCGCCGCCCAGGCCCGCATGCTGCTCGAAGACATGCCGATCGCCGCCATCAAGGTCGGGACCATGGCCAGCCTGGAGCAGATCGCCGCCATCGCCGAGATCGTCTCCGACTACGCCAACCTGCCGCTGATCATCGATCCGTTCACCTCGTCCCTGCCGGACTGCGGCATGCGCGACGACGACATCCTGACCCTGATCCACCAGTTGCTGGCGCCCCAGGCCACGGTGCTCATGATGTCGCAGGCCGAGCTGGCGCGCTTCGCCGATTGCTGGCGCGAGCCGACCTCGGAAGCCACGCTCGAGGAAGACGTGCTGGAACTGACCGCCTTCGGCTGCGGCCACGTGCTGGTCACCGGCACCGGCGGCGGCGACGGCAGCCGTGCCAACAACCTGTACGACGGCGAAGGCCTGGTCGCCAGCCTGCCCTGGGGCCGCCACCTGCCCGGTCCCTTCGTCGGCGCCGGCAACACGCTGTCGGCCGCGCTGGTGGCGCAGATGGCGCTTGGCGCCAGCGCCGGCGACGCCTTCCGCGCTGCCCAGGACTACACCGCCGGCGCCCTCGCCCACGCCTGCCGCTTCGGCATGGGCCGCCTGGTGCCGAATAAAATTTTCAAGAAAACCCCATGACCACCGAACACACCTCCAAGAACGACCTCCTGTTTGCCCGCGCCCAGCAAAGCACCCCCGGCGGCGTCAATTCGCCGGTGCGCGCCTTCCGCTCGGTCGGCGGCACCCCGCGCTTCATCACCCGCGCCGAAGGCCCGTATTTCTGGGATGCCGACGGCAAGCGCTACATCGATTACATCGGTTCCTGGGGCCCGGCCATCGTCGGCCACGCCCATCCGCAAGTGGTGAAAGCGGTGCAGGATGCGGCCGCCAACGGCCTGTCCTTCGGCGCCCCGACGCTTGGCGAGATCGAGATCGCCGAGGAAATCTGCCGCCTGGTGCCGTCGATCGAGCAGGTGCGCCTGGTCTCCTCCGGCACCGAAGCGACCATGAGCGCGCTGCGCCTGGCGCGCGGCGCCACCGGCCGCGACAAGATCGTCAAGTTCGAAGGCTGCTACCACGGCCACGCCGATTCGCTGCTGGTGAAGGCGGGCTCCGGCCTGCTCACCTTCGGCAACCCGACCTCGGCCGGCGTGCCGGAAGACTTCGTCAAGCACACGCTGGTGCTCGACTACAACAACGTGCCGCAACTGGAAGACGCCTTCGCCTCGATGGGCGACACCATCGCCTGCGTGATCGTGGAAGCCGTGGCCGGCAACATGAACCTGATCCGCGCCACCCCGGACTTCCTGCGCCGCATGCGCGAACTGTGCACCGAATACGGCGCCGTGCTGATCTTCGACGAAGTGATGTCGGGCTTCCGCGTCGGCCTCGGCGGCGCCCAGGAACTGTACGGCATCACCCCCGACCTGACCGCGCTCGGTAAAGTGATCGGCGGCGGCCTGCCGGTGGCGGCCTTCGGTGGCCGTGCCGACCTGATGGAAAAGATGGCGCCGATCGGCCCGGTCTACCAGGCCGGCACCCTGTCCGGCAACCCGGTGGCGGTGGCCGCCGGCATGACCACCCTGAAACTGGTGCAGGAACCCGGCTTCTACGAGAAGCTCGCGGGCCAGGCCAGCAAGCTGGTCGACGGCCTCACCGCCGCGGCCAGGGAAGCGGGCATCGACTTCTGTGGCGACGCCGTGGGCGGCATGTTCGGCATGTACTTCTCGGCCCACATCCCGGGCAGCTACGGCCAGATGATGGCCGGCGACAAGGAACGCTTCAACCGTTTCTTCCACGGCATGCTGGAAGAAGGTGTGTACTTCGCCCCGGCCATGTTCGAGGCGGGCTTCGTGTCGGCCGCCCATGACGATGCTGTGATCGCCGAGACGATCGCCGCGGCGCGCCGCGTGTTTGCGCGCCTGGTGTAAGGCGTTCGCCCAAACTTAAGCCTTGCTTATTTTACTTTTCTGTTACACGGTGGATACGCTTCAAGCGGATTCACCGTGCTACACTCCGCGCCGACCATGAACAGTCCCTCTAAAAACTTGAATCCCCCGGCGCGCTGACCACCTTTCCGTTGGCCCGCGCCCGTTTACCTACGCGCAGGCCCACCATGAAGAAGCTCTATCGCCGTCTCACCGACAACGCCACCCTCAAATCCCTTGGCCCCGGCCTCATCACCGGCGCGGCGGACGACGACCCATCCGGCATCGCCACCTATTCCCAGGCCGGCGCCCAGTTCGGTTTCAATACCCTGTGGACCCTGGTCCTGACCTATCCCTTCATGGTCGGCATCCAGCTGGTGTCGGCGCGCATCGGGCGCGTCACCGGACGCGGGCTGGCCGCCAACATCCGGCGCGCCTATTCGCCCTGGCTGCTATACGCCATCGTCGCCCTGCTGCTGGTGGCGAACGTGATCAACATCGCCGCCGACATCGCCGCCATGGGCGAAGCCATGCGCCTGGTGACCGGCGTCGGTTCCCAGCACCTGTATTCCTTCGGCTTCGGCATCCTGTGCCTGTCGCTGCAGATCTTCCTGCCGTATTCCACCTATGTGCGCTACCTGAAGTGGCTGACGCTGGGCCTGCTGGCCTATGTGGCGACAGCCTTCGCCGTGCACATGCCCTGGACCGAGGTGCTGGCGCGCACCGTGTGGCCGCATTTCAGCTTCACCAAGGACTCGGTGGCGCTGATCGTCGCCGTGTTCGGCACCACCATCAGCCCCTACCTGTTCTTCTGGCAGGCCTCGCAGGAAGTCGAAGAGATCCGCAACGATGGGAGTACCCGCGCACTGCGCACCCGGCCACGCGATGCCAAGGCCCAGCTCAAGCGCATCAAGGCCGACACCCTCATCGGCATGGGCTTTTCCAACCTGGTCGCCTTCTTCATCATCCTGACCACGGCGGTGACCCTGGGCGCGCACGGCATCACCGACATCCAGTCCTCGGCACAGGCGGCCGAAGCGCTGCGCCCGGTGGCCGGCGAGTTCGCCTTCGTGCTGTTCGCATTGGGGATCATCGGCACCGGCATGCTGGCGGTGCCGGTGCTGGCCGGCTCGGCGGCCTATGCCGTCACCGAGAGCTTCCGCTGGCGCAACGGCATGGATTTGAAGGTCGTGGAAGCGCGCGAGTTCTACGGCATCATCGCACTCGCCACCCTGGGCGGCGTGCTGCTCGACTTCGCGCCGATCGACCCGATCGAGGCGCTGATGCTGTCGGCCCAGATCAACGGCGTGATCGCGGTGCCGATCATGATCGTCATGATGCTGCTGGCCCACAACAGCAAGATCATGCGCGAATACACGCTGGGGACGCGCCACACCATCATCGGCTGGCTCGGCGTGGCCGTGATGCTGGTGGCCGTGGTCGCCATGTTCGCGACCATGTGAACTTCGGGGTCAGAGCACTAACGGCGGCAGATTCGGGGTCAGAGCACTAGCGGCGCACGGACGGTCTGGTGGGGTTTCGCCAGCCTTCGTGTGCTCATTCCAGCGGTTTCGTGGCATGGGCACGTCGGGCGGTCTTTGAGGAAATTGCTTTGTCTTGTGCTCTGACCCCGAATTCGTGGTTTCTTGTGCTCTGACCCCGAAGCGGTTCAGGCTTCGCGCAGCACGGCCTGGCGTGCGCTTGCCACTGCGCGCGAGGCGCGCTTGCGCCACCAGATGATCACGCCGGTCACGCTCAGCATGGCGACCACGATGCCCATGCAGGAGATCAGGATGCGCCCCGGCAGGCCGAGGATGCGGCCCGAATGCAGCGGGAACTGGGCCTGCACGAAGATGTCGGCGGCGGTGCCCTTCCACGGCTGGCGCTGGCCCAGCAGCTTGCCGTCGACGCCGTCGTAGTAGAGCAGCGCGGGGCCGACGCCGCCGGTGCCGTGGTCGTTGCCCGGCTCGAACAGGCTGACCATGTAGATGCCGAATTCCTGCGAATAGTAGATGGCGCCGACCGGATCGCGCCAGCCGCGGCGCTGCGCTTCGGCGCCGGCGCGGGTGGCGACCTCGCCGAAGGGAACGCGCGCCGCGATCAGGTGCTGCTTGTCGGCCATCGGCCGGGTGTCGAAGGGCGTTGGCGTCACTTTCGAGACCTTGCTGATCACCGGATAGAAGATCTCCTGGTACAGATTGAGCGAGAAGGCGGTGAAGGCGAGGATGAACAGCAGGATCCAGGTCCACAGGCTGAAGGCGCGGTGCAGGTCGAAATTCAGTTTGCTGCTGCCTGCGCCCCAGCGCACTTTCCAGGCCGGCTGCCAGCGCTGCCACCAGGATTTGCTGGCGTTTTTGCCGCCACCGTTGCCGGCATCGAAGGCCGCGGCGGCCTGCCTGCGCCGCACCGGCAGCGTCAGGTAGAAGCCGACGAAGCTGTCGACCATCCACAGCATCGCGATGCCGCCCATCAGCCACAGGCCCCAGCGGTCGATACCCCACAGCTCGGGAATGTGCAGGGTGTAATGCAGGCGGTAGAGGAAGGAGACGAAGGTCTCGCGCGTGATCGGCCACACCGCGCCCCACTCGCGCTTGCCCAGTTCGGTGCCGCTGACCGGGTCGACGAAGACCTGGTTGAAGCCGGGCGTGGTGAGCGCCTTGGTGGCCGGGTCGTAGCGCGGCGACACGCCCAGCGCCAGCGACTCCCCCGGTTCCACGTGCAGCGGGATGTAGGAGACGCTGATCTGCGGATAGCGCGCCTCCACCTGGCGCGCCAGCGCCAGCGAGGACTGCGGCGTACCCTGCGTGTGCGCTTCCATCAGGTGCGGATTGAGCACGTCGTCCAGCTCGTGGTCCCAGGAGATGACCGCGCCGGTGACGCCGCTGAGGAACAGGAAGCCGGCGGTCAGCAGGCCGAGGTAACGGTGGATCAGGGTCCAGTAAGCGCGCATGTCGGCCTCGCGTGGGGTCTCGTGGGGAGGGTCAGAAGCGGGTCAGAAGCGGATCAGAAGCGGTAACGCAGCGTCAGCGACGCGCCGCGCGGCGCCTGGTAGTTCACGCCCTCGTACGCGGCCGACAAGCCGAAATGCTTCTTGTCGAAGACGTTGTTGACGTTCAGCTGGGCCGACAGCTGCTTGCTGAACTCATAGCGCGCCATCAGGTTGACCAGGGCGAAGGATTCTTGCTCGACGCGGCCGCCATCGGTATTCGGCGGCGCATCGGGCACGATGGTGTAGGTCTTGCCTTCCCAGTTGATGCCGCCGCCCACGCTCAGCTTGTCCCAGGCGCCTGGCAAGCGATAGGTGGTAAAGGCGCGCAGCAGGCGGCGCGGGTAGATGCTGTTGATGTCGGCACCAGCGGCATCCTTGATGCGGAACTGGGTATAGCCGGCGCTGGCGCTCCAGCCCCTGGCCAGTTCGCCCGCCAGCTCGAATTCGAAGCCTTCGCTCTTGGCGCCTTCCGAACCGACGTAATAGGTTTCCGGGCCGAGCGGTCCGCCGCGGTCGATCCGGCCCGCGGCCTGGGCCAGGTTGTCCTGCTTGACCTGGAACACCGCGAGCGAGCCGTTCAGGCGGCCGTCGAGGAATTCGCCCTTGACGCCGGCTTCGACATTCTTGCCCTTGATCGGATCGAGCACCTTGCCTGCGAGGTCGAGCGTGTTCTGCGGCTGGAAGATGGACGTGTAGCTGGCATAGGCCGAGTAGGTCTTGTCGATGTCGTAGACCAAACCGGCGTAGGGCGTCACCTCGTGGTCGTTCTTGATCGTATAGTCCGGAACGAAGCCGCCGCTGCCGGAGCGCTCATAGTCGCTGACGCGGGCGCCGACGATCAGCTTGAGCGGGTCGGCCAGTGCGAAGCGCGCCACGCCGTACAGGGCTTCCTGCCTGGTGTGCCTGCTCTGGTAGAACTCACGCGCGCCCCAGTTCGGTTGCGGGAAGGCGGACGGATTCCAGTTGTTGAAATCGCCCACGCCCGGGAAGATGTCGGATGGGCGGTTGTCGGCATTGAAATCCTGCTTCATGCGCATGTAGCCGAAGGCCGCTTCGTGCTGGCGGCCGCCCAGCGCGAAGGCGCCGCTGGCGTGCAGGCCGATGTCTTCCTGGTCGGTATGGTTGATGTAGTCGGCCGGATAGGCACTCATGCCCTCGCCGGTCACGCGGTCGGGACGGCCCGACAGGTAAAGCAGGTAGGCGTCGCCGTCGCGCTTGGCTTTGTCGTAGACGGCACGCAGCTTCCAGCCGTTCTCGAAGGTGTGCTGCAGATCGATGAAGGCATTCGCGTAGGTGGTCGGCCAGCGGTTCCAGCTGGCGGCGGTGGTCTTCGAGACGTCCCAGTTGGTCGGGGTGCCGTCGCTGTACCAGTACGGCAGGCTGCCCCACATCGGACTTTGTGCGCGGCTCTCCTGGCGGCTGTAGCCGGCCGAGAGCAGCGTGCGCGGGGTCAGGTCAGCCGACACCGTGGCGTACACGGTGTTGCTCCTGAGTCCGCCCTGGTCGACCCAGCTGTCGGCGTCCGTGTACTCGCCCACCACGCGCGCGCGCACCGTGCCCGACGCGTTCAGCGGCGTCGACACGTCGCCCATCACGCGGCGCTCGTTCCAGCTGCCGGCGCCGGCCTCGACCCAGCCGGTCACCTGCTTGCTGTCGGCATGCTTGCGCACCAGATTGATCGCCGCCGACGGGTTGCCGGCGCCGGTCATCAGGCCGGTGGCGCCGCGCACGACTTCGACGCGGTCGTAGATC
>Ga0308168_1001924_pt1 | contig 17800 bp, 16 predicted proteins | sample PhyCR2_FD_202133 | JGI IMG/M metagenome (GOLD analysis project Ga0308168, IMG submission 202133) | Phyllosphere microbial communities from UC Gill Tract Community Farm, Albany, California, United States - DLSLRC.R2 | ecosystem: Host-associated > Plants > Phyllosphere > Unclassified | place: USA...
TTGGTCGTGCGGTACTTCTGTGGAGCTGGTTTCATCCGCTCAGGCTACCAGACCTGCGGGTGCTACGCTGGTCGAGCCTGATTTGCGCAACAAAGCCCAACAAGCTATATAGGTAGAATTTACACTCCTTAGTCGAATACAAACGGCATCCTGGCATCGCACGCCTCAAGCGATTTCCGGCACCACCGCCGTCACCTCGATCTCCACCCGCGCCCTATCCTCGATCAGGGCGCTGACCTGCACCGCCGTCATCGCAGGATAATGCTTGCCGATGATCTCGCGATACGCCGCGCCCAGCGCTTCGGCAGCCGCCAGGTACTCGCGCTTGTCGACCACATACCAGGTCATGCGGACGATGTGCTCGGGCCGCGCACCGGCTTCGCGCAGCACTTCGACCACGTTCAGCAGGGCCTGGCGCGCCTGCAGGGCGAAGTCCTCGCTCTCGAAGCGGCCCTCGGCATTCCAGCCTATCATCCCGCTAACGAAGACCTGGCGGCCGCTCGCTGCGACGCCGTTCGAATAGCCGCGCGGACGCGGCCAGCCTGGGGGTTGGAGGATGTCCATCATGCCGTTTCCTTCGCTTCGCGCAGCAGTTCGCGCGCAATGATCAATTGCTGCACCTCGGTGGCGCCTTCGTAGATGCGCAGCGCGCGGATTTCGCGGTAGAGCTGCTCGGCCGGGTGGCCGCTGGTCACGCCCAGGCCGCCGAACATCTGCACCGCGGCGTCAATGACTTGCTGGGCCGATTCGGTGGCCGTCATCTTGGCCATCGCCGCTTCCTTGGTCACCTTACCGCCGCGGTCGCGCTGCCAGGCGGCGCGGTAGGTCAGCAAGGCGCTGGCGTCGATCTGCGTGGCCATTTCGGCCAGCCTGGCCTGCGTGAGCTGGAAGTCCGACAGCACGCCGCCGAACATCCGGCGCGAAGTCGCATGCGCCAGCGCTTCGTCCATGGCGCGGCGCGCGAAGCCCAGTGCGGCGGCCGCGACCGAAGTGCGGAACACGTCCAGCGTCGCCATCGCCACCTTGAAGCCTTGACCGGCTTCGCCGATGCGCTGCGCGGCCGGCACCCTGCAGCCGTCGAAGCGCAGGCGCGCCAGCGGATGCGGCGCGATCACCTCGATGCGCCCGGCGATGCTGAAGCCCGGCGTGCCGGCATCGACGATGAAGGCGCTGATGCCGCGCGCACCCGGCGCCTCGCCGGTGCGCGCGAAGACCACGTAAAAGTCGGCGATGCCGCCGTTCGAGATCCAGGTCTTCTCGCCGTCCAGCACGTATTCATCGCCTTCGCGCCGCGCCGCGCATGCCATCGCGGCGACGTCGGAGCCGGCGTCCGGCTCGGACAGCGCGAAAGCGGCAATCGCCTCGCCGCGCGCGACACGCGGCAGGTAGCGTTCGCGCTGCGCGTCGGTGCCGAACAGGCTGATCGCGCCCGAACCCAGGCCCTGCATGGCGAAGGCGAAGTCGGCCAGGCCATTGTGGCGCGCCAGCGTCTCGCGGATCAGGCAGATGGCGCGGGTATCGATCGCCTGCCCGTCTGCTGCGATGGCATGCCGCAGCCAGCCGCCCTCGCCCAGCAGGCGCACCAGCTGGCGGCAATCGGCGTCGACGTCCTGGCTGTGCAGGCCCCGTACGTGATCGAAGGCCCAGCGGTCGAGCGCCGCTTCGAGGTCGGCATGGCGGCCGTCGAAAAAGGGCCAGCGCAGATAGGATTTATCGGCCATCTCAGTCTCCTTCGAATACCGGCTTCTGCTTCGCCACGAAGGCGTGATAAGCGCGGTGGAAATCGTTGGTCGCCATGCAGATCGCCTGGGCCTGGGCTTCGGCTTCGATCGCTTCGTCCACGCCCATGTTCCACTCCTGCTGCAGCATCTTCTTGGTCATGCCGTGGGCGAACGTCGGTCCCTCGGCCAGGCTGCGCGCGAGGGCCTGCGCTTCGGCCAGCAGCTCCTCCGGCGCGCACAGGCGGTTGAAGAAGCCCCAGCGCTCGCCCTCCTCGGCCGACATCGAACGGCCCGTGTACAGCAGCTCCGCCGCCCGGCCCTGGCCGATCAGGCGCGGCAGGATGGAACAGGCGCCCATGTCGCAGCCGGCCAGGCCGACGCGCGCGAACAGGAAGGCGGTCTTCGCGCGCGTGCTGGCCAGGCGCAGGTCGGAGGCCATCGCCAGGATCGCACCGGCGCCGGCGCAGATGCCGTCGACCGCCGCGACGATCGGCTGCGGACAGGCGCGCATCGCCTTGACCGCATCGCCGGTCATGCGGGTGAAGGCCAGCAGGCCGGGCATGTCGAGCTTCGTCAGCGGGCCGATGATCTCGTGGACGTCGCCGCCCGAGCAGAAATTACCGCCGGCGCCGGCGAGCACCACGGCCTTGACGTCGTCGGCGTAGGCGAGCGCGCGGAACAGGTCGCGCAGCTCCGCATACGAGTCGAAGGTCAGCGGATTCTTGCGTTCCGGGCGGTTCAGCGTGATGGTGGCAACGCCGTCGACGGCCTCGTACAGGAAGTGTTCGGCGCGGTAGCCGGCCAGGTTGTTGCGGTTGCGCGGCAGCGAATGCGCTTCGCCGGCTAGATGTCGCATGGTCTTACTCCTTGTTGTCGTTCAGGTGCTGCTTCATCGTGTCCAACAGCGCAATCATCGTCGCCTTGTCGGTGGCCGGAATGCCGGCGAACAGCTCGGCCACCCAGCCTTCGTGCACGGCGGCCATCTCGGCAAACGCACGCCGTCCCGCCTTCGTGAGCCTGACCACGAAGGCGCGCTTGTCCTGCGGGTCGGCGACCCGCTCCACCAGGCCTTCCTTCTCCAGCTGGTCGACGATGCCGGTGACATTGCCGCCGGTGACCATCATGCGTTTCGAGAGTTCGCCCATGCGCAGGCCTTCCGGGTGGCGTTCGAGCTGCGCCATCAGGTCGAAGCGCGGCAGCGTGATACCGAAGCTGGTGCGCAGGCGGCTGCGGATCTCGTCCTCGACGCGCACCGTGCAGGACAGCATGCGCAGCCACAGCTTGAGCGCCTGGTGGTGCTCGGCGGTCAGGCGCGAAGTTTGGTCGAGGATGAAGTCGAGCGGTGTCTGGTCGTCGGGTTTCACATCACCTCCCCGCCGGCCACGGCGATGGCCTGGCCGTTCATGGCACCGGCCGCCGGCATGCACAGCATCGTCACCGCATGCGCCACCTCGTCCGGCTGCACCAGGCGCCCCTGCGGATTGTTCGATGCCAGCTCGGCGCGCGCTTCGTCCTCGGTGCGGCCGGTCTTGCGCACGATGTTGGCGACGGCCTCCTGAACGATGTCGGTCTCGGTATAGCCGGGGCAGACGGCGTTCACGGTGATGCCCTTCGATGCCAGCTCGAGCGCCAGTGCGCGTGTGAGGCCGACCAGGCCGTGCTTGGCGGCGCAGTAGGCGGCGACGTAGCGGTAGCCGGTGAGCCCGGCCGTCGAGGCGACATTGACGATGCGCCCCCAACCCGCCTCCAGCATGGACGGCAGCGCGGCCTGGATGCAGTGGTAGGCGCCGGTCAGGTTCACGTCCAGCATGCGCTGCCAGGTCGCCGCATCGGTACGCATGAAAGGGCTCGACGCGGCCTGGCCGGCATTGTTGACCAGGATGTCGACCACGCCCGCCAGCGCGAAGGCCTGCGCCACGCTGGCCGGATCGGTCACGTCCACCGTCTGCCAGGCGACGCCGCCGCCGAGTTCACGCGCCGCGGCGTCCAGCCCGGCGGCGTCGCGCGCCATCAAGCTCACGCGCGCCCCCTGCGCCAGCAGGCTGCGTGCGATCGCCAGCCCGATGCCACGGCTGGCACCCGTCACCACCGCGTGTTTTCCAGCGAGTGCGTCCATCAACCCTCCAGCAGCCTGGCCGCGACCTGCTGCGGCGACAGGCCTGTGTTTGCCGCCGCCAGCTGGCGCTCGCGCTCCAGGTTGCGTTCCAGCTGCGCCTTGCCGGCCAGGTACTGCCTGGGCCAGGCGATGGCCGTGTAGCCGATCTTCGCCGCTTCGTGCAGGGTCCAGGCCGGATCGGCCAGGTGCGGCCGGCCGACCGCGCACAGGTCGGCGCGGCCGGCGGCGATGATGCTGTTGGCGTGGTCGGCTTCGAAGATCGAGCCCACCGCGATGGTCGGGATGCCGGCCTCGTTGCGGATGCGGTCCGCGAATGGGGTCTGGTACATGCGGCCGAACACCGGCTTTTCCTGCTTGCTGACCTGGCCCGAAGAGCAATCGATCATGTCGGCCCCGGCCTCCTTGAACAGGCGCGCGATGGCGACCGCGTCTTCCGGCGTGATGCCGCCTTCGACCCAGTCGTGGGCCGAGATCCGCACGCTCATGGGTTTAGCCGCCGGCCACACGGCGCGCATCGCGCGGAACACGCGCAGCGGGTAGCGGCAGCGGTTTTCAAGACTGCCGCCGTATCGATCGCTGCGGCGGTTGGTCAGCGGCGAGATGAAGGACGAGAGCAGATAACCGTGCGCGCAGTGCAGCTCCAGCCAGTCGAAGCCTGCTTCCTCGGCGGCCAGCGTGGCGCGCACGAAGTCGGCTTCGATCCGGTCCAGGTCCGCTTCGCTCGCCTCGCGCGCCATTTGCGAGACGCCCGGCAGGTACTGCTGCGCGGATGCCGCGATCAGTGGCCAGTTCCCATCCGGCAGCGGCTGGTCGATCCCCTCCCACATCGCGCGCGTCGAGCCCTTCGCGCCGGCGTGCCCCAGCTGCAGGGCGATCTTCGCATCGCTTTGCCCATGCACGAAGTCGACGATGCGCTTCCACGCCGCCGTGTGCTCGGGGGCATACATGCCAGGACAGCTCGGTGTGATGCGCGCATCGGCCGAGACGCAGGTCATCTCGGCGAACACCATTGCCGCCCCGCCCAGCGCCCGCGCGCCCAGGTGCACCAGGTGCCAGTCGCCCGGCACGCCGTCGACCGCCGAATACTGCGCCATCGGCGAGACCAGGATGCGGTTCTTCAGCACCACGTCGCGCACGCGATAGGGTGTCAGCATCGGCGGGATGTGCGTGCCGGCCGGCAGGGGCAAGCCGACCTGGGCGCAGGCGCGCGCGGCGAACCAGTCCTCGAAGCCGGCCACATAGCCGGGGTCGCGCAGGCGCAGGTTTTCGTGCGAGATGCGCTGGCTGCGCGTCAGCATCGAATAAGCAAACTGCGGCGCTTCCAGCGCGCTGTAGCGTTCTACGTTCTCGAACCATTCCATCGAATTGCGCGCCGCCGACTGGATCTTCAGCACCTCGACCGAACGGCTGGCCTGGTAGGCATCCAGCGCGGCGCGCAGGTCGGCGGCATGCGCGCCGCAGCAGCGCGCCAGCTCGATCGCATCTTCCAGCGCCAGCTTGGTGCCGGAACCGATCGAGAAGTGCGCGGTGTGCGCGGCATCTCCCATCAGCACGACCGGTACCTGGCCGTTCCAGTGCACCCATTGCTCGCAGACGATGCGCGGGAAGGCGATCCAGATCGCCGCGCCACGCAGGTGCCCGGCATTCGACATCAGCGCATGGCCATCCAGGTGCTCGGCGAACAGGCGCTCGCAGAAGGCGATCCCCTCTTCCTGCGGCATGTCGGCCAGGCCTGCCTTGCGCCACACCTCTTCCGGCGTTTCGACGATGAAGGTCGAGGTATCGCCATCGAACTGGTAAATGTGGGCCTGGAACCAGCCGTGCGCGGTCTCCTTGAACACGAAGGTGAAGGCGTCGAACTTCTTCTTCGTGCCCAGCCAGACGAAGCGGCAGCGGCGCGTTTCGACCGTCGGCCGGTAGTCTTGCGCATAGCGGGTGCGGATGCGGCTGTTCAGGCCATCGGCGGCGATCACCAGATCGGCATCGTAGCGGGCGGCCACAAGCTGATCGTCATCGACGACGGTCTCGAACACCAGCTCGACCCCCAGCTCCTCGCAGCGCTGCTGCAGGATATTGAGCAGGCGCTTGCGGGCGATGCCGCAGAAGCCATGCCCGCTGGACGTGACGCGGCTGCCCTTGTAGAAGACGTCGATGTCGTCCCAGTGGTTGAAGGCCTGCAGGATGGCGCGCGCGGTCGGCTCGTCGCTGTCCACCAGCTTGCCCAGGGTCTGGTCCGAGAACACCACGCCCCAGCCGAAGGTGTCGTAGGGCCGGTTGCGCTCGACCACGACGATGCGATGCGCCGGATTCTGCTTCTTCATCAGCAGCGCGAAATACAGGCCGGCCGGTCCGCCGCCTATGCAAACGATGTTCATAAGATAGTCACTGAGCTCTCAACTTGAAACGCTGCAGCTTGCCGGTCTCGGTGCGCGGCAGCTTGTCGGTAAAGCGCACGGCGCGCGGGTATTTGTAGGGCGCGATGTTCTCCTTGGCGAAGGCCTGCAGTGTGCGCACCATCTCCGCCGATGCTTCGAAGCCCGGCTTGAGCACCACATGGGCTTCGACGATCTGGCCGCGCTCCTCGTCGGCGCGGCCGACCACGCCGCACTCCGCCACCGCCGGATGGCGCAGCAGCACGTCCTCGACCTCGGCGCCCGCAATGTTGTAGCCGGCCGAGATGATCATGTCGTCGGTGCGCGAGCGGTAGTAGAAGTAACCGTCCTGGTCCATCTCGTAGGCGTCGCCGGTGATGTTCCAGCCGTTCAGCACGTAGTTGCGCTGGCGTTCGTCGGCCAGGTAGCGGCAGCCGGTCGGGCCCTTGACGGCCAGGCGCCCGATGACGCCCGGCCCGACCGGCTGGCCATCATCGTCGAGTATGCAGGCCGCATAGCCGGGCACCGGCTTGCCGGTGGCGCCGGGGCGGATGGCGTCGCCGCTGGTGGAGATGAAGATATGCAGGATCTCGGTGGCGCCGATGCCGTCGATCATGGCGATGCCGGTGGCGCGCTTCCAGGCCTCGCGCGTGGCCAGCGGCAGCGCCTCGCCGGCCGATACGCATTTCTGCAGCGAGCGCAGATCGTAGCTGGGGACCAGCGGCGTCATCTGCCGGTAGAAGGTCGGCGCCGTGAAGCAGACCGTGGCCCGGTAGCGATCGATCGCTGCCAGCAGCCCCTCCGGCGTCAGCTTTTCCAGCAGCACGCCGGCCGCGCCGAAGCGCAGCGGGAACAGCAGCAGTCCGCCCAGGCCGAAGGTAAAGGCCAGCGGCGGCGTGCCGATGAAGATGTCGTCTGCGCCGGCCTTGAGCGTGTAGCGCGGGAAGCAGTCGCAGATCGCCAGGATGTCGCGATGGAAGTGCATCGTGCCCTTGGGGATGCCGGTCGTGCCCGAGGTGAAGCTGATCAGGCAGACGTCGTCGGCGGCGGTGTCGACCGGGGCGAAGGGCTGCGTGTGCTTTGCCATGCGCGCCTCCAGGCTGTCGGCATGGCCCGGCATGTCGAACCGGATCACGGGCGCCTGCCCTGCCACCTGTTCCAGCTCGCCGCTCAGCGCGCCCGCACACAGCACCGCGTTCACGTTGGCCTTGTCGAGGATGACGCCCAGTTCGCGCGCACGCAGCAACGGCATGGTGGGCACCGCGACCAGTCCGGCCTTCAGCACCGCCAGGATGCTGGCCGCCATCGTCGGGCAGTTGGCCCCGCGCAGCAGCACGCGATTGCCGGGCACCAGACCGAGGTCGGTGCGCAGGACGTGGGCGATGCGGTCGACCTGCTGCTGCAGCTCGGCGTAGGTCCATGCGTGATGCTCGCCGATCACCGCCGTGCGTGCGCCGCGGCCGGCGGACACGTGCGCATCCACCAGTTCGGCCACGCAGTTCAGGCGCGGCGGGTACTGGAGTTCGGGAAGGTCGAAGACGAGGTCCGGCCACTGCTCTGGCGGCGGAAGATGGTCCCGCGCGAAGGTATCGACGTGGGCCGAGGCGTTTGATTCTACATCGGAAGGTGTGGCCAATGAGCTTGTCATTGAAGCGCTCCGGAGAAAGTATCGGCAGGGTGCTGCCCGCAGATACTTTAAGCCTAAAGCAAATTCAAGACAAGCTTATTCTCGAGCTGTTCAGAACTTCATTTCCAGCGTCGCCCGCACGCTGCGGTGCAGGGGATTCAGGGTGCGGCTGGTCTGGGTGCCGACACCCGGCGTCGTGTAGCTGCTCTCGCTGATCGTGTCCTGGGCCAGCAGGTTGGCGGTCGCCACGCGCAGCTGCAGCTTCGGGTTGAACTTCCACAGCGCGTACAGATCGAGGTCGCGTCGCACCGATTGGTAGCTGATCTGGTTACCCGACACCCGCACGAAACCGCCGTTCTTGAAGACGTAGCTGCCGCCCAGGGTCAGCGGGCCGTTCCGGTAGTCCGCGCCGACGGTGGCCGACAGCGGGGTCTGGCCGTCCAGGCGGTTGTCCGGACCCGGCACCGAGCTCACCGTCGACCAGTTGCGCGACACGCTCGCACGCAGGTCGAGGTTGGTACTGGTCTGCATCACGGCTTTCAGCGGGAACTTGGCTTCCAGTTCGAGACCGTAGGTGCGCGCATCGCCGCTATTGGTCGGCGACGAGATCCAGCGCGCGCCGTCGAAGCTCACCAGGTTGCGCGTGTAGTCCGTAATGCGGCGCGTCGACACGCTGGCCGACAGCAGCGCGCCTTCGGCCCAGTAATGCTCGTAGGAGGCGTCGACGCCCAGCGCCAGTTCGGGCTTGAGGTTCGGGTTGCCGATCGTATCCGGTTCGGTCTGGCTGTTGTTCACCGAGGTGAAGCGGTGCGGGATGATCTGCTGCTGGCCCGGCGCCTTGTAGGTGCGGGTCACGGCCAGGCGCAGCTGGTCCCCCTTGGTACCGGGCAGCTTGTACAGCGTCTGCGCCACCGGGCTCAGGACCGACGAGTTGTTCTTGATCTCGGCGTAGGTGTTGCCGGAGGTCGAGGTGCGGATGCCTTCCCAGCGCGCGCCCAGGTACACCGACCAGGCCGGCGTCACGTTCCACTCGTCCTGGCCATACAAGGCCAGGCGCGTGACCTTCGATGCGTAGAACTCGTCGCCGCCCGGCAGCGGCGTGTTCGGGGCAGCAGCGTCACGCTCGCGGCGCGCATCGTCGCCGCCCTGGTAGCCGCCGTCCCAGCCGAAGGCCAGCGCATGGCCTTCGAAGCGGCCACTGGTGTACTTGCCGGTCGAGGCCAGGCCGCGCACGAGGACGTCCGACTTGATGAAGGCGCGCAGCGGGCCGGCTGCCGCATTGCCGCTGCCGAAGCGGTACATGGCATTGTCGGCGCCGACGTAGGTGCCGGTCAGCTTGGCGTCCAGCTTGGCGCCGGATTCGAACTTGTGGACCCAGTTCAGCTCCTGGCGGAACACGTGGTTGTGGTTGGTCATGCGCTGCTCGAGCCGCGGGTAGGCCGGCAGCGGCCCGACCAGGGTGTCGACGCTGCCCATCTCGGCCTGCATGAAGTTTGCCCAGTTGGCAAAAGTTTGCGCGGTCAGCGTGTCACCGTTCTCGAAGGTGTAGTTCAGGCGCGGCGTCAGGTTGACGGCGCTGAACCTGGCATCCTGCGGCGTCGTGCTCTGGCGCAGGCCGGTCAGGCCGCCCGTCGCGTCGACGAAGGTTTCGACCGTCTCCGGGTCGCTGGTGAAACGGCTCTGGAAGGCATTCGCGGCAAACGAGTAGGACAACTTGCCGAGCTTGTCCGACAGCTGCAGGTTCAGGGTCGGGCTCTTGATCGCGTGACCGTTGCCGAAACCGGGCTTCAGTTCGCGCTGCGCCGCCTTGACCGCCTTCTTCAGCACGATGTTGACGGTGCCGGCGATCGACTGGGTCGAAAACTCTGCGCTGGCGGCGCGCAGTACTTCGATGCGTTCGATCACGTCCGGCGACAGCGAACTGATGTCAAAGCCCTGCGGGGCGCGCTCGCCGTTGATCAAGACCTGGGTATAGCCGCTGCCGAGGCCGCGCATCCGGATCTCGCCGCCGCGGCCGTTGCCACTAACGGTCACGCCCGGCACGCGTTTGAGCACGTCGAGCACGTTGGTATCGCCGTATTTGAGGATTTCCTCGTTGCTGACGACGATCTTGCTGGCGGTGTCGTCGCGGCGCGGATCGTAGGAGGACGCGGCGCCCTTCACCTCGACCTGCTGGATTTTTTGGGGTGCGTCCTGCGGCCTGGTTTCGGTCGAAACCGGCGCCTGCTGGGCGTGGACGGGCGCCATGACGGCCGCGACGGCGGCGGCGAGGAGGCTCAAGCGGAACGGAAAAGCGGCTGGCATGTCAAACTGTTCAGTGTTGAAATGGGGGCCATTGTCCGCCAGATCCCCCCCTTTTCATTGCCAACACGGAATTATTTTTGATATGCATGCATCGAATGCGTATGCATGCATATCAAAAACGATGTCAAAATGCAACGCTGTTCCTTTGTCCGGCCTGCCCGTTATAATCGGACATCTTTCATTCGAGGTTCTACCGTGTCCGATCGCCTTAAAGTCCTGCCACAATACCTGATGCCCAAGCAGCGCCTGACGACCTTCGCCGGCCGCGTCGCCGGGGCCAAGGGCGGCTCGATGACAACCAGGCTGATCCGCTGGTTCGTCGGCAAATACGGCGTCAACATGGAAGAAGCCGAGAATCCGGACATCGCCAGCTACACCAGCTTCAACGATTTCTTCACCCGCCCGCTGAAGCCCGGCGTGCGGCCGCTGGCGAATGCCGCCTTCGTGTGCCCGGTCGACGGCGCGATCAGCCAGTTCGGCGCGATCGACGACCACCACATCCTGCAAGCCAAGGGCCACCGCTTCACCACCACCGAACTGGTGGGCGGCGACGCCGAACTGGCCAGGCAGTTCCAGCACGGCAGCTTTGCCAACCTCTACCTGTCGCCGAAGGATTACCACCGGCTGCACATGCCCTGCGACGGCAAGCTGACCCGCATGATCTATGTGCCGGGTGCCCTGTTCTCGGTGAATCCGACCACCGCGCGCGGTGTGCCCAACCTGTTCGCGCGCAACGAACGCGTGGTCTGCGTGTTCGAGTCCGAGCAGTATGGCCCCTTCGTGATGGTGCTGGTCGGCGCGACCATCGTCGGCAGCATGGCGACCGTGTGGCATGGCGTGGTCAATCCGAAGCGTCCGCAGAAGATCAGCGAATGGCGCTATGAGGACCAGAACATCGTGCTGATGAAAGGCGAAGAGATGGGTCGCTTCCTGCTGGGCTCGACCATCGTCATGCTGTTCAAGCCGAATACCATCGCCTTCAACGCGGATTGGGCGCCGGAGCGTTCGGTGCGGCTGGGCGAGTTGATGGGCGATTTTACGGGCGGCGCCTAAAGTGTCGTTCACGTGCAAACGGGAACCCATGCTGAGGTACCGGCCCTAGTCAGCCGGCGACACGAAGGCAGCTCCGAGGTCACGATTTCTGGTGTTCAGTATGGATTCCCGCCTGCGCGGGAATGACGGCTAGGCCGCCCTGCTCTCCGCCTGCTGCCGCACCCGCGCACAACAGGCCTCATCCAGCATATCCAGGAAGGCGCGGGTCTTGGCCGGCATCAGGCGCCGTCCCGGGAACACCGCCCAGCCGGTCGCCGCCGGCAAATCCCAGTCCGGCAGCACGCGCACCAGTTCCCCCTTCTTCAGCATCGGTCCCGCGAACAGGTCGGAACTGGCCGCGATGCCGGCGCCGCCGCAGGCGATGCGCGCCAGCAGCTCCGGCGAATTCGCCGTCAGGCGCGCCGTCACCTGGCGCTCCCAGCGCGTCTTGCCGCGCTCCAGCACCCATTGCGCGGCCCCACCGTTGCGGCTCAGGATGCACAGCAGGTCGTGGCTCAAGAGGTCGTCCGGATGCTCGGGCAGGCCGCGCTGCGCGATATACGAAGGCGCCGCATACAGGCCGAAACGCTCCAGCGAGACGCGGCGCGCGTTCAGGGTCGAATCCTCGGGCAGGTCGCCCATGCGGATCGCGATGTCGAAGCCCTCGGCGACCAGGTCGACCCGGCGCGGCGACAAATCCAGCTCCAGCGACACCGCCGGATAGCGCGCCAGGAAGCGCGACATCATCTCGGTCATGCCGAGGTTGGCGAAGTCGCCCGGCATCGAGATCCTCAGCTTGCCGCTCGGTTCGGCCTGGCGGTGCAGGGCCAGCGCGCCGGCCGCATCGACCTCTTCCGCCACCTTGCGCGCGTGCTCGAGCAGGCTCTCGCCGAACTCGGTCAGCACCAGCCGGCGCGTGGTGCGCTGCAGGAGGCGCTCGCCCAGGCAAGCCTCAAGCATGGCGATGCGGCGTGACACCGTCGATTTCGGCAAGTCCAGGCGCTGGGCCGCCATGCTGAAACTGCCGGCCTCGACGATGCGGGCGAAAAGCAGCAGGTCATTCGGTTCGAGGTGCATGATTGTTCCACCGGTTGAATAATGTTATCCATTCTAGCGTCTTCCGCGCGATGAATGGAACCGCTAAAGTGTCTCCATCGATACACCAACCGACCCAAGGAAACGAACCATGAACATCCTGCAGATCAATTCCAGCGTCCGCGGCGCCAGCTCCGAATCGAACCGCGTGGCCGGCAACATCGTCGCCAAGGTGAGCGCCGCCAACCCGGGCGCCAAAGTGGTCGTGCGCGACCTGGGCGCCAACGCCCATCCGATCCTGGACGAAGCCGCCCTGGGCGCCCTGTTCACCCCGGCTGAGCAGCGCACCCCGGAACAGGCTGCCCGCGTGGCCCTGGACGACGCGCTGATCGCCGAAGTGCAGGCTGCAGACGTGGTCGTGATCGGCGCCCCGATGTACAACTTCGGCATGCCGATCCAGCTGAAGGCCTGGTTCGACGCCATCGCCCGCGCCGGCGTCACCTTCCGCTATACCGAAAGCGGTCCGGAAGGCCTGCTGAAAGGCAAGAAAGTCTTCGTGGCGACCGCCCGCGGCGGCATCTACCCGGAAGACGCGGACCCGCAAGTGCCGCACATCCGCATGCTGCTGAACTTCCTGGGCATGACCGACTCGACCTTCGTGTACTCGAACGGTCAGTCGATGGGTCCGGATGCGGCCAGCAAGGGCCAGGCTGAAGCCGACGCCGTCGTCGCTGCCATCGCCTGAATTCATTCGTCGCGGCCTGCGGGCCGCATGTTTCAACAGGAGATCGAGATGGAACAGCAAGTGGCAGTGGAAGTCGCACCGGAGCGCGTGGAACGCAGCCGCCGCATCGAGCGCGTACTCGGCGGCCAGTTCGTGATGGATGGCGCGGGCGTGAAGATCAACCGCGTCCTCACCCAGCCGCTCCAGCGCCGTCTCGATCCCTTCCTGATGCTGGACGCCTTCGGCAGCGACAAGGCCGGCGACTACATCGCCGGCTTTCCGGAGCATCCGCACCGCGGCTTCGAGACCGTCACCTACATGCTGGCCGGACGCATGCGCCACCGCGACAGCGCCGGCAACGAAGGCCTGGTCAGCGATGGCGGCGTGCAGTGGATGACGGCCGGCCGCGGCGTGGCCCACTCCGAAATGCCGGAGCAGAACGAAGGCCTGATGGAAGGCTTCCAGGTGTGGCTCAACCTGCCGGCCAGGGACAAGATGTGCGCGCCCTGGTACCGCGACATCCCGGCCGAGGAAGTGCCGCGCTTTACGCTGGCGTCGGGCGCCGCGGTGCAGGTGATCGCCGGCCGCACGCATGGCGTCGAGGGCGCCGTGCAGCGCGAAGCGACCCAGCCGCTGTACCTCGACATCCAGCTGCCGCAAGGCGTGGAATTCGAACAGCCGCTGCCCGCCGGGCACAACGCCTTCTTCTACGTCTACCGCGGCGAGGTGGTGGTCGATGGCAAGGCGGTGCCGCAGGCGCGCATGGCCATCCTCGACAATGCCCAAGGCGCCGACGGCGTGCGCATCAAGGCGGACGTGGACACGCGCCTGATCCTGATCGCCGGGCGTCCGCTGAACGAACCGATCGCGCAGTACGGCCCCTTCGTGATGAACACGAATGCCGAGGTGTTCCAGGCGGTCGAGGACTACCGCGCCGGGCGTTTCGGCTGACCGACCGTCCTCTTGTGTTTTACCGCGCGGGCGGGCGAAGCACCTTCGCCCCCTGCGCTTCTGTCTTTTCTTCCGCTACACTAGCGGCATGCCGCTGATAGACCAACTTGCCACCTTGCTCGGGCGCGCCAGCCGCGCACTCGGGTTCGATTCCGCCGACGCCTTCCCGCCGGGCCACCGCTACGCGCACACGCGCTGGGACAAGGCCTATTTCGACATTCCCTCCGACTGGAAACCCGAGCGCATCGAGCAGGCCATCGCCGAGGCCATCACGAATACGCCCAGCGTGTTCGGCTACATCGCGCACCCGACCCCACGCATGCAGCGCGCCCTGCTCGGCGTGATCCACGGCCGCCTGCGCCGCGGCGGCACGCCGCCCAACGAGCTGCTGGCGATGCTGATCGAGGCCTACGCCAGCCCGCGCACGCCGGAAGCGGTGCCGGGCCTGCGCGCCGCCATCGCCGCTACCTTCGGCTACGATCCGTCGATGCGGGTGGCGCACCTGGCGGCCTGGCTGGCGGACATGCCGGCCGCTTTCGACGTCATCGACGCCGGCTGAAACCCGGCCCTCCTTCACCCGACAGTGGCGGGCAGCCGCGTCGGCGCGGCATTGCCCGGCACGTAGCGCTCGCGCAGCCACATGAAAGGCATCTCCACCACCCGGAACAGCAGCCAGCCCGCCGCCGCCGATGCCGCCAGCGCCACCGCGATGGTGAGCGGATGGCCGGGGTCGAAGCCGGCCTCGCCCAGCGCCTGCCCCGCCAGGACGCTGACCTGCTTGTGAATCAGGTAGATCGCGTAAGACCACAGCGCCAGACTGGAAGCGCCCGGGACGCGGATGCGGTGCAGCGGCGAATCCGGCGCCAGCGCCGCCAGGATCAGCAGCGCGCAGCCCAGGGCCAGCAGCGGAAAGCCGAACACGCTCGTCCACAGGCCATAATGATCGACGAGGAACCAGCGCAGGGCCAGGCCGGATGTCAGGATGCCGGCCCCCAGCAGCAGCTTGCCCTGCCCCATCAGGCGCGCCCACAGGGCGCCGTGCGACTGCCTCAGCAAGGCCAGCGCCACGCCGGCCAGCAGCTCGTCGTAGCGGCACAGGCTCGCGTAGTACAGATGCTTGTAATAGTAGTGCAGCCAGTTCCCTGCCCCCTGTCCCTGCAGCCAGGTGTCGGCGCGGATCGCCATCCCGGCGCCGAAGGCCAGCGCGATGGCGGCCCAGGCCCAGCGGATCCCGGCGCCGCGCCGGCCCAGCGCCACCGCCAGCAGGGCGCAGGCCGGCAGCAGCATGTAGAACTGCTCCTCGATGCACAGCGACCAGGCATGCGAGAAGGCCGTGCCCGGCTCCAGGCCGATGTTCTGGGTGAAACTGAGGTACTGCCACAGCGGCAGCATCGGCGCGCTGCCGCGGAAGGCCGGCCACAGCGCGTACAGCGCCAGCACCGCATAGAAGTTCGGCAGCGTGCGCAGCAAGCGGCGCGCGTAGAAACGCGTCAGGGACAAGCCTTCCGGGCGGCGCATGGCCTGGAAGATCTGGTTGCCGATCAGGTAGCCGGACAGCGCGAAGAACAGGTCGACGCCGACCCAGCCGATCTCGCCGACCCAGCCGAAGGTGGCATCGAAGCTGACGAACAGTACGTAATGATGCAGCACCACCAGCGTGACGGCGAGCGCGCGCAGGGTGTCGAGGCCGTTGACACGAAGTGAGGCGCGCTGTGAGGCGCGCTGTGATGACCGGCTCATGTGGAGGATCGTCGACGAAAACGCCGGATGATGCCACGCCGCCCTCCCTCGCGCCAGGCTTTCCCGATAAAATGCCGGATCGATATTTTCTTGGAACACTCAGCATGAGCGCCGCCGCAAGCCAGATGCATTTCAAATCCGTCAACTATACGGGCCAGGGTCCGGGTCCGCGCGTCATCATCATGGGCGCGACCCACGGCAACGAGGTCTGCGGCACCCAGGCCATCGGCCGCGTGATGGCGGAACTGGACGCCGGCACCCTGCGCATCGCGAACGGCAGCGTCACCTTCGTCCCCATCGTCAACCCGCTGGCCTACGCCAAGAATACGCGCTCGGGCGACCGCAACCTGAACCGCGACCTGTCGCCGAAGGAAAATCCGCAAGACTTCGAAGACCGCGTCGCCAACTGGCTGTGCCCGCTGATGGCCCAGCACGACGTGCTGCTCGACCTGCACTCCTTCAACGCCGCCCACGGCGAACCTTTCGTGATGGTCGGCCCGCTCGACAACGACGGCACCCTCGAACCCTTCAAGCACATGCGCGAAGAGCGTGCGCTGGCGCGCCGCCTGGGCGTGCGCCGCTTCGTGACCGGCTGGATGGCGGCCTACGGCGGCGGCGTGCAGCGCCGTTCACGCGGCAATGCAGCCGAACTCGAAACCGTGCTGCGCTACGGCATGGGCACCACCGAATACATGCGCAGCACCGGCGGTTACGCGCTGACCCTCGAATGCGGCCAGCACCTCGATCCGCAGGCGCCGGAAGTCGCCTACCGCGCCATCATGAACACCCTGGCCCACCTGAAACTGATCGACGCCCCGGCACCGGAACCGGTTCCGTTCGAAGAGATGGAAGCGCTGCAGATGGTCGTCGTCCACGACAAGCTGGACGCCGGCGACCGCTTCACCCGCACCTGGGCCAGCTTCGACCCCGTGCAGGAAGGCGACCAGATCGGCGTGCGCGCCGACGGCACCCCGGTCACGGCCGAGTTCTCGGGCCGCATCCTGTTCCCGGACACGAATGCCGCGCCGAACCACGAGTGGTACTACCTGACCCGTCCGAATCCGCAGTTCGGTCGCGAGTAAGCCCCAACGCCGCCATGGGGCCTTGTCAGGCGCTCTCCGTTCGGGCCTGTTCGGCACGGATCAGGTGCAGATTGCGCAGATAGATCGCCACCCCCAGCCCCTGGCCGGCAACGAAGACGGGGTCGCGCCGGTGTATCGCGTACACCAGCAGCACCAGCGCGCCCGCGATGCTCAGGTACCAGAAAGCGACCGGGATCACGCTGCGGCGTTCCCGCTCGCTGACGAACCATTGCAGCACAAAGCGCCCCATGAACAATGCCTGGCCGCCAAACCCGACCAGGAGCCACCAGCCTTCCTCACCCATCGGTCCTCCTTCCGATCTGCAGGCGCGGCAGCATGCGCGCCATTTCCCACCCGCCCCACAGCAGACAAACCAGGCCGACCGCACGCTGCGCCGGCAGCACCGCCGGGATGCCGAGATGCCCGCTCACCAGCAGCGCAGCCGCCACCGCGGCCAGCAGCAGACCGGCCAGCATGCCCGCGACGCCCGAGGTGCGCCAGCCCCAGCGCGCATGGATGGCCAGCCCCAGCCAGGCGCCCAGCCAGCCGCCCAGCATGCCCCACAGGATGTCGGCCGGCCAGTGCACCCCCAGCATGATGCGCGACAGGCTGACCAGGGCCGCCAGCACCAGCACCAGCGCGCGCAGTGGCCCGCTGTTGGTGACTCCCATGACCCAGATGCCGGCCATGGCAAATGCCGCCGCGACGTGCCCGGACGGAAAAGACACACGCCGGTATGCCGGTCCGGCCTGGTAGAACTGGTCCGCGGCCAGCGCCGCCAGCGGGCGCGGCAGGTCGATGACCTGCTTGGTGACCTGGGTCCACAGGGCGGCGAAGACCGCCGCGACCAGCGCCGCCCAGAAGCAATGCGGCCAGCGCCGGATCAGCGGCAGCACCAGGGCCAGCGCCACGGCACCGTCGCCGAACATCGTCAGGTGCAGCCAGAACAGTGAGCCCAGCGCATGGCCGGCATGGTTCAGGGCCAGAAACACGGGCTGGTTGCCGCCCGCCGCCAGCAGCAGTGCCAGCAGCGCCAGCGCGGCGGCCGGCGGTAGCCACACCCAGGGCGAGCCATAGGCAGGACGGACGGAAGGAC
>Ga0308168_1001929_pt1 | contig 17767 bp, 16 predicted proteins | sample PhyCR2_FD_202133 | JGI IMG/M metagenome (GOLD analysis project Ga0308168, IMG submission 202133) | Phyllosphere microbial communities from UC Gill Tract Community Farm, Albany, California, United States - DLSLRC.R2 | ecosystem: Host-associated > Plants > Phyllosphere > Unclassified | place: USA...
AGGCGCATGCTCTTCCACCACCGAGTGGGATGGCAAGTACATGATGGATAATAACTATCAGTACTCCAAAGAGCTGCTGCACTGGTGTCTGGAACATCAGGTTCCCTTCCTGTACGCCTCTTCTGCTGCCACCTACGGCGGCCGTAATAGCGATTTTATTGAAGAACGTCAGTTTGAAGAGCCACTGAACGTTTACGGCTACTCCAAAATGCTGTTCGACCACTACGTGCGCGAGATCCTGCCTGAAGCACAGTCTCAGGTCTGTGGTTTCCGCTATTTCAACGTCTATGGTCCACGCGAAGGGCATAAAGGCAGCATGGCAAGCGTAGCTTTCCACCTCAACACCCAGTTGAACAACGGTGAAAACCCGAAACTGTTTGAGGGCAGCGATAGCTTCAAGCGTGACTTCATTTATGTAGAAGACGTCGCCTCGGTTAACTTGTGGTTCTGGGAAAATGCCGTGTCCGGCATCTTCAATTGCGGTACTGGCCGTGCCGAATCATTCCAGGAAGTCGCTGATGCGGCGCTGAAATATCACAAAGACGGTGAAGTTGAGTACATCCCGTTCCCGGAAAAACTGAAAGGCCGCTACCAGGCATTCACCCTGGCAGACCAGACCAAGCTGCGTGCCGCCGGATATGACAAGCCTTTCAAAACGGTTGCTGAAGGTGTGGCAGAGTATATGGCCTGGCTGAATCGTAAAGCGTAAGAGGCACTGTTCGGGAATGAAAATTCTGGTTATCGGCCCATCGTGGGTCGGCGATATGATGATGTCGCAAAGTCTCTATCGCACCCTCAAAGCCGAGCACCCGGATGCCGTCATTGATGTGATGGCACCTGCATGGTGCCGTCCGTTATTATCACGGATGCCGGAAGTGAATGAGGCGCTGGCGATGCCACTGGGCCACGGTGCGCTGGAGATAGCCGAACGCCGTCGCCTGGGGAAAATGCTGAAGGCAAACGGCTATGACCGCGCCTTTGTGCTGCCTAACTCATTTAAATCCGCTCTCGTTCCCTTTTTTGCCGCGATCCCACACCGCACAGGCTGGCGCGGTGAGATGCGTTACGGGCTCCTGAACGACCTGCGTCGACTGGATAAAACCGCATTCCCACTGATGGTACAACGCTATGTGGCGCTGGCGTACGATAAAGCGCGTATCCACCGCGCCGACGACCTGCCACAGCCACTGTTATGGCCGCAGTTAGCGGTACAGGAAGCGGAAAAACAAGCGACCGTCAGCGCCTTTGATCTTGCTTCCGGGCGCCCCATGATTGGATTCTGCCCCGGAGCGGAATTTGGTCCTGCTAAGCGCTGGCCACATTACCACTACGCTGCCCTGGCACAACGCCTGATCGTTCAGGGCTACCAGGTGGTCCTGTTTGGTTCAGCCAAAGACAATGAAACCGGGCAGCAGATTCTGGCAGCCCTGGCTGAAGATGCACGCCAGCACTGCCGTAACCTGGCCGGGGAAACCCAGCTGGAACAAGCCGTCATTTTGCTGGCGGCCTGTGATGCCGTGGTCAGTAACGATTCAGGCCTGATGCACATTGCTGCCGCCCTGGATCGCCCGCTGGTCGCCCTCTATGGGCCAAGCAGCCCGGACTTTACCCCTCCATTGTCCCGCAAAGCCCGCGTGATCCGTTTAATCACGGGTTACCATAAAGTTCGCAAAGGTGATGCCGATGAAGGTTACCACCAAAGCCTGATTGATATTACGCCAGAGCGGGTCATGACCGAGCTGGCAACGCTTTGCCCACGGCCTGGAGTCTGAATGCGGGTTTTGATTATTAAAACATCCTCAATGGGGGATGTACTGCACGCATTACCTGCTCTGACTGATGCCATGCGCGCCATCCCTGAGATTCGCTTTGACTGGGTAGTGGAAGAGGGTTTTGCTCAGATTCCCTCCTGGCATCCGGCCGTGGATCGGGTATTACCGGTGGCCATCCGCCGCTGGCGCAAACACTGGTTTGGCAGCCAGGCGCGTGAAGAACGCGTGGTGTTTAAACGTGCACTTCAGTCCCGCGAATACGATGCGATCATTGATGCACAAGGGCTGATTAAGAGCGCAGCGCTGGTAACCCGCCTGGCGAAAGGGGTTAAACATGGGCAGGACAGCCGCAGCGCGCGTGAGCCGTTTGCCAGTTGGTGGTATGACAAACGTCATGAAATCAGCAAACAGCAGCACGCCGTCCAGCGTACCCGCGAGCTGTTTGCGAAAAGCCTGGGATATGCTCTGCCCACGACCACCGGCGATTACGCTATCGCCCAGCACTTTACCCAGGCGCTACCCGCCGATGCAAATCAGTATCTGGTGTTTTTGCACGCCACCACACGCGACAATAAGCACTGGCCGGAAGCGCACTGGCGCGAACTCATTGGGCTAATGCAGCCTTCAGGTTTAACCATTAAATTACCCTGGGGTGCAGAGCATGAGCATCAGCGCGCATTGCGGCTGGCAGAGGGCTTCGATTTTGTCGAGGTGCTGCCAAAGCTGACGCTGGAACAGGTCGCACGCACGCTTGCCGGCGCTCGCGCCGTGGTGTCGGTGGATACCGGGTTAAGTCACTTAACCGCCGCGCTCGACCGCCCGAACATCACCCTTTACGGCCCGACCGATCCAGGGCTGATTGGCGGATATGGAAAGAATCAGCATCCTATTATTTCGGCTGAAAAAAATATGTCCACACTGAGCGCTGACTTCGTATGGCGCGCGATACTGCAGGTTATTTGATGAAAAAACTTCACATTATTAATTTGGAAAAAATGGGGGGAGTTGAACGTCTCTTCCTGCAGTACATCAATGAAACAACGGATGGCAGTAATAATGTGATTTGCATCGGTAGTGAGATAGGTGCTGAAATTCAACGTCAGATGACACAGCAAAAAGTCACTTTCGCCACTCGCTTACTCAATAAATGGTCACTACGTTGCCCTCAGTTTCTACGTAAGTATCTGCTGCAATGGAAAATCGCACGCGTAAATGCTGATGTCATCATCGTTTGGGATTTGATCCCGGGTCTGGTTGCAAAACCTAAACGCGGTAAAATCCTCTATTACGATCACGGTTGTTCATGGCGATACGCCCACACCCCTAAAACACTGCGCTTTTTTTCCATGCTGGATGGTGTGATCTCAGCCTCCTTTGCTTCAAAAAGAGTGATGGATCTTCGCTTTAACCTCCCCTGCCCAACTCGGGTGGTGATCAACCGAATTAAAACGCCAGCGGATGTTAATCTGAAAGAAAAGTTGCCAGGAGCGCCTGTACGACTTGGTACAGCATCACGACTAGTGTCGCTTAAAGGGATCAGCGTTTCCTTATTGACCCTGCAGGAACTTGTTCGCCGTGGGCATGATGTGACAATGGAAATTGCAGGAAAAGGCCCTGACAGAGCTATTTTTGAATCAATGGTGCTAAAATCGGGTCTTGCTGACAGAGTCAGCTTTAGTGGCTTCCAGCATAATGTTGGAGACTTCTTCAATCGTATTGATATTTATCTGAGTACTCCTGTGACTGAACCCTTTGGTCTTTCCTGTATGGAAGCATTATATTACGGATTACCTGTCATTTTCCCTGTCATCGATGGTCAACCAGAAGTTGTCAAAGATGGGGTATGCGGCTTAGGGATAACACCGTCAGTCACTATAGAGGAACACCTGAAACTTTCAGGGATCAAAGTTGATTTTCCATATAAGGTGTATGATCCTGTCAACGATTCTTTGGTAGAACCTAAATTAGTGTCACACATTTTATGTGCCGATGCAGTTGAGAAGTTATTACCTGCTGAGACATATAAGAAATTTAGCCAGAATGCGCGGAACTACCCTATCGATAATTTTAGTTATGATGCCTTTAAAGAAGAATTTGATATGGCTCTTAAGTTTTATGTTAAAAATTAATAGTATTAGGATAAAAAATTCATGCTTTTAGGCAAAAACTTACATATTGCATCCAGTTACCTTATTTATTTGGGGTGCGCATTTGCATTGTTTACAGTACCCTTTGGTTTAAACATAGGCAGGAATGTTTTTTATCTTTCCAGCTATATAGCATTTATAATGATAGTGTTAAACTTCAGGCATTACACCAAAAATAAATTCAACCTTTTTGTTTCATCATGTTTGCTTGCATTAGGTATTGCCATAATTCTTTGGGTGGCAAGATATAAGCAGCAAGATGAATATATTAATATATACCGTGCTTACATGGGGACGGCCAGACTACAAATTGCGGCAGCATTTATTATGCTTTTTGCTCTGAATGAAAAAATCCCCACAAAGAAAATCGCTATTTTCACAGGGATTTTCGCAGGTGTTATCGTTAATGCTTTTGGTCTTTATCAAGGACTATGGCTTGGAATGACACGTATAAGTCTTAATTTTGATCGTGCAACAATTGTCGCCTACATTCTTACCGCTATCAGCCTTGTCATGATGCAGTCTATCCTGATGATGCGCATCCGATATCGCCTTGTTATTTATACAATTTCATTTGCTTTCACCTATTCCACACTGCTTCTTACTGGGACTCGCGCTGCAATTATTGCCTATCCTATTATTATCTTTCTATCTATCATGGCAACAAAGAATTTAATCAACGGCAACCAGAAAAAGTTATTACTGTTAGCATTACCTCTGCTCATTGTGATTAGTGGTTTAGTATTCAAAAAACAGATTGAAATGCGCATTAACGACTTTCAAAATAACATCGCCATGGTTGATAATACTAAAGTAGAGAATTCCGTTTATGCTCGAGTCTGGATGCAGATTGTCGGTATCCGTACGGGAAATACAGCACCATTAGGGCAATCGGCAGAAAAACGCGCCGACGAAGCCAGGACAATCATCAGCAATGAACCACGGTTATATAACGCAAAACGTTATCTGACGGTTCATCTTCACAATGAAGTTTTAGAGACTTATTCGCTTCGTGGTATCTGGGGTGTTTTGTTATTAGTCGCGACATATGCAAGTCTGTTGATCTTGTCATTTAGGCCAAAAAGAAACGTAATGTTGCTGGGTGTATCACTCGCATTAATTCTATATGGATTAAGTGATGTTCTTTTCTTCAGTATTGAATGCACGGCTGTCTTCTTAATTAGTATAATAATTAGTATTCTCGCTAACCGTTCTCAGGATGAGGAGCATAATCAAAATGTCTGACTCCTCCCCTCTTTTGAGCATTATAATCCCGTTTTTCAATAATGAGGATTTCATTATTCCCTGTCTGGAATCCTTATTCCATCAGATCGACGATGACATCGAAGTTGTGATAATCGATGATGGCTCAACAGATAACTCTGCAAACTTGGTGCAACACTTTCTCGCAAAGATCTCTCACTCCAATGTGAAGTTAATTTCGCAAAATAATGGAGGCATTGGATTTACAAGGAATGTGGGACTGGATAATTCTCGTGGTGAATATATTACTTTCCTTGACGGTGACGATCTTTTGAGCCGCAACTACATGAAAGTTCTGAGGCCTCATCTGGCGTCAGGCGAGTTCGACCTCATCGACTTCAACTACGAAAGATTCACTTTGCAACCAAGTGAAAGCAATGTTTGTGAGAACGTACCTTGTGTTCAGTATAATTTTGAGCAGCAAGGTCTGAACTGCATGGAAACGCTGTTTACTAAATCAATGTGGCACTTGTGGAATCGTATCTACAGACGAAGCCTGTTTGATAATGAGCGATTTGAAATCGGACGTCGCTATGAGGATGTGATATTAACGCCTTTCCTCTACTTCAAAACCAAAAAAATCGCCCGCATTGATCAGATATTGTACTTTTATCGCGATAACCATCATGGCATTACGCGCAATATTAAAGAAAAAGATATTGAAGACATGCTTTTCGCAATGAAAAAAATGATTTCTGTGGCTCAGCGTCAGCCAGAAAATACGGCCTTAAGAGGGCTGGCGGCCAGAATGATTGCCAATTGCTTTAGTGAAGTAAAGAGCATGTCAAAAGCCGTTTATGGCTATTATTTTTATAAAAAAGAGACGGTTAAGGTATTCAGGGAGGCGGCTTTACTCTGTACCGGAACAGCGGTGCCGGGCAAAAAAATAGGCCAGATGCGTTACCCTCAGATAGATACCCTGTTTTCCAGGGCCCGTCTGAGGATAAAAAAGCGTTAAGTCCTGATTAGTCTACGGGTTGAAGCAGCTGCAAATGTGACATCACCACATCACGCACCTCACCAGGCTGAATGACGCCCATCGGACTTTCTACTTCCAATGGCAGGGTATAGCCGGTACGGGACTTATGAATAATATGGTGCAATTCAGTATCCTGAATCGGACCTGTCGAACGCGGGTCGGCGGTGACAAACAAGCTAATCGTTTTGACTTGCAATGCCACTGCCAGATGGAGTGGTCCAGTATCACCCGTGACGAGCAGGTCAAAACCATCGATGAGTGTGAGCAACTGCTGTAGCCCTGTTTTACCGATGCGGTCGTCAATTAAATCTCTGTTTTTCTCATCGAGTTGCTGCATAAACTGTTGCGCTTTGCCTGCATCAGTCGGCCCGCCAATCAGCACAATATGCACATCAGGTAGCTGGGAGATAAGCATATTTGCCAGCGTAACGTAGTGCGATACAGGCCAACAGCGGGACTCTGTGGATGCGCCAAGCTGGAAGCCTATCGTCAAACGTGATGGATCGCGGTTTCCCGCCTGGAATGGTGCAGGGATGACCATTGTGGGATCATCACTGCGGCAACCCAGTATTGAAATCAACTCTAATTTACGGCGTACAAAGTGCCCGTAATAATGAAAAACATAATTGGTCAGCCATTTTTCTAGTCCACTAATACCTGAACTGTAATTATCCCGGATGATATATTTCGCTCCGGACATGACAGCGCTGATAACATCATAAGGAAGATGAGAGTGAAGAATGATGGCAATATCAGGTTGATGTTGACGTAAGGTTTTCACCAGCGTAGGTAACGTCTTTATTTTGTTATTCCAGTAAACCACGCGGTCATAATCACGGCCGTTATCAATCAGCTCACGATTCTTTTGGTGAGCAACAAGCGTGATGTGTGCTGCTGGGTATCGTTCACGAATCGCACGAATGGCGGGTGTATTAAACATAAAATCACCCAGCGCTGTTGTTGAATAGATAACTATATTATCAAACTGGATGCTGCTATCGAAACTGTCTTTCTTCTGCAAGCGACCATGTTTAGTGACATAACGGTCCAGAAACCAATTTGTGAGGCTAATCTTCCATTTCTTTGACATTGCATCAACTCACTTTCTTCTGATAATACTCAGACAGTGTCATTCCAATGGCACGTGGCTGCAGCCAGCTAAATAACTCGTCAAGTTCAAGATACAGTCGCTCAATACTCTCGTCCGTTTTAAACGTCGGGCTGCCTCCAGGCATAAACTCGGATGAGTGCAGCATAAATTCAACATAATCACTGCCGTCGGCCAGTGTTTTTTCAGCAACATGAATCATCTGCGCCACGTTACCGCCCATCGGGCGCAGCCAGTGGACGGAAGGGCTGCGCTGTTTTCCACGCAGGCGATCATAACCCTGTTTGAAGGCGTTCATCAATGAAGAATGTTTGTATTGAATACTCATTGGCACTTCAAGCAGCGAAGAGTCGCCTGGCTTCGAAATATCCTGCTGATCAATAAAGTAGGCCCGATCCTGAAAATGCTGATAGTTGGTGCCGCCATTGCCCTGCGGGGCACCGGGTGAAAACTGCCAGTTAACCCGTGGCGTCACTGAGCAGTCCACCTGATAGCCAAATTCAATGAGTAACTGTGCATAGTATTCATTAAACGCCCAGCGACCAGCCCGGTGACTGCGCATTTTTACCTGGAGGGTTTCTTCCAGTAGACGGGTCATATAACTGACTTTTTCCCGCATATTCTCTTGCGGGTATTCAATCAGATAGGGTTTATGGCGCCAGTCGTCACCGGTTAAATCATAAAGTGGCGGGCTGTTCCAGGCATGTAAATGCATGCCAATCTCGCCGCTGTCGCGCGCGATAACATCCCGGGCAAACTCAATATACTCAGGATCCACCGCCATCTCATAGTTGGTCAGCCAGGTGGGTTTGAAGGTGTATTTTTCACACAACTGCTGAAATCGTGGCAAAAAACGGGTGTTTTCGGTAGCGATCCGATCGTGATTTTGCCAAAGGTTATCGCCTTCGGTATCGATAGTGATGATAAACGCGGGCTTACCCATTGTTGTTCCTGCCATAAAATTACCTGCCCACTATGTTACGTAGCGGATGCTGATTGCGCAAAGTTATTCCACCACTTGCATGGCCCGCGTGCGCCGGGCTAGCCACTTTCCCGTGTCTGCTTTAGAATCAGCGACTGGTTTACTGAACAGCGATATAGCATGAAACGTCCAGACCTGCCGTTTTCTCCCCACCAGGCTACGCGTATTCTGGTAATTAAGTTTCGCCATCATGGCGATATGCTTCTCACCACACCGGTCATACGTTCACTGAAAGCGGCCTTTCCGGATGCAAAAATTGACGTCCTGCTGTATGAAGAAACCCGTGCCATGCTGGCCTGCCATCCTGATATCAACCAGATTTATGCTATCGATCGAAACTGGAAAAAACAGGGCGTGCGTTATCAGCTTTCTCAAGAGTGGCAGTTGCTGAGGATGCTGAGATCACAGCAGTACGATATCGTGCTTAATCTGGCGGATCAGTGGCGCAGTGCCCTCATTACTCGTTTTACTGGCGCCCCGGTGCGGCTGGGCTTCGATATTCCCAAACGCCGTGGTGCACTGTGGCAGCGCTGTCATACCCAGTTAGTCCCTACTGCTGCCCATCAGAATCTGCATACCGTGGAGCAGAACCTGTCGTTACTTGCTCCCCTTCAGCTACACACCCTCGATGCTACGGTTGGCATGCACTACGCAGCAAGCGATCGTCAACGGGTGACAACACTGCTAAATGGGGTGAAGAAATATATCGTGGTGCAGCCGACGTCTCGCTGGTTTTTTAAATGCTGGAGCGACGAGAAATTCGCCGCGGTTGTGCAGGCGTTACGCGATGACGGGCATACCCTTGTGCTGACCTCTGGCCCGGACAGTAAAGAGCAGGCAATGGTTGAAAACATCAAGGCCCGCCTGCCATCAGCGGAGAATGTTATCTCCCTGGCAGGCCTGCTGACGCTGAATGAGCTGGCAGCGCTGATCGATGAAGCCGAACTGTTTATTGGTGTGGACTCGGTACCGATGCATATGGCCGCGGCACTGCAAACCCCTTGCGTGGCGCTGTTTGGCCCGTCAAAACTGATTTTCTGGCGTCCGTGGCAGGTAAACGGGGAAGTGATCTGGGCGGGTGACTTTGCTCCGCTACCGGACCCTGATGCTGTCGACACGAAAACTGCCGAACGCTATCTGGATGCCATTCCGGTTGAAACCGTATTGGCAGCCGCCCGGAGGTTATTAGCATGAAGCCCATTCGACTGGCGATAGTTCGCCAGAAATATCGTCCTGACGGTGGCGCCGAACGTTTTATTTCGCGGGCGCTGGAAGCCCTCGATCAGCAAGCCATGGATCTCAACGTCATTACGCGCCAGTGGCAGGGTGAGCGTCAGGCAAACTGGCATCTCCATCTGTGTGACCCGGTAAAATGGGGGCGCATCAGCCGTGAGCGCGGCTTCGCTGTTGCCGCACGCGCACTCTGGCAGCGGGAAAAATTTGATATTGTGCAGAGCCATGAACGCATCGCCGGCTGCGATATTTATCGCGCTGGCGATGGCGTTCACCAGCGCTGGTTGGAGCTACGCTCGCGCCTGCTCCCCAGCTGGCGACAGAAATTGCTGATGAGCAATCGCTATCATCGTTATGTGATGGATGCCGAACGCGCCATGTACCAGGCACCGGAATTGAAGGCGGTGATCTGCAATGCCCACATGGTGAAGCAGGAAATCATCGAACGCTTTGGCGTTGCCAGTGGCAAAATTCATGTTATCTACAATGCAATCAATACCACTCAGTTTGTTCCTGTCGATGAGGCAGAGCGTCTGCAACAACGTCAGAAACTGGCTCTGCCGCTGAACGCCAGCATATTAATCTATGTCGGTTCTGGTTTTGAACGCAAAGGACTGGCTGCCGCCATTCAGGCCATTGCCGGCACCAATCGTTATCTGGTGGTGGTGGGTAAAGATAAGGCTGAAAAGCAATACCGTGCCCTGGCCAGCGAGTTGGGTTGTAGCGATCGGGTGATATTCGCCGGCATGCAGGCAGATACGCGCCCCTGGTATCAGGCGGCGGACGGACTGTTACTGCCAACACTGTATGACCCCTTCCCTAACGTGATACTGGAGGCCATGGCCTGCGGCTTACCGGTGATCACCTCCACCACCTGCGGTGGCAGTGAATTTATTCAGGCGGGAGAAAATGGGTATGTCTGTGACGCGCTGGATATTATCGCGTTGCGCGATGCCATCATGGCACTTCCTGAACAGGCCATCGGCAGCGATATGGCAATTCATGCGCGTGAACGCGTGATGGATTCTTCCCCTCAGCGCTTATCACAACAGCTGATCTCTCTCTACCAACAGATTCTGGACTAATCGATGCGTATCTTGATGATTATTGATGGGTTGCCCGGCGGCGGTGCAGAGAAAGTTGTTCTGACACTGTGCGAAGGTATGCAGAAAATGGGGCATCAGGTCAGCCTGTTTTCCCTGCGGGATGTCTGTAATTATGCACTTCCTGCCGATATTGACTATCAGGTTATCGAAAGCCCTAGCCGTGCTCCCTGGCGTAAAATCACCGAACTGAAACGCCGCGCTGTGGCGCTTGACAGGGCTGTTGATGACAACGAAAAACAGGGCGGACGTTACGATCTCATTTTCTCTCATCTGCATAAAACCGATCGCATTGTCGCTCGCTGCAAGAGGCTGCCTGCTGAGAAATTATGGTTCTGTATTCACGGTATTCTCTCCACGTCCTATCTGGGGCACCGCCGTGGCTTAGGACGCTGGCTGAAAAAACAGAAAATAAGCAAGGTCTATCAGAACGCAAACATCGTTGCTGTTTCACAAGCAGTAGCGGAAGATTTGACGCAAAAACTGGCGATCACACCACGTCGTCTGGCGGTGATTAATAATCCTTTTGATATCAACACCATCCTTGCCCAGGCCGCTGAACCCTTTGTGCCAGCCGGGGAAGCCTATCTGGTTCATGTCGGCCGTTTTCATCCGCATAAACGTCACGACCGATTGCTGGAAGCCTTTGCCGCATCTGGCATAGCGGCAAAATTAGTGCTGGCGGGAACGGGGGATGAGCAACGGATTAACCGCGTTAAACAGCAGGCGCAACAACTTGGCATCGCCGATCGCGTTATTTTCGCCGGCTTCCAGGCTAACCCCTACCCGTTAATCAAACACGCAAAAGTCTTGGTTCTCAGCTCGGACAGTGAAGGCTTTGGCAACGTTCTGGTTGAAGCCTTACTCTGCGGTACACCCGTCGTCAGCACACGTTGTCCCGGCGGCCCCGCCGAAATACTGGAAAGGGCAGGCATGGGGAACATGCTGGCCGAACTCAGTAGTCAATCGCTAGCTGAAAAGATGGCGTTGGTCTGGCAGTCTCCCCAGACGATCGATCACCAGCAGTTAATGAGCTACGATTTGCAGCCCATATGCCAGCAGTATCTTTCGCTTAAGGATTAGTCTGTTGCATTCAATCTGACAAGACTCTGCCAAACATCATCGACAGTGACATCGACACAATCTCCGGACGGCGTCTGTAAGATTTGGTACTGACCAGACCAGGGATGCCAGGACTTTTGGTCGGTGTCACCAAACAGGACTACCTGTTTTTTATTCATCGCCGCGGCAAGATGCATCTGCCCGCCATCACTGCATAATACCAGTTCGCATCTTTCGTAAGCCGCAACCAACTCGCGAACTGAGGCGGTGGGATAGAGTGATACACGCGGGCTTTGACACGCGGCAAGCACCTGCTCGGCGCGATGCTGATCGCCAACATCATCCGGTGCCAACGTGCCCTGTGGAGACCAGAAGATCATTACGCTGCCACTGTTTTCCTGCAAATAACGCTGGATCGTCTCCACATAGCGTTCAAGGGGCCAGCGGCGTTTTGCACTGCGACTACTGATATGCACCGCCAGCCCTACTTTCTTATCAGGTTGCAGTTCATTCATCCGTTGTGTAGCTTGCTGGCGCTCCTGGTCTGTCAGCCAGATACGCACTGATGGGATCTTAATCTGACGATCGGTAATAGCTGACAGATAACTGAAGGCATGTTCTACCTGATGATCGCCAAAAAAATCAGCACCTCTAAATGGAATAGTGATCGCTTTATTACCGGTATCCGCCCCAATAATATGTTGCACGCCAGCCATTCTCGCCAATCTGAGGCTGTATTTACAGGGAACCGGATTTGCCAATATCGCAGCATCAAAATGGATACGCCTTAATTGCAGAAACATTTTTAATCTGGCGAAGTAAACACGCAACATGGCCACTTTACCGGAGGCATGCTTGGCCTTACGGTAGACAAAAGTACGTGTAATATGCGGATTGTTTTTGACCACATCATGGCTGACAGTATTGATTAGCAAATAAACATTCGCATCAGGATATGCCGTTTTAACCCCTTCAATCAAAGGCGTGGTACAAACCAGATCACCAATATTGTCACGGCGTATAATCAAAATATTTTTCATTCACCTGCCTGCTGGCGAAACTATCCGCCGATATCAACTTACTGGAATTGCGTCCCGCAGGACGTCACTCGCCTAAAACGCTCCCTATCCATGTGATTAATGCTCCCGCCCACATTCTTACCCATGGGGTTGGCAACACTGTGCCTGTAATGCCCTTGCTCCCTGACCTTCTCAGACATTATTACGGCATGAATTGCACACTTAAAGACAAAAAAAATCCACAAAATCATATAACATTATTTAAGTTATTGAAATTTAGATGTATTTTTTCAATGAAAGGATTCTGCCTATGCCCCCTTCTCCCCTGTTGAGTATTGTTGTGCCCCTTTACAATGCTGGACCGCTATTTGACCCCTTTATGCAGTCACTGATGGCACAAACCTTTGAAGACCTGGAAATTATCATTGTTAATGATGGTTCAACGGATGGTTCAGGGGAACGGGCAGAACACTACGCCCGGCAGGCTGCTCATATCTCCGTTATCCATCAGGAAAATGGCGGTGTTTCCCGCGCGCGCAATACCGGGATGAATCACATTAAGGGCAAATATGTCACCTTCCCCGATGCTGACGATATCCTCGAGCCCGAGTTGTATCGCACCTTAATGGCAATGGCCATGGCAGACGATCTGGATGCAGCGCAGTGCAATGCAAGGCGCATCAGCATGCTGGATAGCCAGGGCGAGATTTTAATCCCACCTTGCCGTCTCCGTTCAACCCAGGTCTTAAGTGGCGACCGCTGGTTAGGTCGAGCGCTGAAAACCCGTCGCTATCTGCATGTCGTCTGGCTGGGCATTTATCGCGTGTCTTTGATCAGGCAGCTTAATCTGCAGTTTGTCCCGGGGCTGCATCATCAGGATATTCTGTGGACCACCGAATTTATGTTGAATGCACGTCGGGTTCGCTATAGCGACCGTGCACTTTATCGCTATCTGATTCATGGCGAATCCATCAGTAATCGTCCAAGAACGGGACAGTCAAATGTTGAGTATCAGCGCCATTACCTGAAGATTTGCCAACGACTGGAGGAGATGAATCAGCAGTACCGGGATTCAGTTAACATCTATCGCTCATTTCATGCACAAATTTTCCGTGAAGCGCTCATCGTCTGTCACGCCATACGCAGGGAAACCAATGAAATCGCCAGACAGGCCATCATTGCTGATTTTTACGCAACCGATACCCCGCGCAGAATGAGACGTAACGCACGGGGCCTGAAGCAGAGATATCATCTATTGCTCTGGCTGGGCCGCCTGCGGCGGTGGCGTAAATCCGGGGCAGTGCGGGCCTGACTGAACAATATACGCTGTCATCATGTTGTACGCTCTGCAATGCCCTGGTACGCCACCATGAAGTAGTGTGAGCCTGCCTCACTTATCTGCTAACATGCCCACATAATTTCTCTTTTTCGGCTATCCCTGGGCATATGTCTCTGTTCAACTGAAAACAATGTGATGATTACCATTTATACCGCCTTGCTATATCTCATTCAGCCCCTCATCTGGCTGCGCCTCTGGTTACGCGGTCGAAAGGCTCCTGCCTACCGCAAACGCTGGGCTGAACGTTATGGATTTTGCACGGGGAAAGTGAAGCCAGAGGGTATTCTGCTGCACTCCGTATCAGTCGGTGAGACACTGGCGGCGATCCCTCTGGTGCGTGCGTTGCGCCATCGCTATCCCGACCTGCCGATTGTCGTCACCACCATGACCCCGACGGGATCGGAGCGCGCCAGTTCGGCATTTGGCAAAGATGTTCATCACGTTTACCTGCCCTACGACCTGCCAGGCGCAATGAATCGCTTCTTCGATACCGTTCGGCCGCGACTGGTGATCATTATGGAAACCGAACTATGGCCCAATATGATCACTCAACTGCATGCCCGTAAAATCCCTCTGGTCATCGCCAATGCGCGCCTGTCGGAACGTTCAGCAAAGGGTTATGCAAAGATCGGCAAATTCATGAAACGCCTTCTACAACGCATCACACTGATTGCCGCGCAGAATCAGGAAGATGGCGAGCGTTTTATCGGTCTGGGCGTCAAGCGCTCACAGCTTTCGGTTACCGGTAGCCTGAAATTTGATATTTCTGTCACACCAGAGTTGGCAGCACGTGCCATCACCTTGCGCCGTCAGTGGGCACCACGTCGTCCGGTCTGGATTGCGACCAGTACCCATGAAGGCGAAGAGAGCATCATTCTGGAAGCGCATCGTAAGCTACTGGAACGCTTCCCCAATCTGCTGCTGATTTTGGTACCACGCCATCCGGAACGTTTCGATACCGCGCGCGCACTGACCCAGAAAGCCGGGTTTAGCTATACCTTACGCAGTAGCGGTGAAATCCCCTCTGGCAGCACTCAGGTGGTCATTGGCGATACGATGGGAGAACTGATGCTGTTGTACGGTATTGCCGACCTCGCCTTTGTCGGTGGCAGTCTGGTTGAGCGTGGTGGTCACAATCCGCTGGAACCGGCCGCACATGCCATTCCGGTGCTGATGGGGCCACATATCTTTAACTTTAAAGATATCTGTGCACGCCTGCAGCAGGCCGATGGCCTGATCACCGTGACCGATGCCGACTCGCTGGATAAAGAGATTGGTACCCTGCTGACGGATGAAGATTACCGCCTTTACTACGGCCGTCATGCCGTTGATGTGCTCCACCAGAATCAGGGGGCATTACAACGTCTGCTACATTTACTTGAACCTCATCTGCCACAACGGAATCATTAAATGTGTTCACGCCAGACACTGTCGGTAGTGATTATTGCCAAAGATGCGGCAGACCTGCTGCCAGAATGTCTTGAATCCGTCAGTTGGGCAGATGAGATCATCCTGCTCGACTCAGGTAGCAGCGATGGTACCCCGGACATTGCCAGCCGCCATGGCGCAAAGGTCTTTCACTCTGAGGAGTGGCATGGATATGGTAAACAGCGCCAGCTGGCGCAGAGCTATGCCACCCATCCGATGATATTGATGATCGACAGCGATGAGCGTGTCACTCCTGAGCTGAAACAAACCATTGAAAAGGTGCTGGAACAGCCGCCATCATCCACGGTATACAGCATTGCACGGCGTAACCTGTTCCTGGGGCGTTTTATGCGCCACAGTGGCTGGTATCCTGACCGAGTCACCCGCCTGTATCCCCGTCACTATCAATACAACGATAATCAGGTACATGAATCGCTGGAAACGGCACACGCGAAAGCCACACCGTTACGCGGCGATTTGCTGCATCTGACCTGTCGGGACTTCTCTGCATTCCAGTGGAAACAATTCGCCTATGCGGAAGCCTGGGCGAAACAACGGCATCAGCAAGGTAAACGTTGCGGCATCACGGCTATTTTTGGCCATACCGTCGGTGCATTTCTGAAGACGCTGGTGCTGCGTGCAGGTTTTCTTGATGGTAAACAGGGCTGGCTGCTGGCCGTGGTCAATGCACAGTATACTTTCAATAAATATACGGCCCTCTGGGCTCTTAATCACGCATCCAGGAACGGCAGACTATGAGCACCAAAGCCATCTACCCCGGTACCTTTGATCCGATGACCAACGGACACCTCGATATCGTAACCCGCGCCGCGCTGATGTTTGATCATATCGTACTGGCGGTGGCGGCAAGCCCGAGTAAGAAGCCTCTGTTCTCCCTTGAAGAACGCGTCACGCTGGCAAGCGAAGTGGTGGCACATCTGCCGAATGTTGAAGTGGTGGGATTCAGTGACTTGATGGCTAACTTTGCCAGAGCGCAGCAGGCCAATGTGCTGGTGCGTGGCCTGCGGGCGGTGTCTGATTTTGAGTACGAGTTGCAACTGGCGCATATGAACCGTCACCTGATGCCCACGCTGGAAAGCGTATTTTTGATGCCTTCCGAAGCCTGGTCCTTTATCTCTTCATCCCTGATGAAAGAGGTGGCGCGCCACGGAGGGGAAGTCCAGGCGTTCCTGCCCACCCCGGTGTACGAGGCACTGAAAGCGAAACTCTGAGCAGAGCGGCTTACTGCTGGCAGTGACGGCAGAAAAAGGTGCTGCGCTGCCCGTGTTTACTGCTCTCGATTGGCATACCGCACTGTCGGCAAGGCTCACCCGCACGGCCATAGACCTGCAGCTCCTGCGCAAAATACCCTGGCTTACCGTCACTTTGTAAAAAGTCGCGCAGGGTGGTACCACCTTGCTCAATAGAACGCAGCAGGACCGCTTTGATGGTGGCAACCAGCAGCCCGGTGTCGGCTTCAGTTAAGTCCATCGCAGGACGATCGGGTAAGATCCCCGCCACAAATAACGATTCGCTGGCATAGATATTCCCCACGCCCACCACCACTTTGTTATCCATCAGCCAGGGTTTAACCGCTGTACGCTTACCCCGTGATTTTTCAAACAGATACGCGGCTGAAAAATCCTCGCTAAGCGGCTCTGGCCCCAGATGTGACAGCACAGAGCTAGCGGCAAGGTCAGAGCACCACAACCAGGCACCAAAGCGACGTGGATCGGTATAACGCAGTACCTTACCGTTGCTCATGACAAGATCAACATGATCGTGCTTCGCCGCAGGCAGATCTTCCGGCAATACGCGCAGGCTACCTGACATCCCAAGATGTACGATGATCCAGCCTGTTGGCAGCTCCAGCAACAGATATTTAGCACGCCGCTGGATGCTCAGAACGGGCTGGTCACTCAGAGCATGGATTTCTTGCGAAACAGGCCAGCGAAGGCGGGAATTGCGCACCACGGCATGCAGAATCGTAGCGCCAACAAGATGTGGCTCAATCCCGCGTCGACTGGTTTCGACCTCTGGTAACTCTGGCATTGACTCGCCTCCGTAGCGCCTGGCCAATTTTTCACATTGCAACGTACTATACAGAAAACCCCAGAAACAAAAAAACCCGGCCGGAGCCGGGTTTTTCATCCACTGAGATTAATTACTTAATCTTAGCTTCTTTATAGATCACGTGCTGGCGGACAACTGGATCGAATTTCTTCAGTTCCAATTTTTCCGGCTTAGTACGTTTGTTCTTCGTGGTGGTATAGAAGTGACCTGTACCAGCAGAAGAAACCAGCTTGATCTTCTCACGAATACCTTTAGCCAT
>Ga0308168_1001930_pt1 | contig 17752 bp, 14 predicted proteins | sample PhyCR2_FD_202133 | JGI IMG/M metagenome (GOLD analysis project Ga0308168, IMG submission 202133) | Phyllosphere microbial communities from UC Gill Tract Community Farm, Albany, California, United States - DLSLRC.R2 | ecosystem: Host-associated > Plants > Phyllosphere > Unclassified | place: USA...
ACGCCGCGCCAGATCTACCTGCAGGGCTTGCTCGGGGTGCCGACCCCGCGCTACCTGCACGTGCCGGTAGTCCGCAACGAGCATGGCGAAAAGCTCTCGAAGCAGACTGGCGCGCTGGCGGTGCAGCCGGGCGACGAAGCGGCGGCGGTGGCCGCCCTGCGCGCTGCGGCCGGCTTCCTTGGCCTGGACCTCGACGCCGATCTCGGGCCGCAGGGCGCCAAGGCGGGCGCGTCGCTGGCGGCCTTCTGGCAAGCGGCGGTCCCGGCCTGGGCCAGGCTGCTTGCCGCGCGCGAAGCGCAAGGTGCTGCGCCCCGCGGCGAACTCGCCTAGACCGCCAGGCGCAAGGTCTCCTCGTCGCGCCGGCGCCGTCCCAGCCACACTAGCCCGGCCAGGCCGGCGCCCAGCATCGCCCACTCGGCCGGTTCCGGGATTGGCGCGGCCACCACGAAGCCGCGGATCTCGCCGTTCGGATAGGCCGAGGTGTGGATGTTGACGTAGGCCTCATTGGCCAGCATGGCGTCGACCAGCGCGGAATACGCACCCTGGGCGGTGCCGCCGTTGGCCGCCAGGAAGGTCGGGTCGTACGAGGCGGCATCGTCCAGCGACACGGTGGCGCTGTAGGTCCCGCTGCGGACCCCGGTCGGGAATCCTGTGAACGGTACCGCGACCGGCGCCACGCCGGTAAACGGATCCGCGGTGCAGCAGTGCACGTGCGCCATGGTGGTGGTGCCGGTCAGGTCCTGGAATGGCGCGTCGACCGTCAGTTGGGTGCCGATGACTTCGATCGTCACCAGGCTGCTGCCGGCCGAGCCGTTCGGTGGCGACTCGGCCGGTCCACTGGCGACCGCCCGGAAGGTGCCGGATTGCGCGAAGGCCGGCGCGGCCAGGGCGGTACCCGCAGCGAGTGCGAGAACAGACAGAACGTGTTTCATGGAACTCTCCTGTTGAGCATAAGTTCTGCGACGTGCACCCCGTCCTGGAGTGCTGCACAAAAACTTAGCACCGGCGGCGCGCACAGGTGCACACCGTACGGCTGAGATAATGCTCAGCGGCGAGTGAGATCCGGAAATGCTTAGGTGTCCGGGCAGTCAGGTCTTGGTCGGGTCGGTGGCCAGCGGCCGCTTCACGATCGTGATGCTGCCGCCGGCTTCGAGGAAGGCGCACTGCATTTCCTGATGCGAACAATCCGCTTCGCGCAGCGCCTGTTCGATGTCGGACTGGCCGACGCGGTTGCGCTTGACCACTTTGTCGAAGAACACACCGTCGCGCCCGAGCAGCACGGTCTCGCCGTCGAACAGCGCTTCCATCTTGCGGCTGCGCGCCGACAGCATGCCGATGGTGGCATTCAGCACGATCAGCGTGGCCGCGATGATCAGGCCGCCGCTGACGGAGTCGTCGCCCCCGGACAGGCCGTTCGACACCGCTTCCGACAGCAGCATGACCACCAGCAGGTCGAAGGGCGTCAGCTGGCTGATCGTGCGCCGGCCCGACAGCCGCACCATCACCAGCAAGGCCAGATAAACGAGTGCGCCGCGCGCGACGAACTCCCACCAGGGCAGATCCATGTCGAACATGACGAATGCCTCCACATCCATTGTAGAAGACGTGATTGTAATGACAGGCGCCGCGATCGATTGTTCGTCAGTGAACAGAGTGCGCTAGGCCGGCTGGTCGGGATGCCGTTCCTGCCAGGCGAGCAGCGCGGCTTGGTAGTTCTCGAGGGCGATCTGGTAGGCGTCGAACACGCACATGACGCAGCCGGTGCCGCAGCAATCCTCGAGTTCGGGTTCCCGCGGCGCGATGGGAAGCGGATCGAGACCGGGATCGGAATCGCGCTCGACAGCCGGGTTCATGGCGCCTTGTCCCCGTCGAGGATGGCCTTGATTTCGGCGCGCTCCCCGGCGCTGACGTGGCCGCGCAGGGCGGCCAGGATCAGGGCCTTGCCGGAGCCGGAAAAGGCTTTATGGATGAGTTCGGTGACCAGGTTGGTCTGCATGGCGTCCTGCGGCTGGGCCGCTGCATACACGTGGGCACGCAGGCGCTCGTCGCGCACCAGCAAGCCCTTGCCGTACATCAGCTGCAGCAGGCGCAGCACGGTGGCGGTCGTCAAGTCGGGACGCTCCGCGGCGATGGCATCGTGCACCTGCCGCGGCGTGGCAGGACCGAGCTGCCACAGGATGCGCAGCAGCTCGAGTTCGGAAGCGGTGGGTTTCGGCGGAGTCGGGGACGGCATGTGGGCCAGCATAAAGTAGCGGCCCGCAAAAGTCGAGGCAGGGCCGGGCCGCCGCCGTGTCAGCGGGCGCGGTCGTCGCGCGGGGCCTCCTTCGGCTGAGGCGGCACCGGCGGCACGGCCGGGGCAGGCGGGGCAGGTGGCATGGCCAACGCGGCTGCGTGCGGGGACCGCGGATGCATACCCGCTGCGGGCGGCGCCGGCGGGGCAGGCGGCATGGGCAGGCCACGCGTTCCCGCCGCAGGCGGTGCAGGTGGCACAGGGGCGCCACGCATGCCCGGCGCAGGCGGTGCGGGTGGTACAGGCGGTATAGGCACGCCACCCATTCCCGGCGCAGGCGGTGCCGGTGGCGCAGGCGGCACGGGCACGCCACGCATTCCCGCTGCAGGCGGCGCAGGTGGCACAGGGACGCCACGCATTCCCGGTGCGGGCGGCGCAGGTGGCACAGACACGCCACGCACCCCCGGTGCGGGCGGTGCAGGCGGCGGCGGGCAGTCGCCGTTGGCGGCCGAGCACTGGACCCGCGCCTGGGGCTGCTGGGCGAAGGCGGCGGGTGCAGCGGCGATCAGGGCCAGCAGCAGGATCGGGTGTTGCAGGTGAAGGCGTTTCATGGTTTTTTCTCCGGTCAGTGAGTTGAGTGAAACCATGATGCCGCCCGAATGTGGAGACAATTTGGAGAGGCTGCTTATAAATCGAACCGCTCAGAGGTCGAACCGATAACCCAGCCCGTAGATCGAATGGATCGCTTCGACGCCCGGCAGCACTGCCTCCAGCTTACGCCGCACATTCTTGATGTGGCTGTCGATGGCACGGTCGGTGACATCGAGGCTGGCGTTGCCTTCGCGCGCCAGGTCGAGCAGCTGGGCGCGCGAAAACACCTGGCCGGGACGGCGCGCCAGCGCGGCCAGGATGCCGTATTCGCTCGGCGTCAGGTCAAGCGGCTTGCCGTGCACGGCGATGCGGTGCGCCGCGCTGTCGACGGCAAGTACCGCTGCCGCATGGCCGCTGCGGCGCAGGATCGCCTTGATGCGCGCCATCAGTTCGCGTGGGCTGAACGGCTTGCACAGGTAATCGTCGGCGCCGGCTTCCAGGCCCAGCAGGCGGTCGATTTCCTCGACCCGGGCCGTGACCATGATCACCGGCACCTGCGAAAACACGCGCAGCGCGCGGCACACGCTCAGGCCGTCGAGGCCGGGCAGCATCAGGTCGAGCACGACGAGGTCGGGCTGCGCGTCCCGGAACGCCGCCAGCGCCTGCGCGCCGTCGTCGAACAGCGCTGGTTCGTAGCCGGCGGCGCGCGCGTAGTCGGCCACCAGCGCGGCCAGCTCCGGCTCGTCCTCGACGATGGCAACGCGTGTGCTCATGCGGTTTCTTTCAATGTGGGGATGGTGATGGTGACCCGCAGGCCACCCAGCGGCGACCGGCCGAAGGCCAGCGACGCGCCCTGCGCTTCGAGCAGGCGCCGGCACAGCGCCAGGCCGAGGCCGGCGCCGCCGTGGGCGCGGCTGCGCGAGGCGTCGATGCGGTAGAAGCGCTCGCCCAGGCGCGCCAGCGCAGCGTCCGGCACGCCGGGGGCGCTGTCGTCGAGGTGCAGTCGCAGCCTCCCGCGGTCCGTTTGTGCGTGCAGGGCCACGCGTCCGCCGGGTGTGGTGTAGCGCAGGCTGTTTTCCAGCAGGTTGTCGAGCACCTGGCGCATGCGGTCGGGGTCGGCCAGCACGGTGGCCTGCGCCGGTGCCGGGCCGATGTCGAGCGCCAGGCCGGCCGCCCCCAGGCGTTCGGCAAAGGCATCGAGCTGGCCGCAGGCCAGCTGCCACAGGTCGAGCGGCACCGGGCGGCAGTCGAGGGCGCCGACGTCGGCGCGTGCCAACGCATACAGTTCGTCGATCAGCTTGTTCAGGGCCAGTACCTGGCGCAGCATGGCCTCGAGCGTGTCCGGGGTGGCGCTGCGCACGCCGTCCTGCAGCGCTTCGAGCTGGGCGCGCAGTACCGCCAGCGGCGTGCGCAGTTCGTGCGAGGTGTCGGCCACCCACTGGCGGCGCGCATCCTCGGCGCCCTGCAGCCGGCTTGCCAGGGCGTTGAAGTGGCGCGCCAGGTCGCCCAGTTCGTCGCTGCGCTTGGCGGGGAGGCGGGTCTCGAAGCGGCCGTCGGCCAGCTGGCGGGCGCCATCCTCGAGCGCGCCGATCGGACGCCGGAAATGGCGCGCCAGGCCGATGGCCGCCAGCGCGCTCAAGCCCACCGCCGCCGCGAAGATCAGCCACAGGCTGCTGTGCAGCTGTTCCAGGAAGGCATACGCCATCGCATCGCTGGGACGGGCGCCGCGTGCCACGCCGATCCAGCCGACGGTGCGGCCGCCGCTCTCGATGGCGCGCCGCGCGAGGGGGACGGCGCCGGGTGGACGGCCGGCCAGGTAGCTGCCGCCGGCGTCGAACAGGGTGATGCGGCGCGGCAGCGACAGCGGCCCCGCCACCGGATCGATATCGGCCCCGAGCACGCGCGGCGCGGACAAGGGCGGCGGCGGCGGTGGTGCGGGCGGGGCCGGCGGCGCGGGCGGGTCCGCCGGCAGCGCCGCGGCCGGGCTGGCTGCCGCCGCGGGCAGGGCAGGGGCGGCCGGCCCCGGTGGCAGTGCCGGCAAGCCGCTCTCGCGCACCCGCTGCAGGCGTTCCAGCTCGCGCGCGATCCAGGCCTGGCGTCCGTCCGCCGGGATGAAAGCCCAGCCGCCGTGGCTGCGGTACTGGCGCGCCAGCGCCGCCGACAGCTCGTCCAGGCGGTCCAGTTCGATGCCGACGGCGTAGTCGCCGAAGCTGGCCAGCACGTTCTGGCGCAGCAGGAACACGGCGCCGGCCGCCACCGCGAGGATCGCAAGCAGGACCGAAACGAACAGGCGGTGGCCGATCGAGAATTTCAAGGTGGGGCGCAATGGAGAGTGGAAGGCCATTCTAGGTGAAAAAGGATTTATTATCAGCAGGTTCACGCTGTCCAATCGATAAGGAACCCCGCATGCGCCTCCAGTTTGCTGCCATCGTTCTCGCCGCCGCCGTGCTGGCCGCGCCGGCGCCGGCCGCCCCCACCGTGGCCATCCCGCGCGCCGTCGTCGCCGATCCGGCGCGCGACGCCAGCCACCCGGCCGCCAACCGGCAGGTGCTGATCCTGAGCCACGGCGAGGGCATGAACGCGCTGCTGATGCGGGCCTCCGGCGCCGGGCCGAAACCGACCATGCTGCTGCTGCACGGCCTGCCCGGCAACGAGCAGAACCTCGACCTGGCGCAGGCGATCCGGCGCGCCGGCTGGAACGTGCTGACGCTGCATTACCGCGGCAGTTGGGGGTCGCCGGGCCGCTTCTCGCTGGCCGGCGCCTTCGATGACGTCGAGGTGGCGATGGACTTCCTGCGCCGGCCCGAGAACGCCCGCCAGTATGGGATCGACCCTGCGCGCCTGGTCGTCGCCGGCCACAGCATGGGCGGCTTCCTGGCCGCGCGCTACGCCGCCACGCACGACGATGTGCTGGGCGCGGTGCTGATCGATCCGTGGAACGTGGGCGCCTCGGGCAAGGCGGTGCTGGCCAAGCCGGAAAGCCGCCAGGATGCGATCGCGGCCATGGGCGACGATTTCGGCAACAGCCTGGCTGGCACCGATGCGGCGCGCCTGATGGCCGAAGCCGAGCGCCACGCGCGCGACTGGGACCTGGTCGATGCGGCGCCGCGGCTGGCGCGCAAGCCGCTCCTGATCGTCGATGCCCAGTACGGCAACGCGGCGCAGGTGGCGCCGCTGGCGGCGGCGATCCGCTCGCACGGCGGGCAGCCGAAGGCGGTAACGCTGGCGAGCGATCACGGGTTTGCGGATCACCGCATTGCGCTGGCGGGGGTGACGGTGGGTTGGCTGGAGGGGTTGACGGTGCCGGCTGCGAAAGCCAGATAAAGCCCGGCAACCTGCACGTCGCCCCTGCGAAGGCAGGGGCCCAAGTTTGACGATGCGTCCGCGGCACATGCTACCGGGTTGCAGCGAACTTGGGCCCCTTCCTGCGCAGGGGCGACGGTCTTGCGTATAACGATGAGATGCAGCAGCGCCTACGCCGCCGCCCGCGCCACCAGGTCGACAGTCCGGTAACTGGCCTGCTCGGCGCCCTCGCCGGTGGTGATGAACTCCAGTCCGCTCCCGCCGACGCCCATCCGGTACAGCGTTCCGCTGCCCGGCGTGATCATCGACTGCACGCGCCCGACCACGTAGCCGACGTGGCCGGCCGGCGCCTTTACCACCAGCACGTTGGCAGCGGTGCCGGGCGCGGCGCCGCGCAGGTCGACCATCGGGATGGCGGCGCCGCGCCAGTCCATGGTGGCCGCCAGGGTGCCGGCCAGCGGCAGGATCTGCTCGATCGCGCCGAGCGGGGCGGCGCCCAGGCCGTCGGCGTCGAACACGATGTAGCCGACCGCGTTGGCGCTGCGCTGGCGCGCCGCGGTCAAGGGGGCTGCCGCTGCCGCCGGCTTGCTGAGTGCCGCTTCCGGGAAGCGTTCGAACAGGCGCGCGGTGTCGAGCAGGTGGACGTCGAGACCGTCGCCGTCGTACAGGGTCGCGGTCAGGCCGTTGTTGGCGGGCAGCCCGGTCCCTTCCAGCGCGCACATCTGCAGCGCCGCACGCACCGGCAGGCCGAGCGCGAGGCCGCCGCGTTCGATCACGGCCAGCAGGCGCTCGCTGCCGGCCTCGAAAGGTCCTTCGATCAGTGCGGCGGCCGGCAGCACCGGCAGGTGGCGGCCGCGCCAGATGCAGTAGGCGCTGTCGATGCCGCCGCCGAAGCGCTCCAGTGGCGGCATCGGCATCACTTCGGGCAGGTCGCCCGGCATCACGGCCAGCCGGCCATGGCCGGTCTGCAGCAGCGCCCAGGTGTGGCCGGCGCGGACAGGGGCGGCGCCGGCTGCGGCGGGGGCCGCCGCGATCACCTGGTCGACCTGGCTCCAGGCCGCCGCCAGGTCGGCCAGGCGGCCGACCTCGAGCAAACTCAGGATACGGCCGTCGTCGGGCGAGCGCAGCGCGGTGTGGAACACGTCTTCCGGATTATCGTCGTGGTGCAGGCGCGTCAGCAGGTGCGGCGCCACGTCGAGCAGGCCGCCCACGGCATCGACCTGCAGGCCGATGGTGCGTCCGCCTTCGTGCAGCACCAGGATGCGCGCATCCTGCGCGCTGGCGGCCGCCGCCGCGGTCCCGGTATCGACCCAGCGCGCCAGGTCGACCACCGGCACCAGGGTGCCTGCGTGCTCGACCACGCCGCGCAGCGCGCCCTGGCGGCGCGGCAGGAAGGCCGGGGTGTCGGGCAGCGCGATCGCTTGCACCACGGCTTGCACCGGGATGCCGAGGTGGACCGCGCCGATGCGGGCCTGCGCCAGGCGCAGCTTGGTGGCAGGCATGGCTTAGCGCTCCGTCGCGATGCTTTCCAGTTCGTTCAGCAGCTTCGAGACGTCGCGCGTGGCGCTGGCCTGTTCGCTGGTCGAGGCGTGGATCTGGCCGATCGAGGTGCTGGTCGTGCCGACCGAGCGCACGATGCGTTCGAACGCGTCTTCGACTTCGCCCGCCAGGCGGGTACCGTCGCCGACCCGGCTGACGGTCTCGTTGATCAGTTTCGAGATCTCGCGCGCCGCCAGCGCCGACTTCTCGGCCAGCTTGCGCACCTCGTTGGCGACCACCGAGAAGCCGTTGCCGTGCTCGCCCGCACGCGCCGCCTCGATCGCCGCATTGAATGCCAGCAGGTGCGTCTGGCTGGCGATCTCGCCGATGGTCTCGATGATGTCGTGCACGTCGGCGGACGACTTCTGGATCGCCAGCATCGCGTCCTTCGAGCGGTCCAGCAGCTTGCTGCCTTCGGTGGCGTCGGCCTGGGTCTGGGTCGCCATGCCGGCCGATTGCTGGGCGCCGGCGGCGATCGCGCCGATCGACTGCGACAGCTCGCCCAGCACGCCGGAGATCGCCTTGACCTTGGCGCTGACCAGTTCCTCGCGGTGCACCTGCTCGGTGACGTCCATCGCGAACTTCACCACTTTATAGGGCTTGCCGTTGACGTCCAGGATCGGGTTGTAGGTGGCCACGATCCAGATGTCGGCATCGTGCTTGCCGCGGCGCTTGAAGCGGCCGGACTGGAACTGGCCCTGGCCCAGGTTGGCCCAGAAGTGGCGGTAGGCGGCGCTCTTGACCAGTTCGGGTTCGCAGAACATGCTGTGGTGCTGCGTGAGCACTTCTTCTTCGGCGTAGCCCATCGTGCGCAGGAAGTTGTCGTTCACCGACAGCACGTTGCCGCGCATGTCGAACTCGATCACGGCCTGCGAGCGCCCGATCGCGTCCAGCTTGCCACGGCTCTCGGCCGACAGTGCCTTCTGGCGGGTGACGTCGGTGGCGAACTTGACGATCTTGACCGGCTTGCCTTCGGCGTCGAAGATCGGGTTGTACGAGGCCAGGATCCAGATTTCCTTGCCGCCCTTGCCGACGCGGCGGTATTCGCCGGCGTCGAATTCGCCGCGCCCGAGGCGGTCCCAGAACGCCAGGTATTCCGGCGAATGCGCGAAGGCCGGGTCGCAAAACATGCGGTGGTGCTGGCCGCGGATCTCGTCGAGGCCGTAGCCCATCGTGTCGAGGAAATTCTGGTTCGCACCCAGCACCTTGCCCTGCAGGTCGAATTCGATCACCGCCTGCACACGGTCGATCGCCTGCATCTGGCCTTCGTAGTCGGCGTTGCGCGCCTTGACGACGGTGACGTCGGTGGCGAACTTGACCACCTTGAACGGTTTGCCGTCGGCGTCCAGGATCGGGTTGTAGGTGGCCTGGATCCAGACCGGGTGGCCATCCTTGGCGATGCGCTTGAATTCGCCGGCGTGGAATTCGCCGCTGCCGAGGTGCTTCCAGAAGGCGCGGTATTCGTGCGAGCGGGCATACGCCGGGTCGCAGAACATCGCATGATGTTGGCCGACGACGTCGTCGAGCGCGTAGCCGAGGGTGTCGAGGAAGTTCTGGTTGGCGTGCAGGATGCGGCCTTCGAGGTCGAACTCGATCACGGCCTGGGCACGGTCGATGGCGGCCATGCGGCCTTCGAAATCGGCGTTGCGCAGCTTGTGGACGCTGATGTCGGTGGCGTACTTGATGACCTTGAACGGCTTGCCGTCGGGGCCGAACACCGGATTGTAGGAGGCGTTGATCCAGACGTCGCGGCCGGACTTGTGGCGGCGCTTGAACTGGCCCGAATGCAGTTCGCCGCTGGCCAGGCGCGACCAGAAGGCGGCGTACTCGGGGGTGCCGGCGAAGACCGGGTCGCAGAACATGCAGTGGTGCTGGCCTTCGATCTCGTCCAGCGTGTAGCCCATCACCGCCAGGAAGTTGTCGTTGGCGTGCACGATGCGGCCGTTGAGGTCGAACTCGATCACGGCCTGGGCGCGGTTGATGGCGTCGATCTTGGCGGCATTGTCGGCGCTTTGCAGCTTGGCGGCGGTGATGTCGGTGGCGAACTTGATGATCTTGATCGGCTTGCCTTCGCCGTCGAAGACCGGGTTGTAGGACGCTTGCAGCCAGACCGGGAAACCGTGCTTGTCGATGCGCATGAACTCGCCGCTGCTCGGCTGGCCGCTGGCGAGGGCGTGCCAGAAGGCCTGGTAGCCGTCCGAATTGGCGAACTCGTCGGTGCAGAACATGCGGTGGTGCTGGCCCGCGATCTCGGCGCGGGTATAGCCCATCGCATCCAGGAAGTTCTGGTTGGCCAGGATGACGTTGCCTTGCAGGTCGAATTCGACCACGGCCTGGACGCGGTTGATGGCATCAAGGGCGGCCAGCGCCAGTTCCTGCCGGATGTCGGCAGGCTGGGAAGAAATCGGATCGGCGGAAGTTCGCATCAATTTATCGGAAATAAGCATAAGTGTCCCTGCGCATGCATGGCAATGGCCACCATGCCCCATTTGTTCTTGTGGTCGTGAGTCAGTCCGGTCGCGCAAAGCCTGCGGGTCGTGCACCCATATGTCGTCAATGCGGGTGCATGCATGGTGCTGCCGAATCGGTTACGGGCTGTTCGACCGGAAGTAGCGGGTCGAATAGTTGATTGGCAGTTTAATCAATTTCCATGTGGAAATGGAAAAATTATTTCAATCGTGCGGGTAGGTATAACCAATAATGACGATTTTGTCGTCAATACACGTCGCGCCGGTAGCGGCCGTCTGCTACCAACTGTTCCAGCGTGGCGCTGCCGAGGATCTCCGTGAGCGCCTCGTGTACGCCGCCGGCCATGCCCTGCAGGCTGCCGCAGACATAGATGGCGGCGCCGCGTTCGATCCAGTTGAGGACCAGTGCGGCCTGCTCGCGCAGCAGGTGCTGGACGTAATGCCGATCGTTGCCGTGGGGGCCGGCGCGGTCGCGCGAAAAGGCGAGGTCGATGCGCTGCAGCCAGCCCGCGTCCTGCCAGCCCAGCAACTCTTCGCGCAGCAGGAAGTCGTGGCGGATCTGGCGTTCGCCGAACAGCAGCCAGTTGGCGTGCTCGCCGGCGTGAATGCGCGCTTTCAGCAGCGCGCGCAGGCCGGCCAGGCCGCTGCCGTTGCCGATCGCGATCAGCGGACGGCGTGCGTTGGCGCCGAGGCGGAAGCGCTCGTGCGCGCGCACGCGCAGCTGGATCGGGTCGCCGCCGTCGAAGCCGGTGGCGGCGTCCTGGCACAGCCAGCCGGAGGCCGCGCCCGGGGTGCCGTCCTCGCGCCGCTGCAGGCGTACCAGCAATTCGAGCCGCCCTTCGGCGGGCAGCGAGGCGATCGAGTATTCGCGCGGGTGCGCCGGGTCGGACGGCGGGCCGACCTGGGCCAGGTCGCCGGCTTCCCAGTCGGGCAGGGCACCGTCGGCCGGGACCAGCGACAGCCGGTACAGGGGCGCGCCGCTGCTGCCGGGATTGAGCAGCAGGCGCTCGCCGATGCGCCATTCGCCATAGGCCGGCGCCGCCCAGTCGGGGGCATCCGCGGTGCCGGCCAGGCGGCCCACGTGGTGCTGCCACTCGGCCAGCGCGGCGGCGCTGTTCTTGTCGACGTCGATGCGCTCGAACAGGCGGGTGGCGCCTTGTTTTGCCAGCCAGGCGTCGAGCGCGCGGCCGAAGCCGCAGTAATTGATGTAGTTGTCGTCGCCCAGCGCCAGCACGGCGTAGTGCAAGTGGCCGAGGTCGACCTCCCTGGCCATCAGGCGGCCCGCGAAACGCGCCGCCACATCGGGGGCGTCGCCTTCGCCGTAGGTGCTGGCGACGAACAGGATATTGGTGGCGCCGGCCAGCGCCGCCTCGTCGAGCCTGGAGATGCAGGCGGCGCGCGCCTGCAGGCCGCCGGTGGCGAGGGTCGCGGCGGTGTGCCTGGCCAGGGTCTCGGCGTTGCCGGTCTGGCTGGCATGCACCACCAGCCAGTCGGCCGTGGTGGCGTTGCCGTTGGCGGCGCGCTGCGCGTACCAGATGCGCAGGCTCAGCGCCAGCCAGCCGGCCGACAGCAGCAGGGCGCCGCCCCAGCGCAAGGGTTCGGTGGTGAGCATCATTGCAGCAGGGCGCGCCAGGCGGACGAGGTGATGGCGGCGAGGCCGGTATCCGCCGTGGCGGCGCGCACCAGGAAGCGGGCGGCGATGCCGTCGCGCTCGGCCAGCGCCAGGCCATCGCGCGGCCCCAGCACGGTGAGGGCGGTCGACAGGGCATCGGCCGCCATGCAGGTGGGGGCGATGACGGTGCATGAGGCGACGCCGTTGGCGATCGGCCGGCCGCTGCGCGGATCGAGCGTATGCGAGATGCGGCTGCCGGCATGCTGCCGGTAAAAGCGCCGGTAGTCGCCCGAGGTGGCGACCGCCAGGCCGTGCAGCGCCAGCAGGGGCTGTTCGGTGGCTGCGGCCGCAGCATTGGTATCGGCAGCGGCGTCGGGCACGCCTTCGATCTCGACCCACCACGGCTGGCCGTCGCCCTTGACGCCGGCGCCGCGCAGTTCGCCGCCGGCTTCGACCAGGTAATGGCGGATGCCCAGCCGCTCGAGGCACAGCGCCAGCCGGTCCACCGCATGGCCCTTGGCCACGGCCGACAGGTCGAGCACGGCGCCGCCCGGCTGCAGCAGGCGCCGGGCGGCGCGGTCCAGCACCGGCTGGGCATGACGGCGGCACGCCAGCACTGCAGCGATGGCCTGCGCATCGGGCGCATAGAAGCCGGCCTGGTCGTAGCGCCCGGCCGCGCCGAAGCCCCACAGGTCGACCAGTGCGCCGGCCGCCGGGTCGTAGGCGCCGCCGCTGGCCTGCTGCACCGATAATGCGTAATCGATCACCTCGAAGAAAGGCGAGGGCAGCGCGTGCCAGCTGCCGGCCGGGGCGCGGTTGTAGCGCGACAGCAGCGAGTCCGGTTCCCAGTGGCTCATCTGGGCCACCACGAGGTCCAGCTCGGCCTGCAGCGCCGGCGCCAGGTTGGCATCGGCGCCGCCGGGCAGCATCAGGCGCGCCGACCAGCCGCTCCCCATGGCCGTGCCGGACAGCGCCAGGGGGCGGCTGCCGGGGGGCGCCGGGCTAGGGTCGATGGCGAGCGGAACCAGGACTTGACGCATGAGGACTTCGGGCATGCTGCTTCCACTTACTCCGGCAGGATCTCGAGCGTGGCCGAATAGCTGTAGCGCTTGGCCGGACCGTCGGCGCCGGGGCCGCGCGGCGCGTCGGCCGGATAGGCGGCGCTCAGCCAGTACATGTTCGGCGCCGGCAGCGTGAAGCTGGCTTCGCCGTTGGCGTCGGTGCTCAGGCGCACTTCGTTGGCGGTGCCGCGGTACTTGACGCCGCCCGGGACCAGGCTGAACGGGAAGTTGGCCAGCGGTTTGCCGTCCAGCAGGAAGCGGAACTTGGCCCGTTCGCCGGCGTGCAGCTCGTTCGGGTGGGTGAGCGGCACCATTTCGAGGCCGCTGCCGGCCGGTTTCAGGGCGCCGCTGCTGGTCTTGTTGCGGGTGACGAAGGTGTCCTGGCGCTGGACCATGGTGGTGGTCTTGACGTCGGTGGCGCCGGCCGGGGCCTCGGGCGGGCCGCCGCGGCCGAAGCGCTTGGTCTCGCCGTTCAGCTTATAGGTGCCCATGACGTTGGTCGCGGCCAGCGTGAAGCGGTAGGTGCCGTCCTTGGGCAGCTGGACGTCGACCGTGGAGCGGTGCTTGCCGACGGTCGGCGCCGGCGCCTGGCTGGTCGTGCCGTCCGGGGCGATGACGGTCAGGCCTTCCATGCGCAGCGGCATGTGGTCGACGTCGAACAGGCCTTCCGAGACGGCGCCGTCGATCGTGACCCAGGTCTCGCGGTCGGATTCGATCAGGGTCTGGGTCGGCACCATCCACGGACGGTGGGCGTGGGCGGAAAAGGCGGCGCCGGCCAGCGCCAGTACGATGACGATTTTTTTCATGGTGGTCTCCCGTTATTGGACGGCGATCGATACCGCGCCCAGCTCTTCCTTGCCAGTAGCGGAGGCGGCCAGCTTGCCCTTGGCCGGCCAGGTGAAGGGCACGCGCACCAGTTCCCGGCCGCCGGCTTCGCGCGCGGCTTCGATGACCAGTTTGTAGTCGCCGGCCGGCAGTTTATCCAGGCCGGCCTTGGCGCCGGCGAAGGTGAGGGTCTGGGTGCCGGCGGCGCGGGTGGCGCCGGACACGCCGTCGATCGGCAACTGGGCGTCGCGCCCGGCCTTGCGCCACCAGGTGCGCAGGTCCTTGACCCACTTCTCGCCGGCGTTGTTGGGCTTCTTGACGTCGTACAGCACAGCCAGGGTCGAGGCCACGCTCTGGTCGGCGCGCTCGACCCAGATCGCGACATAGGGCTTGTGGTACTCGGCCACGTTCAGCTGGGGCAGGTCGAACTTGACGGTCAGGTCGGCAGCCATGGCGCCGCCGGAGACGAGCGGCAGGGTCAGGGCGAGCGTGCGGGACAGTTTCATGGATCGCTTTCTCGGTGGGTGTATTTATATTAGTGAACGAACAGCAGGGCCAGCACGATCGGCAGCACGATGCCGAAGCCGATCACGGGCCAGGTCGACGGCCGGTTGGCCGCGTGGTATTTCATGATCAGGAAACCGGTAATGCAGAACACCAGGCAGGCGATCGCGAAGATGTCGATGAACCAGCTCCACACGGTGCCCGCGTTGCGGCCCTTGTGCATGTCGTTCAGCCAGGAGATCCAGCCGCGGTCGGTCTTTTCGTATTCGGCCTGGCCATCCGCGCCGATGCGCAGCCAGGCGTCGCCGCCGGGACGGGGCAGGGGCACGTAGGCGTCTTCCTCGCTCCATTCGGCGCGCACGCCGCGCACCTCGACCGGGAACGTGCGTTCGGCCCAGTCGGCCAGTGCGGCCGGCAGCGGCAGTTTCGCATCCGGATGGCCGGTGGCAAAGGCCTCGAGTTCCTTTTGCAGCGGCGGCGGCAGGGCTGCCTTCAGGCGCGTCACGCTCGGCCTGGCTTCGATCTGCGCCGCATGGTTCAGCGTAAAGCCGGTCACGCTGAACAGCAGCATGGCCATCAGGCAGATGGCGGAACTGATCCAGTGCCACTGGTGCAGCTGGCGCAGGAAGACGGCACGGCGCGCGCCCGGCAAAGTGGGCGTATCCTGTTCGGGTGCGGCAGCGGATGCAGGCGTGGGCGTGGATGAGCTCATGGGTAAATGATAACGATTATCATTTAGATGGTCAACCGTCACATATGGCAACAAATTTATGTGTCTGTGGTGTCTGCCTGATTTCACCGCTTGCGTTACAATACCGTGCGCAAAATGGGCAGCTAGACCTTGTTCCGTTCGCTGCTCGGCTGCGTCGTAAAGTCCTTCCCCCACAACTTGAGAAGTCGTGCGATCCGCTAACCGGTCAGGCCGTGTCGCGGAAGGTTAGATAACCCGCCCTAAGTTCGCGAAACGCGAAGAAAGGTGAGCAAGAATGATGCAACAATATAACGCCAACTCCTACCTGTTCGGCGGTAACGCGCCGTATGTGGAAGAGTTGTACGAAGCGTACCTGAGCAATCCGGGTTCGGTCCCGGACAACTGGCGCGCCTACTTCGACGCCATGCAGCACATGCCTGCCGTCGATGGTACCGCCAAGCCGGACGTGGATCACTCGTCCGTGATCGCCTCCTTCGCCGAACGCGCCAAGCAGGGCCCGATCCGCACCGTGACCGCATCGCCTGACGCCGAACTCGGCCGCAAGCGCGTCGCCGTGACCCAGCTGATCGCCGCCTACCGCTACCTCGGTTCGCGCTGGGCCAACCTGGACCCGCTGCAGCGCCAGGAACGTCCGCCGATCCCGGAACTGGATCCCGCCTTCTACGGTTTCACCGAAGCCGACCTCGACACCAAATTCAATATCAGCAACACCTATTTCGGCAAGGACGACGCATCGCTGCGCGACCTGCTGAACATGTTGCGCGATACCTACTGCCGTTCGATCGGCGCTGAGTTCATGTACGTCAGCGACCCGACCGAAAAGCGCTGGCTGCAGGAAAAGCTGGAATCGATCCGCTCGACCCCGGCCTTCACCGCCGAAAAGAAAAAGCACATCCTCGAGCGCCTGACCGCGGCCGAAGGCCTGGAACGCTACCTCCACACCAAGTACGTCGGCGCCAAGCGCTTCTCGCTGGAGGGCGGCGAATCCTTCATCGCCTCGATGGACGAAGTGATCCAGCGCGCCGGCGAGCAGGGCGTGCAGGAAATCGTCATCGGCATGGCCCACCGCGGCCGCCTCAACGTGCTGGTCAACACCCTGGGCAAGGCCCCGTCCGACCTGTTCGAGGAATTCGAAGGCAAGCACGCCGACGACCTCCCGTCCGGCGACGTGAAATACCACCAGGGCTTCTCGAGCGACATCACGACCCCGGGCGGCCCGGTCCACCTGTCGCTGGCGTTCAACCCGTCGCACCTGGAAATCGTCAACCCGGTCGTCGAAGGCTCGGTCAAGGCGCGCATGGAGCGCCGCGGCGACCGCCTCGGCAAGGAAGTGCTGCCGATCCTGGTGCACGGCGACGCCGCCTTCGCCGGCCAGGGCGTGGTCATGGAAACCCTGAACCTGGCCCAGACCCGCGGCTACGGTACCGGCGGTACCGTCCACCTGGTCATCAACAACCAGATCGGTTTCACCACCTCCGACCCGCGCGATGCCCGCTCGACCCTGTATTGCACCGACGTCGTCAAGATGATCGAGGCCCCGGTGCTGCACGTGAACGCCGACGATCCGGAAGCGGTCGTGCTGGCCACCCAGATCGCGATGGACTACCGCACCGAGTTCCACAAGGACGTGGTGGTCGACATCATCTGCTACCGCAAGCTGGGCCACAACGAGCAGGACACCCCGGCGCTGACCCAGCCGCTGATGTACAAGAAGATCGCCAAGCACCCGGGCACCCGCAAGATGTACGCGGACAAGCTGGCTGCGCAGAACACCATCGCCGCCGACGGCGGCGACCAGCTGGTCGCCGAATACCGCGCCGCGATGGATGCCGGCAAGCACACCACCGACCCGGTGCTGACCGACTTCAAGAACAAGTACGCCGTCGACTGGGCGCCGTTCCTGAACAAGAAATGGACCGACGCCGCCGACACCGCGGTGCCGCTGACCGAGCTGAAACGCCTGGCCCAGCGCATCACCACCGTGCCGGAAAACTTCAAGCTGCACTCGCTGGTCGAGAAAGTGCTGGGTGACCGTTCCAAGATGGGCCAGGGCGAGATGAACCTCGACTGGGGCATGGGCGAACACCTGGCCTACGCATCGCTGCTGGCCTCGGGCTACGCCGTGCGCCTGTCGGGCCAGGATGCCGGCCGCGGCACCTTCGTGCACCGCCACGCCGTGCTGCACGACCAGAACCGCGAGCGCTGGGACCAGGGCATCTACCTGCCGCTGGCCAACGTGTCGGAAAACCAGGCCAACTTCACCGTGATCGACTCGGTGCTGTCGGAAGAAGCGGTGCTGGGCTTCGAGTACGGCTACTCGACCGCCGAACCGAATACCCTGACCATCTGGGAAGGCCAGTTCGGCGACTTCGTCAACGGTGCCCAGGTCGTGATCGACCAGTTCATCGCTTCCGGCGAAGTGAAGTGGGGCCGCGCCTCGGGCCTGGTGCTGATGCTGCCGCACGGCTACGAAGGCCAGGGTCCGGAGCACTCGTCGGCACGTATCGAGCGCTTCCTGCAGCTGTGCGCCGACCACAACATGCAAGTCGTGCAGCCGACCACCGCCGCCCAGATCTTCCACCTGCTGCGCCGCCAGATGGTGCGCCAGTTCCGCAAGCCGCTGGTGATCTTCACGCCGAAGTCGCTGCTGCGTAACAAGGACGCCGGCTCGGCGCTGACCGACCTGGCCAAGGGCGGCTTCCAGACCGTGATTCCGGAACTGGACGACAAGATCGACCCCAACAAGGTCAAGCGCGTGATCGCCTGCTCGGGCAAGGTCTACTACGACCTGGTCAATGCACGCAAGACGCGCGGCGTGAGCGACACCGCCATCATCCGTATCGAGCAGCTGTATCCGTTCCCGCACAAGGCATTCGGCGCCGAACTGAAGCACTACCCGAACGCCAC
>Ga0308168_1001931_pt1 | contig 17752 bp, 18 predicted proteins | sample PhyCR2_FD_202133 | JGI IMG/M metagenome (GOLD analysis project Ga0308168, IMG submission 202133) | Phyllosphere microbial communities from UC Gill Tract Community Farm, Albany, California, United States - DLSLRC.R2 | ecosystem: Host-associated > Plants > Phyllosphere > Unclassified | place: USA...
GTCATCTCAGTAACAGTATTCCATAAGCCATCCTACGGGATGGCTTAATTCCTTCCTTACGTAACGTTGGCACAAAGCGGACATACGTGCTGCAAGGTCCGCTATGAGCGAAAAGCGGACATTGGTAACAGTCTACTGTGTGAATCATAATGGAGCAGGTCAGAACGAACAGCGGACCTTTGGCTGATACAGTCTTGTTATGTCCACACGGCCTAGTACTTCGCCAGATAGGGAGATAGAAAATTCTCTACCTCCAGTTTACCAATGCCTAGAGTAAAGCTGACTACTGCATTTTCTAAAATTCTGAGTCCTTCTCCACGGTTTCGAGGATGCGGATCTTCCATGGCCACATAGACATGGCGTGGTTTCAGGTCAGCAAGTGTCAAGGCACAGGGAGGGGTTCTTCCTTGATAGGAGCAGGGTTCAAGTGTGACAAAGATTTCACATTCACTAATTGGAACTGTTAATTTTGAAATGGCGTCTATCTCTGCGTGATGATGACCTGGAAGTTGAGTGAAGCCTTCGGAAACCACTGCCCTTTTATGGATAATCACGCACCCTACAGGTGGATTTGGCCTGCAGCCCGGTAAGGCTTGACGTGATTTTTCAAGCGCTAACAACATGAATACTAAATTTTCGCTCATCCGTTTTTATGTCCAAATATGAAAATCATAGACTTAATATTTTCAAACCAGCCGGCATGAATGCCCATTATTTAGATTAATTGCTCGTAAGTTATGATCAATCTCTCGTAAGTTAACTCACACAAACCCTTTGATACTTCCACTCCTGGCACAAAGCGGACGGTAACAGCGCATATTTTGTCCGCAATGAGCGAGAGGAGGACATTGCTAACAGCGCTCTGTAAGCATTAACAGGGAGCAGGCAGTCGCCTTCATCACTTATACGCATAAAAAGATAAAGCCTAAGGCATGCTTCTGCGCGGGCATCCAGATGCGGTTTTTCTCACCTCCTCCAGCCAACCAGCCCCACACGCCGGCTTCAATAATGACGTCGTGTAGCCCCGCACCGGTTAAATCTGACGATAGAGAAAGTAATGTTTTTACTGATGAAATGTCCTAAAATCATGACCATTGAGTCAAAGCGATGGCTGCAATCAGATTCATAGCATCATAAGCCGTGAAACAGTAAATCTGCATTTCAATGACTTCTGTAAAATGAGGTCAAATTGAGGCCTTTAAGATAAGCTGCTACGGAGTGACTGACATGAGTGAATTAGTGACAATGGCTTTGAGGGCCCCACCTAATGACGAATAAACAGGGTGTTTTGATTGTTAACCTTGGAACACCAAAAGAACCAACGCCTGTTGCGGTAAAGAAATTTTTATCTAAATTTCTGCATGACTACAGAGTGGTCGACTTACCGAGAATCATTTGGTGCCCCATTCTACATGGCGTGATTATCCCATTACGTGCAAAACGAGTGGCGAAATTATATTCTTCGATTTGGATGGAGGAAGGTTCTCCTCTCATGGTTTACAGCGTCAGGCAAGCCCGTGCGCTTGAAGAAGTGACAGGTATGCCCGTTGAGCTGGGGATGAGTTATGGCGAGCCGAGTATAGGTGGTGCAATTGACAGGCTACTGGAAAAAGGCGTCGATAAAATTATCGTCATTCCTTTGTATCCGCAGTTTTCATCTTCGACCGTTTCTTCCGTTTGGGATAGCGTGAGCCGCCACCTGCAGGTAATGAAGAACCGGTATACACCCTCTATAAATTTCATCAATGACTATGCCGATCACCCTGCCTACATTGAAGCGTTAAGAGCATCCGTTCAGGCATCTTTCGAAGCTAACGGCATTCCAGATGCATTGTTGATTTCATATCATGGTATACCGGTCAGGTTTGTCAAAGAGGGGGACCAATACCCTCAAAGATGTGAGTTAACGACAAAATTACTCATTGAAGCAATCAATATGCCGTCATTGAAAATAGTGATGACGTTCCAGTCAAGATTCGGCAGAGAGCCATGGTTAACGCCTTATACTGATGAGACGATTAAAAATCTACCGAATGAAGGAATAAAAAGCCTGCATGTCATCAGCCCTGGGTTCGCATCAGACTGTTTAGAAACCCTTGAGGAGCTTGATGAGCAGAACAGGGAGATTTTTATGCATGCGGGGGGTACATCCTTTACGTACATACCGGCGCTTAATGATAAGCCGATTCATATCGAGATGCTGCGACAACTTGTGGACCTTAATCGGTTTCAGGCATGATTTTCACTCTCTTGTGGGCAGGATGTTGCAGGTGTCAACATTCATAGTGAAACCAGAAGTGGGCCCTCCCGGACATGTATTTGATACGTGCCGGGACGGCGTTATAGGGGCCGCTGGAAAACTAGCGACTCCCGCTGCAAGCACCTGTCTTGTGCGTGGGTATGAGTCATTATTCAGGGGCAAGTCAGCTATGAGCGAAAAGCGAGCGTTGTACTTAAATCATGATAGCTTTGACTGAATGACTGAATGACTGAATGACTGAATGACTGAATGACTGAATGACTGAATGACTTAAAGGTAACGGTTATTCCAGGAGACGTAAATGTGTAGCAATTCCCCACCTGAGAGTGTCACATATGCCATTATTCAGGTGGAAAACGGAGTAACTCGCGTTGGGTTGTCCAAACCTGTGAAAATCATCCACAGCTCCACTTTTTAGAATCGCAAGCAAGCCCTGAATGACCTGCCCGAGAGACACAATACATATTGTTTGATGATGTCGTTTTTTTTCCAGATTGGATAAAAAATGCATAATTCGCTGCGATGCATGTGAGAGAGACTCCCCCCTGGCGGACAATACTCTGCATCAAGTTTGAATAACGCCTTTGCAGCGTCCGGATTGTGTTGCGAGAGCTGTACGGTTGTCATGCCTTCAAAGTCACGAAATGCCTGTTCTTTCAGAGCCAGTTCAGCTATCAGTGAGCAACCAAAGCTCTCGGCCAGGCTCTGCCCCATGTGCAAGGCACGGCCGAGCGTAGAAGCGTAAACACATTCTACCTGGTAATCACTCGCTGCAAACGCTGCCAGTAAGGTTGACGTTTGGCGCCCCCCCGAAGAGTCAATGCGCTATCACTATGGCCCTGAATAATACCTTTCACATTCCACTCTGTTTCAGCGTGTCGAACAAGTATCACTTGCATCATTAAAGGGCCATAAATGCTGTTGATTTAAGTGCCAAAATAAACTCATGCCATTAATATGCAAGGATTTTTTTACTCTGGACGGAAAGCAGAAACACGTGCAGATGAAAATTGTTCTGTTCAATCTCAGGAGTGATGCATTGAACGAAGTTAACGTCCGCTTCTGGCACAAAGCGGACTAACACGCGAGCCAATGTCCGCTATGACCGAAAAACGGACTTTATATTTATGGCAACTGAAACAGACCAATAAGGCATTTTGTTAAGTTAAAATGGCTATCAGGTTGCAGGTGCGAAGGCGGTGAATAATCACTTATCATTGCTTGTAGAGTACGCTCAGTCATTGCGTAATAGTATTCATCTGCAGAGCACTTGAAGCTCGTTGCACATAAAAACACGCAAGCGATAGGACTTGAAGTCTGAGCGGTACAATGCCCTGTACCGCTCAGATAACTGGCAGATTAACGCACTGGTGAAGCACTGCTGAAACGTAGAATCAGCATCCCTGCCACCACGGCCAGAAGTGAGCCAGCAAGCACGCCAACTTTAACCTCATCTATCAGTAGCGTATTGCCCGCAAAAGCCAGATTGCCGATGAACAGACTCATCGTAAAGCCAATGCCGCACAGCACAGAAACGCCGTAAACCTGCGTCCAGCTGCTGTTATCCGGTCGGCGCGCCAGCCCCAGGCGTACAGCCAGCAGTGACAGGCCGAAAATCCCGATCTGCTTGCCTATGAAAAGCCCCAGAGCGACACCAACCGGCACGGATGAAAGCAGGTCGTCCATCGTCATTCCTGAAAGCGCGACTCCGGCATTGGCAAAGCCGAACAGGGGAAGAATAAGAAATGTTACCCAGGGATTGATGGCGTGTTCCAGCCGGTCCAGTGGTACTTTATTATCCCGATCTTTCTTCCGTAGTGGGATACAAAACGCCAGTACAATGCCAGCAATGGTTGCGTGAACCCCGGACTGCAGCATGAAGAACCAGAGCAGACAGCCTGCCGCAAGGTATGGTAGCAGGCGAGTCACGCCTGCGCGGTTAAGTAAAAACAGCAGTATGACCATCATCGTAGCGGCACCAAGCATGATGAGTGAGATGTCGCTGGTGTAAAAGAGCGCAATAATGGCAACGGCACCCATGTCATCCAGAATAGCCAGCGCAGACAGAAAAACTTTCAGTGAGGAAGGTACGCGGCTGCCAAGCAGCGCCAGTACGCCAAGCGCAAACGCAATATCGGTGGCGGCCGGAATAGCCCATCCTGCCAGGGCATCACCATGACCGACGTTGAAGCCAGTGTAAATCAGCGCAGGTACAACCATTCCACCAAGTGCAGCAAAGCCCGGCAGCGCGCGCTGACTCCAGGTAGCCAGCTGCCCCGTCAGCAGTTCACGTTTGATTTCCAGCCCGACCATCATGAAAAAGACAGCCATCAGGGCGTCATTGACCCAGTGCTCAACAGACAGTCCGCCTGCCTTTAGCTTTAGCAACGACTCATAACTCTCATGCAGCGTTGAGTTCGCCACAATAATGGCAGCAAGGGAAGCAAGTATCAGAACGATGCCGCCCGCGATCGGCGAGCTGAAAAAGTCGGACACAGGCTTTATGACCTTTCCGGCCACTCCTGTAGATTGTTGCGTCATATAAAATTTCCCAAAAGCGCTGGCAACAGAAAACAGACAGATACCTCCCAATCATCTGATTATTTATCGGAAAAATAATAAGTAAATTCAGTATGTTGTGATGAAATCCAATTGCCATTATTTTATCATTTTACTGACCTGGCATCCCTGCAGAGAGGTAAATTAAAGTAAAGAAAAAAGCATCCTGGATGCCGGAATAAATAGCAGCCAATTAAGAAAATAATTCGCTATTCTTTAAGCGTTTCCCTGTCATTCATGGCTGCTGTATCGGGAGGGTGGAAAGTGCCACCACTTCACTCCCGGCGGACGTTACTGGAAGCGCATGATCACTTGCGAGCTCAATGGCGTGAGCGGGAAGAACGCGCTGACAGCCCGTCAGCTGCGATCCTGGATTCACAGTCGACTCGTAGTTCTCATCAAGGCGGTGACAGCTGCTGTGACGCAGGCAAAAAAGTGAAGGGGCGTAAACGGAGTTTGATTGTCGGTACATTGGGCCTGCTGCTGGCTGTAAGTATCAGTGCTGCAAGCGTGCAGGCTCTCGACGTGGCCAATGATGCGGTGGCGTAATCGAAGGAAAAACATCCGTCACTGAGCACGCTCTTTGTTGATAGTGCGTAAGCAGTTGATGGGCACAGCGCCACCATCAACTGCACGCTATCGATTTTCAAGTCACCCGTGGCCCGAATGACAGAAGAACAGGGCAATGGCACTCTAAACAAGGCGATCTATTTTCAGTGGGGCCTGTTCAGGCTGGATTTGTGGTCATGCACAAGCGATGGGTAGTGGAGCGAACTCATGCCTGGAATGAGAGGGCTCGGCGACAGATCATGCATCACGATCGTCTTTTTGCGGTAAGCGAGGCATGGGTTTGGTTGGCCGAGGCTCGAATACTCGCACGCCGACTCACGACATGATTTTGTCTACACCTTCCCAGATGTCCGGCCAACAATAAATATGACTATCTCGTTTTCGGTATAAATAAAAAATAATTCATGATCCTGAGCAAAGTACTCCATTAGAGTGGTTGGGAATCGTGGGTGGCTTTGATGGCGAGGTGGGAAATGAGGGGTAGTATTCCCCCTAGTGATGTATTACGCCACGAGCCTAATCTCAACCAACCGAGGACGCACTTCATGCATTCCCTAACTGACATTATCACTGGTTTCGATCCTTCAGTACCTTTTCACGTTCCGGCAGGCTGGTTTCAAGGACGTACCGTTTATGGTGGTCTTTCTGCCGCACTAGCACTTCAGACCGTTGTTCATTCTAAGCCTGATTTACCCCCCATCAAGACGATGCAGGTGACTTTTGTTGCTCCAGCGACAGGTGAGTTGACGTTTGCTTCGAAAGAACTGCGTAGTGGCAAGTCCCTGACTTCTATAGGAGCTGACTGCCTGGCCGGAAACTCAGTGGTACTTCACACTACGATGCTGTTCGCCCAAGAACGCGAAAGTCAGATAGCCCACGAACAAGTCCCGCGACCATCTGTAAAAGCTCCCCTGCACTATCCAGAAGCAGTGCGTGACCCCAGGTTTGTTCCCGCCTGTGCTTTCAATTTTGAAATGCGCCCGGCCGGTGGTTCAGAAGTGATCTCCGGCGCAAAAAATCCAGAGTTGCTCGTCTGGGTAAAACATTTGAGTGCTGACGGTGTGCATCCTGCTGTAGCACTTGTGGCACTCGCCGATGCGTTGCCGCCTGCAGCTTTTACTGCGTTTACCAAGCCTGCACCCATAAGCTCAGTTTCGTGGACTATCGATTTCGTTCGCCTGGCCTTGCCAGGCGGATGGTTCTTGCTGCGATCTATTAGTCGTTGGGCGGCGCATGGTTATTCTTTACAAGATATGGAGGTGTGGGACGAGCAGGGGAACTTGATCATATTGGGACGCCAGACCGTTGCAATTTTTGCTTAGGAGAGGAAAGGGATAGTACCCGGCGGCAATCGAGCGAGGACGTCCGAAAGGACGTCCGGTTTTAGACATGCCATGGAGGCTATTCATACAAAGGAGTGAAAGCTTAATTTATTTTTTCTACACCCTCTAAATTTAGTCAGATAAACTATTCATCCGGGTTTGCAACGTCCGCTTCTGGCACAAAGCGGACGTCAAGCCTGGGTAGTTTATGATGAAGTGGCGGCTTTCAGTCCTGAACAACTGCATTGTTGACAGCGTAAATCCGACATTTTCCCCATGTGTTCTTCAGATGTTTCTGGCAATTTCTGAGTGCAGTCGCTGCGGCTTCCGGGGCTGAGCGCGCCCAGTAAGATACTCCCCAGTCTCCTGAGGAATCCATAGCAAATGCTTTTTCATACAGCTGCGCAGATTGATATTCTCTGAATGCTGACGTTCCCGCTGCGTTATTAAGGGAAGGGGGGAATGGCATTTTTTTCCTGCTGACCGCAACTTCCTCCCGATATGGCAATCCCTTTTCACGAAGAAATTCTGCCACCGGACCCCACCAGAAACTTTCGGGAGCGGATTCCATAAAAACATGGCCATTAATCCCATAAGGTGGCATCACGACAAATCTCCCCGACCCCCCTGCTGACGCGTAACTGTTAAAAAAAGAAATGCCTGTAAGAGGCGGGAATAACCTGTCATTCAGTGAATAGAGCCAGAGTGAGGGTGCGTGTGAAGCGGCCCCCATAGCAGCGAATGTTTTCAGCAAGCCCGCTTTGTCACACACTGACGCGTTGTCTGCAGCACCTCGTCCTCCGTCAAAGTTAATAATGGCTTTAATACCGGATGGCCGTCCAGCACCGGCGGCCAGTACGCCAAATCCACCGGCTGACATTCCTGCAAGAATCGCCTCATTGCGGGATGCCCATGGCTGGAGCCTGATAGCGCTGAGCGCACCCAGCAGGTCTTCAGTGTCCCGTTTCTTTGCCAGATCATGCTGCGGCCGCACACAGGTCCCGCCTGTATACTCGGCCCCACCGCTTGAATAACCATAACCCTCCCTGAGTACGACAACTGCAGCGTAACCATGGCGAGCGAACGTCAGAGCCGTACCCGACATTCGGTTAGGATTCATTTCCCAGCGATCGAATTCAGCCGTACCCGCTGTGCCATTGGTGATCAGCGCGACAGGCCAGCGTTTAAATCCGGCCGGCCGGGTAACGAAGGCATCAAGTAAAGCAGGTTTACCGTCCGGCAGTGTGACGCTCAGCATCAGAGGTTCTCTGAAGAGACCTTCAAACTGCTGATTTTCTTTAACAGAATCAGCGGCAACAATAGTGGTATGTACCGTAAGCCACGTACAAAGAAGAAAAAGAAACCCACCTGATGGCTGCTTTAATGATGACGATATAAACACGCGGCCCGGCCTCGCTTACTGGGGTGTGAAAAGTCAAGTTAGCGCGATAATGTGTCGGCCAGTACTGTTGAGCGGAATAAATTCCTTAACCAATTATTACTGAGGCTGTGAGGATGACGTGTTCAAAGAGGCGGCTACGCTGACAAGCAATGAACACTAAAACCTACCCTGCAATGTCAGCTATGAGCGAGATGCGGACGTCAAAATGATAGTGACAGGGAAGTTCTGCCATATTGAACGTAACAACCCTATTGCGCTCCGACTTCAGTTAATGGAGAAAGCTATACAATGCTCTCCAATAGCTGCTTTGCCAGAAGATATTCATAACTGGTCAGCTCAATCTTATTATCGCTAAGATCGTTAAAGTACACGGACATAGATACATCGTGATCGCATACGGTAAACGGGATGCCTTTAGCGTTGAGAGCAGGCACAAAACTGAGAAACGCAGCCGCTTCTACGGCGAAAGCCACCGTATGCCCGGGATGCTGATTTTTCCTGAGAAACAGGGAAAGTGATGCGCCGTTATTTCTGATAACTAGCGGCCCTCCCTGCTCAAACCAGAAGTACAGCGAGTCGTCGCGGGAAAAGCCAAGAACCTCCAGGTACCAGCGTTCAGCCAGTTCAATGTTCCCGACGTATACGTGTATGTGGTCAATCTTCGTTATCTTCATAGTCGCCTTCCTGATTGTTATTACCAAAGAGACTCTCTTAGTCATTTTTGATAAACAACCCACCAGGCACATGACAACACTCGATTTACCATAAGATCTCATCGATGGCGGCTTCCGATATTCAACATAGAAGTCGTTTATAACGTCCGTTTCTGGAACCTAGCAGACGTTCTGGCGGCGACGTATTGAATAGCATGGGGAACTGTTTCTTCCCCATGTCTGGCAGGAATATACCCGCTACGCGTTCATCATGATTACGGTTGCTTGCTGTTACCCAGCACTTTGTTAATCGCTTCGGTCCCACAGTGATCGTCTGACTCCGCGCCACCGGTGCCTGCCATGCCAATAGCGCCGATCCACTGGCCGCGATACTGCACGGGAACACCACCACCAAGCAGCAAGAGTTCATTAACCGTATTCAGGTTGACGCTTTCCGGTGATGATTGCGCTTTTATGGTCAGTTCTCTGGTCGGCGTTTTGGTGGAGAGCGCAGTAAACGCTTTTCGCCAGGCTGCCTGGGTGTTGTGAGGACCCACGTTGTCGTCCCGCATCAGCGTGACCAGGTTTCCACCCCGATCCACCACGGCGACTACGCCCTGACGATGCATATTATGGCAGGCGGACAAGGCCTCCGTTGCCAGTTGGTTACTCAGCGCCTGCGTCATGTCATAGACGGAGGCTGGTTCAGCAGCGAGCGCCACGGCAGGTCCGGTTGTCAGCATCAATGCCAGCAGTAAACGTTTCATTTATTTCAGCTCCCGCGATAGGTGGAGTAACCGTACTGGCTCAGCAGCAACGGAATGTGATAAGTGGTAGTGGTATTGGTGATATGGAACTCCACCGGGATTTCGGGGAAAAAGCTCTGCTGATGATGTACCACAAAATAGTGACCGGTTTTAAAAATCACCCGATAATCACCCGCTTCAAAGGGCTTTTCTGGCCAAAGGGCATCAATCCGACCCTGCTGGTTGGTATTGGCGGTATTCAGTACTTTCCAGCTTTCTCCCTGTTTCTGTTCAAGCATCACCTCAACCTCTGAGGCCGGAAGGCCGGTTTGCTGGTTCAGCACGTGAACGCTCAGCGGATTTTTACTGGCTGCGAAGCTGACCGCGGGAACGGCAAGCAACGCAGCTAGGGCCAGGGCAGTGAGATTCTTTTTCATTTTTTAATACTCCGGTGTTAATCACCCCGCTGTTATACCGGTACGGTTGTTCGTTCTGCCTGACAGAAAGATGACCATATTGTCATCTGGCGCTGAAACGCTGGGGCGGTCATAAATTTCATGGCAAACTGCGCCGATGAAACTATTACTGATCGAAGATAACCAGAAGGCGAGCGCCTGGGTGCGTAAGGGGCTTGAAGAAGCGGGCTACATCGTGGATTACGCCGCAGATGGACGGGATGGCCTGCATCTCGGGCTGTCACATCCCTACAGCCTGGTGATACTGGATATTATGCTGCCGGGAATGGATGGGTGGCAGGTGCTGAAAACCCTGCGTACCGCCAGTCAGACTCCGGTGATTTGTCTGACAGCAAGAGACTCGGTGGATGACCGGGTGAAAGGGCTGGAACTGGGAGCCAATGATTACCTGGTTAAGCCGTTTTCTTTTGCGGAGCTTCTGGCTCGTGTGAGAAACCAACTTCGGCAGCAGCAGCCGCACAGTAGCGTACTGCAGGTGGGCGGTCTTGTGATGGACTCAGCGCGCTTTCAGGTTATACGTGACAGCGTCACTCTGACGCTGACGCGTAAAGAGTTCATGCTGTTGTGGCTGCTCGCCAGCCGTCACGGTGAGATTCTGCCCCGGACGCTGCTGGCCAGCGAGATATGGGGGGTTAATTTCGACAGTGAAACCAACATCGTCGATGTTGCTATCCGCCGTTTGCGCCGTAAAGTCGACGATCCCTTTCCTCAAAAGCTCATCACAACGGTAAGGGGCATGGGATACTGCCTGTCCAAAAAGGGGATTGAGGGTGACTAGCCCGTCTCTGACGCTGCGGCTGACAGTGATTTTTACGCTAATCATGGCGATGGCCTGTGGCGGCATTAGCCTGATTCTGTATAAAGCTTTACGCAGCGAACTGGTATGGCGGGACGATCAAACGCTGATTAACCGGGCGGCGCAGTTAAGACAACTGCTTGAAGATGGTGCCCATCCCAGCTCGCTGCCACTCTACTTCAATCGGATGGTCGATATCCATCAGGACATTCTCAGCATCCGCTCGCAATATGAGCAAAACGTCAGTATTAATCATACCGGGATAACGTTGCCCGTGATCTCGCCCACGCCAGCCAGCACTCCACCCAGTGAAAAACAGCTGTACCGCTGGATTAATGCAGATAAGACTGAGGCGTCGGCGTTAAGCTTGCAGGCAAACTCATCACTCGGGCCGGTAACCATTACGCTCGCCAGGGTCGCGCGGGAGCGAGCACTAATGCTGGAACGTTATCGCCAGCAAAGCATTCTGGTATCACTGGCGGCCATTTTGCTGTGCGCCGCTGTCAGTCCGCTGCTGATTCGCAGAGGGCTAAGGGCGATCGGCCGGTTAAGTAAGATCGTGGCAGAAACGGCCAGTGATCGGTTAAATCAGCCCGTGCCGCTTCAGGCTATTCCGCAAGAGCTGCTACCGATTGGCAACGCGCTTAACGCTATGCGTCAGCGCTTATCCACGGACTTTATCCGTCTGACCCAATTTGCCGACGATCTGGCGCACGAAATCCGCACGCCCATTAATGTGTTACTGGGCCAGAATCAGGTTGCGCTGGGTCATGAACGTTCTACCGTTGAATATCAGACGCTGATTGAAGGCAACATTGAAGAGCTGGAGAGTCTGTCGCGTCTGACTGAAAACATTCTCTTTCTGGCGCGCGCGACGCACCACAATATCAGACTTAATAAACAGGACTTCCTGCTACAGGATGCGCTGGAAGCACTGATCGACTTTCTTGAACCTGTTGCGGAAGAGCAGGAAAAGGTCATTGAGCTGAGCACTAAAGGCAGCCTCACCGCGGACAAAATGCTGTTCCAGCGTGCGATGAGCAATTTGTTGATCAACGCCATTCGTTACTCTCCAGAAAAAGGCACGATTCAGGTCATCACGTATCATCACGCTGACTCTGTTGAGGTTGAGGCGTCAAACGCGGGCGAAGAGCTGGAGGAGCCTGAAAAATTATTTGAACGCTTCTGGCGTGGCGACAACGTCCGTCATACGGCCGGAAGCGGGCTGGGACTGTCGCTGGTGCGCGCAATCGCCGCTCTGCATGGTGGAAAGGCTTACTATCGGCATGAGAGCGGGCAGAATATCTTTGGTCTGCACCTGCCCCGAAAGTGAGCGTCTGTACGAAAATTTTATCTGTGTGGCTTTAATGAAAGTAGCAGAGGAGGATTGAAACGCTCTGCGGAAGTAACAAAGCCAGACACAGCCATCCTCTTGCCTGTTGCACGCTACCTTACCGACAGTGTGGTCAGGCAGCGTCAATTAAAAGAACAATAAAAGCGGCGTTCACCGGTTAAGTCAGGCAACACTCAGCATTCTGGCGACATCCTGTGGGCCAGGGTTCGCTGGCGTCTGCATCGGCGCACGACGATGAAGTGTTTAAAGACTCGCTCCTTCGACCAGCACAAACGTCCCGTGTGCAGCCCCTGCGCGCAACAACCTGGCAGCCTGATACGCAGGGCTTTCATAAAATCGTCTGGCTTCGTCAAAAGAGCTGAACTCAAAAACGACATGCCGTTCATGAGCCTCTCCCTCCAGATTTGCATACTGCCCTGACCAGGCAACGATCTTTGGATTAAATTCCTGCATGGCCTCGCCAGCTGCTCTGGCATATTCAGCATAGGCGTCAGGATCTGATACGGTCACGTGAGCGATTAAATAACCTTTGTTCATTTCTCTCTCCTTCCTGAAGGGGAAACCTTTTCTCTGTGAGCAGGTTTGCCTTGTTGTCGCGTTGTATAAATTCTGCGGTGTGAAAGCACTCTATTAGCTATTAATAAGGTGATAAATTACGCAAAAAATTACGCACTGTTACTCTGAAGGGAAACAATGAAAAACCTCGAGGCACTGACGATTTTTGCGCGTGTGGCTGAAATGAAGAGTTTTACTCAGGCAGCCGAAAGCATGGGGATCCAGAAAGGCCGTGCATCACTGGTGGTCCGGGAACTTGAAAAGGTGACCGGCGCGACGCTCCTGCACCGCACCACGCGGACCGTACAGTTAACGGAGGATGGACGGGCTTTTTATGCACGCGCACGGGAACTGCTGTCGGAAGTCGAGGAGTTGCAGACCATGTTCGCTCACGACGGGATAGCATTGCGGGGCAGGATACGTGTTGATATGCCAGCCGTGCTGGCCCAGAGCGTAGTGATCCCCGCCTTGCCACAGCTGCTTGAAGCCCATCCTGAACTGGAGATTGAACTTTCAGGCAGTGACCGGCGGGTTGATTTGGTTCATGAAGGATTCGACTGTGTCATCCGCCTGGGACCGATCATGGATGAGACGCTGATTGCCCGGCCGCTGGGAAAGCTTCGCATGATCAATGCCGCCAGCCCTGGCTATCTGGCACGCGTTGGGGTGCCGCAGACCATTGATGATCTGCGCAATCAGGGCCACAAACTGGTTCATTACCAGCGGAGCTTTGGCTCAAAGCCTGAGGGATGGGAGTATCCAGCCGATGACGGCTACAAAATGCTGCTGTTACCCGGTGCGATGCGGGTCAACAGCGTACCAGCCTATCATGAGGCGGGACTGGCCGGGCTGGGCCTGATTCAGGGCGGCTACGCCACACTCGCGCCCTTTATAGAACGTGGCGCGCTGGTGGAAGTTCTCCCGGACCTGCGTCCCGAGCCGCTCAGTGCCTCATTTGTTGTCGCCCACCGACGTAATCTGTCGCGACGTGTCAGGGCCTTTATGCAATGGACGGAAGACATTCTCAAACCCTATTTCGACCAATCTGATTCGTGACGCTTACGCCAGATAAGATCACGCCGGACAGATAATAACGCATCATGATACCGCGCATAAGCTGGGCAGATGGCTTAACTGCACATCAACCAGACGGGTAATGATGGCCCAAATTAATATCAGGAATAAACGATAAAAATACAGTCATAGCTGGTACTGATTAAAATCCGTGTGCAATTGTAACTGCCGCTGTGCTAATATTTTCGCGCTTATTCAGGTCTCCCGCCGTGCGTAGTATTACTGGAACGCAGTATGATAGATAAATATCAAATTCATCATGAAATCGATGTGCTGCTTCTGCTGCGTCACATCTGGAAAATCGTTTTTACGTCCCTTATTCTGTTGCTACTCCCTCATTTTGCCTGGGCCGAAATTAAAGACGACAAAGCCAATCGTATTGTCAGCGGTATTATTAGCTTTACCCAATGGCCGGGTTTAAAAAACCCTGAATTATGTGCTTTATCTTCAGCGCGGCATCTCTCTTTGCCGCAACATTCCGCATCTCCGGCGGCGACCTTTACCGTGGTCTATCTGGCTAACGTAAACGACATCGCGTTGCATCGCTGCGACGCCGTCTATTTCGGCGATCAGACGCCGCAGCAGCAGGTGGAGGCTATTCAGCAGTTTCACGGAAGAGCCGTTCTTACGCTTGCAGAGAACAATGCGGAGTGTACTGTGGGCGCCGCTTTTTGCCTGATTTTTCAACCTGACCATACGCATTTTTCCGTTAACCTTGATTCGCTTACCCGAAGCGGTGTCAGGGTGAGTCCGGATGTGCTTTTGCTCTCCCGCGAGGGAAGCGAATAAGATGAAATTCGATAAATTAAGACATGACAAATCCTCTATCCGCAATAAACTGCGGAAAATAAGCACCATCAATTCTGCGGTGATATTACTGTTGTGCTGGCTGTTGCTCTCGTCAACGTCCTTGCTGTTTATTAAAAATTATGAGAAACGGAACCTCGAATTAATTGGTTCGACTCTGAGTACCACATTAACGGCAGCTACCGTATTTGCCGACAGTTACGACGCACGTAATAAAATAGAACGGCTTGGTAATGAAGGCATGTACGCCTCGGCAAAACTGGTTACCCGGGATCAGATTGTTCTGGTCCAGTGGAATGCGCAGCAGGAAAATACGGGCTGGTATTCGCGTATGCTGCGTGAGTGGATTTACCTCAAGCCCCTCAACGTCCATATCATTCACGCTGACGCCGCCGTCGGTACGTTGACGCTGGAAGGTACCGTGTCCGGTGCAGTCAGTTTTATCCGCTACTCATTCATGATTCTGACCAGCGGGATGCTCTGCGTACTGCTTATCTCGCTTCTGTTAAGTGAATTTCTGCATCGGGGAATGATTGCGACGCTGCGCACCATCACCAGTTCGATTCACTATGTAATTCATTCTGGCGATTTTTCACTGCGTATTCCGGGCGGCCCGATCCGGGAGTTTCAGCTTTTTTCAGATGATCTGAATTCGCTGCTAATGGAGATGCAATCGCTCAAGGCGTCGCTGATGCGTGACAATCTTTCGCTGGCCGCCAAAGCGCTGGAAGACCCGCTGACCGGCCTGGCTAACCGCAGCGCCTTTTCTGCCCGACTGACTCAGCTCCTTGAGCAGCAAAATGCCCATGAGCGTTTTGCTCTACTGTTTCTGGATGGCGATCGCTTCAAGAGCATCAATGATAACTGGGGGCATGCTGCCGGGGATGACGTGTTAAAAGCCATAGGATCGCGCCTCTTATCACTGGCGTCTGATCAGGATTTAGTCGCCCGCTTAGGCGGGGATGAATTTGCCGTGCTGGTCAGCAGCCGCGCCAGTGAGGAGCAGTTACAGCAACTCATGCAGAGCATTCATAACGTCATGCTGGAAAAAATTGTTGTTGCAGACGGCATGCCGATTACGACCTCAGTGACCATCGGCTATGCGTGGTCACAGCGCGGTGATACGGTTGAGTCCATTCTCGAACGTGCCGATATGGATATGTACAGGAATAAGCGAACAAATAAGGCGTAAATAAGGCGTGAATATGAAGAAGAACATTTCCCTGATGCTGCTTACTCTGGCTCTGTTGGGTTGTCAGTCGAAAGAGCGTTTTAGTGAGGCACAAATCGCAGCGATGAAAAGTGCTGGATTCACGCAGAACATGGAAGGCTGGGGATTAGGCTTATCCGATAAGATTCTGTTTGGGGTAAACGAATCAGAACTGACGCCTGCCAGCAAGAGTACTCTTCAGGTGATGGCAAAAAATCTGGCGTCGACCGGCATTCAGCATGTGCGCATCGACGGACATACCGACAATTACGGCAAACCCGATTATAACCAGCAGCTGTCGTTTAAAAGAGCGAATGCGGTAGCGGCGCAGTGGGCGGAAGGTGCGGCGATTCCGCGAGAAAACATTGTCACGCGTGGATTGGGCATGAGTGCACCGGTTACCAGCAACAACAGCGCGCAAGGGCGTGCGCAAAACCGGCGTGTAGCCATTGTGATCACGGCACCGTGATAGGCCAGCAGCCCTTTTCTGTGCGTATCGGTGGGTGTCCCGAAGCGTGACGCGCTGCTGACAAACGGGGAAATGGAGAAGGGAATGCACGGCGGAGCCCGCCGTGCACTGTTTCTGTCAGCGATAAAACGCCGGTTTATCTGCCATCTTAACCGGCACAATCTCTCCGGACGTTTGCGCCGCGACGCAGGCATCCGCCGCTACCGCAGCGGCGTAGCCATCCCACGCAGAAGGACCTGTCATCTCACGGCTGATGACGTTGTTGATAAACGCCTGCAACTCCACGTCATAGGCATCAATAAAGCGCTTTTTCCAGTCAGTGAGAAGGGTGGTAGAGAGTTTTGCCGCGCTGCGCGTCTGCACAGAAACGGGTTCCGGCAGGCGAGCAACGCCGCTTTCACCCACGACTTCACACTGAATGTCGTAACCATATTCACAGTTCACGAAGATTTCGACATCGATACGTGCGCCTTTGGTGGTCTCCAGCAACACGATTTGCGGATCGCGCAGGTGTGACGATGCCTTGCGGGTTTTACGCGGGAAGATCACCTGCACGCTGGCATAGTCATCATTCAGCAGCCAGCGCAGCACATCCAGTTCATGGATTAACGTGTCGGTGATCGCCATGTCGGTGGTGTAGCTGTCGCCCACTTCCGGGTTGCGATGCGCGCAATGCAGCATTAAAGGCTCGCCAATCTCACCGCTATCGATCACCGCTTTCAGTGCACGGTAGCCGCTGTCATAGGGGCGCATAAAGCCGACCTGCACCAGCTGACGTCCGGCTTTAATTTCAGCTTCCACAATGTTCATACAGCCCTGAGCGGTGACCGCCAGTGGTTTCTCACAGAACACCGCCTTGCCCGCCTCGATACAGGCCAGCACAAAGGCCTCATGCGTCGGACCCCAGGAGGTGACCAGCACCGCGTTAACCTGCGGATCGTTGATCAGATCGATCGCATTGTCATAAATACGTGCTTCCGGCGTCAGCTCATTAACAATCTGCTGGCAGTTATCGCGGTTAATGTCGTTGAGTGCCACCACGCGCGCATTCTGTAAAACGGTACTGCAACGACGGATATGTTCACGGCCGATTGCGCCGGTGCCGATTACACCAATGTTAATTGTCATGATGGTTCCCTTAAGCTGAGTGGTTTAACAGCTGGATGCTGTCGCGAATTTCGCGGGTGATGTCCGCTTCCTGCCAGCTGTTCATCACGGAAGAGAACGGCTCAAAGGCGTAAAGGCCGGTGTAACCCATCTTCTCCAGTCGTTCGACCTGCTGTTTGCTGCGCAATCTGTCATCTGCGCTGAGCATGATGCGCTCTTCGTCGGTGAGCTGACTGACCGCGCGTGGGTCGGTGACGCCGGAAAGATGAACCAGACCGATTTGCTGAATGTCGATCTCCTGCTCGAAAGTCTGCTCCGCATCCTCAAACAGATGATGATGGAAGGTATCGATCAGCAATCTGAACGGCACGCCTGCTTCACGGATGAGCGTC
>Ga0308168_1001936_pt1 | contig 17700 bp, 14 predicted proteins | sample PhyCR2_FD_202133 | JGI IMG/M metagenome (GOLD analysis project Ga0308168, IMG submission 202133) | Phyllosphere microbial communities from UC Gill Tract Community Farm, Albany, California, United States - DLSLRC.R2 | ecosystem: Host-associated > Plants > Phyllosphere > Unclassified | place: USA...
TCCTTTTCATTGCTACTCCATCCTGAACGATCGAGATCTACTGTATTTGCATTAATCATAAAGAAACGCTCATCAGCAAGTACTGTCTCCCCACTTGGTAGCATCATTGTGAAGGTTCGGGACGCTATTTCTGGTCCTGTTAATGTTTCTTTCAATCCCGTTTCTTCAAATAATTCGCGTAAAGCGGCCTGCTCGAAAGATTCATTTTTTTCAAGCTCTCCTCCCGGAGTTGCCCAGTATATTTTTCCCCTCAGCGCATCGTCTTTATGACAGAACCTAAAGAGCAGGACATGATTTTCAGGCGAAAGAATGATCAGTCGAGATGATGATCGAATGCGCACACCCCCCCCTTAAAAAAGCTTGATTAACGATTATCAATATTTATTGAAACATAAATTGCAGCCAGAATCGCCCTAAAGGTCTGCATTTTCTTACGGCTTTAATCTCACTCAACGTCCCCTTCTCGCTCATCGCGGACCTTATCCCTCGTGCATGTCTGCCCTGTACCAGAAGCGGGCGCTTCTGAACCACGTCACAAACCTGAGTCAGAGCGCTTGCCTCTCTGCAAAACACTACTGGTACTCTCTGAACATGTACCGAGTCTGTACTTGACAAGGTAGAACGATCGTTCTACCTTGAGCGTATGAACAAAAAAACACCCCACACATGTGAAAAAATACTGGAAACCGCAGAGCGGCTTATTTACCAGAACGGCATTCACGCCACTGGCATGGATCTTCTGGTGAAGACCTCTGGCGTTGCACGAAAAAGTATCTATCGCTACTTCGCGACCAAGGATGATGTGGCCGCAGCGGCGTTAAATGCTCGTGATAAACGCTGGATGCAGTGGTTCATAATGGAGTGTAATAAAGGCGCGGCCCCTGAGGAACGTATCCTGAATATGTTCACTGTACTCAAAGACTGGTTTGAGTCAGATGGCTTTCGCGGCTGTGCTTTTATCAACACGGCCGGAGAAGTAGGTAATCCTGGCGCTCCCGTGCGTCAGATAGCAAAGCTTCATAAACAAAAACTACTGGATTACACGCTTGAACTTACCAGTCAACTAAACATTGAACAGCCGTCAGCTCTGGCAAGACAGCTGCTGATCCTGATGGAAGGCGCCATCACTATGTCGTATGTGATGGGTGATGCCAGCGCCGCTGACAGCGCAAGAGATGTGGCGCAACTGCTGTTAAAACAGACCTCTTACCCGGCCTGAGTGAAAAAATACTGGCTTTACTGATATATCCTGATCGCCTGGAGGCTTTACCATGTCCGAAAAACAGATTCGCCCGCCCTTTCCTCCTTTTACTCGCGAAACGGCGCTTGAAAAAGTACGACTCGCTGAAGATGGCTGGAACAGCCGTGATGCTGAAAAGGTGTCGCTGGCTTACACGCTGGATACCCAATGGCGTAACCGAGCCGAGTTTGCTGCTAATCGTGATGAAGCCAAACGTTTCCTCACCCGTAAATGGAAAAAAGAACTGGAATATCGTCTGATCAAGGAATTATGGGCGTTCACTGACAACCGCATCGCCGTTCGGTATGCCTACGAATGGCATGATGATTCGGGTAATTGGTTCCGCTCTTATGGCAATGAAAACTGGGAATTTGAAGCAGATGGCCTGATGCACCGCCGCTTCGCCTGCATCAACGATATGCCAATTAGAGAGAGCGAGCGCAAATTCCACTGGCCACTGGGTCGTCGTCCGGATGATCATCCGGGGCTGTCGGAACTGGGCCTCTAGCCTTCTCCGCTTTCTCCCGGCAGGCTTACGATTACTCGCTTAGCCGGGGGCTTTTTCCAAAGCCGAAATTAACGTTATACATTTAATGCTCTAAACCAGGTGAATGCTGACCTGTATTAAACTTATGGCCTGCCTGACTATGCCCTGGCCAATTTCCGCTTCTCGCTCATAGCAGCCATTCAAAGTCGAAATAATCCTGTAGATTTTCCATTCCACATAAACGGCGACATGTCTGCACGCATGATGGCCATACTGGGCGAGATGGCCGCGGGACAGGAAGTCTATTCCATCGATGAGTCATTTCTGGACGTTACCGGAATTGATAACCTTATCCCGCTTGAGGCATTCGGGCAGCAGATGCGCGAGCGTATCCGTAAGGAAACAGGGCTGATAATCGGCGTGGGGTTCGGGCCGACCAAAACGCTGGCCAAACTGGCCAACCATGCATCTAAGAAGTGGACGCAGACTAATGGCGTCGTAGACCTGTCAGACAGAAGCCGACAGCGAAAACTCCTGCATCTGACTGATGTACGTGATATCTGGGGGATTGGCCGGCGGATCAGCCTGCGCATGAACCAGCTGGGAATCACCACCGCCCTGCAACTCGCGGACAGCAACGTCAGCATGATACGGAAGAATTTCGACGTTATTGTCGAGCGCACCGCGCGTGAACTCAACGGAGAATCCTGCCTGGCACTTGAAGACGCACCTCCGCCCAAGCAGCAGATCGTTAACTCACGTTCTTTTGGCCAGCGCGTTACACAGCTGGAGGAAATGCAGCAGGCTGTGGTGCTGTATGCCACGCGCGCGGCGGAAAAACTCAGAGAGCAGAATTCGCGCTGCCGCCATATAAGCGTCTCGATCGCCACCGGTCGCCACGGTGATGAACCGCAGTATTCGAATACTGCTTCCCGCATATGCGATTATCCGACGAATGACACGCGGGACATTATCGAATCAGCACTTCGAGGCCTCAGCACCATCTGGCGGGAGGGCTATCGGTATGCGAAAGCAGGGGTCATGCTGGGTAACTTTTACCAGTCAGGCGTGGCGCAGTTTGACATGTTCAGTGAGCAGCTGCCGCGTGCAAACGCAGACGCGTTAATGGCGGCGCTGGACGGTATCAATCGATCGGGGAAGGGGAAGGTCTTTTTCGCGAGTCAGGGAGAGCACGACAGTTCGTGGCAGATGAAAAGGGAAATGCTGTCGCCGCGCCACACCACGAGATTAAAAGATATCCCAAGAATAAAGTGACTCGTTTGTGACCAAACCCTCTCAATTTTCTTATATGCCAGGTTGGCTTGAAAGCGCAAAGTAATTATATTAGAGAGGCTTAAGGATAAACTTTCTTGAAATGGATATAAAAGGAATTGAAATGAATGCTAAATACTACGCGATACATTTTTGCTTTGGATTAATGATGCTGGCTTTGTTTGCTTACCCATGGATTACTAATCCGGTAGAGCCTAGAAATCAGATCATGGCCGCAGTGGCACTAGTAAACTGTTTTTTATACCCATTCTCTAAGCTGGCACTAGAAAATTTAGTTATGCGAGTTGGTGGGAAAGGAGTTTGGAAGAAGAGGTTTTTCACCATCGATCCAGTCGGCAACAGTAAAATCAGAGCATTGCACTGGATTTTTAGCTTTATTTTCGCAATTCCCATCAGCTTACTGGCATTGCCATTCATGAAAAAATAGGCTGGAAACCAGCCTATTTCTCTTAAGTTATAAACCCAGCTTCGCGTTGATTCTGTTTATCAGCGCATCATCAATCAAAGAGCTGGTTAACGCGATCATCAGTCCAACAGCCAGAACGCCGACAGGCGCACCTGTAAGAATACTGAAGGTGAAAGCAACCGCGACTGTAGCCACTTTACCAGCAGTGAGCGCTTCAATCTTAACAATCGCCGGACGCCAGTTATCGGTCTCGATGGCTTTAATAACCTCTTGTACCGTAGCGTATACATCGGTTGCCGTACCGTAGTACCCAAACCCTTTGCTGTACTTCGCTAACTGCGTTGCATACGAAGTATAATCAAGAGATTTCAGCGCATTGGCGATCGCATTTCGATCAGCAACGCTGAATTTTGCACCAAGCGAGTTTTTATAATTGTTAAAAGCAGCGAGTGCTTCATCTACATTACGCAGGGTTTTACCTTTAGCGTTGTCTGCAAATTCCTGCGCAAGTTCAGCGGCCTGCTGACCAAATCTACCTGTAATTTCAGCCATGAAGTCTGCAGTAGATTTAACAGCATCTTCAACAGAAATAGTCTGCTGAGCGCGCCCCTGAATTGTGTAGTCGATAAGCGCCAGTTCTCTTTTAGCGTCTACAACTGCTTGTTTGGCTCTGGTAATTCGGGTACCTGCCTGTGTGCTGTTTGCCAAAGCGTAATTGTCGGCAATGACCTGCCTCAATGCTGCCACGCGAGCCGGAGAAACGTCACCCTGGTAAGTTGCGGCAGCATTAGGGGTACCAGCGCCATTACCGCCATTACCGCCATTACCGCCAGGGGTAGGTTGAGCAAAACCCAGATCTACTCCATAGGCATCTCCCAAGCTATAAGTGGTAATGCCGAGGACATGTCCATCTTCCCTTAAGAAGTAACCAACAAATTGCTTAGGGTCCATTCCCAGGCTGCGAACCAGGTTATCTCCTACAGTTTTGTTAACTGCTACGGAAAGTGCAGGGTTAGTCATGCCATTACCGCTGCCGGTACTGCCGTTGTTATTACCTGCGTTGCCATGGCTGCCACCGCCAGGCGCAGGCTCACTACCACGCTCTTTGCTCCAACCAGTGCCATCACCAACACCGCCACCATAGTTAAATCCAGGCATAATGTTCTCCTTTTCATTCGTTAATGATTCAACCGCTTTTCACTCAACAGCCACACCGGCTGTTCACACCGGAAAAACAGTGCAACTGTATGAATAAACATGTGTTTATATACAGTATTTTGATCATATTACCTGAGCATGGAAGCGTCAACCCTGAGTGATAAAAAAGTTATGCTAATGTTAATCACCTTGACGTATGACAACTTTTCACAAATCAGCCTCAGTTTTTTCTGACTATAAGTCCGTCGCTGCGCTCCGCTTTTAACCGGCTCGTCGGCTTTGCCTGACGTCGGGAACCTCCTTGCTTAGATACTCCTTTCTTAATTGCGGGCCTGCACCGTGCCTTCACGTTATACATCTGAAGAGATAATTTACGGCTCAAGGCGAAGCAGACGATACGCATCACTACTCAATCTGAAAAAATTAATGGTCAGCTTTGTGCCAGAAGCGGACGTTATTATTCTGGCCTCATCTATGCAGCTAGTAGAGTTAGATTGTGTTAAAAAGTTGTTTCAAGACAGCCGTATCTGAACCCTGATGGAGCAAAAATAAGAACGCAAAAACGATGCATGGGTTATGTGGCCATCGTGGTCGACGACTATGACCGTGCAATTGAGTACAACACCGACAAGCTGGACTTTACGCTGGTTGAATACACGCCTCAGCCTGGCAAGCGCTGGGTTGTGGTGACGCCGAACCCGGAGAGCGACTGTAATCTTCTTCTGGCCCGTGCTTCAAACGAGCGGCAGGAAGACTTTATCGGCAATCAGTGCGGCGGGCGGGTATTCCTGTTCCTGCAGACTAACGACTTCTGGCGCGACTACAACGCCATGAAGGCGAAGGGTGTCCACTTCTGCCAGGAGCCGCGCGAGGAGGATTACGGAATGGTCGTGGTGTTTGAGGACATTTACGACAACCGCTGGGATCTTTACCAGAATAAGCAAGATTAAATCTCCGAGGAGCAGGTTCCTGCTGCGTAATCGGCCCTAATACCAAGTCCGCTTCTCGCTCATAACATTATGTAGTCAAAAGCTATAACCATGCCTCAAGCCTGTCATTTTAACCTCCTCCATTGCTCGATACTCAGAGTGAACATCAGGTTAGCCGGTGGGTCTTCAGGATTATCCACCCTTTGGGTAAACAGCAAACCTGCTTTTTCGAGAACGCGGCGAGAGGCGATATGATTTTCGCGTGTCACTCCGACAATTTCAGGCAGTTTTAGCTCGTCAAATCCATATATCAAAGCGCGACAGGAAAGTTCAGTTGCATAACCCTTCCCCCATGATTCTGGTTCAAGCCGGTAGCCCAGATTGTTGGTTCGTCGGCCATTAAACTGACTGACAAATACGCCTCCAAATCCAATGATCCTTTCTGGAGCCGTCTTTTCAGAGACAGCCCAGTCGTCAAACCCGTACAGCTCGCGGTTTGCGGTTCGCTGAAGGATAACACTACGACTTTGCTCGATGTCCCGATGTGGACCTCTTGGGTTAAACGCGTGCGTTCTTTCGTCACCGTATATGCGAAACAGTGCTTCCACGTCGGACATAATTACTGGTCTGTAAAGTAGTCTTTCTGACTCCCAGTACATTAGCTCCTCCATTCCATTCAAATGCTTTGCTAAACACAGTAATCTGTCAGACAAAGCCTGAGAAGTGTTTCTTTTAAGACTTTCAGGTCCATATCGGCACTATATCTGCTGGCGTATTCTGTAAGATTTGCAAGGTATACTAGTCAATGTCCGCTTTTCGCTCACAGCGCACCTTTGCTCCATGTCAGACCGCTTTGTAGGCAGTTATAAAAACATGGTGCAAAACTCATGTTAAGTTGATCTGTTTGTGGAAGTGAAAAATTTATGATCAGAGAGAGCCTTAATTGAAAGCATTTACGGTGCGTCGCATTAATGAGAGCGATCTAGAAGATTTCAGAAGAGTAAGACTGGAAGCGTTGCTCCTTCATCCGGACGCTTTTGGCGCGTCCTACGAAGACTGGAGCCAGAAGCCAGCACCATTTTTTGCTGAAAAATTGCGAACCAATTATGTTTTCGGCGGATTCGACCTTCACAACACCTTACAGGGCCTGATTGGTTTGAGCTTCAATACCTCACCAAAGCTGAGTCATGTCGCTACTATCTGGGGGATGTATGTCCGTGCCGGGATGAGGGGATCGGGACTATCATCAGGGCTAATGGAGGCTGCGCTGGAAGCTGCAAGCTCAGTAAGGACTGTAAAGCTTTCCGTCGTCACAACGAATCATGCCGCATATGCACTTTATCGGTCGTACGGTTTCGCTAACTGGGCCACTGATACTGCTGCGCTTTACGCTAATGGTATTTTTCATGACGAATATCTTATGAGACGAGACTCGGAAAACGACTCATAACAAAGCCATGATGATAAATAATTGCTTATCGTGGTGACATAATCGTTCATAATCCAAAGGCTACGTCCGCTCCTCGCTCTTAGCGGACATTGATCTTCACAGCAGCACGTTTTCTCTGAGCATCTATTAAACCTGTAAAACTCCCCTCACCCACCTCTGAACACCATAGGATTTGTTTAAACTATGCCTGAAACCAGCGCCCAGACCGGTCATGGAACCCGCTGCTTTGATGCCTTTTTCGCTGATTTCTCAGGAAACGGGTCAGTTATAAGTAGCGGCGAAAGTCTAGCATCGGTAGTTGCCGGTATATGCGCCTTTTCGTACGGGAAGTGATCCAGCCGGGCATTTTTCCTGTTTCCATCACCAAAGATACGTCTTTAATTATTGCTCTGGCAGTCAGCGATTTGTAACTGCCCGCAACCACTGTGATCTGTGAACCCACGCTGTTACCCCTCGTCTGTCTGCATGATTAGGGCTGCTGCTGAATCTATCCGACACTTTTTAGTTCACTTCAACGAATAGGAGTGCCGCTCAACCTGATATATCGAATAAACACTTCGTAACACCGACATTACCAGCGCCGCAGGTGAAAAAACCCCATTAATCTGACACTTATGAACATATCAAATCACTTAAATTTAATCCATTCTGGCTTGACCTGAATAAAATTTAACGCGGAGTTCATTTTCTTTATCCTTTTTTTACTGGGTGTTGCGGATAAACAATAAAAAGTTATCATCTCGCATGCTAGTGCTAGCATTAAGAAAAACAGAAAAGCTGGAGAATGTTCATATTTCAAATTGACCAGCATGGTTGCGTATATAAAGAACACAAACAATACTGCACACATCAATGCCAAAAACCGTTCAAACCAAAATGAAAAGCTAAACACCTTAGCTGAAATGACTCTAAACCTCTCATTTTCAATCACTAGTGAGCCCTGAACCTTTAGGAGGTCATTAAATATAGACTTGTCGTCTAACTTGCCATATATATAGGAAAGACAACCCCTGTTTATAGCTATTTTAGACTTTAGTACATTTTGCAGAACCTCATTAGCTATCCTACTTGAAATAAGGGATTTGTCATCATCAGACAGATACCTATCAAACCTTTCTAGGTATCGAATATTTACAAGAATATTTTTATCCTTTACCTTGCTGTAATTTCTGAAAAACCGCTTTAAGGCGGTGATAGCTGTAGCACAAACGGCAAGAATTATTCCGCCAGTCTTCGATACAGGCTCGTAATGGTCGACAATAAAAGAAAATAATTCTGATAAATGCATTAAGTCATTCCACAAATAATGATAAGAAATTTAGCAGCATGAGAATATATAAAAACTAGAAAAACCTGCCATTAAGCAAAACCTTTTTGTGCATGCAGATTCAGTATTTGATGATTATACCATCATTCATACCAATTGACTGGTGGATATGTAATCAGAAGAATTTGCAGTGTATAAGATCAGATCCCCTACTGCAAAAGATGCGACTTCATTCACGCGGCAACAAAATCGCTAGACTATATTAAACATATTCAATTCAATCGCTCTTCCGGCGTTCGCCATTTCAGGAGCCGCTGTAGCGCAGTTTCCCTCTTTAAGAACTCCTTTGCCGCCCTGAGGCGTTCTCTTAACTGTTCCTGAAGTGCAGTATCGCATCTCTTAATGTCTTTTTCAGCATCAGTGAAGAATTGCTCGACGCGCATATCTTCTGTCCATTTAGCCATGATGACATGCAGTTCATTCACACTGGCTTTATGCGCCTCTTCCTGCTTACGGATAGCCTCACTTTTTTTATACTCTACCATCTGCTGCTCCATCCGCAGACGATTAGCTTCAGCGCGTTCCTTTTTTGCCTGAACTTCCTTTTTCAGGACAGGCAAAGCGGACTCTGCAGATTTAATGATTTTCGATATCTGACTTATCAGGCTGCACGTTTTGGTTTGAGAGAAAACCTGATGCCAGCCTTCGGACTCATAAGGTGAGTAGAGCTGCAGCCTGAATCGGCCACTCGGTATGTGTCGCCGACTGTAATATCCCAGCTGGGCTGAATTTTTACCGCGGGACCAGTTAATCATTCTTTCATCCCGTACATAACGCCCTTTCACCTCCTTAACTGGCACCTCTTCTGTCATCTCAACCAGTGAGAACCCTACGCTTATTCCTTCAGCACTGATGATGCTGGGACCAGAAGGCCTCCAGAGTGCCGGGTACAGATAATTGCAGGTTCCATATTCAGCGAAGGTGATATCTCTTCTCCGAAAGCAATCTCCCCGTTCAGCCAGCCTTACCATGAATCCACGACTCTCAGCTGCTGCAAAAAACTTCAGCATGAAAGCTTCAGCAATATTCAGGCCCGTATCCGATGTATTCACGTCAAGAAGCTTTCGCTTTGTCGGTTTGTAAAACCCCAGCTCAGTGACAGATGATTTCAGCAAAATCTCTTTGCTGGCAAAAAACAGCTTCGCGCCCTGAGCTGGATGTGATGATGACTTCGCCCTGCGCTTTAGAGCAGGTTTATAACTACCGGATGCTGGCTGCTCGTTCACAATGGGTAATTGCAGCGTCACTTCTTCCTGAAAGTCAATACTGTCACGTATGTGTGCTTTTAGAGGAGGCAAAGGGGGAATGGCTGGTGGATTGCCTTTCGCTACCGCATGCCAGTATCCGTGTAAGGGACGCGGGATCTGGAGTTCGATACATCTGGCAATGAGATGGGACTCGCTCATTTTAAGATCTGCAGCGATGAGCTGAGTTGGTTTTGACCACACCAACTCATGCAGAGACTGTCTGTTGCCCGGAAGCTGCATAGCGCGCTACTCCACAATTTTAGGGCTAAAGTAGCCCAGCATGTATTATATCGAGGATAGTAAGTCCAAAGATCTGTTTCGCATAACCGTGGTGGTATGACAGGACTGATATGCTGCGTATAATAGCTAAACTGAACTTAGAATCTGAGTACATGAAATTGAAAGCTATTGATTTATTTGCTGGCGCGGGGGGATTTTCCCTCGCTGCGCATAGGACTGGCATAGATGTGCAGGTTGCAATTGAACTTGACAAACTCGCGTCAGAAACTTACTACAAGAACTTAGTAGAAAATTATGAAGCACAAACTCAGGTTTTTTGCCAAGATATCAACGCAGTAGATATCGATTCGCTGATGAAATTCCAAGGTATAAAGGCTGGAGAACTGGATCTCATACTTGGAGGTCCCCCCTGTCAAGGCTTTTCATCTCATCGTATCAATGATGCTGGCAAAGATGATCCTCGCAACGATTTGTTGCTTCGCTACTTCGATTTCGTAGAAAAATTCAGGCCAAAAGTATTTTTGGTTGAAAACGTACCAGGCCTTCTGTGGCCTCGTCATGCTGAATATTTGAATAAATTTTTTTCACTAACTAACTTACATGGTTATCATGTTGTTGGTCATAAGCCCTTTGTTCTAAATGCTAGGGATTATGGTGTGCCACAAAACAGGAAGAGAGCTTTCATACTTGCCGTAAGGGCGGATATTGACACAACAGATTTTGTCTGGCCTCCAAAACCCACTCATACAAAAATAGGTCAACCAGAATGGGTCACGTCGTCATGTGTTTTTGAACGCCCTCCAGAATCAGTTTTAATTAAGTTCCGAGAGCGATTGGTCGAGAAATTCAATATGCCTTATGAGTTGGCCGAAAGCCGTATAAAGCAATTACGATGGGGTTCGCCAATCACTAAAGACGATCCATGTAATATCCATATGGAACATTCTATAGATATGCAGCATTTATTCAAAAATACACCTTTACTAGGTGATCGTACTGAATCAGGTAGACAGCTAGAATGTCACAAGAACTATAATGGTCATTTGGATGTTTATGGTCGAATTTATCCACATCTTCCTTCGAACACTATTACTACCGGCTGTAACAACCCCTCTAAAGGCAGGTTTGTTCATCCGTGGTTGCATCATGGTATTAGTTTGAGACATGCTGCTCGTCTGCAAACATTCCCTGATGATTATATTTTTCATGGAGGAGCAATGTCTGTAGCTAAACAAATAGGTAATGCCGTTCCGGTAAAATTAGGTGAAGCCTTGCTTAAATCTATAATAAATTTGCTATCATCAATAGAAAGCGAAGCCCATTCGGGTTTTAGGGGAAGTATTAATTTCGAAAAGGAATGCATTTCATGAATAACCATGTCACATTTCAAACTAGGGCAAGAACAATTGATCACCTTGGGCGAGAACAAATCGCCGATTGCCCAACTGCTATATCTGAGCTATGGAAAAACTCATATGATGCATACGCGCAGGTTGTAGGATTACATATTTATGACGATGAGATACCCGTTGCTAGTATTTTAGACGATGGGCATGGTATGAATCGAAATGAATTTGAGACTAAATGGTTAACAGTTGGTACTGAATCTAAAACAAATGGGTTCGATGTTTCGTTAAATGACAGGGGTGGGCTTAGAAAACGACCTAAGCAAGGACAAAAGGGAATTGGAAGACTATCTTCAGCAGCATTGGGGCCATTATTATTATTGATTTCAAAAAGAGAAGATTCAAATTTTGTCGCTGCCTTGATTGATTGGCGCATGTTTGAAAACCCTTTTTTATATTTACATGATATACGTATTCCGATCACTGAATTTCAAGATAAAAAAGATCTCGTGAGTGAACTTCCTATTTTATTCGATCAATTAATGGGAAACATATGGGGAGATCAAGGTGATGGAGAAAGAAGCGTTCGTTTAGCAGAAGCTTGGAAAGCATTTTCTGAACAAGAGGACAAAGATGGGATCTCGCCTACAACTCAAGAAAGTATCGAAAAAACTCTAATTAAGCAGGTATTTCACGATCATCAATTGCATCAATGGTCAGTGTGGAATGGAAAATCAAGCCATGGGACTGCAATGCTCATAGCTGATATTCAATATGAGCTTTCCATTCAGTTATCAAAAACTAATTTAGACGAAGCAGATGAGTCAGAAAAGTTAACAAGAGAGAGATTTTTTCAAACGCTGTCCAATTTTGTAGATCCATTCACCAAAAATGGAGAATCAGCTATAAATGATTTTTCTTACTCAGTCACTTGTTGGAAGAAAGGAATACCCAGAACATTATTAGGTAGGGATAGGGAATTCGATTTATCAAAACTTGATGAACTTGAACACATCATTGAGGGTCACGTTGATCAGCATGGAGAATTTAATGGACGAGTAAAAGTTTTCGGAAATTGGATTGAAGATATAAAAATAAAACCGAGACAAGCCTACAAGACAAGAAAAGATAGTGCTTTTGGTAGTTTTGATATAAGAGTCGGCACTTTTGAAGTTGTTGCAAAAAGTACTACTCTTAATGATATTCAACACTCGCACTTTTCACAATTAAGCCTGAAGTATGGTGGCTTCAGAGTTTATCGTGACGGATTACGTGTCATGCCATATGGTAGGGTAGATAGCGATTATTTTTCAATAGAAGAGAGGCGTTCTAAGCATGCTGGTAGGGCATTTTGGTCTAATAGAAGGATGTTTGGTCGCGTATCAATTTCAAGAGAAAACAACCCCAATCTTAAAGATAAAGCTGGTCGAGAAGGCTTTATAGAAAACAGAGCTGCGAAACTTTTTAGAGAAATTGTCGAAAAGATCCTTATAGACTCCGCTGATAGATTTTTTGGGACAAGATCAGAAGATCGAAAACCTATTATTGAAGACATTAAGTTGAGGAAAAAATTAGAAAAGGCAGAACAAGACAGAAAGAAACTTTTAACCAAAGAAAGGCAAAGGATCAGGATCAGCCTCAGAAAAAATATTAAGCCACTAATAAATCTATTAGAAGAATTGTCACTTCTAAGAGTACAACTAGGTGAAGATTCACCCTTTTCTTCTGTAGAAGAAATTCAGTCTATGAAGAAAAACCTGGATGATAGCAATTACATTTTACAAAGCTTTTCATTATCTCCTGTCCCGTCAAACTTAGGAAATCTGGATGATGATTACCGACAGTATAGAAAATTTGAAAACGAAGCCAAGGACATCTTAAAGGAATTAAATTTCAGAATAAATAAATATTTATCAGAATCAACACTAAAGTCAGATTATGAGAAGGCAATTGATACTTTCCGTAGTAAAACATCCAGCATTAATAATAGCGTCACTAAATTTGCTGCTAAAGGAAGAGAGTTACTTCAAAAACAACAAGCTGAGTTTGATGCGGTTGTAAAATCATGCCGAGAAGCATTTAAAACTTCAGTAGAAGATGCACTCGAAGATTTAAAAATCGAAAGAAAGAGTCTTTCTGAAGTTTTGACTTTATTAGATGATGAACATGAGAAAATTGAAATCGAAAACTCTCAGAGGTTATCTCCTTTCGTTACAGCAATTGAAAGAACTAATGAGCAAATAGATTTAGAGGGACTCGCAATTTACAGCATGAATGAGTCTATGAAAAATCGTGATGAAATTATACGACTGCACTCGCTGGCACAATTAGGAGTGAGTGTTGAGATAATAGGACATGAATTAGAAGCTCTTGATGAGCAACTAAGTTACGCTTTGGGTAAGTTTAACAACACTAAACTTACAGAAGAGCAATTATATTTCTTAGAGAAAGCGAATGAAGCTCACTTGACCCTTTTTGAGAAAATACGTTTCATTTCGCAAATGAAACTTTCAGGCGGCCAAGAAAAGACGGACATTCTTGGTGCTGAAATCAGTAAATACTTATTAAGCTTTTTTGAAAGTAAACTTAAATTAAATAATGTTCAATTGAATTTTTCAGACAACTTTAAAAAAATATCAGTTTTTGACTCCCCGTCAAGAATAATGCCTGTTTTTATTAATTTAATAAATAATTCAATTTATTGGGTTCAACGAAAAGATGTAAAAGAGAAATTGATAATTGTTGATTATCATGAAGAAAGCGTAGTTATTTCTGATAACGGACCCGGAGTTGAGAAAGACGACATGGAACAGCTATTCACTTTGTTTTTCACAAGAAGACAAAATGGTGGGCGTGGCGTAGGGCTTTATCTTTCAATGCAAAATCTCTTGGCTAGCGGTCACAAAATACGTTACGAGACAAGAGATAAATACAAAGTTTTGGATGGTGCTAATTTTTCCATTGATTTCAAAGGAGTGTTAAATGGATAGTTCAACTACTGATTATAAAGTTCTGTTAAAAAAAGCATTTATAGATCCAATAAGAACGGTGACTGTAATTGATGATGAATATCCTACGATGACTTCGTTGTTGAACTTAAATTCACCACTTCAGCCTTCGTCGAGTATTGAACGGTTAAAAAGCATTATAAATATGTGTCACAATGAACATATGTGGAGTGTCGATGTCTTCGACGGTAAAAGTCCAAATTTATCAGGAGGCACTTCAATACCTTCACATCTGAATCATAGCGACCTTATAATACTCGATTATCATCTTGACGGTGACGATTCAGCCTCAGGTGGTTCACGAGCTTGTCAAATAATAAAGGAATTAGACACAAACACGCATTACAATCTGATCATTGTACACACCAAGGGATCAAGCACCGGTGATATTCGAAATGTTTTTCAAGAGATATTATTAAGCCTACTGTATATAGCTGATGAGAATGAGCTGTCAATACCTCAGGAAATGAAAGATAAAATTGATGATTGGTCTTTTGAAAATGGCGATGGATATCGATGGATTAATGAAGATTTCTCAGCTCTGTCTCTTCTAAAATATTTTTCTGCGCCTGCATCAGTAGAAGCATTAGCAATAAAAAATGAAAAACATTTCTTCAATAGATATAAAGAAGAAATTTCAAAAATAGCTAGAGACTCAGAAGTCGAAAAAAATGATTTGATAAAATGGAAATTAAATAGCGTTTTTGAAAAAATTAAAGTTGCAAGGGACACGAGTTCACGTGCTGATATATCGTGGAATTGGGATGAAAACTCTAATTTTATTAGCACATCAAAAGTTTTCATTACTGTTGTAAGAAAAGAAAAGAACCTTTCGAATGAAAGACTCTATGAATCCCTTAATACTGCTCTTGAAATGTTCAACGCTCCACCAATGCATTTAATTATGGCAAAAATGAGGCATGAACTCGATGAAAGAGGAATTGAGCAAGCAATCAAAATAACTGAAAATAGATTCGCTCAAGCAGGTTGGCTGTACAATCTTTTACAAAACTCAGAAGATCCATTTTCTCATGATAAAGCCATCGATCTTCATTGGGAACAGCTTGCTCGAGCCTCAAGAAAAAATCTTCGCGATTTCTCTCAAGAGATCGTTTTAGCAACAAAAAATAAATTCCCAACCAATAATCGAGATGCGGTTTCTCATTTTTTTAGTGATTGCATGCTGGAAGCTGACAAAGATAAAGTTTTGGGGCATCTAAATGCTTTTTCATGTTCTATGGGAATCACAAATAATCATCTTACTACTGGAACCATTTTTAGATTTAATGAAGAGTTTTGGGTTTGTCTCACTCCAGCATGTGACCTTGTACCGGGTCAGAAAAACACATGGGTTGAACGCATTGGGCAAAATCACTTAGTTTTCAAAGCTGTTAAGTTATTTGAAATAACTTTATCAAATGCGAATAAATCAGCTTTTGTCAATGAAAACATTTACCTTATCTTCGAAGGTGATATTCTGACCTTATCCTTCAAGAAGGATGCGAAATCCAATCCAATTTGGGATACTTTTTATGTCGAAAACCATGGTAAGTTCGAAGATGAAAATAACTTAGCAATTAGCTGTATTAGAGAAAAAACCAATGATGATATAAAATCTTTAACCATTGAGAAATTCGATGCTAAAGGTATTGCAGAGCTTAGATATGAATACGCGTTAAATTTACTACATAAATTTGGCACCAGCCTGAGCCGTGTAGGTTTAGATTTTGTTGGCTCTAAAAGCATCTGGTAATATTACATGTGGCCTAGATTACTAGGCCACATGTAACATATTTTAAACAAGAGTAGTATCTTAAACCCGCAATTGCATTTGGAGTTATGCCGTATTACTTTGTTAAATATATTTTGCAGTTCGACAGGCATTTTACACCCAACTCTTATTGTGTGAGGCATCAGGCTTTAAAGACTTGCTGCCTCTAGTGAATTATACAGGCCACGTCGCTCGCTGTAGCGCATGACGATACCATCAACAGAATTTTTATAAGAGAGATCCGCAACGTCAATATTCATCTTCCTGCACCAGCTGATGAACAGTCCGAGGTGCAGCCACAATGTTTAACCACCGACATGTTGCTAGCTGAATAGATGTAAAAAGCTTAACGTTGCTTCTTTAGCTCTCCCAGTCGAAATTTACACAGATACCAATGTCCATTTCAGTTGGCCCATGATTCTTACACCCGGCACCTCGCTGGCCTGCTGATTATCCAGGTTTGTCAGCCCCCACAGTGGGCATTACAGATAACCGGCGGTCAATGAATTGGTGTAATTCTTCACCCCCTGAACCCCTCTGGGATCGTGTAGTCCATGCCTGAAGAAGCCGTAAATTCACGGCACGGACTATGACGTTTAGGCGCGCGCTGTCGCCGGTTTTTCAGGGAGCGAGCCAGTTTCATTTCCCACTGAATCTGGTTGTAAGCCGCGCCATCAGCCTCCCAGTAACTAACAAAATCTGCAAGCCTGGCCGGGTCTGGAGGGCCTGAAAGTTCTATGCCGATTTTTCGCGCTGTGCCGCTTAAGCCCGATGATGGCCGCCAGCCTTCAAACATGGCGAATTTGGCCGAGGTGTGATTTGGGACGTGTTTGCTAAAGGGAGCTGGTCTGTTTGCACGCAACTGCTTATCCCCGGTCTTCAGGTTGATCAGATTTGAGACGCGCTCTATGGCATCTGGCAGAACCGGATTCTTGTGACGCGCCTGAGTGGACCTGGTTTTGCGCTCAGGTGCTGGAGGTTCTGTTGACGAGCATATCCCTGCCTTCACCCCACTCCCGGTCTGCATCTTCGGATCATTGCACTCGTGAGGCGGAGCCGTGGCAAAGTTATCCACAGATTCAAAATTGCTGCTCGCTGTGTGTGTGTTGTTTTTAGGTTCAGTGACTGGTTCAAAAGAGTGACTGGTTATGGGGGCAGCTCCTGACCCACCCCTTGGGGCATGAGCTGACCTACCCTGGGGCATCTCCTGTCCCACCCCGGTCAGCTCATGCCCTACCCCGGTCAAATCCTGCCCCACCCCCTTGCCGGGTATTAACTCAATCATTTCTGCCGCTTTGTTTCTTACAGTCTTAGCCTTTGAAGCGTCAGTGAATGGCTTGTTAAAATTCAGGTGAAAGAGATTTGACTGATTCTGCGCACCATTTTTACGATATTCTCTGCGCACAAGACCCATGCTTTCAAGCGCCTTGATGTGGCTTTTCACTGTTGACCGGCCAATCTCACACTGATCAGCGATATGTTGATATGAGGGCCAGCATTCACCTTTGTCATTTGCATTGTCTGCAAGCTTGATTAATACCAGTTTGCGTATAGGGTTTCCCACTTTGATGCTCATCGCCTGAGCCATGAGTGTCATGCTCATAACAGCTCCGTTTAGAGAAGTTTGAATGTGGCTGTTTTTCAGGATTCAGCGACATAGCCTTCCGAATCACAGGTTCGTTCCAGTTCATACTCAGCAAACCTGATAGCGACCTTCATCAGCCAGCGATATTGTTCCTGGGGTATTTTCATCTCCCCCTTCATCACGAAATCCTCAATACCGCTGGCAGCCAGCGTT
>Ga0308168_1001945_pt1 | contig 17633 bp, 17 predicted proteins | sample PhyCR2_FD_202133 | JGI IMG/M metagenome (GOLD analysis project Ga0308168, IMG submission 202133) | Phyllosphere microbial communities from UC Gill Tract Community Farm, Albany, California, United States - DLSLRC.R2 | ecosystem: Host-associated > Plants > Phyllosphere > Unclassified | place: USA...
GTCAATATTTTGAAAAAGAGCAAATCGATACTGAGCGATTAAAAGTGATGTATTCCATTTACGAACAGTATTATGAAAATACGAGATTTTCTATTTTCGTAGATGATTTCCAAAATAAAAGTGGTGCAATCTTAATTTTTGATTCACAAACAAATGAGATTGTGGGCTTCTCTACCGTTGTGGTGCAGCATTTCTACTTAAACGGTAAGGACTACACCGTATTATTTAGTGGTGATACGGTCATTTTGAAGAAGTTTTGGGGTACGCGTAGTCTGCAAAGTACTATGCTCAAACTCATGATCAAGTTAAGAGTGAAATATCCATTTAACGAACTCTATTGGCTTCTGATTTCTAAAGGCTATAAAACTTACCTGCTACTTGCCAATAACTACTATGTGTATTACCCAAATATTAAAGATGAAAACCAGCATCTTTCGGAAGTCGTCGAACACTACTGTGAGAAATTTTTTGGCGAATATTATGACAAAGATGCAGGCCTGTTAAATTTTGGAGATGACTATCAACCATTAAAAGGTGAGGTCGCACCCATTACTGCCGAAATGAGAGAAAAGAACCCAAATATTCATTTCTTTGAGCAGTTGAATCCGACATGGAAAGCAGGTACAGAACTGCCATGTATTGGTCGATTAGGCTGGAAAGATATTGCTCGTTTCCCAGTGAAGCTCATTACTAAACCTACAAGTAAGGGAAGATTTGAAGCTTGCGTAACACATAAAACAAAACGTAGAGAGGCCATCCAATGAAATCTAATGAATGGCTCACTTTAGGTTCCCATCTGATTTTAAAAAAATGGTGTGATGCAACTGACCTTAATTTTCAAAAACAGTTTAACGCTTTAGAAGCGACACAACGTCAAATCTTGCATTCAATTTTACAGACCTCGACGTTTGCTAAAGATAAAAAAGTTCAAAAATATGAGCAGTTTGTAAAAGCATTTCCTGCGACACGTTATGGCGCATGGCGAGAAGACATTCAGCGTTATCGTGAACAAAAGTTGTCACTGTCTAGCAGTAAACTGGTTCGTTTCCAGCCGACCAGTGGTTCGAGTGAACAAATCAAGTTTATTCCATATACCAAGCTGTTTTTAGATGAGCTAGATCATGCGATTGCGCCGTGGATGGCAAGTCTATACCGCAAATGTCCAGAGCTCAGTTCGGGCACACATTACTGGTCGGTGTCATGGTTGCCTGAAAGCCAGCGTGAAGTTTTAAAAGATAAAAACTTAAATGATGACAGTGCGCTACTTGGTGTCGGTAAGCGCATTTTATCTAAGTTTACCCAAGCTGTTCCAAGTAACGTCGCATTTGCAGCCAATGCCGATGATGCATTGTTTGCCACCATTTGTTATTTGGTCGCAAACCGTAACTTAGCCATGATTTCGGTGTGGAGTCCAACTTTTGCGCTGCAATTGCTGGAACGTTTGGAATTGCTACAACAAGACGTGATTGAGGTTTTACAAAGTGGCTCATGGGGTAACCGTCAGGCTTCATTAAAAGAAGTCACCGCACCGCATAGCCCTAAAAGTGCTCAAGCTTTATTAGCGAGTTCAAACGGCGAGCAGATCGACTTTAAAAAGCTCTGGCCAAAGTTAAGTTTAGTGTCGAGCTGGGATACCGCAGGTTCAAAAGCTTGGGCCGAAAAATTACAAGAAAAGTTACCCAGTGTTCAGTTTGAAGGAAAAGGTCTATGGGCGACTGAAGGTGTCGTTACGATTCCCTATAACGACCAATACCCATTGGCCTACCAAAGTCACTTCTATGAATTTGAATATTTAGAGGGTGATAAACAAGGACAAATCATTCCGTCGTGGCAGCTTAAACAAGGCGATGTGGTGAGTCCACTCATTACTTCGGGTAATGGCTTACTTCGTTATTGTCTGGATGATTGCTTACGCGTCACTGGTTTTATAGAGCAAATTCCGTGTTTTGAGTTCCAAGGCCGCCGTTTTGGGGTCGATCTGGTCGGTGAAAAACTCGCACCTGAAACCGCTCATCAGTTATTGTCGCAGTTAAATGAAACCGAATCGAAGGCGATTTCTTTACTCGCGATTGATACGCAGCAACAGGTTAAACCATTTTATTGTGTGCTTTTTGAAGGTGAAATTCATCACAGCATTAACAATGAATATATCGACAGTATTTTACGTCAAAACTTCCATTACGAACTTGCGCGAAACTTGGGACAGCTTGATCAACCTCAAATTCGCCAAGCCAATAATGGTTGGAATGCCTATAAAAAACTGGTCATGTTTGATGGCATTATCGAAGGCAATATCAAGCCTGAGCCACTCAAGAAAGTCACCCTCAATAGTTTGGAACAACTATGAAAGGGATGAAGACATTTAACACTCGTTTTTTAACACTTCGACACGCCTTGTATCTAGGCGTGTTGGTTGTATCGAATGTACAAGCCATGACTTTAGATGAGGCTTTGTCAGCCAGTTTAAGACATGAAAGTCAGCTTGAAGTCAGTCGTTTAAGCGTGAATCAGTCTACCGCTATGCTAGAACAAGCAAAGCAGCGTGACGGCCTCAAAGTCAATTTAGTGGGGCAACTGGACTATGAAAGAATAGATACACCTTCACACGTCCTGTTTCCAACAGAAGGAAACCGTAAAGGTCGAAGTTTGCAATTACAGGCTGATTATCCGATTTATACCTCTGGCAGACATCGTTTAGGAATTGATGTTGCCGAAAATCAGCTTTCTGCACAAAACCAAGGTTTGTCAGATCAACGATCGGAAACCATTTTAAATACCGTGATGGTCTATACCGACGTATTAAAAAAGAAAGCCATTTTAGAACTCAGACAAAAGACCATGGCAAATCTGCAACGGTCTTTATATGAGTCAAAGCGCCGTTTTGATGTGGGTATGATTACCCGCGCAGACTTGGCTCAAGTTTTGGCGCAAGTCGCACAAGGCCAAGCCGATATTACACAGGCCCAATCTAACTTAACCGTAAGCGAAGCACAGTTTTACCAAGTAACAGGGGTAACGCCTGAAAACCTTGTCGCGATTAAACAACTACCGGCTATTCCCGCTAACCTAGATGAAATTTTGGCGCAAACCAAAAACCATCCGGCTTTAATGCGGAGCAATTATGAAAAGCAGGCTGCCGAGAAACAGTACGCTTTAACTAAACGGGAACTGTGGCCAACGGTCATGCTCACTAGCCGTGCTGGAAAACAAGATGAAGCAAGCTATATTGGTTCTGAAAGTAATAACTACATGGTTGGGGTGCAATTGAATGTACCGCTATACGATGATGGCTTAAATCGTGCCAACGTTAAAAAAGCACAGGCCGATATCGATTTGGCTAACCAAAAAACGCGAAGTCTTGAACTGGATTTAAATAAGCGTACACGCACGACCTATGCACAGCTTCAAACCATTCGACAAAATAAAGAAGCATTGGCAAATGCCATAGAGGCAGCGTCTATTGCCTTTGTCTACACACGTAAAGAGTTTGATGTTGGCACCAAAACCACGTTTGATTTGCTCAATACCGAACAAAAGTTACTCGATGCAGAAACTCAGAAAACTGTGAATGACCAAGACGAAGTGGTGTTTGTCTATCAGCTACTCGACCAAATGGGACGTTTAAATAACTTAGTTCCTACACAGACCGCACAACAGGTGAATAATGAATAAAACAAATCCACCACTTGCTGACAATATGCTGATTACCCGAGAAGCAAATTTGGCAGATGATCAGGCATTAAGAGATTTAGTCGCTGTACCGATGACCACCAAAGGGATACAAATTAGCTTTCAGCGTGAACCGAGCTATTTTCAAGCGTCCGACATTGTCTATCGACATAAATTACATGTGGTGATTGAAGACACCGAGGGTCAAAAAAATGTCGCTTGTTATAGCAACGGTTACCGCCCATGTTATGTCGATCGGAACATTCAAAACTTACGGTACGCGGGTGATTTACGGGTAGATCATAACTATCGTGGCAAATCACTGGTTAAGGTTTTGGCAAAGCATGTAAAACAGACTATGCATGAACCGAACTATAGCCAAATGATTATTTTTGATGATAACCATGCCGCACGCGCTGCCATCCAAACGGGCAAAACGGGAATGCCCGATTATTATGATGAAGGGCTTATAGAGACATTAAGCCTCACCGACACTGGCGCAAAAAGAAAAATCACGGCATTTTTAAAGCAGACTTCTCAGCAGAGTGACATTCAAGAGATCCGTACATGTGTTGCTGAAGCTCAGCATGTAGCCGCAATGAATCAGTTTATTAGCGACATGGCAGAGTTTTATAACTTTATTCCAGCTTATAACTTTGAAGAACTGGCCCAAGGACATCAGTACTTTTCAGGAATAAAACTCTCAGACTTTTCACTTTATTTTAAAGGTGAAAAACTGGTGGGGATGTTTGGTTTATGGGATCAGCATACGATTAAGCAAACTAAAATCTTGCATTACAGTTCAGTCATTGGAATTTTTAGACCCGTTTATAACTTGTTGACTCCAATCACTAAAGCCATGCGTTTGCCTAAACTCGGTGACTCTATTCAGTACCATGTGTTACATACGCTTATGTGCCATCCAGAAGATTTAGCTTTGCATCATAAAATGCTTGAAGATGCTTATAACAAGTCAAAACAGCAGGGCGTTGGTGTGGTGAGCTTTACGCTTTCCCATAAAGACCCGCGCTATCAGCTAAACCAGTTTTATAAAGGTGAGCGCTTAACCGGAATGCATGGTTTTATTAGTTACGAAGGTGACCCACGACCACATTTTGATAAAAACCTGATTCCATATTTAGAAGTTGGGCGTATTTAATTTAAAGCTTGAATTGATATTTTGAATGAAGCCCACGGAAGTGAGTTTTGTTATTTTGAATATGAGCAAGGAAGTTGAAGATCAGTTTATAAAAGAAAACTTAGCAATAATTTATAATATAATTATTTAATTTTTAATGGAAAATTATTTTAATTTTTATTGATGTGTAGTCACTAAACGTACATATAGCGCAACTACTATACAAATCGAAATTTAAGAACATGGTAGTTAAGTGATGAAAAAAAGTTTATTGGGCGGCCTTATTCTGTCTTTGTGTACAACTCCAGCTTTTGCACTAAATATTTTATTGGTTAACGATGACGGTCTAACCAGCAATGTCAAAGCACTCTATGATGAATTAAAAGCAAATGGTCATAACGTGCTTGTGTCTGTGCCGTGTTCACCACAAAGTGGTCGTGGTGGCGCAATCGTGATGTACAACTCAACAACCATTTCGGCAGATAACGATAAGCAAATTGCCACTGAAAACGGTTGTCACAATGGCGCAGCACCAATCGGCGCACCTGCTGCGGGAACTTTTACCAAAGCGGGTTATACCAATGGTGACTGGAACTACACGCATGGCACACCCGTGATGGCAACAGTTTATGGACTAGACGTGGTTGCACCAAAGCGTTGGGGTAAAGCGCCAGACTTAGTTTTATCTGGCCCGAATGAAGGACAAAATGTCGGGAAAGTCGTTGTGCACTCTGGCACGATTGGTAATGTACAGTTTTCGGCAGGACGTGGCATTCCATCTATTGCCTTAAGCGCCGATACAAACACGGTAGATGATAAAACGTTAAACAACCCTAACTCTGCGATTGTGGCAAAACAAACTGTAGTGTTATTAAAAGAATTACAAGCTAAGGCAGGTAAGGGCCAATTGTTGCCAAAAGGCATCACGCTAAATGTTAATTTTCCTAAAAATTTAACAACTAGCACACCTTTTGCTTTTTCAAAAATTGGGACGTATGACTTATATAAATTGAAGTTCCAAGTGACTAAAGATAACAAAGGCAATAACCAGTTTGGCCTAGGAATCGACGCGACAACTTCTGCTCCAACAGCCGCTCAAATGTCGGATGAAAGCGCTGTAATGCTCAGTAAAATTGCGGTTACCCCAATGCAAGTTGCTTACGATCAGCGACCAGCAGCTCAAGAATGGCTCAAAATTCGTTTAAAAAGCCTATTTAATAAGTAAGGGGAAAGACCATGAAACGTTGTTTGTTGGTTTTAATTCTTGGGCTTGGCTTGGCGGCTTGTAATGAAAATGATCATGATGACCAAGTCTCGACTGAAAAACCTGCACTAGCTCCGAGCTTAGATGTCGGTACTTATATTATTAGTACGGAAACTGATGAAGAGTTACCTATGGCGGGTAAATATTACTCTGGTGCAGATGGTTCTAAATTATTGGTTTTAGATGATGACGAAAATCGTGCCAAAATTGTGATGAGCTATGACGCAAAAAACAAAGCTTGGCAGAGCAATCAGTCTAATCAAGCGATGACAGTTGAATTAGCACATTATGAAAAAATTGATGATCAAAAGCTTTTGGTTAATCAATTGGTCGGCACATATGATTTGTCGTTTCCAGATGGAACAACGGTAAATGCGGAAGTCAATGCACAAGGCAAAATTGTCTCTAAAGACCCAAATTGTGTGTTTACGGGTGTTATTACTGAAAGTGCATTAGCAAATACCGCAAACTATCAACTTACCGATAACAAGTGTGATGCGCTAAAAAACAACTCGAAAGGTTTTGTTGTGGTAGATGAAGACTTAGAACCTATGAGTTTTAGACTTGTATCTGACACGGTTGCATCTAAAGACATTTGGGCATTTGCACAATCTTAAAAAATAAAAGGCAACGGATTCATTTCGTTGTCTTTTTATTTCAACCTATCTTGCGCCGTTGAAACAATTAACATTGTTTGAAGGTAATAATCTACACGTGAGTGATTATTGTCCTTATGCGAGTTATGTGCATTAAAGGCTGCATCATGAAGTTTCACAACTCGAGCGATCGGATTCAAACTACAACGAATTAAATATTCTTCGCGTGTTTCAGTTTCCCGTTTAGTTAATGCATCAACGGCATCACGGACTTCTTTTCCAAACAAACTTTCGATTTTGTCTAGCGTAAGAGGTGTGTCTTCAACGCTATCGTGTAGAAGGGCTGTAATAATATAGACTTGTGAAAATCGATGCTCAATTAATGAATTGACCACACCTTTAATATGGTAATCAAAGTAATCATGAGGACCATACTTTTGACCTTGATGCGATTCTTTTGACAATTTCTCTGCTAATTCAATTTTATTTTGAGTCATTTTTTGCTCTTATCACTTTAAGTATATGACGCGGTCTAATTTGTGAGATGGATCGCTTAAATATAAGTTTATACTGAATAGCTATCCATAAAAATACTTCTTAATAAGACTAGTAACTCATTTTTATTTATTCATTCTTAGTTGAGAGGAGCCAATTTAAAACTTAAGTTTCTAAAATTTTAAACTTTAACTTAATGATATAAAAGTAGATTGTAAATAATACTTAAGAATTTTCTTAATTATGTAATTAAATGAAAAATAATAACTATTTAAATAAATTCTAGCCAATTTCACATTGACACCTCAAATATTGGAGATTACCATTTGCGGGCTGGCCTACATTGCCAGTCGGTTGTCGCAGACCGTTTTAAGACCACATCAGGATTATTTCTTCTGAGGAATAGTTTTGTGTGAGCATCTCCTCGTTCCCTCCCGTTGCGGTAGGACGGGAGAGGGACACCCTCGGGTGTGCTGGAGTCTTAACCAGTCTGCGAACCCTCTTCCGTTCTGCCACCATAATTCTAATGTCTTGGCAGAACTCCATATATAAGGAGTTGGGCTTTGCACATTCATCATTTCTTGGCACCCATTGCCAAAAGCTATAACAACACAGCTTAAAACACTTAACGCAGCTTGATCGCCGTAAGGCTTTTTCAGGCTTTAGCTCGTTATTACTTAAAACTTTGACAATTAAAACTTGAGATGTGCTGTGCACAGTCTTTATGGTTTTGCTATGCCTTTTTTCTCCCAAAGGCAGCAGTTTTTATATCTCATTTATATACAACAATAATTTTATAACGGTAAAAATATGCCACATTTAGTTCTCCCAACACGTGCATTAAAAGTCGTAAATAAATCAATTGAGTTATTTCACTACAACGGATTTCATCTGGTCGGCATCGACAGACTTGTGAAAGAGTGTAAAGTACCCAAAGCAACTTTTTATAACTACTTTCACTCTAAAGAGCGGCTGATAGAAATCTGCCTGATTGTGCAAAAAGAACGATTAAAAGAAAAAGTGGTCTCAGTGGTTGAATACGACCGCGACACAAATGCAATCGATAAACTCAAAAAACTCTATCTTTTACATGCAGACTTAGACGGATTGTATTACCTGTTATTTAAAGCCATTTTTGAAACAAAACTGACCCATCCAAAAGCCTACCTAACCGCTGTGCGATATAGAACATGGCTTATCAATGAAATATATAACCAGCTTAGAGTACTTAACCCCGATGTTTCCTTTACCGATGCCAAACTATTTTTATATATGATCGAAGGCGCCGTTATTCAGCGTTTAAGTTCGGATGAAGTTGATGAAAGGGTGTTGGAGGTGTTTTTGAGGGGGATTAACAAATGACACGTCGATAATTTATGCTCAATAGTGTCATTTGTTATGGTAACTTCAGAATGAATTTATTTGTTGATATTACATTGGATAGGATATTGTTCGCACATCTCTTTTGCGAACTTTTCTCCATCTTTATATTCCTGTTTTTGAATTATTTTTTCTTTGTTTTCTTTTGCAAAAGTGATTCCTTCTTCAAAAGCCTTTTGTTGCTTTGATTTTTGTTCCTGTTCTATTTTCTTAATATTATTTTGATCTATCTTTGGTGGTTCATTAGCAAATACAGTGGTTGAAAAGATTGTTAGTGTTAAAATTAATTTCTTCATAGTTTAACCTTTAATAAAGTGTTTATTTCTTGGCTAATTTATTGTGGGTTACCATTTCATATTTCAAGTGGTTGAAGGAAATAAAACACTTAGTGATTAATAAAACTATATTAGACTTTAGTGAATCGTTTGTTTTGTATACTATACGTAAATAAAAAATTATGATAAAAATTCAAAAAAACAACTGTTTAAAAAATCATGATTACAGAAATTAACGTTGAAATAACTGAAGAACTAAGAGCTTGTCAATTAGAAAGTATTCAAACAATAAAAGGCTATCTAGAATCAGCTTCGAAAAAATCTTGTCTTATTAGCCTTCCCACAGGAGCGGGAAAAAGTGGTGTAATTTGTACAGTAGGTCATTTTTCTAGCTTTGAAAAAATTTTAGTTGTAACTCATAGGCGTGCGGTATGTGATCAACTCTATAAACAGTTAAAAGGAAAATTTTTTCAAAAAATCTTATCTGAAGAGTTAAATTACAAACAGTTTTTAACAAAAAAAATATTCAATCAAATTAATAATACTGAAGATAGCGGTATTTATTGTACCACTTTCCAAAAAATTACAAGCTTAAGTGAAGATGGGCTATTAGCATTACAAGATACTTTCGATCTAATATTAATTGATGAAGGACATGCAGAACCATCTCCTAAATGGGGAACTGCCATTAGAGAGCTAAAAGCAAAAAAGGTAATAATAACAGCAACTCCATATAGGAATGATCTTTTTAGTTTTGATATAGATCCAGACCATAGCTATATTTATTCTTATAAACAAGCTGTACAAGATGAGGTAATTGTACCTCCACGATTTGAAACAATTGTATTATCAGAATCTCTAGAAAATAGTGACGTAATTAGTGATTTTTCCACCATTTATGAAAAAATAAATACGATTAAAGAATTACAACCAGATGCTGTTTGCATTATCAAATGTAAGGAATTTCATGATATAGAATTGTTTTTTGCAAAATTTAAAGAATTATATAAAACTGCCGCAATTCATGATCAATTTAAGGATAAAGAGATTGAAGATACTTATAGTTCTGTTCCTGTAAATTTAGCGGAATTGAATTATGAAGTTTTAATTCATCAAAGAAAATTAGATGAGGGCATTGATATACCTGAGGCTAAAATTTTGATCTTGACCTATCCTGTAGGTAGCGGAAAAGAATTAGTACAAACTATTGGTCGTGTAGTAAGAATATATAAAAATTATCAACCAACAGTATTAGAGATTTCATCTCAAAGTAACAATAACTTATGGAGTAATTATCAGGAGTTTGATGAGTATATTTCTAATCCAGAATCAGCCAAACGCTTTTTAAATACACTCAATACAGCCCTTTTAGTAGATAATTATTTAAATGTTTTTCCAGAACATAGTTATTTCGACTCTTGTTATCGTAAAAAATTTAATTTTAAAGAATTTAACCCTATTCTTTCCCTAGAGATTCCTCTTGCCTCAGTCTGTTTTTATTATAAAGCTACCGATTTTAGTTTGAATGATTGTATAGATAAACTTTATTGGGAGTTCCAGCGAGAAGGTGCATTAACAAAATACGATATTGAGTCAGGAGTTATTACATCTGTTTGCTTTAATAATTCTAAATTTCTCAAAGATAGTTTATTTTTCGAACCATCTTTGGAAATCATGATAATAAAAGAGATAGGAGATATTATTTCAATTTTTGATAGTAAAGGTAGAAAATTCAATAATAGAGATGATCTTAAAATTAGCAGAGTTATTGATCTGGATAAATTGTTTAGTGTTGTAGCTGAAACAGAACAAACAAGAACAAAGCAGGCTAATACTCGAGCACTTCAACTTAGCCAAAATCGCCCTGAAAGTATATTACTTAAAAGTGCTGATTTAGAGGCGATTAATCATTCACAAGCAAACTCCGCATATGCAATTACAACCGCTGTAGTATCAAATATTAATGAGAGTGACAAGGTTACTTCTTCTTATTATTTAGGTGTAGGTTCTGGACGAATATGTGATCAAAAAAAGAGCAAATTTACTTATGATAGATTTATTGAATGGCTAGATCAAATAAATGCAGCTTTTATGAAAAACAAGCCAATCAAAAGCCGTTTTCTAAATTCTTTTGCACAAGCTATAGATGAGGCTCCTGAAGAAGAACCTATCGCTTGTATACTAGATTTCTCAGAGATCATGGGTACCATAGAAATTAGCTATAATGGTTTTAGATATCAAATAGATAATAATTTTATATATAAAAAATATTCGAGAGGAATTTCTTTCTTTAATTTTTACTATTTGTTTGTTAATAAATATCCTATTTTTTTACCTCCTTATAATTTAAAAAGTCTCATAATATTTAGTTTTGATACAAAAAAAGAATTAATAGCACATTGTGATGAGAGTATAGCTTTCTTTATTGATGGGTATGAAGTAGGGATTAGTGAAGTTTTTAGTAGTAAAACTGTTAAATTATTATTTAAAAATGGAACTACTTATCTCAATGGAATGTTTTATAAGCATAAATTACCATTAGAACAAGGTGAATTAAACCATACTATTATGAGCAGTATTATCCCCTTGGATTGTTTATTAAATAATAATTTGACAGAAAAGGATGAAGATAATTTATTAGTTAACTCTTTTGGAGCTAATTCAGTTTTTTATTTAATTGATCAAATGTCAAAAATCCATGATCCATCTGTAATTTATAAAGATTTAGGATCCTTTATTAATTATTTACCAAATGTTGATTTAATACTTTGTACTGATATGGGTACAGAACCAGCAGATTTTATTTTATCTTCTGAAAATAAAGTCATATTTGTTCACGTTAAATGTGGAAAAAGCAAAATAGCACCAGAATCCTCAGCAGGTGCAATATATGAAGTGGGAAGTCAAGCCCTAAAGAATTTACACTATTTATTAAATAATAGTCCTTCACGTTATGCCAATATTACAAATATTAATGGGGCTTGGCCTCGACCAAATGGTAACAGCAGAGGAGTATGCCTAAATAATCGTATAAGATTATTTAATGGTAAATTTGATATGCACCACTCTTTAGGTGACGTTATTGAAGTAATTGATGATCGACGAAAAGATCCTTTGGTGTCTAAAGAAATATGGTTGGTTATGGGTAATTCTTTTTCATATAAGCATTTTAAGGATCAGTTAAATAGTCCAAGTATGGCTTGTGCTGAAACCGTTCAAGCTTACCAACTTTTAGATACATGGTTTAGCCAAACATCGAATCAAAATGTTGAAATGAAAATATTTGTTTCTCCATAAAGCGTAACTTCTAATTTTATCATTAAGATAAAAAAGAAAATGGACTACAAAAATGTAGTCCATTTATTATTTATATTAAAATTATTCCAAATAACTTTGAGAAGAAATATGAAAAATATCGAAATTTTAGAAATAAAAGAAATTGGCGATTATGAAAAGGGTTTATCACTATTGTTAGAAGATTCTGTAAATAACGGAGCTTCAATAGGTTTCTTAGCTCCCATAGAAAAGAATGAAGTCTTAAATTATTGGCGTGAGGTCAACCATAAATTAGCACAAGGTAATAGCCGTCTATGGATTGCCATTCAAGAAGGAAAGATTGTAGGTAGTGTCCAATTGTCTTTGGTGAGTAAAAAGAACGGAGTTCATAGGGCAGAAGTTGAAAAACTCATGGTTCTGACATCAGCAAGAAAACAAGGAATAGCAACGTTATTACTGAATGAACTAGAAAATTTTTCAAGAGAAAAGGGCTTGCGCTTACTTGTCTTAGATACACGTGAAGGCGATGTGTCCGAACTTTTGTATAGCAAAATTGGATTTGTTCGTGTGGGTGTAATTCCAAGTTTTGCATTAAGTTCAAACGGGAACTATGACGGTACAGCTATTTATTATAAGAAGCTTGTTTGAAACTAGAAATAACTATTCAAATGCATATACAACTATAGTGAAATATAGAACATAGCTTACTAACGAAATATATTGCTAGCTTAGAGTGCTTAAGTCAGATGCTTCTATTTACGTTAAAGCACTTTAAAAAAAGCCCCGAGGAATCAGGGCTTTTTAATTAATTACCTACTTCAACTTCGTAAATAGTTTTAAACGAAGTCTTTAGTTTTTCATCTTGAGTTCCATCAATGTACTTTTGCATTTTCTCTTTGTACTCTGGGTGTCCGCCTTTGTACTTGGCTAGTAAATAGGTAAATTCACCTTGCTTATAATCAGGATCTGTCTTATTTTCTGGCTTATCTAGCTCTGCTTTTAAAATGTATGCTGCATCATCAAAGCATTGAGTAATTAAATGCTTATCTTTCTGCTGAATATTTAATATCTGACATTTAGCGATATATAGAGCAGGATTTTCAGGCTTTCTTGCTATTTGTTTATCAGTTAAAGCTAAGGCTTCATCGTACATCTGTGCAGCTAAGTACACATTCATTTGAAGCATTTCTCTTTTGCCCTGATCTTCCATTGCATTAATTTCAGGTAATAGTTCCTTCATACGTTTTTTTAAAACTTCTGGACTTTCAAGAGAATACTTTTGAACATAATCATTGTGTTTATCTAAAATTTGCTGATCCTTAGCAGACAGCTTTTTAGGTGCCTGAGTTTCAGTTTTTACTTCGGTTTGTTTCGTGCTTTCAGAAGCATTACCACAGCCAGCTAGAAAAGCCGAGCCAAGAATAATTAGTGTAAGTGTCTTTCTCATTGCTTCCTTCTTGCTGCAGATGTAATTGTGAACTCATGTACTACATTGGGTGGATTTGTAAATACTGCTCCGCCATCAAATCTAGCATCATACTTCATGGTTAATTGGGCTGTGATAGCAGATAAATCTGGTGCGGGTAGTTTGACGTTACAACTGCCAACTGGTTGTCTGTCATTTTCTGTATTCCAAACACCCTTTGCCACTTTTAAATTAACTACGTCATTAATTTGTTTTCCGTTTTTAAATAAGCGTAATGCAGCTTGAGGGTAAATTGTTGCATCCGCCTTTAATGCTGGTGGTAGTAAAGTTGCAGTCACAAATAAATTTTGTTTTTCAACCTTATAAGAGACTTCAAATGTACAAGCACCAGACATCGCTTGCATTGCTTGACCAAATAGAGACGCTTTGTCTTGGTCATACGGAAATAACCATGGTTTAAATGGAACCATTGTGGTTTTTGCGTTCTCGATGTAGTAGTTTTCATACTCATCTTTCACAAAGCTATCAGTTGTAGGTTGCTTTTGAGACATTGGAGCTGGTGAGGATTTAGCTGCAGAAGATGGAGCACCTCCGCCATTATCTTGAACAACTAAATTTTGTTGGGGTAAAAGTTTACAGCCACAAGAAAGTGAGTCATTAACTCGAGCAGCAGCTTTGCCAAAAATCTGCATACATGGATCGCCAGATACAATAGTTGCAACGACTTTATGAGTTGGGCATGTAGCTTTATCACCTACACATGCAACTGCAATACCGTTAATAAGGAACATACTATTCCCTGAGATTACTTGACCACCGCCAGTAGTAGGGCAGCCTATAGTTATATAAGGTGTCGCCAAAACGCTCCCTTCTTATTTTCGTGAAGTGACAGAATGATAGCAAAGAGGGGTAGACAGTGCTGTATAGTTTTCTTAAACCGCTATAAAATTCTACTTGGTGATTTTATAATACACAGCAATAACGAAAGTTTAAGCGCCGTGCTAATAAGTAAGATTCAATAAGTACAGCGCTTTTTTAGACAATAAACATAGAAAATTGAGTACTGGATGCCAAATCAATTTGAAATAAATACTTCAGATGCGGGAACGACTATTCATTTAAAGATGAATGGTGAGTCTTTAGAAAATCTAATAATTTGGGACCGTGTAATAGTAACTATATATGACATTTCCTTTGTATGTATTGCTTATGAAGCATATACAGAAAATGAAGGGATTCAAACATTTATTGTACTACTATTATTTTTACTATTTCTTTTCTACAAGCACTATGAGTATAGAAAAAATAAACGATGGGCTAAGAATGCCGAGGAAACATTTTTTATTTCTAAAAATAATCTTCGCATTTCCAAAGACTGCCTTGGGAAAAATTTGTTAACAAAAGATATTAATACTCAGAAGATTATCGAGATTGTTTACAGACATTGGAGTGGTGGAGGGTATCCACCTTTTTTGCCAGAGTTCCACCGAGGTACTATTCATTTAATTGGATATGATGATGGTTGTTCATTTGGTATTAATCTTAACAAAGAAGAAGCCGAGGCATTCATTACCGAATTGCGTTCTTTAATTATGCAATACCAAGAACCTAGACACTTTATTTTTGCCCCACATATGCATTTAGTAAAAGATTGAATAGTAAATAAGTGAGTTTTCTTACTATTGAAAAGCAATAAATTCTATTGGTACATGTTTACTCAACCAAACACCATTTTCAGCTTGGAAAAATTCGAATCCACTATCGTGCATTTTTAAGGCATCAATAACAAGAATTTCAGGCTTACCATAGCGAGCACCAACGGTTAGAGCCGTATCTTTATTTTCAGTTAGATGGACATATTGACGATCTTTCGAAATTAAACCTTGCTCTTTTATGGAATCTATAAACCTTTGAGCCGTACCATGATAAAGATAAGTCGGCGGTTTAAGTTGGTTAAGAGTGATATCTACACTTGTAGTTGAATGACCCTGTACAGCACGAATAAGTTTTCCATCATCAGAAATTTGGAAGCGCTTTTTATCGCTATTGTTCACGATGTTTTTAATGATCTCTTCATCTAAAGCTACATTCTTGACTGGTTGTGATTTTGAAATTAATTCTTCAATATTTGCCCAACCTTCGAGATCTAATATCAGACCAATTTCTTCTGGTTTATGTCTCAGGATAAAACTTAAATATTGGCTAATTGCTTTTTCGTTCATTGTTTTAGATAAATATTAGAGTTACTTATATTTTAGTGAATTTATTAGTTTAAGGATAGTTGTATAAAAATCAGTAGAAATTTTAAAGAAATATTATTTCTTAAATCAAACTTGTTTTAATAGATAGTAATGTAGATATAAAATATAAGCTCATTATAAATTGAGAAAAGAATGAATCACTTAGTGCCTGATTTGAGTAAAGATATCCTTCCGTCAAAAGAAGCAGCAGGAATTTCTTTAGGAATGGATTTTGATGAGTTCCGAAATTTGGCACTATTTCGAGATGTGAGAATGGAGGAATACAAATCTGCTCAAGAAAAAAATATTTGGTTAGTTCTTCACAGATATGAATTGTTGCCGTGGCAGGAGTGGATTAACGAAATTTATTGTTCATGGGAAAGTAGTGTTACGTTAACATTTGATGGAAATTCAAAGAAATTAATACGAATTTTTGTTGGTGAAGGATATAACGGAAAACTATTAGGTCTTTTAGGGATAGGTGATCGCTTAGATTTAGTTAAAGATGATTTTAATTTCTATTTTTCATGTGATGCGCACTATTTAGAATATAAACAAGATAGCGATATGTTTGGTGAAATCATTCCAGCAGAAATATCAACAAATTATAGGACTGCTTATTCAGAAGAATATTCTGACCAAATTATTGAAGGGTTTATGATATATACAATTTCTCATTAATTAAATGTTTAAGATGCATTAGGATATGAGTGAATTAAAGAATGTAACTCATTTATTGCTTAATTTACATATTCAAAGTATTTTCCAAAAATGAATCACTTTTATTTTTCCACACATTAGCAGGTACAGGGTGTTTAGCATCCTGAATAAGTTCTAAGGTGTTTGGAATACCTTTATTGTCGAGTAATTGATGTAGCTGAATACTTTGCTTTGGGTCAACAATAGAATCTTTGGTGCCAACTAATATAAGAGTAGGTGGATACTGAGACGAAATTGGTTATGATGATCTAGCAGCAGATGCCGTTTCTATATTTTTTTCAGTAGCAATAGATTCATTTATTTCATTCATTACGTTTGACGGTAGCGTTCTAGTGTTAGAGCTCCACTGAGCATACATACCTTTAAAATCATAAAACCCAGATACCAGAATTAAAGCGTTTATCTTTTCAGAGTTAGCTACAACATTTGCTATTGAGGCGCCGCAACTAATCCCAACCACTGCAACTTTGTTTGGGTCAACATACGGCTGTGATCGAGCAAAATTAATGGCTTGTATAAGATTATTTTGTGAGACTTTACCACAAAAATCTGATTTTCCAGATGACTCACCATATCCACTCATAGATACAGCAAAACTAAAAAAATTCTTTTTACTATATTCATTTAACAAGCCAGAGCGTACTAAGGCTTTAGCACCTTGTTTATCCTTCTGAATGCCGTGTAAAAAGATAATTGCTGGATACTTTTTATCGGCTAAGAGGTCTGGTTCTTTCCAATAAATCTCAGTTGTTTGATTATTTGCGGTTAAAAGTTGATGCTGTGCTTGCTTGGTATAAATATAAGGAAGAATAGATACACGGAAAAAGGCATAGAAGCCAATAACTAAAATTAAAGGAAAAATGTAGGAAAGGGCTATACTCTTTTTCTTCTTCGGAAGCATGTAGAACTCTATTGTAGTTATTTATGATGGCGAGTGATTTTCTATCTATTGAAATTGGAAATCAATATATAAATTGCTTAATTAAATAAACACGGATATCTCAACAACATCCGTGTTCGAAAAGAATTAAAAATTAATTATAGTTTTCTCTGCCAATTTAATAAGTGGTCGTTTGAAAACAACCTAGCTCCTTATTTTTTTATTTTCATTAGCTTTTCTCCTAGCTGCTGTATTTCTTCAGCCGTTTTACCAT
>Ga0308168_1001946_pt1 | contig 17628 bp, 14 predicted proteins | sample PhyCR2_FD_202133 | JGI IMG/M metagenome (GOLD analysis project Ga0308168, IMG submission 202133) | Phyllosphere microbial communities from UC Gill Tract Community Farm, Albany, California, United States - DLSLRC.R2 | ecosystem: Host-associated > Plants > Phyllosphere > Unclassified | place: USA...
GGCGCGGCCTGACCAAGTCGAAGAACATGATCTCGATCCGCATCCTGAACAAGATCGGCGCCCGCTACGGCCAGGAATACGCGACCCGCTTCGGCTTCGACGCCGACAAGAACCCGCCCTACCTGACCCTGGCGCTGGGCGCGGGCGCGACCACGCCGCTGCAGATGTCGGGCGCCTACTCGGTGTTCGCCAACGGCGGCTACCGCATCAGCCCCTACATCATCTCGAAGGTAACCGATGCCGACAGCAAGGTGCTGTCGGAAGCGCGCCCGGAGCGCGCCGGCGTCGAAGCCAACCGCGTGATCGACGAGCGCAACGCCTTCCTGATGGACAGCATGCTGCGCGACGTGGCGCGCTACGGCACCGCGGCCAAGGCCCAGCAGGCGCTGAAGCGCCCCGACATCGGCGGCAAGACCGGCACCACCAACGATTCCATCGACGCCTGGTTCGCCGGCTACACGCCGCACCTGGTCGGCATCGCCTGGATCGGCTACGACCAGCCGCGCAACCTGGGCAACAAGGAAACCGGCGGCGGCCTGGCGCTGCCGATCTGGATCGGCTTCATGCAGAAGGCGTTGAAAGGCGTGCCGGTCGAGGAACGCCAGGTGCCGGCCGGCCTGGTGCTGTACGGCGACGAGTACTACTACGCCGAAAACCCGCCGGGCACCGGCGTCCAGTCGCTCGACGTCGGCGCCCCGCCGCCGGCCGGCGAACAGAAGACGCGCGATGCCGTGCGCAATGAGTTGTTCTGATTTTCAGAGCATTTGTCATCGTAGGGTGGGCACCCCGTGCCCACGCGAATGCCTGCACCGTGCCGGCTCCCGCGTGGGCTCAGGGAGCCCACCCTACCGAGGTCATACGTAAACGATTCAGCCCAGCTTGACCGGCGCCCCGCCCTGCTGGCTGGCATATTCCGACAAGGCGGCAAAGAACTCGCTGTCGTCGCGGGTGTTGCGCCACTGGTCGCCCACGCGCTTGTAGTGGAAGCCGCCGGCGCGCGCCGCGATCCACATTTCCTGCAGCGGCGCCTGGCTGTTGACGATGATTTTCGAACCGTTGTCGACGAACTCGATCTCGAGCACGTTGCCGTTGCGCTTGCATTCGACGTCGATTACATCCTGGTCGAACAGGCGGTCGAACGCCGTTTCGATCTGGTCCAGGGTGGACTCGGCGAGGCCCAAAAATTCGGATTCGGTCATGCTACACTCCAAGGTCTGCTAATCAAACCCTGATTCTAATCGTGAAGTCCTCATTTGCGCTTGCCACTGCCCTGGCGACCTCGATGTTGTTGTCCGCCTGCGGCCAGACCGGCCCGCTGACCATGCCCAAGCCGCCGCACCGCAAGGGCGCCGCAGCAGCGGCCGCACCTGCGCCGGCGGCGGCGCCGGCCAGCATCGCGACACCGCCGGCCCCGGCCGCAGGCACCGCCATGCCGTCCGCCACGTCCAACGCCAACAACACCCAGGCCACCAACCCGCCTTCCTCGGTTCCCGCTTCCCAATAAAGCCATCCATGTCGCATTTCTCGTACCAGAACGGCGTGCTGCACGCCGAACGCATCGCCCTGTCCGACATCGCCGCCCAGTTCGGCACCCCGACCTACGTGTATTCCAAGGCCCAGCTGCTGGAGAACTTCCAGGGCTATGCCGCCCCGGCCGCCGGGCGTGACGCCCTGGTCTGCTATGCGATGAAGGCCAACTCCAACCTGGCGATCCTCGACCTGCTGGCGCGCCAGGGTGCCGGCTTCGACATCGTCTCGGGCGGCGAACTGCTGCGCGTGATCGCCGCCGGCGGCGACCCGGGCAAGGTGATCTTCTCGGGCGTGGGCAAGACCGTGCAGGAAATCGAACTGGCGCTTGGCAAGGGCATCCTCTGCTTCAACGTCGAGTCGATCCCGGAACTGCACCGCCTCAACGAAGTGGCCGGCCGGCTGGGCAAGCGTGCGCCGGTGTCGCTGCGCGTGAACCCGAACGTCGATGCCAAGACCCACCCCTACATCGCCACCGGCCTCAAGGCCAGCAAGTTCGGCGTGGCCTTCTCGGACGCGCTGGCGACCTACCGCACCGCCGCCGGCCTGCCGCACCTGGACGTGATCGGCATCGACTGCCACATCGGCTCGCAACTGCTGGACGACGCGCCGCTGCTGGAAGCGCTCGACAAGCTGATCGAGCTGATCGACACCCTGGCCGCCGAGGGCATCGCTCTGCACCACCTCGACGTCGGCGGCGGCCTCGGCATCGACTACGGCACCGCCGACGACAAGCAGCCGGTGCCGATCGGCGACTATGTCAGCCGCGTGTTCGCGCGCATCGACGCCTGGCGCGCCGCCAAGTACGACGGCAAGCCGATCAAGGTGATCTTCGAGCCGGGCCGCTCGATCGTCGGCAACACCGGGGTACTCCTCATGTCGGTCGAGTTCATCAAGCCCGGCGAAGAAAAGAATTTCTGCGTGATCGATGCCGCCATGAACGACATGGCGCGCCCGACCCTGTACCAGGCCTGGATGGACGTCAAGCCGGTGACGCCGCGCGAGGGCGAGGCCGTCACCTACGACCTGGTCGGCCCGGTCTGCGAATCCGGCGACTGGCTGGCGCGCGACCGCGCACTGGTGGTCGAGCCCGGCGACGTGCTGGCGATGATGGCGGCCGGCGCCTACGGCTTCACCATGTCCTCGAACTACAACACGCGCGGCCGCGCGGCCGAGGTGCTGGTCGATGGCGACCGGGTGCACCTGATCCGCCGGCGCGAGGAGCCGGCCGAGCTGTTTGCGCTGGAGTCGGTGGTGAAGTAAAAGCCTGAGCGGGCGCGTTCAGTCGCGCCCGCGCGAGCGGTCTTCCGGCCAGGCCTGCGAAGCGCAGGCCGCGGCCTGCTCGCCCCAGCGGCCGTCGAGGTCGAGGCAGCGGTCGACCGCCAGCGTGTAGCGGCCGCGCGAGCCCGCCAGCACCAGTACCAGGACCAGTACCACCAGCAGCAGGATCGCGCCGATCGGTTTCACGTCAGGACCGCACCGAGCCGGACGTGGCGGCGTTGCGCGTGCGGCTCCAGCTCCAGTAGACGCGCAGGCCGAGCAGCACGGCAACCACGCTGCCCCAGATGATCGGCTGCTCGAAGTTGTGCTTGCCCGCCTTCATCCACCAGTAATGCAGGATGGCCAGCGCCGCGATCGGATAGATCAGGCGGTGCAGCCGGGCCCAGTTGCGGCCGAGGCGCTTGATCATGCGCTGGGTGCTGGTGGCGGCCAGCGGGATCAGCAGCACGAAGGCGATGAAGCCGACCGTGATGAAGGGCCGCTTGAGCACGTCGCGCCACATCGCGCCCAGATCGAAGCCGTGGTCGAACCAGAAGAAGGTCAGGAAGTGCAGGAAGGCATAGAAGAAGGTGTACAGCCCCAGCATGCGCCGCAGCCGGACCAGCCAGTTCCAGCCCGTCAGGCGGCGCAGTGGCGTCACCGCCAGGGTGGCGCACAGCAGATAGAGGGCCCAGTCGCCGCTGCCGTGGGTGATGAATTCCACCGGCTCCACCGGCACGCCCATGACGACGAGCGCGGCGATGCGCAGGAAGGGCAGCAGCGCCAGCACGAACACCAGCGCCTTGATCGCCTTGAGTTGCTTCGGAGTCGGGTTGAATGCCGCCATGGTCAGTCAGTCAAAAGAACTTCTTCAGGTCCATGCCAGTGTACAGCGAGGCGACCTCATTGTAGCCGTTGAACATCAGTGTCTTGCGCTTGGGTGTGAACAGGCCGCCCTCGCCGATGCGGCGCTCGGTCGCCTGCGACCAGCGCGGGTGATCGACGTTCGGGTTCACGTTCGAATAAAAGCCATATTCTTCGGCGGCGATGCCGTTCCAGGCGGTCTTCGGCTGGTCGCGCACGAAGCGGATCTTGACGATCGACTTGGCCGACTTGAAACCGTACTTCCAGGGCAGCACGATGCGCACCGGCGCGCCGTTCTGGTTGGGCAGCACCTGGCCATACATGCCGACCGTCAGCAGCGCCAGCGGGTGCATGGCTTCGTCCATGCGCAGCCCTTCCACGTAAGGCCACTGCAGCACCCGGCTCTTCACGCCCGGCATCTGCACGCGGTCGGCCAGGCTGATGAATTCGACGTACTTGGCGTTCCCGGTGGGTTCCACCTGCCTGATCAGATTGGACAGCGAATAGCCGACCCAGGGAATCACCATCGACCAGCCTTCGACGCAGCGCAGGCGGTAGATGCGCTCTTCCAGCGGCGCCAGTTTCGTCAAACGGTCGATGTCGAGCGTCATCGGCTTCTTGACTTCGCCCTCGATCTGCACCGTCCAAGGCCGGGTGCGCAAGGTGTGCGCGTTCTCGGCCGGATCCGACTTGTCGGTGCCGAATTCGTAGAAATTGTTGTAGTGGGTCGCGTCCTGGAACGAGGTCTGGGTCTCGCCGGTGGAGAAGGCGGCGTTGCGCGCGGCGGCCAGTTTCTGCCCGGTGGCGCCCTGGGCGAAGGCTTCGCGGTTGGCCATTTCCCACAGCGAGGAGCCGACCACGGCGGTGGCGGCGGCGCGCGCCAGGAACTGGCGCCGCCCTTCGTAGACGTCTTGCGGCGTGATTTCGGATGGGAACGGCAGATCCAGCCCGTTCGGATTACGTTTGATCAACATGACTGCTCCAGAAAGTGAGCGACGCGCTGTACAGATCTTTCGCGTCCGACATGTCAACCTTACACGAAGCGCCTTGACTTGGCTGGACGCTTGAACACTTGTTACAAGCTGTCATCTGGCTGTCATCTACAGTTTGCCATAGGAGTGCAGGCCGGACAGGAACATGTTCACGCCCAGGAAGGCAAAGGTCGTCACCAGCAGGCCGACCAGCGCCCACCACGCCGCCATCCGCCCGCGCAGGCCGGACATGAGGCGCATGTGCAGCCAGGCCGCGTAATTCAGCCAGACGATCAGCGCCCAGGTTTCCTTCGGGTCCCAGGACCAGTAACCGCCCCAGGCCTCGGCCGCCCACAGCGCGCCGAGGATGGTGGCCACCGTGAAGAAGGCGAAGCCGACCGAGATCGCCTTGTACATCACGTCGTCCAGCACTTCCAGCGACGGCAGGCGGTCAACCAGATAGCCGTGCGACTTGAGCAGATAGGCCGAGCCGACCATGGCCGCCAGCGCGAAGGTGCCGTAGCCGATGAAATTGGCCGGCACGTGGATCTTCATCCACCAGCTTTGCAGGGCCGGTACCAGCGGCTGGATTTCGGCGGCGTCGCGCGCCACCGTGTACCACAGCAGGAAGCCGACCGCGGCCGTGATCACCAGCAGCACGAAGGGTCCCAGCTGGCGGGTGGCGTAGCGCTGTTCGTAGTACAGGTAGAACAGCGCGGTGATCATCGAGAAAAGGATGAAGACTTCGTACAGGTTCGACACCGGGATGTGGCCGACGTCGGCGCCGACCAGGTAGGACTCGTACCAGCGCACCATCATGCCGGTGAAGCCCAGCACCACCGCCGCCCAGCACAGCTTGGAACCGACGCTGGCGCCGAAGGGCGAGCGCGCCGCCAGGCCGATCCAGTAGAACACGGTGGAGAACACGAACAGCGCGCTCATCCAGAGAATCGCGGACTGGCTCGACAGCATGTACTTGAGGAAGAATTTCTGGTTGGCGGCGTCCAGGTTGCCGCCGTACAGCGAGACCGCCCACAGCGCCAGCACGGCGATCAGGGGCATCAGCCAGCGCACCGGCTTCCAGCCCCAGCCCAGCAGCGCGAAGGTGGGCGCGGCCAGCACCAGGATCGCCTGTTCGTAGACGTCCATGTAGTGGCCGAAGCGCTGCAGCGCGAACAGTGCGGCCGCCAGCAGGCCGGCGCCGAACAGCCAGTCGATGGCCGTCAGGCGCTTGAAGAAGCCGGGCGGGCGGGCGTATTTGTCGGCGGCCGCGATGGGCGGTTTGGCTTGCGATGCTGGTGATATTTCCATTGTTTTCTCCACAGTGCCTGTGACGCGGCGGCTTCAGCTTACGCCGATTGCGGCAATACTTTCTTTAAATCGTCGAATTCGCGCTCGAAATCGAGGGTCTTGCGCTGGGTGCTCATCGCCATCGTCGCGCCGGCGCCCTCGCCGGCGTTCTTGATCCAGACCCAGATGCGGCGCTCGCGGATATAGAACATCGAGAAGATGCCCAGCACCAGCAGCGCGCAGCCCAGGTAGACGACTTTCTTGCCCGGCGAGCGCGTCACCTGCAGCACGGATGCCTTGATCTCGGTGAACTCGTCGAGCGCCAGGTAGACCGGGGCGCCATAGAAGAAGCTGTCCGACAGCGCATTGGTGGCCAGTTGCAGGAAGCGGCCGTGGGCTTCGGTCGGCTCGGCCGGCGCCTCGCCGGCGCGCGCGCGCGCGGCCTGCCACAGCTCCCACAGGGCGCCGTTGAGCATCTTCATGAAGACGTTGGCGGCCTTTTCCTGCTCGGCCTGGGGAATGCGCTCCAGGAAGGTCGACACGGCCAGGTAACCACCTGAGGGTTTGTCACTGCGGCCGTCGCCGGCGAAGATGTCCAGGGTCTTGGCGGCCGATTCGCGCAGCTGGGCCGCCAGCGCCGGGTTCGTCGCGCCTTGCGGCATGGCGCGCTCGGCGTAGCGGCGCGCGGCTTCCTGGCGCAGTGCCGGGTCGGCCAGGGCGGCGCGCAAACGCATCCATTCGCGCACGCCATGGGCGTCGTCGGCCGGAATGCGCAGGTAGCTGAAAGCATCCGACGGGTTGGCGCGCACGCCCGCCAGGTAGACTTGCGCGCCGTCCAGCGTCACCGGCTGCATGTAGTTCATGAATTCGCGCGCCTGGCCGGTCTTGTCGCGCAACTTGTATTGCACGCTCGGGCCGACGTTCTTGAGGTCCTTGTTGTCGGCGTTCTTGGCGGCCGAACCGGAATGCTTGGATAAAGCCTGGGCGAACTCCTCGTTGAAGGATTGCCCCTTGCTCACCTTGCGCAGGTCGCCTTCGAGGTTCATGTTCTCGACGTTGAACGGACGGAAGCCCGACCACTCGACCGCATACTCGCCGTCGCTGCTTTTGAGGCTGGTGGCATTGCCGACCTCACCCTGGATGGCAAAGGACTGGTCGGCGGCGCCGGCCATCGGGTAGCCGGTGAGCTTGAGCTTGCTGCCGCCATCGTCGACGCCCGACTGGTAGACCGCCACGCCGCGGTAGATCAGCGGCTGGTTGACGCGGATGGTGGCCGGGAAGCTGTCGCCGGTCTCATGGTCGCGGATCGTGACTTCGCTCGAGAACAGCTTGGGCATGCCGGTCGAGTAGAAATCGATGATGAATTTGTTCAGCTGGATCGTGAACGGCAAGTCCTGCACCAGGATGCCGTCGGCCTGGGGAATCACGGCGGTGTTGCTGGCCTGGCCTTCCGGAATCCGGGTATTGCCGCGGAAGGTCGGGTTGCCCAGCCCGAGCCGGTTGCGCTGCTGGAGTTCGCCGACGCCCGGATACGGCGCCTTGCCGAGGAACCATTCCTGGAAGCGGATGGGGAGATTCGAGTCGAGCAGGCCGCCCAGCAGGATGATGATGATGGCGCTGTGCGCGAAGATGTAGCCGAACTTGTTGGCGGCGCCCTTCTTGGCCGCCACCAGCACGCCGCCCGGCTTGTCGACCAGCTTGACGCGGTAGCCGGCGTTTTCCAGGCGCTGGGCAGTCTGGGTGGCCAGCGGCAGGCTCGCCAGCGGCGAGGTCCAGGCCGTCTTGTGATGAAAATTGTTGAGCGATTCTTCACGCAGGGTGTCGCGCCAGCTGCGCATGTCGCGCAGCATGCGCGGCGCATTGCGCACGATGCACAGCGAGGTCGACAAGATCAGCACGGCCAGGATCAGCAGGAACCACCAGGCCGAGTACACGGTATACAGGCCGATCTTCTCGAACACCGCATGCCAGAACGGGCCGAACTGGTTGATGTAGTCGGGCGCCGCCTGGTCTTGCTTCATGATGGTGCCGATGATGGCGGCGATGGCGATCATCATCAGCAGCGCGATCGCGAAGCGCATCGACGACACCAGCTCGACCGCCTCGGCCAGGCCGCGGCGCCTTGTTTTCAGTTCAATTCCGGTAGTGCTCATCGATCCCTGCATCTTTCATTGCGACATGAACTGCCGGGAGCATACAACAAAAAGGGCAGCCTGCCGCGGCAGCCGCCCTTTCCGGTCCCTCCGTAGGGCACGCGCCGCCCTGCCCGCCTATTTAAGACCGGCAATATAGTCGGCGACCGCCTTCATCTCGTCGTCGGACATGCGCTTGGCCAGCGTGCCCATCTGCGGGCTGTTGTTGCGCGTGCCGGCCTTGAAGGCTTGCAGCTGGGCCAGGGTGTAATCCTGGTGCTGGCCGGCCAGGCGCGGATACTGGATCGGGATGCCGCTGCCGGTGGCGCCGTGACAGCTGGCGCAGGCGGCCACGCCACGCTCGGCGATGCCGCCACGATAGATCTTGCGGCCCAGCTCCAGGCTATCCTTGTTGCGCGCGGCGCCCCCTTTCGGCTGCTGGGTGGCGAGCCAGGCCGCGATGTTCTTCTTTTCGTCCTCGGACAGCATCTTGGCGTAGGTGGTCATCACCGGCTGGTTGCGGTTCGGGGTCGTGAAGTCGACCAGCTGCTTGTGCAGGTAATGATCGTTCTGGCCGGCCAGCTTGGGATTGGCGACGATGGTCGAGTTGCCGCCGGCGCCATGGCAGGATGCGCAAGCCGGCAAGCCGCGGGCATTGTCGCCGGTATCGTAGAGGGAACCGCCCTTGGCGGGATCGACCTTGGGCACTGCCGCGGGGGCATGGGCAGCATCGGCAGCACCTGCGGCCGCGGCCTGCAGGGGGCCGGCGGCGAGGATGGCGAGCAAGGAAGAGGTCACGAATGCCGCGCGCGCGGCCGGTAAGAACACACGATTCATTCAAGCACCCTGAAAAAGTCAAATCTATGAAAAACTTGCAGTTACAGTGCGGCGGCCTTGCTCGTGCCCTGGTCGCGCAGCGCCAGGTAACTCCCTATTGTACAATAGCTTGCTTTCCGGACTGCTTTTTTGCTTGTCTTTTTCGCCTTACTTTTCGCTCCGCGTTAGTTTCCTTCCGCTTATTTCTCGACTGCCCCCATGTCCAAACTCTGGCAAGCCCGCTTCTTTACCACCGTCAACCAGCTGCGGGACCTCCCCAATACGCAGGTGCCGGAAATCGCCTTCGCCGGCCGGTCCAATGCGGGCAAATCGACGGCGATCAACATCCTGACGAACCAGAAAGGCCTGGCCTTCGCCTCCAAGACGCCGGGCCGCACCCAGCACATCAACTTCTTCTCGATCGGCGGCGCCCACGTGGCCATGCACCGCAAGGACCCGACCAATGTCGACGAGATCCAGGGCCTGCTGGTGGACTTGCCGGGCTATGGTTACGCGGAAGTCTCGGGCACCGCCAAGCTGCACTGGCAAAAGCTGCTGGGCGACTACGTGCAGCAGCGCGACCAGCTGGCGGCATTGGTCCTGATCATGGACTCGCGCCGCCCGTTCACCGAGCTCGACACCCAGATGCTGGAATGGTTCGCCCCGACCGGCAAGCCGATCCACTGCATCCTGACCAAGGTCGATAAGCTCAACCGCAACGAGTCGGTGAATGTGCTGCGCCAGGCGCGCCAGATCCTGGACAGCTACGTGGACGAGAACGGCGAAGGCTTCCCCTTCACCGTGCAACTGTTCTCGGCGCTGAAGCGCGTCGGCATCGACGAAGCGAACGACAAGATCATTGAATTGCTGGGCCTGCACGACGACGACGCGTCGGCCGGGCAGGACGACGCTGCCGCCCCGGACGCGGGCGACTCCAGCCAGCCCGGCCAGGCCGACTAACCCCACAAGGACATCCATGCCGATCATCACCCCCAACGCCTACCCCGCCGTGCGCATGCGCCGCATGCGCCGCGACCCTTTCTCGCGCGCCCTGATGCGCGAAAACACCGTCACCGCGTCCGACCTGATCTACCCGGTGTTCGTCCTCGACGGCCACGACCAGCGCCAGCAAGTGGCATCGATGCCCGGCGTGGAGCGGGTCTCGATCGATTTGCTGCTGAAGGTGGCCGAGGAAGCCGTCGCGCTGGGCATTCCGGTGCTGGCGCTGTTCCCGGTGGTCGACGCGGCGCTGAAGACCTATGACGGCGTCGAAGCCACCAATCCGGAAGGCCTGGTGCCGCGCGCCGTCAGGGCGCTCAAGCGTGAATTCCCGCAACTGGGCCTGATGACCGACGTGGCGCTGGACCCCTACACCACCCACGGCCAGGACGGCTTGCCGGACGAGAACGGCTACATCGTCAACGAAAAGACCATCGCCATGCTGATCCGCCAGGCCATGGCCCAGGCCGAGGCCGGCGTCGACATCGTGGCGCCTTCGGACATGATGGACGGCCGCATCGGCGCCATCCGCGTGGCGCTGGAAGAGCAGAACCTGATCCACACCCGCATCATGGCTTACTCGGCGAAATATGCCTCCGGCTATTACGGTCCCTTCCGCGACGCGGTCGGCTCGAGCGCCAACCTGGGCAAGGCCGACAAGAACACCTACCAGATGGATCCGGCCAACACCGACGAAGCCCTGCGCGAAGTGGCGCTCGACATCGCCGAGGGCGCCGACATGGTGATGGTCAAGCCCGGCATGCCCTACCTGGACGTGGTGCGCCGCGTAAAGGACGAGTTCAAGGTGCCGACCTTCGCCTACCAGGTCAGCGGCGAGTATGCGATGCTGCAGGCGGCCTTCCAGAATGGCTGGCTGGATCCGGACAAGGTGATCATGGAAACCATGATGGCCTTCAAGCGGGCCGGCGCGGATGGGGTGTTGACCTATTTTGCGATGGATGTGGCGCGCAGGTTGAAGGCTGCGGGTTGATCGCTTGCTGGCCTGGGTAATGAAAAACCGCGCTTTTGCGCGGTTTTTTTATGCGTTAGCGGTGTGCGTGCGACTTGGCCCCCTGCCTTCGCAGGGGCGACGTGCGAAGGAAGCGGGCAAAAAAAGGGCGAGCTTAGCCACTGAACTAAAAACCGCCGCCCCTGCGCAGGCAGGGGCCCGAGTTATACGCTACCCACCACCCCGCCCCGGCCGGTACTCGGGGAACATCTCCTTGTACAGGAAACTCATCAACTCCTGCGTATCCCCCGGCCGCGCCGACAAGGTCACGACTTTGTTGAGCCGATGCGAATCCCACTCGAAGTCGCCGGTCTTTTCCTTGCGGATCAGCTCGATCATCTTCTTGACGATCGCGGTTTCGATGTCCGGCTCGCTGCCGCGCTCGACCGTCACGGCGGTCAGCCAGCGGCGCTTGAAGTTGGGGTTCCAGCCGCGGAACTTGACGTCGGCGCTGTTGAAGGTCTTGTTGTTGACGCTGAACACGCCGCCGGTCTCGTTCGGGTCCTGGCCGCCGCGGCCGTTGATGGCGGCGATATTGGCCAGCGCGTTGCGCATGCCCTTGGCCGACTGGCTTTCCTCGGCCGGCTGGTCGCTCTGGCTGGGGGCGCCGCGCGCCTTGCGCTTGGCCGCGATGTAGGCGGCCATGTCGTCCACCTCGGGCTCGGCCTTGGCGACTTCCTTCGGCGGCGGTGGCGTGTCCGGCACCGGCTTTTCCTTGGGCAAGGTGATCGTGTCCGGCAAGCGCTTGACCTGGGTGACGCGCGGCGGCGCCGGCTTCGACGGCGAGGGCTTCGCCGCCTTCTTGGACGGCTCGGCCGCCTTCGGGGTCGGCTTGCTCGGCTGCAACGGCGGCAACCAGACGATGGCTTCGCCCGATTTCGGCGGCGCGTGCTTCTCCATCTTGGGCTGGAACAGATAGGCCACGACGAGCAGCAAGTGCACCGCGACCGTGACGATCAGCCCGTAGCGGCGGTTGCCTTCCTGCTCGCCATAGGCGGTCACCTTCCTCCCGGGCAGGGGCTGGCCGCAATGTGCACAGACATCGCTGTCTTCCAGGGGGGTGTGGGAGTGGTCACGCAAGATGGTCAAAATTCCAGGGAAACGGCATATGGGCAGTCCAGTGCGGCAGTCTAACCTGTTTGACTTCCCTGCGCACGCTTGTTGGACCTTTGCCAACAGCTTACAAGGTGATGAAATTGAGGGTTGTTACCGAATGTATCTGCAATGGCACCCTTAAGCACAGCCTAAGCGATTCGCAGGGTGGACACCCTGTGCCCACCCTGCGATCACGCTGCCTTGGTCAGTACGACCGCCGGCGCCGCATGCAGTTCCACGCCGCCGACCTGGTCTTCCAGCATCGGACCATTGCCGCTGTACTTGTCCAGGTACAAATAAATCACCGGCGTGATGTACAGCGTGATCACCTGCGAGAAGATCAGGCCGCCGCACACCGCCAGGCCGAGCGGCTGGCGCAGTTCGGCGCCGGCGCCCAGGCCGAGGGCGATCGGCAGCGCGCCCATCAGCGCGGCCAGGGTCGTCATCATGATGGGGCGGAAGCGCAGGATGCAGGCTTCGCGGATCGCCTGTTCCGGGCTCATGCCGCCGTTGCGCTGGGCATCGAGGGCAAAGTCGATCATCATGATGGCGTTCTTCTTGACGATACCGATCAGCATCAGGATGCCGATCATGGCGATCATGGTCAGGTCCATGTTAAACAAGCGCAGCGTGAGGAGCGCCCCCACCGCCGCCGACGGCAGGCCGGCCAGGATGGTCAGCGGGTGGATGAAGCTCTCGTAGAGCACGCCCAGCAGCACATAGATGACGCCCACCGCCGCCACGATCAGGATCAGCTGGCTCGACTGCGAATCCTGGAAGACCGCGGCGTCGCCACCGTATTTCGTGATGATGGAAGCCGGCAGCTTCATGTCGCGGCCCATGGCTTCGATCGCCTCGGTGGCCTGGCCCAGCGGCGCGTCCGGCGCGAGGTTGAAGGACAGCGTGATCGCCTGCAGCTGGCCCTGGTGGTTGACCGCGATCGGGCCGACCGTGCGCTTCACCGCCGCCAGGCTGGACAGCTGCACCAGGCGGCCATCCTTGCTGCGCACCGACAGGCGCGATAAGGCATCCTCGAACTGGCGGTCTTCGGTGGCGGTTTCCAGGATCACGTAATAGCTGGCCGCGGTGGAGTAGATGGTCGACACCTGGCGCTCGCCGAAGGCGGCGTACAGCGCGGTGCGCACGTCGCCCATCTGCACGCCCAGTGCATTGGCCTTGTCGCGGTCGATGTCGAGGGTGGCCTGCAAGCCCTTTTCCTGGGTGTCGCTGGTGACGTCGCGGAACAGCGGGTTGTTGCGCATGCGCTCCATGAACTCATTGGCCCACTGGCCGATGTCCGCCCCCGACACGCTCTGCAGCGTGTACTGGTAGCGGCTCTTGCTCTGGCGCCCGCCCAGCTGCAAGTTCTGCACCGGCGCCATGTAGACGTTGATGCCGGCGATCTTGCGCGTGGCCTTCCTCAGGCGCTCCAGCACCTGCGGCATCTTGTCGCGCTCGCTGCGTTCCTTGAGCACCACAAACATGCGCCCGCCGTTGCCGCCGCCCGAGAAGGCGGTCACGTCCTGCACCGCCGGATCGGCCTTGATCGCCGCCGCGGCCTGGGCCTGCAGCACCGTCATGGCCGAGGACGAGATGTCTTCCGCGGCCTCGGTGGACACGCGCAGCTGGCCGATGTCCTCTTCCGGGAAGAAGCCTTTCGGGATGGTGGTGTACATCACCGCCGTCAGCGCGAAGGTGCCGAGGGCGATCATCAGCACCACGAAGCGGTACTTCAATGCCATGTCGAGCGTCTTTTCGTAGCCGTTGCGCACGCTGGTGAAGCCGGCTTCGAAATGGCGGCCGATGAAGCTTTTCTCTTCGCCGTGGCCGCCATGTTCGCTCGAATGCTCAGGCAGCAGGCGCGAGGCCAGCATCGGCACCAGGGTCAGCGAGACCACCGCCGACACCAGGATCGCCAGGCCGACGATCACCGCGAATTCGTGGAACAGCAGGCCGATCACGCCCGGCATGAAGAAGATCGGGATGAACACGGCGATCAGCGAAATCGAGATCGAGATGATGGTGAAGCCCATCTCGCGCGAACCCTCGAGCGCGGCGCGCATCGGCTTCTTGCCCATCTCGATGTGGCGCACGATGTTTTCCAGCACCACGATGGCATCGTCGACCACCAGGCCGACCGCCAGCGTGATGCCGAGCAGCGAGATGTTGTCCAGGCTGTAGCCCAGCCAGTACAGCAGCGCCAGCGCGCCCAGCAGCGAGATCGGCATGGTCACCGCTGGGATGAAGGTGGCCGAGGCGCGGTGCAGGAACAGGAAGATCACCATCACCACCAGGCCGACCGTCAGCGCCAGCGTGAAATTCACATCGTGCAGCGCTTCGCGGATCGAGACCGAGCGGTCGTTGACCAGGTTGATCTTGATCGAGGCCGGCAACTGCGACTGGAAGCGCGGCAGCAGGTGACGCACGTGGTCGACCACCTGCACGGTGTTGGCGTCCGGCTGGCGCTGCACCAGCAGCACGATGGCGCGCTCGCCGTTGTAGGCGCCGTAGGCCTTGGTCGACTGGTAGCTGTCCTCGACCTCGGCGACGTCGCGCAGGCGCACCGCCTGGCCGTCGCGGGTGGCGACGATCAGGTTGGCGAAGTCGGCCGCCTTCATCATCTGGGCCGGGCCCTGGATGGTGAGGGTTTGCTGCGGGCCGTCCAGCACGCCGAGCGCCGAGTTGGAATTGGCCGAGCGCAGCGCGGTCGCCAGTTCGTCCATCGTCAGGTCGCGCGCGTTCATCAAATCGGTCTTGGCGCGCACCCGCACCGCGAACTTCTTGCCGCCGTTGACCTGCACCTGGGCCACGCCCGGCAGGGTCGAAATCGCCGGCGACACCAGGTTCTCGGCGTAGTCGTTCAGCTCCGACAAGTTCATCGACGGCGAGGTCATGGTCATGAACAGCACCGGCGCGTCGGCCGGGTTGACCTTGCGGTAGGACGGCAGGTCCGTCATTTCCTGGGGCAGCTGGCGCTGGGCGGCCAGCAGCGCGGCCTGGACGTCGACCGCGGCCTCGTTGATGTTGATCGAGGTGTCGAATTCCAGCGTCAGCGAGGTATTGCCCTGGGTGCTGGTCGAGGTGATCAGGTTGATGCCGGGGATGGTCGAGAACTGCTTCTCGAGCGGCAGCGCCACCGACGAAGCCATGGTCTCGGGACTGGCGCCCGACAGGTTGGCGTTGACGTTGATGACCGGCGTGTTATAGCTCGGCAGCGCCGCCACCGGGATGTGCGAATAGGCCAGGATGCCGACCAGGATCAGGCTGATCGACAGCAGCACGACCATGATTGGCCGGCGGATGCACAGTTCGGAGATGTTCATCGCTCAACCCTTGGCCGGGAATGCCTCGGCGGTGGCCGTGGCCTTGCCATGCTTGCCGCCTTTGCCGCCCTGGTCCATTTCGGATGCCAGGCGCACCTTGGCGCCTGGACGCACGTTCTGCTTGCCCTCGGTGATCACGGTTTCGCTGCCGGTGAGGCCGCTGACGGCGGCATCGACGCCGAAGCCGTACAGGCGCTGCACCGGCACCTGGCGGGTCGAATGGTCGGCTTCCAGCACGTAGACGAAGGTGCCCTGGGCGCTGGTGATGATGGCGCTTTGCGGCACCACCACGGCATCCTTGATGGTCTGCACGGTCACCTTGGTGTTGACGTACTGGCCGGGCCAGAGCGTGGTGGCGCGGTTGTCGAATTCGGCCTTGACCTTGATGGTGCCGGCGGCCGGGTCGACCGTGTTGTCGACGAAGCTGAGCGCGCCGACCACCGGGGGCAGGCCCGCGCCGGGCAGCGCCTGCACTTCCACCTTGCCGCGCTTTTGCGCCGCCAGCAGCGCCGGCAGGCTGGCTTCCGGCAGGGTGAAGGCGACGTTGATCGGATCGAGCTGGGTGACGGTGGTGAGCGAAGTGGTCGGCTGCACCAGGCTGCCCGGATACACGCCGATGCCGCCGACGCGGCCCGCCATCGGTGCGCGGATCGCGGTGTAGCTGGTGGCGACGCCGGCGGCGCGCGCGGCCGCGATGTCGGCCTGCAGCGTGGCGCGCGCCTGGTCGACCTGGGCGCGCAGCGTGTCTACCGCGCTTTGGGAAAAGAATTTCTGCGCCAGCAGGTCCTGGCTGCGCTTGTACTGGCGCTCCAGGTCCGCGACCAGGGCGCGGTCGTGCTCGACCTGGGCCTGGGCCTTGTCCTGGTTGGCGCGGTCGGCGCGGTCGTCCAGCGAGAACATCAGCTCGCCGGCCTTGACGAACTGGCCTTCCTTGATGTGGACCTGACGGATGGTGGCGGTGGTCTGCGGGTGCAGGTCGACGGTGCGGATCGGGGTCACGGTGCCGTTGGCGATTTGCAGCACCGGCACGTCCTGGCGTTGCGGCGCCACCACGTTGACCACCGCCGGCGGCTGGGCCCCGCCCTTGCCATGCTGGCCACCTTGGCCGCCCGGGCCATTCGCGCCTTCGGCATGGGCGCTATCGCCCTGGTTCACATACCATGCGCCCGCGCCGGCAACGACGGCCACGGCGGCGATGAGTCCGAGATGCTTGTTCTTCATTCCACTCCCTGTGCCACCCGTACCGGCGGCTTTTTTTTATGTGTATCGAGACCTTGCTGGAACCGGTTTGATGCGCGGCTCAGCGGCTCGAAGCCGCCGATTGTCGCACACCGTCATGACAACGGCGTGTCATTTTCCGGGGTAATACTCGGGCAGCATCAGGGTCACTTCGAGCCCGCCTTCCGGATGGTTGGCCAGGCCGATGCTGCCGCCATGCTGTTCGGCGATGTTGCGTGCGATGGTCAGCCCGAGGCCGGTGCCGCCCGACTCGCGCGAGCGCGAGGTCTCGACGCGGTAGAACGGGTCGAACACCCGTCCCAGTTCGGCGGCCGGGATGCCGGGGCCGGCGTCCCGGATGCGGATGCGCGCTGCGCCATTGATGCGGTCGACCGTGACCCGGGCCGCATGGCCGTACTTGACGGCGTTGTCGATCAGGTTGACCAGGCCGCGGCGCAGGTCGAGCGGGCGGCCCAGCAAGGCCATGCCGGCGTGGCCCGACAGCGCCACGCGCTGGCCGGCGTCGACCGCATCGGCGCACACCGAATCGAGCAGCGAGTCGAGGTCGAGCAGCTGCATGGTCTCGGTGGTGTCCATGCTGCGCGCCAGGTCCAGGCCTTCCTTGACCATCGCCTGCATCGCCGACAGGTCGCCGATCAGGCGTTCCTGCAGCTCGGGCTCGGACACCTTTTCCAGGCGCAGGCGCATGCGTGTGAGCGGCGTCTGCAGATCGTGGGTAATCGCGGCCAGCATCTGGGTGCGCTGGAAGATGTACTGGCGGATGCGCGCCTGCATCGCGTTGAAGGCGGCGCTGGCCTGGCGGATCTCGTCGGCGCCGGTGAGGTCCAGCGGCGGGTGGTTGATGTCGTTGCCGAGGTCTTTCGCCGCCTGCGCCAGCTGCTTGAGCGGACGCGTGGTCATGCGCGCCACCAGGTAGGCCAGGAAGCCGATGCTGGCCAGGAACAGCGCGATGGTGAGGGTGTAGTCGGTGCGCTCCGGCGAGGTGGCCGAGCGCGGCGGCAGCAGCGACAGGATCAGTTCCGAGCCGTCGCGCAGGCGCACGTTGACGCTCTCGCAGGCGCCGCGCCACTTCATGCGCAGCAGGCCGAACACCACCGGCTGCT